>Ga0307516_10000582_pt1 | contig 49387 bp, 54 predicted proteins | sample 19_EM_MG_FD_203310 | JGI IMG/M metagenome (GOLD analysis project Ga0307516, IMG submission 203310) | Populus trichocarpa ectomycorrhiza microbial communities from riparian zone in the Pacific Northwest, United States - 19_EM | ecosystem: Host-associated > Plants > Roots > Unclassified | place... | reverse complement strand
CCAAACATGCGGTCTGCAAAATTTTGTGTCTCTCCGATCTATGGTTGTTGAGTATCGTCGTTTTTTCTCATTTCTGATAGTGTCCGACTAATGGGTAGTAGCCGGGTAACCCCTACAGTACGTTATTGGATAGGACCGAATTTCTTCAGTCTGACGCTCTCCCAACTGAGCTATTAGCGCTGGATGTTAATTACAATGACATACATAACACATATGAAGCAATTTTTGAATGAGATGCGATGATTACTCGGACACCCAGTTTTCAACTCAACCTTGAGGACTGAGAATCGATTAAGTAGAAACCTAATATCACAAATCGACTTGTCGGAGAAAGCGCTGCAGAATGAGGGAGTGGTTCGTGGATATCAATCACAGTTTGATGGCTACAACACAATTACAATTTCGTTCGTAGAGCGATTTGTGGTATGACAAGTATCCATTTGCTCTCTCTTCACAGGTATCCCAGATCTCATGACATTCGCCTCTTAGGCAGCAACACCAACCCTCCTTCCGCCTCTTCTTCCGCCCGGAGCACTGCGCGAGCCGAGCGTCGACTTCGGCAGCGTATACTTGGCGAACGCACGGGCTAGACTCTTCTTGACGCTGACCTTCTGGGCCTGCACGAAGCTCTCGACAGTAACTCTAATGGCGGAATCGACATCATTGGTACTGACATACTCACTCAACCGCATCTTCGCGAACGCCTCACTAAGGCGGAATATACTCTCGAGATGACGGACGGTGATGGGGAAACTCCCAGTCGCGAGTGACTCGCGACGGAGGTCAGCGTATAGACGCGAGATCTTGTCTTGGTCCATTTGGTGCAGCTTGGGGGACACCTTTTCGCGGGCGTAGAGAATGTATTTCCGCAGGAGATCCTGGGGGATCGGAGAAACGGTCTTTTGGGTCGGGGTAACGTTGCTACCACCGACAGAAGGGTGGGAGCGGCCGTGGGATTCAACGACGAATTTGGCAAGAAGCTCGTCAATGGCGGGATCGACGGTGTCACGGACAACACAAAGGACGTCGAAACGAGATAGAATAGGCTCCGTGAGCTCGACATTCTGCGCGAAAGGGATCGTGGAGTTGTATCGCCCGCCAATAGGGTTGGCAGCGGCAATGATGGCGCAGCGGGCTTGCAAAGACGTGACGATTCCAGCCTTCGAAATGGAGATGGACTGTTGCTCCATTGCCTCGTGGATCGAGGTACGGTCCTGGTCGTTCATCTTGTCGAACTCGTCAATGAGACATGTGCCCTTGTCTGCGAGAACCAATGCACCACCTTCCAGCGTCCATTCCGACGTCATGGGGTCACGACGGACGGACGCTGTGAGACCAACGGCAGAGGCTCCTTGACCGGTTGCAAAGACGGCACGATGAGCAGTCTTCTCGATATATTTGAGCACTTGGGACTTAGCGGTTCCCGGGTCACCGAGAAGAAGAACATTGATGTCGCCACGGATGTTGTGCTTGCCGTTGATGTTCTTGGGAACACCGCCAAAGAGTGAGCATGCAACTGCCGTCTTGATGTCACGATGCCCGTAAATGCTGGGCGCTATCGAGTCAATGATCTTGTCAATCACATCTTTGTCCTTGGAAAGAGCGCGAATGGCCTTCTCATCTTCATCGGTGAGACGGAAACCTGCGAGCTCATCGTGAGATTTGACGACATTGTTGGCTTCCAGAATTGTAGCAAAAACAGGGAAACCGTTCTTGGAGTTGAGCTGGACATCGTAGTTGTTTCTGTAGATACCCGTGACCTCCACCTCCTCTCCAGGCTTTGCCGAGTCGATCAGATCCCAGAGAAGGATGACTTCTCGGTGGCGCGGTAGGCGACCAGCGGGTACCGTACCAGGAGATTCCTGAAGAGTCATCTTCTGATAATTTCTGTAGACAGTCTTTTCAGAGTTCAGGGTAAAGGGTCCTCGGGATTGGCAATTCTGGCAGTACGAGATCTTCACCTCGACATTGGATTCCTGTTGGAAGGGCCCCAGGGTCATACCGCATTTGACACAGTCGAATCTGACATATTTGAGCTGAGGGAAAACGCCGGTCCTTCTGGTCACCACTCCTCGCACGCGAACCAGGGCATTTAAATGGGCTTGACGAAGCTCTCGAAGAGTATACGAAGTGGGGAGATCAGCAACACGGACATGAATCTCGGAGTGAATACGGTCGTAATCAGGGTAATCCATCCGAACGGCGTCCATGGCGACCTCATCGAAAATCTTAAGAGTCTCCAAAGGAGCATTGGCAAGGAACAGAGCAAGGGTAGCCTTAGACTCTGCTAAATGCTGGAACGATATTTCTAAGGATTCCGCGTTCACCACACCGAGTGTCCTGATCCTTGCACCGTACACCGAAGAACCATGCTCGTCCGTGTATTCGAGCAAGAAGTTTCGGAAGTGCATTGCCACGCTGCGGTAAACATTCGGATTCGATAGCCAGTCGGCGACATTAGCAGCCTTGATATCTCCAAGCTGCTCCAGCGAAAGTTCCTCGTCTAACACGCCATCCATATCGTCATCCTGATCCTCATCGTAATTGTTCCTGCGACGGCGAGGCTGCATGGATAGATCCATCTCCTCATCCTCTTCGTCTGGCAAGAATACTGTGTTGCGACGGCGAAAGAGGGCGTCTCGCTTGTTCAATTGCGCATCGATTCGGCGGCGGGTTGCTGTGTCCATTTCGTCATAATCTTCATCATCAATGTCGGCGGCTTCGTATTGATCGAACTTTAAGTTCTGAGTGTAATCCCTGTGGTTATTTTTTCAGCGATGTCCCATAGTATTGATATATCTGCTAAGATGGTGGAGAAGTATGCACCGTTCCGGATTTTCCATCAAGTCCTCCCCATCCATCTCCTCATCGATATCGTCCAGATCCAGGATTCCATCGTTTTCGTCTATCTCGTCTTCATCGTCCAGTAACGGGGGCGAAGATCGGAAGTTATTGGGAGTTGAGGGAAACCCTCCGGGTGGGCTTGAAGGTACTCCTGGGTTCATATCCAGATCCTCATCTTCAGAGTCATCGTGACCACGCTTTCGCGACCGTGAGGCCTCTGGTGGTGGAGACGACTGTGGAGCAGGCCACGGTGAGGACATCGTTTGACCGGAAGCGTGTACGGTGGACTCCTTAAGGTTATGTGGTTGGATGACTGTTTACTGTAGTATTTTGTGGTTGAGTGGGGCGGCGGGAGAATTGATGGGGGAGAAAAAGAGATGGCGGAAAAAGGAGAGGATTTGTTGGGTTGCTGCCAGCGGCAACCAACGCGTAAAGCGGTTTTCAGGCTGAGGCAGAGTTTGCACCGAAAATACATAAAGCTAGCTAAAAATAGCTGCATCATGATCACGATTTCTGGGGGAACAAATTTATGCATTCAATTGCTAACACAAATCAAATCACGTGCGTTGTGATGCTTGCAGTCGTCATCTCGTTCCTGCCTCAGTAAACTCACCCCACCAACGAAGGCAACAGCTTCCCTACGCGACGCCACTACCACAACGACTACTTCGAGCTATACGAGAGAATGCAGACAAATGCCATCATATTTCTTTCACATTCTTTTTGAGCTATACGATACGAAGTCGCCCTTTTGTCGACAAATACCAGAACTCTCACACCTTGCACCGGCTCAGCTCGCATCACTGCCTGTTTGGCTTCCCACGTCGGCAACGAACATCTTTACCTCAGATTTCCCCTCACATCCGAAGGAATACCCACCAGACGCCCCGTCACCCCTACAACAGAAACCTAAACACGCGTCTCAGAGGAGCAAGAGCAAGGAGAAGGAAGCAGTCGGACATTCGGATTGGCGGTTTGGACGGGTCAGGGTCGAATCGATAGATATGACTCCACCACTGGAAAACATTTCGACCTCAACGGCCAATGTGGCAGCACATAAGGCACGATTTGTACCGTTGGGGACGAAGAATACCGAGTTTGGCTTCGGAGTGGTACATCTCTACCGAGACTCGACAGAGACACCAGGACTCTACGATCCTCCGCCAGCAGCGAATAAAGGGAAATGTGGGACTATGACGGATGAGGTGTTGGATGACGATGCCTTGAGGACAGCTGCGATATTAGCGGTTCCGTCGTACATGACACCGTCCGACTTTATGGGGTTTGTTGGCGAAGGAACAAGGGACGCGGTGTCGCATCTGCGGATGGTCCGAACTGGCAAGGCGAATCGGTATATGGTTCTTATGAAGTTCTGGACGAAAGATGGAGCCAAGAAGTTCATGACCGAGTTCAATGGAAAGGTGTTCAATAGCATGGAAGTAAGTTATTCTGAAGCAAGTATCTCCATGACTTTGTGGCTGACGCATCACAGCCTGAAAACTGTCACGTTGTCTACGTAAAGTCCATACAATTCGCATCGCCTTCCCCCACATTGGTCCCACAGAACCAACGTCCCGGCGTTTTCCCCGAGATTTCGAACGATCCATTCTCGCCGTCGCACTCCCTCGCGCCTGTGGAACTAGCTACAAGTCCGTCTACATCCTCCGCACCTCACATCTCTACCAAACCCGCGCCGCCGCCAACGCCAGCTCTTGAAGAGCTTCCCACTTGTCCCGTTTGCCTCGAGCGTATGGACGAAACCACTGGCCTGCTCACGATCCTCTGCCAACATGTCTTTCACTGCGCCTGCCTCAGCAAGTGGAAAGACTCCTCCTGTCCCGTCTGTCGCTACACGCAATCCTCTCATCCTCTAGCCTCAGACCCCGAAGACTCAGATGAACAGGAAGACTGCTGTATTACCTGTGGTGCAAACCAAAACTTATGGATTTGCCTAATCTGCGGCAACGTCGGCTGCGGCCGCTACGATGATGCACATGCCTTCGAACACTATAAGACTACATCGCACTGCTACGCCATGGATATCGAGACGCAACGCGTATGGGACTATGTGGGTGATGGCTACGTGCATCGGTTGATACAGAATAAATCCGACGGGAAACTAGTCGAGCTACCATCAGCGTTCGCTCGCTCAGACGGCCCCCATTCGGAGGGCGATCTTGTCCCCCGCGAGAAACTGGAAAATATTGGAATGGAGTACACTTACCTCCTCACGTCACAGCTGGAGTCGCAGCGACAATACTTTGAAGAGCAGGTTGCCAAATCCGCTGATAAAGCCTCCTCCGCCACTGCGGCAGCAGAGAAAGCTACCGCCGAAGCTGTCGCTGCTACCACTGCCCTCAAGGGAATCGAGGAGAAATACAGAGCCCTCTCTGAGGATGTCGTGCCAGCACTAGAAAAAGCCAAGACCCGTACCGAGGCTAAGGCACAGAAGCTTCAAGAGCTAGCTGGCAGGATGCAGAAGGAGTGGAAAGAGGAGAAGGAAGTGAACGAAGGGCTGCTTGAGAGAGTCAGGTTCTTGGATAATGAGAACAAAGAGCGAGAAAAGGAGATTACGGATCTTAAAGAGCAGTTGAGAGATCTGATGTTCTTTCTCCAGGCTAGAAAGACGCTGGAGAATGCTAGTGAGGATGTGCAGGAAGGTACCCTCACGGTGGCGGATGCTCCCAAGGAGGATAAAAAGAAGAAAAAGGGGAAGGGGCGGCGGTAGATATTGTTTGTTCTCGCCTCCATGCTCGCTTTTTGTTGCATGTCGCAATTGAAAAAACAGGTATATATGTAGGTACTCTATACGAGTGCTGTTGGATTGTTACGGTTAGAGATATTGTCATCTAGGATTAGACCATCCTTTGTGATCCCAACCTAGATAGCAAAAAAAAAAGCGCTATTCGTCTGTGCTGCTTTCCATTCGGACCTCACAATGAGAGATCCAGAAGTTTCATTTTTTTTACAAAAAGAAGCACGGCCCAATCCCGGGTTTGAACCGGGGACCTCCCACATGCTGGCTGTTAAACAGCCGGGTTAAACCCCCGAAGCGAGAATCATACCACTAGACCAATTGGGCTATTTCTAGTAAGCTAAGCTTTGCGATCTTGAATCTACATAGATTCTCATGCCGAGTAACTCTTCACAGTGTATGATAGCTGCAGCGGATCACCACCAGACACCAGCACACCTTATTCTAAGATGCCCGCAACATGCCAAAGCACGGAAGGGAGACACCCAAAATCCCCAAGCTGCGCATCAATCTTTTTCTTTACACCAACATGGGAGCGGAAGCACCTGAAGACGGCCCAGATTGCAACTAGATGGTAAAAACTCGGCATCGACAACAAACCAGGGAACTCAGGTAGTGGCACCACTTAACAAGCCACGGGAGTGAAGACACTCAGAGAATGCTACACCAATGGCGATCCCTGAGAGGGGACGTCACCACGACCTGCGACCTCTTTTAGTACAACTGAGCGCGGATGGAGCGGGGCAATCGGCAGCCCGGTGGAGAACCTCCTTTGTCAGGCTTACGCGTTTGTTTGCTTCCACACACCTGTTTTGCTGCTCTCGTTGTTGTCTTTTTCCTTTCTATACCAAACATAGGCTACGGGCTCCAGGCTGTATGAATAATACATTAATAAATAGATAGATAAAATAGGAACTCTTCCACACTGTTCAATGTCCGGCACGGCCGGAACCGCCGGGCGCAATTTTCCATCAACCGAGAGAACTGCTTTTTCCAACTCTTAAAAGCACCAGCGCAATCTCTTCCCTCAATCGGCAGCAATGACAACCTTCCAGCGCCTAATCCGCTTCCTCGCGACCGACGGTCAAATCTACAATGGCGAAGCTCTGCTCGCTCGCGGAATCAGCAACCTGGGCAAAGCGACGCGCGCGAAGGTCATCACCGGAGACCTCTTTGGCGCCCATGAGGTTACCAATCGCGTCGTGAACGTGGAGCATCTCCTTGCTCCCTTGCCCACCGAGAAGGTCCGCACAGTGAGGTGTCTGGGACTGAACTATGCGAGCCACGCGAAGGAGAGCGGTATGGCGTTACCGAAGTCGCCGGTTTTGTTCGTAAGTGGAGCCCAATGGGATGGGTGCGGGGACTGTGAATGGGAGCTAATTGAGTGTGTGCGTGTGTGGGACAGTACAAACCCTCTACTTCCCTCGCCTCACCAAACGCAGATATCGTCATCCCCCGCATTGCGCAATCCCCCGGGCTGGACTACGAAGTCGAGCTGGTGATCGTCGTCGGCAAGGCATGCCGTGACGTATCTGAGAAGGACGCGTACAACTATATCCTTGGCTACAGTGTTGGCAACGACGTTTCGCACCGACCTTTGCAACTTGGCCCCGGACAGTGGTCGCTCGGAAAGGGATTTGATACTTGGGCGCCTTTTGGCCCCGGTATCGTGAGCACGTCGGTTATCAAGAACCCGCAGACACTCAAGATCATGACGAGGGTCAACGGCGAGACGAGGCAGAACAGCTCTACGGCAGACCAGATCTTCAAGGTCGCCGAGACTGTGTCAAAGCTGAGTGCGGGGACTACGCTGTTGCCTGGTGATGTTATTTTCACGGGTACACCCGAAGGTGTGGCAATGGGAGGCAAAGGTGCGGAGAAGTGGTTGAAGGATGGGGATGTGGTGGAGGTTGAGCTTGAAGGTGTGGGTGTGTGTAGGAACAAGGTTGTGTTTGAGGGCGTTGGTGAGCCGAAATTGTAGACCTGTATCTACATATTTGTACGATACATCCGACGTCGCTATATATCCGGAGGACCTCATGCACCCCACGTTCGTATATCCTATATCCGTCTGGCTAAAGAACAGAGCATCTAACCCGCTATTTCCCCGCCAATCAGAGGCTCCAGAACGCTCCTCAGCTCTCTGTATAAAGGTGTAGCTACATACCTACATTCCCGTTGATCTCGCCCCCACACTCCCGCATCCCAAAACAATGTCTGCTTCAGTTAGCCTTCACAACCAAGTATGTCTCTATATACCCAACCTCCCAGCGGGGGCGCCCCTCTTCGCCCCATCCTTGATCCCTGACTTCGCCGGCCTTCCCCGCCTTCCACTCCTCGGCACCGGCGTCCTCGCCGTAACAATCTGTGCGCTGAAGCGCGGCGACCTCGTACCCCCACTATTCGCTCATCTGGTCGATGCTCTCCAATATGACGCGCAGGAGGTCTTCATGGCCATGGTGATGACCGTCATTAGAACGCTCGTGCTCTCTGGGGCGCCGCAGGCAGTCCCGACATTTCTCAGGCTCGCGGGAGAGATGAGACGCGACGTCTCCATCCATCCGTCTCCTCGGACCAGTATGTCGCCCCGCTTCCTACCAGCAGTAATAGTAGAAGTAGCTAAAAAACCTCAGGAGTGGGGAGATCCTCCCCACCCCAGCACCCTCTCCCTCAGACGGGAGACTCATGCGGAAATCTACAAAGCGTCCGCGACCCCGGAGGTGTTCCAGATGCTTGGGGAGTACTTCGGCGACGTGAAGTATGGCCTGATCGCAGTGGCCTTTGGACTCTTCATGGGTGGTGAGGGACTGAAGGAGAAGGAGCTGATGTTTGCGAGTGCTATTCTGGCCATGGGCGCGAAGAGGGAGGCGGGCAGCCATCTGAAGGCTTGCTTCAGGTTTGGGTGGAGCGGTGAGGAGGACGGCGCTGCGGTGGAACTGGTGGAAAGGGCCGAGGAGTGGTGTCAATTAACCGGACCGGAAATGGATATAGAGGCGTTTGAAGAGGTAGCGAAGGCAATGGCGAAGAGAGAGCAATGCATCGAATGTCACTCGAGATTCTCAGTTGTACGTAATGTCAGGTATCACTCAGAAGTTTATATGAAACAATATCCAGACCCCCCGGCGCCCCAATTTTATATGTAATCCATCTAGGTCGCATGCTTTGAGTGAGGAAACAAAAAAACCAAGCCCCAAGTGTCTGATAGTGATGCCGCAGTTCCAAGATCACACCATGCTTTACTCCGAGGGACAAATGAGCTAGCCACTAGCCAGGCAAATTCTATCATATTGCTGGACGCGGGATCGAAGACCGTCCATGAGACCTGTGACATACGGGAGAACTTCATCCAAATCTCGAATTCAGGTGCTGAACAAATAACTCCTTGATCCTCTCCTTTGCCAGTACATGCGACCTATTCAGTCCCGTAAAGTCCCTCCTTAAGCTCTGTAGTTGGGATGGTGTCAAATGGTTCCCAGGTAGTTCAAGTGCCTCCGTTCATATTAGCCTTGATTCCCGAGGTGGGAGTAAATTGGAACACACAACACTGCAGCCAGGAACGGGCAACGTCCCTCCACCTCCCGAGTTCCGTTGGTGTTCTTGAATGAGCGACACAATCTCTTGCGTCGTTTTCCCCAGTTCATGCAGGTAATCGCCGGCGGCGGCAGGCCTCTATAGTCATTCCATCAGCAAATCCCGCCGCCGGCCGGTCATAAGGTATACGAACCAAGACGGTCGCTTGATTCGATTTGACCACCACACCCTTCCCCATCATGGCATTCCATATTCCCTCCAGGTCTGGCTTCTCATCCACATATGGCACCGTAAACAGCGGACTGTCCCACCGCGACATTCCGTTCGGCTCTTCATACCTAAAGATCAAGTTCTCAAGTATATCTTCTGGATACTTCACTGCCTCTTCAGCCTCGCTGTTCCAAGTCCGACACGCATCCGCCGGCGCGGCAACATGAACCTCTTCCCCCATCAGCCATCCGCCCCGTAAAACCCCACGCCACAAAGACATACCACACAGCTCGGCGTCAGCGCTGCTTTTGCCTCGCAGAACAGCTGATATCGCAGTCCCTTGATGTAATTCAACCCATCCGCGATAACGACACTATCCTTCCCGAGCAGGCGTTTCACCGCAGAGTACTCCGTCGCGCGCGCTTCCTTCTCGGCTCTCGCATCCCGGTAGGCGGTTCGCTGAAGCCCTAGAGACTCGGTATTGACGATGTGGACGCTCAGGCGTGATTCGCGCGAACCCGATGGCGCACTGGAGATTCGCTCTTTGAAGTATTTCGCGATCTCGTTCGCGCGCGTCGTTTTGCCGGAGGATGGGTAACCGGAGACGATTATTAGCTTGCTGAGTTAGCTAGCGTAACCGAATGGGTGTTGGGAGACTCACTGGCATAGCGGGTTGTGTCGTGCGAAAGGACGATTGGACTGCAGTCGGGTGTTGATGGGGTTTCGTTGATGCCGAAGTGGGATAAAGTTCTGCACGTGCTTCGTGTGACAAGGTACCTATTAATCATGGGGTGTCATTCGATACGCTGTCCGTGCGTTCTGTTCAGGCTATCACCAAAAGAAGACGACATGCTTAGAGTACAAAGCACAAGGCGGCCACATAGAGGACTGAGGATCTCAAGGAACGCGATACATATCGTCTTGTTTATCAAGCTTTAAGACCTAGCGAGAGCCGCAACGGCTCTACTTAGATTGCCTATCACCATCGGGTCCAGAACAGATCCCCCATTAGGAATACCACCCCATTCTCGGCAAAGGGCCCCTTCCCGCTGACAGTCACCGCAACATCTGAGACAACTGAGTAGGAACCCGCACGCCGCTTATCTGTATTGGTTCGTGCCCCTTGCAACTCAGCGGATCTCACTGCCGTTGCGCGTCATTGGCACCGAGGGCTCGCACGGTGGCGTATCTATCGGGAATCACCACGATCGCATCGACAATAATGTCACAACCCCCAACCCGCCCCTTAGGGGGAGACATCTGGGGGTCATGAACATCTAGCGATGATAGCTTGGTTGGGAGAACGTTAGAAATTTGGCCCCATCCACATCCGGGGTGATCTTGAAGACCATCCGTTCAATCCGCGTTTGGCGCAATGACGGACAGTCTTCGTCTCTCTTCTTTTTGGTGAACTTTTAACTCTGTTCGCTGGCTCTTCTTTGTCTTATGTATGTCTCAGTCCGGACACCTGGCATGTCAAATGCCGTGTGGCTGGGCCTGGTGAAATGAATTTTCTCCATCTGGGCGATGACGATTGGCTTCGGTTCTTGCCTTTCAAAATCCCCATTGCCACTGACCTTTATAAAGGTGGACAGTTGCATGACTTGCTGGCGGGAGGAACGACATACTCAAACCAACAATCCATACACGATGCCCGGCTTCAGAAAATCAATCCGAAGCTTCTTCTCGCGCAGTTTTCGCCAGCAAAAACACCAACAAGCACAAGATAAATCGGAGCTCACAAACCCCAGCCGACGGGCAACAACGTCATCAACCCACACACGCACACGCACTCGGTCATCTATACTATCCACTCATCCAACAAGGAACATGACATCACGAGATCGCTGTATCCATTGCGAATGCGAATTCGAATCGGGTTATGGCGCGCCTTTTCGGCCGTGCGAACACACCGGAATGCACTATAGATGTGCGCGCCTCCTTTTCCGATTTCAACAGAACGTCTCATGTCCGACGTGTGGGGCTACGTTGGATCTGACCACGGAGGTGGACGATTCATGGCGTAGTAGGAAGAGTGTCGATTCGAGGATGGTGAGGGATATCGTGGGCGGCGGCACGATCGAATGGGGGACCACGATGAACACGGCCACGATCACAAGGTAACGCAAACGGGGGACAAGCGGAGAACAAGGAATGCCGGCTCATGTAGGAAATGCCGTCACGCATGGGTTAGAGTTGTCTCGCATTTCGTTCGCATCATCAATCACGTATCGTACATGTTCATTCGTATTATTCATTGTATTCCACCAATCGTAACCAACGACCTCAAGCTCCTCTCCACGTATGTAGCGACCCTGAACGAACGAAACAGGCGGTGCAAGATCCTGAGAGCCTGTTGATCGTGTTAGCATATGCGCACGATGTGTCAAAGCAGCGACACGGAAAAAGCGGACAACACAACAATGGTATCAGATAGGGGTGAAAGACATGATGGTTGTATTTCAACATTGGCTAGTAGACCTCAGTTGAACTATGCATTGATTTCAAATAATCATCACGATAGTTGTCATGTTGTTGCGCTGGGAAAATCCCTGAGGAGTAGGGGCGTACCAATGAGTCAATTAGCTGTTGGCGGTATTGTTATTTCCCAGCGGAGAGAGGACTGCTGAAGTTGTCGAGGGAGGGGTACGAGGGGGATGTGAATACGAGTAAAGTCTTTGTCGGCGAAATTTTGTGATGTGGCTAAGGACGCCCACAGGGCTTAGGGCTTGAAGCAATGTCGCCACACGATGATGCAGCCACATAACTAAAATATGAATGTACATAGCCGCAAATCAGCACAGCCACCTGTGACGTCAGTTGGACGGAGATGTACCTTGTTTTTCCACGAACAGTTACGGGCTGAGCTTGATTGGTGCCAGTTTTCCCCCCCCTTTCAACAGCGAAAGAGCTTATAAAGAACCTTAAATCCTCCTGCCTTGTAGATTCATCTTCATCCTCGAATACAATCCACAAACACACAAACACTACTACCCACAGTACGCACTCGACTCCTTTATCCTCGACCGTCTGTTCGACTACGACTCCTTGCTAACGGAGCTATGCCTTAGAACCAAATCACAGCATGCCGCTCACATACAGCAAAGGCTACGGCGGCAGACGATTCGGCTTCGGGCTCTCGGCCAACAGACATGGTGTCCGCCCCCACACCCGGTTCAGGCTTTGCGGTCTGAACTGCTTCCGTTAAAGCAACCACGGGAGAATGACGCGAATACACGGTGGCGCGAAGGGAGGAAATGCCATAAGGCTGCGAGGGTTGGAGTTTTAAGTAGCGGGAATTGGGTTTTACTGTAAATTTGCACGCGAGAATAGTGGCTTCTGAGCTTTTTTCTTCCGCTATTCAGAACTTCGTGGCTGCTCTGGTGACTCGTCCTCTGGTCCAGTCTGTTTCCGTGAACCGAAAGCGCTCTTGGGTAACAGGTAGATGGCACGCGGAGAGTGCCTCACCGTACCCTTCATGGACGTTTCGTCCTTCGAAGTTTGGAACCCGAGGAGATCTTGTGATTGCATCGAGTGACGAGGTGTGGTCTCAATGCCGTTTCGTCATCTCCATCGACAGGTACTTACTCACTGCCATGTCTAAATACAGCCTTGTATTTGCAACTTACTTCAACCTAGTATCTCTCAGGGGGTCTAGGATGGTGTGCTATATACCCCACACTATGTATGCCTGCATCACGCTTTTGGGTATGTATCAGCTAGACGACTGGCCAGTGGCCACCGCATCGCTGTTGGGAACCAACGCCTTATCTCACGTCTTTCACCCTTGCTATCTTCCCGCTGAGTACAAATCTGCGATCAGCTCCCGTCAGAATTCTAGTTATCAGAGCGTTCTGTGGAAACCCGTGGCTTGGTTTTGGTTTCCGTTGCACTTCTCGGTCTGAAGAAAGGCTTGGGAGTGGGTCAATTTCCCTCCTGGTGAATGTTCGCTTGAGGTCCAAGCCGGACGGCTGCCGAACCCCTCACCCCCGACCGGTAACCCACCGAACGGCTGGCACAGCAATCAACAACTAGAGAATCGGACCTGGGAGGACTAGGGATCTAATTGGTTATCGCAAGATTCGCCAGGGTGAATTCCAGTGGCCCCCGAAGCGGAATCACTGTCCAGGGCCAGGCGAAGTTCCGCGCTGACACTGAGGTTGAGTGAGGCGATTGGTGCTTGTCCGAGCCTTCATCCCGCTCTTCGCGATATATGTTCTAGCCTGCCGGGAAAACTCGCCATTTATACATGGGCTGGCGGGCGTGCTGTCTAGACCGGCCAGTTTATTAACAGACCAATTTTCCCGGCAGGCTTGAACATGCAACGGAGTCCCATGCCACGAAAACACTGCCGGGGGCACGAGGCCTTCGGTGATACTATACTATGGACAATTTCACTTTTGGTCGTGGCCTTTCTCTAGTCACGAAGGGGTAAAGAGCACCAAACAAGATGCTTCGGCGGTCAAAGTATGTCCTTAACATGGTAGCGCGGGAAGCGAATCCAACATGGAAGTGAATCAGTACTCGAGTTGTGATTCAAGGTTTGTTTCTTCAGGCAGTGGGCCGCGCCATTGCCATCACCGCCACGACCATAACCGTTGAGGAGAGAGCAAAGACGAATGAGAGAGAAAACACTGGGCGACAGACTCTGACGAGAGGAGACGAACCACCACCAACACGCAGACAGAGCCAACGCCACTGCAGCAACCTCACAGCGCCAACAACTAGGTAACCCGGCTCAGCGCCCGCTCAACATTATGCGGAAGCTGGTGGAAACAGGTCAGCTGATAAGTGCCGAATTGGGGTCGGAGATGGTACAGCAGTAGAATCAAACTCAGACCACAGCAAAAGCGAGAGAAAATGCATCCAATCCGAGTACATGGAGGTTACGTTACATCCACTTCGAGGCTAAAGAAACCTCTAATGGGAATGAGATGTGGGTGGATGTCCATTCGTCCTCAGTTTTGCTCATCACAATTGTCATTGTGCGCATAGCTCCCTCTTACCTATCCTTCGGCAGAGGGGTGAATGCTGATAATCCTCCGATCTCAGCCGATTGTGCATCGCCTATAACGCTGGATTTCGTAATAGCCCCGTTTATACCAGTTCTTCCTGATAAGATCGAGATTCAGACCGAGATGGTTTCCGTATCGATCTCGCCTTATAGATAACGCCATCACTGGATCAAGCATCTGGTGAAAGAAATCGCTAGCGCATTTAAGATTCTTCCGCCCAATGATATCACATATCTACCATACTTCGTAGCAGAATTAGGTAAGCAATCTCATGCCTCTTTGCTACATCTCGAATAAGTAGTCGCAGTTCATGACTGTTTCCCTTGCCATCTTTGTACCGATAGAATCGGGGAGAGTCTTCGGTTTTCACAGTAAAAGGTGATAGCTATTTATAGGAAACGGGTTCGGAGTTCTTGGTCTATAGTTGCTGAGGAGTGGGTACATGGCTTCAATATCTAAGGTTCTCTAAATGGCTAGCCTTGAATCACTATTTCGTTTCCAGGTTTGATTCGCCTCTAGATTATCCGATAAGACGCCTCGCGATAAGAATAGCTTCAACCTCTTTCAGACCTCATCCGCAAAAAAAACGAGTGATGAAGGTGGACGACGTGTCGAAGGGCAAACTTGGCATTGATCGTCTGAAACTGCCCAATATGCTTGCCACCAGCCAATCTCCAATCAACCAACCAACGGTGTCAGTCCGGCCTGGATTTTCGGACTTCGTCCTTTACCACTATCATTCCCACATAGATATTATTCTCCCGTCACCTGCTGCATCCCGAAACGCCGAGCTTGCCTCATTCCTACCAGATAACCCGCAGTAAAACCCCGGCTTCCCTAGGAGCAACGATGGTAACAAGAGGGAGAAAACCCGACATGAGGCCCACGTACCCTGTGCAGGTGGTTACCGTCCTATCATCCGTCGGACGGGTGTGGTTGGACGTTGATGTCATGGGAGGCCTGAAAAAGCTCAGATCTTTGATAGTTACTATACTTATACGGGTGAGAGAGGGGTTGCGTTACCGCTACATACTACCAACATATCTATTCACCGAATCCCACGCGTTTTCTTGATCCAAATGTGCAGGTGCTCTGTCTGGGATGCGTAAACAGGTATATAAATATATACCCTGAGTATATAAGGCGCAGAGTGTCGCGGGGAACAGCAGCGTCACTTGCCGAAGTGGTTGCGAGATATTACTATTTCCTGTCCGTCCTCTCCTACTCCTCATCCTCCCGTTCGCCTTCCTCGACAGAATACAGAGCAGTCGTCCATTGCTTCCCTAAAGGCAGGCTCCCGAGCGGATTCATCACGACCGAAGTTGCATTAGAACGTCCGACAGACCTATATCGACACACGGAGGGGGGGACGCTGTTATCAGCATCACGATGACGGCCAGAATCCGGTTTCTCAAAAAGCTCGAAACTGAAAATGAGCCCGACTTGACAGATACCCAGCTGATGTTAACAAATCATGATCTGAAGCCTGGTAGGTTTGATTCCTCTGTCATTGTTTTTCTTCCCAATGTCCATACCGCCCCAAAAAATTTCGTCTCAACGAGCGAGATGATCCACGAACATCTCGCTTTGACCGCGAAGATAACAGACGAGAACATACATAGCGGGTTGCCCTGACAAGGGTGGGGCGGGCTGTTCCCTGTCCTCGACTGAGAGTTCTTGCGTCGTCTGTCTTGACAACATAGCTTTGACCCTATCATCGGCTAACATCGTACTGGCAAGTCGAACCCGCGCGACGGCAATGGGGTCCCTGGAACTTTGTCGGCTTCTGGATCGCCGACTCCTTCAACATCAACACATGGATGATCTCGTCGAGTATGATCATAACTGGTCTGACCTGGTGGCAGTCATGGTTGTGCGTCTGGATTGGCTACACGATTGCGGCGTGTTTCATTTGCTTGACTGGGCGCATCGGCGCAACTTACCACATCGGGTTTCCCGTCGTCGCGCGCTCTTCGTTCGGAATCTGGGGTTCTCTATGGCCTGTGTTTAACAGGGCGGCGATGGCGTGCGTGTGGTACGGAGTGCAGTCTTGGATCGGAGGCACCTGCGTGTACTTGATGATTCGGAGCATCTGGGCCGACTTCGAAGACATGCCCGACACCATGCAGGGTTCGGGCACGAATTCGAGGGACTTTTTGTCTTTCTTCTTGTTTTGGTTCTGCTCCTTGCCTGCTATTTGGTTTCCGGTACACAAGATCAGACATCTCTTCACGGTGAAGGCTTACATTGTGCCGGTTGCGTAAGTAACTCCGTGGGCTCTGCGTCACGATCTGTGGGACTGACCAACCATAGTGGGTTCGCTTTCTTTGGTTGGGTTGTCAACCGCGCCGGCGGTCTCGGTCCTATCATTCACCAGCCCGCCACAATCGGTGGCTCGAAGCTTGCCTGGGCTTTTGTCAGCGGTGTGATGTCCTCGATCGCCAACTTCTCAACTCTCATCGTCAACGACCCCGATTTCTCACGCTTTGCCGGAAAGCCCCGTGATCAGCTTTGGTCTCAGCTCATCACCATCCCCTGCGGGTTTGCCTTCACCTCGTTTATCGGCATTATTGTTTCTTCTTCGTCCACGATCATCTACAAGGAACCTATCTGGAACCCGCTGCATCTTCTCGGCAGGTTCCTCGATGCTGGTGGGGCCGGAAATCGCGCTGGTGTCTTTTTCATCGCGACTGCCTTCTCCTTGGCGCAGCTGGGCACCAATATCGCAGCAAATTCTGTCTCTGCGGGAACGGACATGACTGCCCTGCTCCCCCGATACCTGGACATCCGCCGTGGTGGATACGTCTGCGCGGCCATTGGCCTCGCCATGTGTCCATGGAATCTCCTCTCCGACAACAACAAATTCACCACCTACTTGTCTGCCTACTCCGTCTTCCTCTCGTCCATCGCTGGAGTAATGATCAGCGACTACTACTTTGTTCGTAAGGGCTACCTCGAGGTCAAGAACCTCTACTCTGCCAAGAAGAACGGACCGTACTACTTTCAATACGGAATCCATTGGCGTGCCTACGTCGCCTACATTGCGGGCATCCTCATCAACGTCGTGGGCTTTGTCGGTGCGGTCGCAACGGAGGTTCCCATCGGCGCCACGTACATCTACAACGTCAACTTCTTCGCGGGCTTCATCGTCTCGTCGGGAACTTACTATCTGCTGTCACGGTTCTTCCCGATCCCTGCGTGCAGTGACAAGTGGATGGAGGTCGGCGAGGATATCTCCGAAGTGTGGTTGGCGTACGATGATGCTAGTGAGAATTACGATGACTCGGAGACCAGAAAGCCGCCGGCTCAAGATGGAGAAGGATACCCAGCGACGAAGTGTTGATAATGGGTGTTCTGAGAACGATGTTTGGTGTGCTTTGTTATGTAGCTTGTTTTTCTTTCTTTTTTCGTTTCCTTTTTGGGATGGGCTTCTGTGGTTGTTAATGTCCTGACCTATTCGCCACTTTTCTACTTTATCAAGAGTAAACTTCTTATCGGCTGGCTTATGGACAACTCAAGGTGGCTATGCCAACCCTCACGATAGAATCAATTGCATATTGGACAACTTGATTGGAGCTGATCAACTCTCTAGTTACTACCCGTGTTCTACATGATACTCCAATAGAAAAGATTGCGAGTCAGCTCAAGAACCTCATAGGAGTTCTTACGCTAAACGAAATGCTTTAAGGATGAGCGTCACGGTTCTCGGCAGTCTATAAACAGACCCGTCTTCTTTCGTGCCAAAGGGCGAAGCAAAGTGGATACCTGAATGACGATGACATATAGTTATCTGCAGCTCGCTCTTAAGTACAGAGCAGATAAGTATCCTGCCGGGAAAACCATCCATCCATCCACCCACCCATTATCCATACAGCTCGGAGGCCGATAGAAAGGAAATAAAACAACAATGAGAGCAGCAAAACAGGTGTACGGAAGCAAACAAACGCGTAAGCCTGCCAAGGGAAATCCCCTACTGGGCCGCCGCTTGCCCCGCTCCATCCGCGCTCAGTCGTACTAAAGAAGGCCGTAGGCTGTGGTGATGTCTTCACTCAGGGCATCGCCATTGGTGTAGCATCTCTGTGTCTTCGTGGTTTCTGGCTGTGCGCCTGGGTTCTCCCCTTGGGGTTCACCCCAAGTTCCTCCCCCTCTGTCGCACTCGAACGTCGTTGCCTGCACTATCGCTCCTTCCACTTTCCTTCTCCCCGTTTTCTGTCTCCTCATCCTCTTCGTCCCCTGTCTCCTCGTTGTGGGAAAATTCATTCGCTAGTTAAGTTTATTGACTTACATGGTACTATAATGCGATGCAGTTATATTGATTGAGCCCAATTGGTCTAGTGGTATGATTCTCGCTTCGGGTTTGTCCCGGCTGTACAAACAGCCAGTATGTGGGAGGTCCCCGGTTCAAACCCGGGATTGGGCCATATATTTTGCCGGTTCATATTTTCTCTCCACCTTCTTTAGTCACTTACAGTCGCCGAAAATGTTTCCTTCTTCTTTTGGCACACTCTTTCCCAACGTCCACCGAACAAGAATCGTCACTTATCTGCGTTTTCCGTCTGACTGGCTCTAGTTGGCGGTAAATTCCGACGGATGTGATGGATGACGTCAATCTTTCGTAGATGGTTTGGGTGAAATTGAAATCCCGGCGATCACCCTTCATGACGTCTCGGTGGGTAAACTATAAACCAGGCAAGGCAATGAATGGAAATCTCCACCTTCCTCCCTTCCTTCTTCTGAAAATCAATCACTCCTCACAATCCTACACACGAAAGACAACAGCACACAGCGATACGGTATGTCTGGCAGACGACATTCCAGTCTGATCGATGAGGCGGAGGTGGCAGAAACCAGAAGGGCGGCCGTAGAGCCGGCCGAACCTACCGAACCCCCCACCCCAGAGACGCGCACAGGAAACAGCAATCACCTCATAGCTGGCTGCAGCACGGGGAACGGCACGGCCCTATCACCGCAGACGACGAGGGCGACGGTAACGGCTGAGGCCGGACGTACAACAGCGACCCTTACGCCGCAGCCCTCTTTAGGTGCGAGCAATGCACCCATTGTGTCCCCGATGCCGGTGAAACACAACGCCCAAAACACAGTGGCTTCGCAGCCGCAGCCGATCATGGAATCCTCCGGCCCTGTTCCCAGCGGTGACTCAGCACCCACTGGGTCGCATGCACTGGCTACAGCCGACCATGACGAAAAGGGCGCCGTACAGGTGCACGGGCAGTTCGATACGGACCACGAGGTAAAAGATCTGGGCTGGAACGAGCCGCCGGAGAAGATTCCCTCGCCGCTGGTGGGCGGATTGCCGAATGATCAGCTGTGGATGCTAGTGCGCAGGTTCAACAAGCAGATGTATCACGTCAAAGCAATCGATCATGCCCCACCTGGCGGTCTGGACCTGAACGTCGCCTCCGAGGACGAGTTCTCACCGGATAAGCTCAGGAGCAATGTTGAAAGACTGTATATGACCGTTATTGTCGGAATAGCCGGCTTTGCGAAACACATTGCGAGGCTGAGGAGTTGGGGAGAGCGTAGGAGGACTGCGGCGTTTGCCACGGTTTGGGTTCCCCCTGCTGACTGATATTGGGCTATCTATTGGACTGACGTGAGGTTAGGCGTACTTCATCGCGTGGGCTTTCGATATGGTTATGCCGCTCATCATCACTACTCTGATCACACTGGTCGTCTACCCACCGTCTCGGAATTTCCTCTTCCCACCGGCGCCGCTCGCCCTGATCGACGTGCATACCGGCGGCATCAAGAATCCTACCGCCGGAGTTCTGGGCTCCCACGGTTCTCTCACAGGCGCACCCGAGAAGCACCACGGTGAAGCTGTAGAGCAGGAAGCTCACAACTTCGTTTCGTCGTTCGGAGCCATTGCCTTGAGTTCCGCAGCCGGCAAACACCCTGGCGAACCCGCGCAAGAGGGCGAATCCAAGATCGAAGATGCAGCACCAGATCCCACTCCCTTGGCCATGCATGCAGCCGACGCAACTGCTTCTGCGGGTGGCGACGACACCTCAACTAGACACGATAAGGCTAAGAAGCCCATCGAGGAGGCGATGTGGGAGAAGTCAAGGCCCGCGATGCACATGATCGGTGATGTAGCAGATGTCTGGGAGAGGCTTGCCAATGCGCTTTCGCCGACGCCGCCACTCCATAGGAATACGGCGAGACTCAAGTTGGCTGGTGTGTTGGTGCTGATCCTGTTGTTCTCGTGCATCGTCAATGCGTATGTCGTCACCAAGGCGGCACAGTTCTTTGTCGGCGCAGGATTCTTCGGTGATCCGCTTATGCAGCGCGGTTTGGGGTGGCTAAATCGGAATATCCCCAACTGGGAGGAGTATCTGGATATCCGAAAGTACGGTCTTTGCCCTCGATTCTTAGTAGTCTACAATGCTGACATGATCACAGCTCCCTCCTCAAGGGCATCCCCACCAACGCCCAACTCACAATTACTCTCCTACGTATCGGTGAAGCCTCGCGCGCCCCCCTCCCGCCGCCCCCCTCTCGCCACGCTTCCGCTCCACCCGCTTACGCCGCTAAGCCCATCGATCCGGACGCGCACACCCTCCCGGACGACGCCACGGCGGGGGAAGTGGCTTCTGCCATTCAGCCCGACACGCCGCCACACACCGGTGGCGAATCGGAAGATACCAAATACGCAGCCAAGTCAAAAGCCAACAAGATCATCTCGTTCTTCAAAGGTACGACCAAAACCGGTGTCAACACAGCTTTGTCCACCGATCCGATTAGGGCCTCCATCGGTTCAAAGACCGCCCAGAACCGTCTCGGTGTTGTCCCCTCCAAGGGCGTGTCCCCGGATTCGGGCCCGATCGAGTTCCCCTGCCGCTTCCACGGGAAGAAGGGACTGCTGCGGATCATTATCAGTGCTGCATCCCCCTGCATCTCGTTCGCAAACGAGAAAACTCCCGACAAGTCGGAGTTTGTGGTCCCCATTCCCGAGATTCGGGAGCTGAAGAAAGTTGGTGGGCTAGGTTGGAAGAGTAAATTGGTCGTCGGGTGGAGCACGGACAGGAATGTCGTCGATGGCTTGAGTATTGTGACCAACAAGGGCGAGGAGTGGCACGTTACGGCTGTGCAACTTAGGGACGAGTTGTTCAATCGCCTGGTAGCTATGGGCGGGCAGAAGTGGGAGAGTTGGTAGTATAACTGCATGTATGTTAAAGATGTAATGCTTTCTTTTTCTTTGGGTTATCTGTGTTGGGAGTTGGGCAATTGGGCAGTCGAGTAACTCATGAAGTATACGGCCCAGGAATACGTATGGAAATGTTCCGTATGAAAAAAAAATAGTCATCTTGATCCTCGGGTGGTTAACGGGGGGGGATTGACATCATCCCATCACCGATGTTCACGCAGCTCACATCGGCCTCGCGAATCTAAGAGGCAAGCCAGTGGCTATGGCAGGTTCGATGTTACTGACTGAACTCACATGCCCAATACCCACCATCATGCCCCCATTCTCGTACCAATCCACCCCATCTCATCTCCAAGGCTCGACAGTGCGCAGAGCGACCATCCTCAGTCGTTCCAACTACCGAAATCCCACACGATATCAATGAGACACACACTCTCTCTCTGTGCCTCTCATCCATATGTCATCTCTAGAGCGAGATAGCGGAGCGAAAGTGGCAGAAAAGGGTTGGCGGCACGGTACTATATCATATAGTTACCAGGTGAAACGGGGCACGCCGTGACTAGCCGCCCTCGCGCAAAGTGCGGATAGTGCCGGTATAGAGCGCAGATCCGCGAGCACCTCTTCAAGAGGTGCCCGCAGAGTGGCGGCCGCAGCAGAAAATTCTGTGGGCGGAAGTACACATGGCGGATGACCGGCAGGGGCAAGAACCGGTTCAATATCCGGGGTTCTAGTTCGCAGACAGACGGTGCAACCAGTCGATATTGCACTTCCCCACCACGACCGACGTGGGGAGGCGGGTAACGGAGCCGGTAGAGGAAGAGTTAGAGAGCGAGCTGCCTCAGAGCTGAGGTCGGAACAGGAAACCGATAATTGAGGGGGTGGAGGGAGGAGCCTGGGAACAGCGCGGCGGCGGAGAGAGTGTATTTCCCTTTGTCTTCCATTACGGACAGGCCAGGCGGGGGCAGAGGGAGCTATCACGGGCCGCTTGTAGACTGACCGAGGTCAGGCCGGACGATTGACGGGAACGGACTGTGTCATAATCTGACAAGGTCGCATACGAATAACGAAGCATCATCACCATACGTCTATAAGTCACAAGTCCTCACGGCCGCTGTACGCCCTTCTCTGGGGGGAGGTTGATTTTTAATACCTGTGTAAGTACACAAGTCCGTTGCGCCCGCCCTCGCGCGGACTGCGGACGGGGAAACCCAGACAGTGTGTATCTCGTCGTGATCTAGCTAGGTCGCATATGTAAGAGTAATGAATAAACAAAAAACAAACAAACTTGCCGTTGGTAGCAAGTTATCTTTGTCGCCTATTACGTATCCAACAACGCCAGTCGTACCATCACGAAAAGAAAAACCTTCGGCCACACGCGGCTTTGGTAATGGCCATTATCCACTCATCCTGCCATTGATCGCACCTCTATTTCCTGTTCCGTCCCGTCAATTTCCCCTTCTCGATTGTTGCGATGCATCCATATCCCCTGGAACTGCGCGAAGTGCTTCATCTCCACTTGCCTGCAGATTGTTACATAAATACCCTGTTCTACATATCTACGTTAGCATCGGCGCGGCATTCGTCGGTAATGCAAGGCTATGTACATAGGTATCTAAACGTTCCGTCACTGACAACCAACTTCCTTTTTCTCCCCTTGTCATGTATGTACAGGCATCTCTAGCCGTTCCATTCGTTCTCTCTAATTGTAAAACTCTCTAAAGGTGGAGCGGCCAACAAAAAAAAAAACCAAATGACAATGAAAAATTGTAAAGTAAAACACCCCATCAAAAAAAAAAAAAAAAAAACTCCGTGCAAAAACCACCTGCCATTGTACACTCCCAATACGAAAAACACAAAAAAGGTCAGGCCAGAAAACAGACAGAAAGGTCAGGGAAAAAAAAGAGAAAGGCTAGAAAGAAAAAGCCATCAAAGGATAGTGATCAAGCACCGGTTGCATCTAGTAATGGCAAATGCCGCCCATGTCATCACCAGCCTCCCACTCCCAGTTGCCAGCCATGCCGACGCCAGTTCTAGGGGCCGCCGGGAGGTCGTCAAAATCGTTGACTTTGCAGGAGCGTACCGCAAAGCCGCTACTAGTGGGGCTGCTGCTGCGAGGCGTCGATTCCGGGGAGGAGGTTGGCGTGAGTCCGCGTGAGCGAGCTTGGTAGGATTGGAACTTCGACGTTGTCTTGCTCCATGCTCCGGTGGCGGGCTCCATCGTCTCGTCGCGTGACTGCTTCAGGAACGGCATCAACTTGGTTCCGCCAGTACCCTTTAGGCCTTGTTTGGCCGCCTCTCCCTTAGCGAGACCAAGGAAATTGGTGGTGGTGGTGGTGGTGGTGGTGGTGGTGGTGGTGGTGGTGGTGGTGGTGGGGGGGGCTGCATCGGGTGAGGTGGGTAACTTAGTTATCGATTCCGCCGCTGCGGCTGCAGCCGCGGATTTCCGCTTTGCTTCTTGGGACATGACCACGATGTACCGCGACACAATCTGCAGGTGCTTGTCGCGGAAGCTGGACAATGCACGGAGACACTCGTCGTATGCGGAGGCCAGAGCCGGGTCGTCAGAGTTCGCCTCGACGTATTCCCGTATGTTGGCTACTGTTGTCAGGTGCTCCAGAAACCGTCTGTGGGCTCCTGGCATGTATTTGCGCATCTCCTGCAGAAGCCATTAGCTTATCCGTCGCAAACCGATGCCAACCATCACCACCCTTGTCGAAAAAGGACAACGCCACATGGTGATGTACTGACCTCAATGAAGTTATGCTTGGCTAGGGGTGGGTGTCCATCGATCTTCGCCTCAGAGGGGTCCTTCTTGACGCCAGTTGGTCGGTGCTGGACGCCTAATGTGATATCAAAGAACTGGATGAGCGAACTCTGGGCATTGCTGCCACCTGCGTATTGCCGGTACTCTTCCTGGCCGCTTCCATCCTCGAACAGCACACCATTGGGCAGTCCGGCTTCAGCCATATTCTTCGAACCGGCTAGAAACGGGCGGATCTGGAAATAGAACGCCCGGGGCGTGCAATGGTCATACATGCGTCCTAACAGCTCGCGAAGATCGAGGATGCGTTCCGCGAATAGTGTGAGGCACCCCGATACCATGCCGCTATCGTTCTGCCTAGCAGCTCGTATCGCTTCCATCATCAGATGTATCGTTGGGGCTCCTCGGGCCTCAATTGCTACCGATACCAAGTAGAACCACGATTCGTCCATGGAACCGGTGAAGGTATTGAGCGTCGTAAGATTCTCCACCATGTCGATAGGCCCCTTCGCGTGAATGGGCTGGAAGTTCCACAAACAACAGGCAGCGTATGTGATGACCGGTGGAACCTCCAGGTGCTCCGAAACCTCCAGGAACGGGATGGCGATGCACTTCGGTAGTCTCTGTTGGCCCGTCAGCAGCCGGTTCGCACAAGATTGTGGCAGGGGCAGACAAACATCTTTGGCCTTTTCTAGCCCCCATATGTAAGAATTCGAGATGAAACCCAAAACCACATAAGCTCTCCGCCATTCCGCTTCGAAACGTAGTCGAGAGGTCGACAGAATTGGGAGCTCCTCCACCGTCTCACGGATCCTCTTGTCCGCGATCAACGAACGCAAGTCAGACACAACATCCTCCCACGCGCCATAGTACGGATCCGACAGTCGTTCGAGCGGCGGTTCAGCCGGGAGAAATCCATTCTTGGAAATCTGGTAATCGTCGAGATTTGGAAGTGGTGGAAGCATTGTGCGGATGTAAACGATGCTAAACAAAGTCTGACTGGTATGTATAGGATGACGTTGGTTGTGGATGATTAGTTTTTTTCTCTGCAACTGGAGGGGTAGTGGCAAAAGGTGAGAGATGGTGGTGCTTATAACCAGGATATGAAAGTGGGAGAGAATTATAAGCTCTTTTTGGGCTGCAGGCTAGAGGAAGGCGCGGGTGGGGTGGGATGATATAACGGCTGGGGACGAGGGGAGGCGGCGGGGTTACTGGTATGAGGAAAGAACCCACGCGATTTTGTACCCCGCCGATATATCCGAGGAGCGCTACTAGTCGTGCGAATGGCACCTACTCGGGACCTGGGTGGGTCAGCTTCATGATTGGTCTTAGCTCTGAGGAAATGTATCTGAGAACAAATGTGTAAGATAATCAGAGAGGAGAGCGAGCGGGAGCGGGCATGTTTGCGGCTGGGAAAAAACATTTATACTGGAATGCATAAGGACCGGCGTCAAGTCCGCGGATCTGGTCAAATTGTCGGTCGGCCTGTGGCAAAAGTACATATCGATGCCGCTCCCGCTTGCAACGCATCTTTGAGGGAAGGATTTTTTTTCTTCTCCGGAGTTGAGTTTGTCTCATGTCAAGGCTAGAGGCCGAATGTGTCATGTTTTATGGGGCCGAGAAGAAAACCCGAAGCACGGCAGCGTGGCAGCGCCAGCGTGGTTCCTGCAGAACGATCAGATTACATAGATGTCTGACCCAACCACTTAAGCGACGGCGAAGAACATGATGCCCACTTCGCGCTTATTAGATTATGTATTGAGGCCGTAGAGTGCTCTAGGAAATAGCTGCAGCATCGCGTCAGAACGACAACAGGAGGAGGAAGCATCCTGCCGCACTCGATCTAAGCCACCTGGATAAGACGCATGAGGATTCTCTCAATCCCAGCTTCCCTTCTCCTCCGCGAAAGTGAGATCAGCACGAGAACCTGAATGGGATCGGGAATGCCCGGCGCAGCACGAGTTCGCAGCGTCCCACCAACACCAACAAAACAAAACAACACCAACACCACCAACATTTCGCCACCTTCATGCACAGATGTTTTACGTACCGCTGCCGCCGCGGTGCAAATCTACACACCTATCTATGTATCTTCGCAGACACTGCCTCGCCAAGTCACAGGTTGCTAGGACCCATTCGCAATTCTTCTCAGTTCGCCCCATCCCCCTCCCCCTCCAGCTCTTTGTCCAGGCGGGGTTCTCGAGATCTCACGACGCACCTGCGCTGAACTTCGGGCCCGCAAAAGGCTTGTCATCATACCCTAGCTCCGTTCGCATCCCCGAAGAAAAAAAAACCGAGAGAAATGACACCACACTAAAACGAAACGGAAGCTATCTGGAACGCCGTCCAGCCAGATATCGCACCGGAACCCCACTTTCTATCTACGCCCCCGCCTGGCGCGGTAGCTATTTACACTTAGCCGCAAAAAAAAAGGGATCCCAGCTGCACTCGTTATCAGATGGAGATGGGGAGCTGGAAGCTGCCGAGTGGCTGGATCAGTGGATCGACGGATGCCTACTAATTAGTCTATTGCCGTGCCATCACGACGAGAGATGGAGATGTCCAGGCGGAGAGCAGAGTGGCTCATCCCGTTCACTCACGTCAGACGGACCGCAGCTTCTCGAACGCGAAAATGCTTCTAAAATACAAACGACCAGGTATCCCACAACTTACGCCATACTACAAAGGCACCATTCCCTCCGCTGATCACCACATACCACTCGGCCGGTGTAACCTCCCACTCGGCCGGCCTCGCCAGCATCAGGGGCCGCCATGATCCGACAGGTCGCACGCGATCAATGAATCATCATCATCATCATTACTAGCGTCGGGGGCCTATGAACATCACGCTTCAGCCACCCAGCGACGAAACGGGGAAATGCTGCGCGCGAAAGGCTTGATACAAACGCCCGAGCTGTTGGGCTTTCACACCAAAACCGATCGGCGTTAACCGCCACCGACCGCCAGGGACGCCAGACAATCGTATAATTGGGAGACTCAAGTTTGGCCCGAGCTGAGGGCCATGACCAGCTTCTTCTCATCTAATAGCAGACCCCTCTCTCTCGCCATTATACCCCAGATCAAGCAAGCAAACAAATAAACAAGTGTGCTCGACAGGCACATCCTCTACCATTAACGAACTTTGTGATCTCATCCAAAGATCCTCTGCTTCCCGATCTACGCCAGGACCATCCACCATAGGCCCGGATTTTGATGGCAACTATCGAGCATGGCACCAGTCTGAGCTCACAACTGGAGCTGCCGGCATACTTACTGGGTCGGTCGGCCGTGGGTTGACTTCAACTCCGGTTGAGCATGAGAATGTAACCTGATCTACGTGGGTTGAATATCTTACGAAGCTTTGATTCCCTACACAGCGGAAGTCCAGTCTCTGACCTTCGTACCTTGGGAAAATGGGGTTGATCGTGGACGGCTTGTGCCTTGTTTGACCTTTCTGGAGAACCGTGATTTCGTGTTTGCTCCTCAGTCCCCGGGTCGAGCAGGATCGTGTCTATGGCTTGCAAACTCCGTATTCGTGGCAATTGAGTCTATGTAGAAGCGCCCTAAGTGATCTCTAGGGTCAGTGATAGGTCATGATTTGCATATCACTAGCAATCTCCACACACCCATCACCCCTGCGGCCCTGCTGACCGATGTTCTGCACCCATCTCATAGACATGCGTTGAGCAGCCCAACCCGATTCACCACCATGCCACTGTTGCCACCGCTATCACCACTATTACAGCCTCATCCGTCGCCTCCATGGTAGTTCCCGCAGCCCGTCCTGTCCGCCGCCGCTCGCTCTCCCGGTAAAACATACCCTGCTTGGCCCGCTTCCCTCCCCGATCGTTTGGCTGACTGGTATCCGCAGCCGCCGCGCACGTACCGATAGTAACGTCTTTGACTACCTCGAGGACGATCCCCCGCGGACGCAGCGTCGCCAGCCAAGCAACCGGCCACATGACCGACCACACCAGGCCGGCCACCATGACCGTAGTGGAGGCGGCTACTTCGAACATCGGCCCGTAGTCGCGGTAACTGTGCCTGCACCAGCACCCGCACCACCAGAGGAACCTGCACCAGCGACAGCCGGCGGACTGCTCTCTACGCTTACCGCACCGCTATTCAAGTTATGGGGAGGTAGCGGTGAGACGACGCCAGCAGCTCCCGTCAGTACTCCCGTCGAAGCTGCAGCTCCAGCTCCAGCTCCAGCACCCCCGCCTTCGCTTCCACCTCCACCAGCCGCACCCGTTTCCCGACAGCTGCAGCGTCGCAGCGATCCCCGGCGCACACATTCCGATAGCCAGGCGCTGACCATAGTCTCCGCCGAGCCCCCCGAGCCCGAAGCCACAGGCCTCCTGAGCTACCTCCCGAAGCTTCCCTCGCTACTTGCCAAGCCCCGGCCAGAGGCGCCCCCGCAGCTTAGCCAAGAAGCACTCGACACTGTTGTGCGATACCTAGCATTGCATACGGAGCACGCGATGGATCCATTATCACGCAAGCTTAAGAAACGCTGCACACACGACGCGGAACGGCTCATGTTAGCGATGAGCCCCGCCGCTGTGAAGAGTCTTCACGCGTTCCTGGTTGTGGTCAAGCGCGCCCCGGAAACTCCCATCGCGTTCGATCCTGCCATGTTAATACGGTATACCCGCGGCAACCGCAGAGCGCTGGAAACACTGGTCGACGCACTGGCCGATGTGCTACGGGGCCTTGCAGGAGTGCTGGAAGGAGGGTTTACAGTTCCTGGGGGATGGGTTGGCGGGGAAGAGGAGCTATAAGTACATAGCTACTGAGGTACTTCGGCGTCATTTTTATATCTCATCCGAGTGTGCATTGCAAACACGCACTCCACTTCCCAATCGCTCAAATATGCTTATCATGATACTCCCTCCCGCGGGCCCCTCCCGTTCCCTCCTGCACCCTTACCCCATCCGTATGCCAACAGCTTATCCACGATATTCTTCGCACCTTCCCACTATGCCCCGCCAAACCCACCATCTCCAATTCAGCCGGCACAGATATCACCCCTTCCCTCACCAGTCTCGAAACCCTCCTGACGCTTTCCCTCTCCATCTCCATCTCCTCGAAATGCGGCCTCAATTTCCGACCTGCACTGCGCAACTTTTGACGATTCCGGATCCTTCTTCCACGCATCAGCCACCATCCACCTCCTACCTCCTACGGACGGGGGGAAGGGGGAGACGTACCTATCGAATGATTTTTCCAGCCCCACCAGCTTGGACATATTCGCGGCAAGGGAGGCGACACAACGCTGTGCATCCTGCCGCGTATTGAACCGATCCGCGATCGTATCCTTAGCCGGGAGCTACACCCTCACTCGCGGTGCTTGTTGTGTCTGAGGTGTCGGCATGTTTCGCTGTCGTTTTCGTCAGTGTGTGCGTGTCAATAAAGGATAGGAAGTGCCTCGTGCTGAAACCCCCACACCCCCGATATAAAGAAAATTGGATATGGTATGAATGAACGGCATGAAGCCGCCATGGCAATGGGCGAGGAGGGTATCTTATTACCTTGGGACTTTTTTTCCCCCTTTGTGTGCCCTCGCTTTCGCGTCGCAGACGCATATCTAGACGTAATTCGGCGTGGACCTCGGCATCGAGCGGGGCATCATGTAGGGGATGGCTGCCAGAGGAGGAGGAGGAGTAGTGTTAGTGGCCTCATCCAGAAACTGTCACTTGGTATCACCCTTCCCATGCTGCGAGGAGCTGGTGCTGAGTATATTGTTAGGACGCTAGCTGTGACATCGCGGAGGATTTCTAGAGGAGCATTTGGCGGTAGAACGTGGCGGAGAAGGATCGGGCGGCTGGGAAATGACCATTTTTTTTGCACTTCAATGTAATGCCTACGTACAGTTCTCTCAGGAAAGCGAATGGTATCGATCGTGAGGTAAGTAAGTAACTGCCCTCCCCGCCGAAGAGAGGAGAGGAGCTTATTGTGTACCACGGTAGTAACCTTGAGCTCGACGTAACCAAAACCAATACCAAGGCTAAGGCTAAGGCCGAAGCACGCTGGGAGTAGGCTCACTTACGAAACCTAGATAGAATGGTGGGTACCGATCGCAATTGGGCTTTGCTCATCGATCGTGCTCCAAGCTGCTGCCTCTCCTGGCCTAATCGGAGCTGCCTGGAGTATATACTCCATGCGCACAGCGCCCCGCCTCCTCCTCTTCTGGCCGCCGGATACCGAGACGTCATTCTCGGATTTGTCCGCCCGAATTTTGATATGGAATCACGGCTTATTGGGGATTGGGATTGCAGATAACTAGGCACTGATACCCATGAATGACATTGCAGGAGGTTGGATTCTTTCCTTCTCTGCTCGCCGACTAGACTACATTTCGTCCCAAGCATGTGTCGACATCCTATCTGTCAGCTGAGTAAGTATGTAAGTATCTAAAACTACCGTCATTATTATCTCATCTCGAGTGACCGTCGATGAGCACACCAATCGACTCCCCTCTTTCTAAGAAGCAAGCACGTCCCACACCGCAATCTTGCCCACCTCGGGGATCCAGCCGAATGCGAGGGTGACCCTGGTGAAGGCGAAGTAGTCGTCGAAGTATCGCAGCACCTCCGTTGTCGTGTTCTCGGCGAGCTCCTGTCCGCTGCGCCCTAGGAAACTGAGCCACGCTTTCTTCGACAGAATCATGTTGTTGCCCGATATCGTACCGGTTTCGTCGGCGACACGGCCGAGCTGGGCGTCATGTTAGCGGAGGAGGTTGGGGGAGGGGAAGGAGGGAAAGGGGGACGGACAATGCCGGGGTTGGGGAGGAGAGACTCAAGCGGCTTGTCGCATTTCTGGCAGGTGGCGCTGGATGAATTGGTGAAGGCTGTAAATCCGCAGCTGGCGAGTGTCAGTACGAGAGCGAAGTTGGGACCGGAAAAATTACCAGGTGCCGACGAGCAACATGTTTCGGCGATGACTTTGCGCGCATTAGTCCACTGAATATACGGAGACGGGGATGGCTATCTCACAGGGAGGCAACATTCATCTCGGTGATGACCACGTTGAGGTAACCTATGCATTGGTTTCCCGGAACTTGGTCCGCAAAGCCTTCAACATTCCTGGAGAACGTGTCGATATCGGCAAATGTATACTTCAGCCTAACAGCGCCAAATAGTCCCGTGTCCCAAGGTATCTCCGCGTACGGAAACGGCTGGCAGATATTTGGTTTCCTCAGGAGCTTCTGAGCGTAGGAACACAGCCACTGCGCGTCCCTGTGGATCGGGTCAATGCCAACAAGACTGACCGGGCCGAGGGAGAGCTGCGCTTCTTGCCTCCAAAACCTGATGCTGGGCGCAATGAGAAGCAGCACTGTCTTGGAGATTTCCCAGTCGTCGGCGGAAGAAGTCATGGATCCCCATAGCGTAAGGGTGGCTTCCATGCTGTCGTCGAATACGCCAATTTCCCGCTTCTCGGCAGTGCCAACTCCACCTTTGCGGGGTACTATCCTCTCTGTTAACCCAATCCCCCGCTTGTGGTGATGAGGAATTCTTCTCACTGGATTTCCTGGCACCCTTCTACTCCCGAGTCAGCACGTTTTCTCGCCGCGGATCAGCACCGGACTTACATACCCATTTTATGCACACAAGGAGTTTGGCATTGTCCACATGCAACCAACTTTCGGCGAACACTTTGAGTGGTATCAACTCGCCGCCTTTACCCGCGTCCGCCTTGTAGTCGGCATAATTTTCGTCGCCGTTTTCTAGGAACTCGACATTCGCCGCTACATCGGTATCCGAAATACTGACCATGCAGGTGGCTGCACTGCTCCCCAGCTCCTTGGGTGAGAGCATGGCGACAAATGTTGTATGCACAGTCGCCAGCACTCCCAATTTCACGACTTGCCGGACCGCCATTGGACGGGTAAGCCAGAACTTGATCTAGAATATCCCTGGTTCAGTTGACCTGTACAGTAAGGCAAATATGGAGCGAGATCAGCTACGTCGATAACCCCAGTCTCATCCATCAGAGTCATCCGCAAGAGCACCCTCGCGGCTGTAGCCTGCTTGGAGTTCTTTTCCACATCGCGGAAGTTTGCGACGCGGCCAGTAAACGTGATGCGACCGGGACCGGACTTGATGGCGCCGATTTTGATGGGTGTGTATACGACTCCGCTTTTTGGAGCCCATGGGATCGCCGGCGGACGTGGATCTTCTGCTACTTTGTCGTTCTCACCATCGAAGCCATCACGGAAACGGTGAGACTTGCTGGGTGTCGGGACTGGTGTGAAGTAATTTTGAATCGTGTGGGATTTTTCGGGAGTGTGTGGTTGTTGAAACATTTTTCTGAATTATGTAAATTTGAGTGATATGGTGGTAGGTGGTGGGGATGCACTACTATTACCGACTATTCTAGTTGTCATGGCATCACTCGAATTGGTCGTTGCGTCCCTCCATGGCGCCTCACTCGGTACATACCTAAATAGTAGTTAACTAGTGGTCATGTCCATCCCTGCAGGCTTGCGTACTTATGAATGTAGTCCGCACACCGAAAATTTCCAGACCTCAAGGACCAAACTCAAACTCACACAACCACCTTATCACAACCAAACAGACTACCAGAAAAAGATGGGCCGCGAACTCCAAAAGAAAAAGAACCGGTCCTCAAACCCGCGCGTAACCCGCCGCAAAAACACCCGCGTCTTCAGAATCAAATCCTTCGGCAACGAAATCATCCGAAAAAACTGGTACATAAGGCCCTCTCCGTCTTCTCCACTACACCGCTGACACAAATCCGCAGGGACAACTCACAAACGCTCTCCCAGAACTACCAGCGCTTGGGACTCTCGAGCCGCCTGAACGCCTCAACGTGGTGCGCGCCCGCCTCCTCCGCCTTCGCACCTTCCGTGGTTCACAAAGTCGCGCCCGAGAAGCTCGCGCCAGGCGAGGCCAAGATCTTCCGCGATGAGTCCGGTGCGGTCGTGAGGATTGAACATGCACCCACCGCCGAGGAGGCACTGGATCAGGAATGGGGTGGGATCCCTGCCGCCGCGGATGAGCCCCAGACTGCTGTTGTCCGGCAACTCGAGGCGCTGGCAAGGAGTGAGGTTAAGAAAATACGAACGCAGAGTGATCGCGAGAAGGAGTGGATCGAGAGCTTGATCGCGAAGCATGGAAGAGACTTCAAGAAGATGGCAAGGGATCGCAAGTTGAATCCCTTCCAGCAGACCGAGGGCGACATCAGGAGGCGGGTGATGAAGTGGGAGATGAAAGAGGCGGCGGCGGTGGCGGCTGCGGAGACAGCGGAAACATGATTACAGAATGGGGAGGCTTGGTGTGTAATGCGGGATTTCTTCGCCTTCTACCCTACATCCACTGGCGTTTGAATTGGAATTTTGTTTCGTATGGAAAAGTTTCGAGATTGAGCGCTGTCTCTGCATCTCGCCTACCACTAGAAAATCTCTCATCTTACCTGCTCGAGCGTGTTAGTGACCTAAAAGGCGTGATAGGACCACAGACGAATCACAAATTCAGCATTGACTGCTACAGTACTAAATTAGAATCCCTATCTGTGCCAATTGCGTCCGTCATGTACGCAAGGACAATATTAAAGTTGCTTTTGTCTCTATCTATACCTACCTAGCTCGATGCAACCACTGGTCACCTGTTGCGTCCTCATAATTATGATCCACAAGGAGTGTAGGATAGGAACAAGTCTAAGCGGGCAATATAACAGATTGCTAAGGGGAGTTGATGTATTCCACCACCATAAGCGTACAACTTTGTCAGTCTATTCATTCAATGTCAGCCCTCCACTTTGCAGATAGACACTTTGTTTTGATAGATAACGGAAAAACATGTCACTTGCCGTCACTCGCGTCCGATTCAATTCCGCAATTTGAAGGTATGTATCATTCATTACACAACACAGGCCACCTGCTATGTAAATCCAAGACAATCACATGACGGACGTCCCCCCCACCCCCCACCCCCCCCAAAATCGCAAACAGACATAAATGTAGACCCTAAAAAGCAAAACCTAACCCAATCCCCATCCAATATGCGCTACTCTCACCGGCATAAACACAGAACAAAATACGAGACAAATCAAATACTAGGGAAGAGAAACATCACCACCCACGCAGTCCTAACAAGAACGGCGCGAGTTGAAAGAGTATCAAATGAAGTGTCCATGAGGGTATTCAAAATGGGGTTTTCAGTTGAAGGGTAAAGCGTGAAAATAAAAAAGCAAGGCGAAACGGTAATCAGTCAGTTGGTCATCAGGAAAGCAGAACAAACACAAGCAGGAAAGCAGGCAAAAAAAGCAAACACCCATGGCAGCGTCCCACCCAAGTCAAGCAAAACGCCGCCTCCATACCGTAATAGAAGAACCCGTTCCTCACATCTCCATCCCTTCAACCATATCGTCGTATCCGCTGTCATCGTCGCCCCAGATACTCTTGCTTTCTGACCACATCTCTCCATCGTCGCCACTGTCGGACTCTTCAAGTATGCCGTCTTTGACGCCCTTGCAACTCCACACTCCCTTTTCGGGCGGAGAGTGGCTCAGCGCTGAAATGCCGCGAAGGTAAAGGTAGCACACTCTCTTTTTGTGCTTGTTGTAGAAGAAGTAGATGTTGCTCCAAATCAATCCCTCCTCGCCGTAAGGGTCGTCCGAGGCGTTGTCCGGCGAGTACGAGTAGATGTCGCAATCCGTCAGCTCCATTTCAGAGTCTATCGTATCCCACATGCCTGGTATGGCTTTGCTGACATTCACGCCAAGGTTGAACAGAGTCGTGTTGAACGTGTTGATCACTGTGCGAACGTTCCTCTCTCTCCGGAAATCGGTGGGCCTAAGAACACTCGAGAAGTCGTGATCCGGATGAGAAGCGTTCAGCGTCGCGATCATGTAAGCGTAAGTCTTTCTCGCGGAAACCTGATCAAGCGGTCCGAAGGGCGAGTGTAAGGTCTGGTACACTGTCTTGCTCTGCAACTTCGAATCCGAGGGTGGTGACAATTCCTCAGAGAGTCGGAGGTCCGTCTCATAGCGGGTAGTCAAAGTATTCGAGATGTACTTGTACAGCTTTTTATCGCCGCCAGCCGCCTTCATCGAATGGGGAAGGCCTCGTCAGCCGCTTGGACATACAGCAAGACATAGCATCAGGAGATAAGCGGCTCGCGAGTGAGTCGCAAATGATGCGAATGGAGTGTATGTACCTTTGTCGTGTAGATCTCGCAACCGCCGATGATGCGACAATCATGCGTATCGAACAGCAACGCACGGTTGATCGGATCGAGTTTGCGAAGTGTTAGGAACTGTGTGGATAGACCGTTTTAGTGCCATTGTTACAATGCCACTCCTGCGCCGCGCAGGACTGGATATACGGCCGCCGAGAATCGAAGGGAGTAAGCGCATGCGCACCTTCATCGTGGTGATTTGCTTTGCGGCAGCGATGATGTTCCGATGTTTCGAAACGGGATTGCCGAAAACAACCGCAACGGTAACGATGTATCCCAACTATGCGGGGCGATGAGGGCGAAGCTATCGGAGCTAAGCTAGCTATCGCGAGCTTCGGATCGATCGTTGCCTTCGGTGGAGAGGAGTAAAGCAGAACTCGTGAACAACACAACGGGTGGAGGCCGGCGGGATATAGACGAGATGGCGATGTAGGTCTGTGAGCGGTGATGGTGGAAGCAGTCGCGCGCAGTGTCTGCGGAATTGGGCGAACACAAAAAGGAGCCAAAGGATTCACCAACGGATGAAGCCGGCGCTTTAGCAGACGAGCATGCCGGAGACGATAATCATGGTTGGCTAGATATTGGAAAGTTGCGGTGGTAGTTTGTGGGGTGACGATGATTTTCGTGGACGGGAACCCGTAAAGGGGTGGGTGACCAAACAACTGCGGCCACACCCGAGGCGCCAAGGATCTGTAAACCTGCTTCAAACACGCAAGCTGATACGCTCTTTTATCTCCCCGCAGGGTGGAATGTACCACATTCGGACAGGAGCGGCACTATCGTGCCACAGGCTCGCCTGGACGGGAACGGCTGCTCAGACGAACCCCCATGGGTCTGACCATATCCAGATAGGACTTCGCATACATAGCCAGGCCCAGAAGACGATCATAGAGAGTATGATAGCCCTAACCACCATGTGTATAAAGGAAGCCCAAACGTCTTCCCCGTAGAGAGGTTCCAAAAATAGACCGCCAGACAAGAGCCTGACTGAGACCACGCTGATGAAATTCTGTTCGACAGACATCCGGCGAACCACGGATATTTGAACATCAGATCGTGACCGTAGCGAAGGAGGACGGTCTGTAGATCTCCGTTGCGTCGGTGCACGAGTGACATACCGTGGACAACCCGACCCGCTTGGAGTTAGTTACTTGTCAGCCATTCTTCGAACCGCGCCGGAATGCTCGAAGGTTAGCAATGATCTGTGCTCAAGTGTGCGGCAATGGTTTAGCCTTCGAGGTGGCACGCAGGTTCGAACCCAGCTCTCGTCAAACCCCTTCAGGAGATGATGCATCCGTGTACACATCAGTGCTTGGTCAGACAACCGGGGCGATGAGGGGTGGGAGAGGTAGGTACTTGGTTACTTGCGTAGTAAGGTGAAGGTGAAGTAGATGGAACGAGGATGATATTGGCAAACAAGATATTTTCAACTACCTAGAACTAACACCACCTTGTAATCACATTCCCAAAGTTTATTACAAAACACAATGATTACGTCTTCGCGGTATCTGGCTTTAGGGATTTGTATTCAAATACGCAACTCAGAATCCTTATTCGCATAGTCTGCACAGACGAACGCGAATCTCATATCAACTCCAACTCGAAGAGAGAGAAGTTCCACTCCTCCTCAGGCTGCCTTCTAGTATTCACCGTATTTACTTTTTTCTACCATCATGAAGGCTTCCTTTGTGTGCTGTTTCTTGTGGGCAGTCACTGCAAGTCCTCAGTTAATTGTTTCAAATGTAGATGTGGAAGAGCTTAGCCCGGGTCAAATCTAGTATGTTCTCCTCCTTCTTTGCCCAACAGCTGTTGACGTTATATAAGTTGTCCAATAGAAAATGGCGCATTTTGTCTTGATGGGAATACGTTGCTTAGGTGTGTCAATTATGTTGGGACCGTGGTAGACTGTATTGATCCTATGCCTTCGAGTGTATGGTAGAGGGACACTAATTCACGAAATAGGTGGACAAGCACTGGCTCATATTACATCCGGAGGACTCGGAGGTAGCTTCTGTAAGCCCAGTAGCGTTTTTTCTGCAGCTCTCAGGCCTAACACTGCGGCGCAGGCTACCAGTCACCAACCGATATCACGGATGCGTCCTGCGGCATGTCCGACTTTGTGTAAGTCCGACTGCTATGAGATCCTTTCCTTATACTGAATCACTACAGCTATCCCAAGGGTGCTACCCCGTTCCGAAAAGATACCCAGAACGGGGTTCCATCATCGCCTCTCCCATCATCCACCGACGCCAACCTTTTTCTCGCGCCAGGGGTAGTCGCCGCTCCTGGCCCTGTGATTGTGAATACCATCCCGCCAGCAATCAGCAAGAGGACACTTAAGGAACTAATGCTTGAGCCGAGGGATGATACGGAGGATGAGAGTTCCAGCAACTCGGGCACCTCTTCCGACAGTAGTGATTCCGAGGATGAGGACGAGGGAAAGCCAAAGGGATGTTCCTCGAGCGGGAACGTGAATTCCACGAGTATGTACATTGGGCTGCGTCAACCATCTCCGGCAAGGTTTCCTCTCAACGGAACGGATGGGGGACAGCATTGCATTGTCGACGCGATCTTCCGCCACTGCAATCAAACCGAGACTAGGAAGAGAGCTAATGAAGCCCAGTGCGGCGGCGACGACGAGAGTGAAGAAGTGAGGGATGGCGACGAGCAAGAAGACAAGGGAGGAGGCGGGGGATGTTAGAAAAAGGATAGAAGGACAGAATCCTCGGCCGCTGAATCGGGAGCAGCCTTGGTTTCCCAGCAATTCCAATTGTATCGTTCTCTGGGATTGGCTGTACTTATAGCGGCCGGAGTGTGGACATGGTAGATACAATCACATCTATTCTGTTCCTTCAAGTGGCGAGTATGTAGTTTGGATGATTTCTAGGTTTTGGCGGGGTTGCTGTGGTGCGGCTCTTACAACAGCCCAGACATTTTAAGCCGAATCGGGCTACATCCTCCTCCCACTCTAACAATTCGGAGAAGAGGCCACAAGTCAAGGTAGTGAGAGAGGTACTGATCTAACGAAATATTCACTACCATCACCAACCGGCCCCCTAAATCAACACTTCTCTAATTACCTACCCCCGTAGACTATCCAATCACCTCGGCATCATTACGTCTACCTCTTCATCGTGTCCTTTTACGACTTCAAACGACCTCTTCGTGTCGTCGGTTCCTTCAAGCGTTCGTTGAAGCTCTAGTGCGAGGGGTCCACGGCAGTCAAGCACGGGCGTGTCCTTTCTCCCCTCATCCCCGCCTCCTATCAGCAACACCCCGCCAATCGCTCAAAATGCAGAGCATGCTAACGAAGGCACGTCCACGAGCTCCCGTTGCGTTGTCTTAGCTATTGACCTCTCTGCAGTTCGAATCTAAGTCGTCACGAGCAAAGGGCATTGCCTTCCATCCCAAGAGGTACCGTGCCCACAATGCACTCCCGTGCAAGCGGAATTGAGAGTGGAGACCAGATCCTAACTTTGAATAAAATAGGCCATGGATTCTCGTTTCGCTGCATTCCTCTACGATTCAACTATGGGATTACCGTATGGGCACTCTGATAGATAGGTTCGAGGAGCACGACGGACCTGTGCGAGGCGTCGACTTCCATCGTACCCAACCGCTGTTCGTATCCGGAGGAGACGACTACAAGATCAAGGTCTGGTCGCTCACTACACGGCGTTGCCTATTCACCCTGAATGGCCACCTGGACTACGTGCGGACTGTATTTTTCCACCATGAGTTGCCATGGATCGTATCTTCGTCGGACGATCAGACCATCCGCATATGGAACTGGCAGAACCGACAGCTGAGTACGATAGCTCAATCCAGATGCGCCGGTGGACAAGCTGCGCGAGAGTACTGACAGACTTTGGGCTGCAGTTTGCACGATGTCCGGCCACAACCACTACACCATGTGCGCCCAGTTCCACCCTAAAGAAGACCTTATCGTCAGTGCTTCCCTCGACCAGAGCGTACGTGTCTGGGACATATCCGGCCTACGGAAGAAACACTCGGCCCCCACCTCGATGACTTTCGAGGACCAGATGAACCGTGCAAATGCGAACCAAGCAGACATGTTTGGCAATACCGATGCCGTCGTGAAGTTTGTGCTGGATGGACATGACCGTGGAGTAAATTGGGTGTCCTTCCACCCTACCTTGCCTCTGATTATCTCGGCTGGTGATGATAGAAACGTCAAGCTTTGGCGGATGAGCGGTAAGCTCGCTGCGGTTGGACATGACCGGTGAAGATGATTCTGATAGTATCGTATAGAAACGAAGGCCTGGGAAGTTGACACATGCCGGGGCCACTTCCAGAACGCATCTGCTTGTCTCTTCCACCCTAATCAGGACTTGATCCTCTCGGTGGGAGAGGATAAGACTATCCGGGTGTGGGACCTGAACAAGAGAACTTCTGTACAATCGTTCAAGCGTGAGAACGACCGATTCTGGGTCATCGCCGCTCACCCCGAGATTAACTTGTTCGCCGCCGGTCACGACAATGGTGTAATGGTGTTCAAGCTTGAGAGGGAGCGACCAGCATACACCCTCCACCAGAACCAGCTATTCTTCATCAATAAGGAGAAGCATGTCCGGATGTATGATTTCACCAAGAACGCCGAGAGTTTGTCCATGCTGTCGCTCAAGCGACTGGGAGCTCCATGGGTACCGCCTAGGACTCTGTCATATAACCCTGCCGAGCGAGCAATCTTGGTCACGTCAGCCACCGAAGGTGGAATTTACGAACTTATCCACCTACCAAAGGAAGCCGCGGGAGCTGTCGAACCTACCGATTCCAAGCGCGGACCTGGAAACTCGGCGGTATTCGTCGCGCGGAACCGTTTCGCCGTTTTCACCTCGAGTAACCAGACCATCGAGATCAAGGATCTCTCCAATTCCACCACTAAGACCATCAAGCCCCCCACCACCACTAACGAGATTTACTTCGGTGGAGTCGGCTGCTTGCTTCTCTGCGCTCCGACCGCAGTCATTCTGTACGACATTCAGCAAAAAAAGACCATCACTGAACTCGCGGTAGCTGGTGTCAAATACGTGGTGTGGTCGAACGACGGTCTGCACGTTGCCTTGCTGTCAAAGCACAACGTGACCATCGCGACCAAGAACTTGGAGCAGGTATCGTCGCTACACGAGACCATCAGGATCAAGAGCGCGACCTGGGATGACGCTGGCATCCTGCTCTACTCCACACTTAACCACATCAAGTACACTCTCCTCAACGGAGATAACGGAACTATCCGCACATTGGAGGAGACTGTGTACCTTACTAGGGTTAAGGGGAAAAGCCTTTACTGTCTAGATAGGCAGTCTAAGCCTAGGATGCTGACGATTGACCCCACCGAGTACCGGTTTAAGTTGTCACTGGTTAGGCGCAATTACGACGAGATGCTGCAAATCATCAAGACTTCGAATCTCGTCGGCCAGAGCATCATCGCCTATCTGCAGAAGAAGGGATACCCGGAGATCGCTCTGCAGTTCGTTCAGGACCTGCAGACACGTTTCGAGCTCGCTATAGAATGCGGAAACTTGGAGGTTGCCGTGGATATGGCCAAGGAGATTGATCGCCCGAAGCTGTGGACTCGCTTGGGGACTGAAGCCCTTAACCAAGGTAACCACCAGGTTGTGGAGATGTGCTATCAGAAACTGCGGAGCTTCGACAAACTGTCATTCCTTTACCTGGTCACTGGTGACTCCGAGAAACTCAACAGGATGGCCAAGATTGCCGAGCACAGGAGCGATTACACGGCCCAGCTCACAAATTCGGTTTACCTTGGTGATGTGGAGACGCGGATTCAGGTGTTCAAGGAGATCGACTTGTACCCTTTAGCGTACGTAACCGCGAAGGCACACGGCCTAACGGAGGAGTGTGAATCTATCTTGGAGACCTGCGGCTTGACCGAGGATGAAATCTCTGTGCCGTCCCTCGGAGCCCCTTCTCAGGTCGCGAAGGCCATTGCCCCCACTCACGAAGCGAACTGGCCCCTGCGTGCTGCATCGCAATCTTTTTTCGAAAAAGCTCTTCTTGGACAAGTCGAAGCGATGACCCTGGAGGAAGAGCCTATGCCTATACCTGGTGGATTCGGAGAGGAAGAGACGGAGGAGAAAAAGGGCGGGGACCTCGCGGACATGGACGGGGAGGATGAAGTTGCAGGATGGGATATTGGGGAGGATGATCTCGACCTGCAGGATCAGTCAGAGGAGTTTGTGAATGTGGCAGCCGATGTTGCAGGTAGCAGCGAAGCGGAACTCTGGGCTCGGAACTCTCCGATAGCGGCGGATCATGTCGCTGCCGGGTCCTTTGAAACTGCTATGCAGCTGCTCAACCGGCAAGTCGGTGTTGTTGACTTTGCTCCCCTCAAACCGCGATTCCTCGAGATCTACCGGGCCAGTAGGACATATCTGCCAGCTGCTCCAGAACTGCCGCCATTGGTCAACTATGTCAGGCGAACGGTAGAAGAGACGGACCTGAAGAAAGTGCTTCCGATCCTGCCGCGCGACCTTGAGAACATTCGCAGCGTAGAATTGCCCAAGGGATTCAATGCTATGAAGGCCAACGATCTGGAGGGTGGTGTGGAGGTTTTCCGAGGCATTCTCCATGCCTTGATGTTGACCGCCGTTAGGGACCAGAAGGAGGTCGAAGAGGTATTCTCTTTTCCTATTTATTTTCTCACCGAATGCACCCTCTAAAGAGTATGACGTTTAGGCACAAAAGATCATTCGGACTGCCACAGAGTATATCCTTGCAATGTCTATGGAGCTTGAGCGTCGCAAGATCCAGACCGACGATTCGCAGATCAAGCGCAACCTCGAACTCGCGGCATACTTCACCAAGCCCCTCCTTGAGCGGCCGCACCGGCAGCTCACTCTATTGAATGCGATGCGACTGGCAGCGAAACACAAGAACTTTGTGCACGCCACGCATTTTGCCGACCGTGTTCTTGCCAACAACAGCACCGGAAAGAATGCGGATCTGGTATGTCCGTTGTTTCGGGGTTACAGCCGAATCTTGAATACTAACTCGTCCGCAGGCAAGAAACGTCAAATCGAAGTGTGAGCGCCAGACCACAAATGCTGTCGACATCGAATACGACCAGTTCGCGGAATTCGACATCTGTGCAGCCAGCTACATGCCCATCTATGCGGGACAGCCGTTCGCGCAGGACCCCTTCACTGGCGCAAAGTACCTGCCAGAGTACAAAGGACAGGTGTGCAGGATATCGCAAGTGACGGAGATCGGGGCGCCTGCCAGTGGGCTACGGCTAAAGGCGTAAGAGAGGTTCTGTAGCAGCCGGGGGGCTCTTTGTACGCATGGATGGGGTGAATATGACCGACTTTGGTGCGTGGTGGCTGGAAGGGACGTTGTGCGCTATCCCGGCTTCTCGTTTAATCTTCCCACATTGTTTCTTTCCTGCGATTGCGATCACGTCTCAGTGGTCTGACTGCGTTTTCTGTGTTTGTCGGTTTAAACAAAAGATGTGCTTCTGGCGTGGCTCCTTGCCTTCTCTCCAGCCAGCTCGGAGCCCAAAGGGCGAAGACCAAAAGAGCGCTGATGGGACCACCGTGGGTGGAACTGCCGAGAAGGCATAGGGTGGATCGTGTCCATCCGACGGGAGACAGCTGCCGTTGACCGCCATCGATGAAAGCCCCATCCGAGAATATACCCTTCGACGAAACCCAGGCAGACACCCCAAGTCGTGATACGTCGCCAGCCCAGGCCCAATCTCGCAGATCAAAGCAGCGTCGTCGGGGTTTGAAGTCACATCTCAACAGGGTTCACCAATCAATCGAGCATCAACCGCAAATCCCATCGTCGAGACAATGGCACCAGTTGGAGTTAAAGTCTGTTCCCCTTAATCGTCTGCCCCGACCTCGTACAGTCCGCGGGCAGCCGCCAGCGCGAAGGCCAATCCCGCGGAGGATTGGGCCTGCCAAACGTCGCGAGTGCTTTCGCATGCTGGCGTTGCCTACCGTCGTCGACGGCGGAGCACGCTCTGCGAAACAAGCCTCCGAGTTTGAGCTCTGTGAAGAGCAATACCAACATCCTCTCCTTTTTTCCCTCCTCCCAGAGCAGAGTTTCCCACCGGTGCTTTGATCCGCCTTGTTTGTTTAATTGCTGATGGCAAATATACACATTTGTCTGGTATGGGCACCACCCTCACTTGGCGGTGGGCCTTTTTTTTTTTTTGTTTTTGTTTTGTCATTAATCGCGTGCGGCCTGTCTAGATCATGGCGAATATACACAGACCGTTTCCGTCCACTGTCCCAAGAAAATTAAAGGAAAGACAAAAGAAAATCGCCTCCCAGTGTCCCTACTACTCTCACGCAGAAGCCATGAAGTAGGGTGTGTGTGTGTAGGGGGGGGAGCGGCTGCTCCTCGGTGGGCCGGTTCTTCGGGCCGTCTCCGAATATTATTTTCCGACGAACGAGTGACTCTGCGTGATCGCTTGAAGTCCCGTATCAAACGAGCTCCAGTCAGCGTCTGGTAAGAAATGGAGACCAGTTATTCGGAAGCTGTGGTGCATACATAACATATAATACAATCATTAGAGGGGCGAGTCGATAAGTCGACAGCGCCACATTTTTCTTTTTTGCGCTCGGGGCGCGGTGTACTCTAGAGAGTGATATTTTATGAGGCGGAATCCAAAAAAAAAAAACCGTCGGCGCTCAGAGGCCCGGACTCTGCCTGGCAGTGAGGCACCCGCTGCTCAGCTGGATTTTTCGTCCGATAGGCTCAAAGGGATCCAGGGCTATCCTGAAGCCGTATAGAATCCCAGCCAAATGAGCTCCATCATGGGTAGGGCGTGCGCCAAAACGACGAGAAACCTTCCAGAATATTAATGCGTTCGGCTTCAAGAAGCACCTCGAGACGTACTACAACGGAGGAACCGTACGGAACCACTATATAGAGCAAGAGTGCGCAGAACCTGCAGAGAGAGTCGTTCTTTGACGGCGAGAATGGAGGAGGACGACTATCTAGGAGGCGCTTGATTTTTTTTTTTTTTTTTTCCCTCAATAGTTTCGCAGCGGGTTGGCGACACAGACGTTTCAAGCAGAGTTCGCGGACGATTTTTTTTTTGGATTCCGCCTCATAAATTATCACTCTCTAGAGTACCCGAGTGGACTAGCGCGCCATCAGTGCAGAACATACATACGATGTACATAAGATAGGTACTTATGTACCGACGTACTCAACTTACCGACGTTCTCGACCTACCGACGCCCCTCTCTATGTAAATTTTCTTCACCTCCGCAATGCTCCCAGCACATCTTTTTTTTTTTTTTTTTCTCTTTTTTTTCTCTTTTTTTTCTCTCCAAAAGCCGAATAACTACTGCTGCAGGCCTTGCTCTTTTTTTTTTTTTTCCTTTTCAAGAAAAGGCCAATATCTTCATACTGATATTCCGCTTCGACATTAAATAAGTCTAGGATCCATTTGGGGGCCCCACTGGTTTCGATCCGCAGTGATGTTATACGAGCAGCCGCAATCTCTTCAGCCGACCGGGCCAAGTCGATGGCTATATACATAGACATGACACGCATGACGTTGCGGGTACGCGCGGGGGGGACGTTGAGGCGGTTCACTCCAAGAACTATATATCTACATAACGGACGTTGCAGGGGAGGACAGACACATGCGATAAGGATTGGCAGCCAGTAGAATATCTAGATACTCTACATACATACTCTACGCTAGGCACTAGTTATATCTAGCTCGGCGACGCCCACGGCTCAATCACGGTTATCGGTGGGCGGAGGTGGAACACGAGTCGGACACGAGGAGAGTCTGCGGATTCAAAAAGCAGGAGCAAGGGTGGGTGGGGGGAAGGAAAAAAGGAAAGAGGAAGGAAGGAAGGAAGAAGCAAAGGAAAGGATAAAAGCCTGTCGTTCTGTCTGCAGATCACCTTTCGACGGGCTAATCGGCAGCTGGACCAGCACCAGCTGCGCACACACATACATACAGTCAGCCAGCCAGCCAGCCAGCCAGCCAGCCAGCCAGTCAGCCAGTCAGCCAGCCAGTCGCACTCGAGCCGATGTCGCTCGGGCGGCAAAGTGGACGCTCCTCCCTCAGGCTGGATCTTGCATTCGGGCATTCTGCAGGCGTGGCTTCGTCGGCGAATGGCAGACACAACTTCACACACCTGCACGAGCGGGGAGGAATCGCAACGGACAAAGAGGAAGCTGGTAGGTGGACAGACATACTCTACATATCCAGGTTGTGTGCGCCCTGGCCTGGCCCGTACGTGCAGGTTCCGACGCGCATCGGTTGGCCCAGCGTGCCAGACGACATTGAGAAGGGGGTTCGAAAGGAAAGACACGCACTATCCCGTCCAGCCAGCCAGCCAGCCAGCCAACCATACGCACGATGCTGCGCTCTCTCCGCCGCTCGCTCTCTATATACGTCACTGGACAGGCTGCCAGACACGAGCGAGCGCACTTTTTTTTTTTTTTTTTTGCTCGTATGTACACAGGATGTCTGAGACTTCGGACCGCAAACAACGTACACGGCGGTATCTACATGCAGCATAACGCAGGGCTTGATTGCTGTTATTTTATTTTTATTTTTTTCTCGTGCGTGCTGTTACATATTCATCCTCAACTCGAGAGATGCCGCCGAAATCCTTACCTACATACTTACTCTACATACTTACTGCATGCCGCACGCATGTCGATGTCTGGTTAGATATATCTATGTATGTACTCTATGTATGTGCGAGGTGTGGCACATGCGATCCCCACCCCACCTACCCGCGCGTTGCAGCTAAAGAACGACAACAATAACAACCACGATATCGCAACCGCATGCATTGCAACAGCTGCCCACCGGCCGGCCGGCCGGACGGGCTGGAAGGGCTGGGCTTACCTGACTGAGGGGTGCACAACACGACTGCAACCACAACGACAACGCTCTCGACCCGTCGTGCCGCGGAAACCGAAGCCGTCCGGCCGGCTGGTTGCGGTGATGTATCTACATAGCGATAGCCGATCCTTGGAGTGGAGATTTCGGCGCTCCATTGGGTCCTTCTCCTGGATGGTTGGTCCCAACAATCCGGCGAGGGGGAAGGCTTGTGGGTGGGTGGGCTGGACGTGGACGGACATCTGAACATGCGTATCTACGCAGACCCCATCCCATGCAAGGGCGTGGAGTGGCTGCCGTGTCTTTGCGCCGGAAGCTGCGGCTTGGGTTTGCACCTCGTATTATCGATGGCTGTCGAACGTGTCTTTTGCCATTCGAGGCCGAATTGGGGGGGGAGGGGGGGGGCAAGGTGCAAAAGACGGCTGCCATGAATCGCCACCTTCACATCTTGGCGATCTTGAGGTGAGGCTGAATGCACTGTGCTTGCACTGCACGACAATGGGAACAAGCCACACGACTCCTCGACGCAGCTGGGGGGGGAAGGGGGGGACATGCATGTGCGTGGCTGGTGAGTGCCATTTCCCACTCCGCTCTAGCACACACATATCCCGCGACTGGCTGTGTTGATTCCACGAACAGCAGATCCGGACCATCAGCACGCCCGGCCTTTTTCCAGCTTCCGGCCCACGTCCGATCGCGCAGATAGAGAGATACATATACATATCTATCCGGGATTTCTACTCGACGGCTTCGCGTGCCCGCCTGCTCGCTTCCGTTTATGCGGCTTTGCACCTGAAACCTTGCTCGCGCCGCACCTCACCCCCCCCACCACCACGGCGCTGGCGATGGATGACGGCCGGTGATTGGGCCGAGCAGAAACAGGAGGGTACATACACATGTATTGCGTGCGTACGTGAGGGGGGCGCAGGACGGATGGCAAGCACCCATCCAGGTAGATATATATGTATGTATTCCAGCCGTGCCCCTCATGCGGAGTACGGATGCGGATGGATGGATGTACGTTGACGTCGTTTCCGACGTCTCCACCCTTCCCCCCTCCCCTCGGAGTGCAACGATCGCCAATAGGCCCGCATTCGCCATTTCGAGCTGAGTGAGAGGACATGCTACGGTTTCGAACCGCACGACTGCGGGCATCGCGATTCGTCGTCGCCGTTCGCGCTCCTCCCCACGGGCGGCAGGTCAGGCAGGCAGGCAGGCAGGCAGGTCAGGCAGGTGGCTGGCTGGCTGGCTGGCTGGCTGGCTGCGCTCCACCCGTCCAGCGGTTCACCTGGTGACAGGTTGTTATTGACTCACGACGATGGGCTGCAGGCGAAATGGCGGAGCCCGCAGAAGCGGAAGAAGCAGGCACGCCAGGATCATTTTGCCGTTCGCAGGAAATGTGTAGTTATTTTATTTTATTTTATTTTATTTTGTTCTTTCCTTGTGTGTGTGGGGGGGGGACATGTGCCGCACTAACTGCAGTACCCGAAACCAAGCGTGGGCCGCAATAGTGCAGTGCACTCTGCGTCGGGCGGGGGCGTCCTCACATATCTACTCTAAGAATGTAGAGTGTGTAAGTACATATGTAATGCATGTAGAGTATGTACAGTACATACATACTCGTCGATTAACCCACGCGCCGCCCACCGATCTCTCCGCACTATGGAACATGCGAGTCAACCACTCACACGCACGCCGCCAACCAATGGCCTGGCAGCAGTGCCGGCAGTGGTGGTGGTGGCGGAGATGCAGAGTTCGGTGGCTTCAATGTGACTCCGCTCCTCCGCTCCTCTGCTCCTCCACTCCTCCCCTCCTCCGCTCCTCCACTCCTCCCGCACGCCAAGCACACATCAGCCCTCACACATCTAAACTCCCTGCAGTCTGTCTGCTCCGTGTTCTCCATAGATGCGTGTGTTATATTGGCCCACCATTTCTGCCTCTGACGGCCTGAACCACAGGGGCGCACACTCACACCACACACACACACACACACTCACACATATGCAGAGTGCAGGGCGGGGCGTCCGGCGAGCAATCGGACCGTGCTGGATGTAGGCACTCTTCTCCGACTTGTGTTGTTGCCCATCGCACATGTGCGTGGTGTGTGTGTGTCGTCGATGCTTGCGGCCGATGGGCCGCAGAGTTGTTGCGTGTTCTCGTCCTTGGAAGAGGGACGGCAGCGATTGGCGGGGGACAGGGGGGGGGGGAAAGGCATTATGGATCTATCTAGCAAGCAAAGCACGATCACATGCCATGCTGTCCTCCTTCCGTGGGTGGTGCTGTCGCGGCGAGGGGGGGGGCCGGGCGTGAAGTCGGCCGTGTTGTGTCCGGTGCAGTGGAACGGAGGTTGTGTGGACATAAATAAATAAATGTGTATGTAGATATAGAGTACGTTCTAGGAGACACAAAGGCGATCTCCACCTCAATATTGCGACGGAGGCACGTATAAGCACTAGTCCCGATTGAGACAGCGTTAGTTATCTCCCCAACGTAGCGAACCGAGTGAGTGGTTGTGAACATATAGTATGGGGGGGGGACAAAATGTGACGTTGATATCTATCTCTCCTCCATGTATATATCTGGATATATCTACTGGCTGAGTGGCCGGGGTGGCGATGGTGTGTACTTTGCGTGCCAGAACTTTCAGCCAAACCACTGCAGCATACATACTCGCAGCCGTGGAGTTTACGAAGGTGGACATCACATACCGCAACACACCCTAGAACAACCCTAGTAGATACGGCTTGTGGCACGGATCGCGCCTTGTGCTCTTGTGTGTTTGTCCTTGACGGACGGGGGGGCGAGTGCTTTTTTTTCTTCTTTTCTTTCTTTCTTTTCTTTCTTTTACTTGTTATTCTTCTCCCTTAATGCACTGCACGGGGCACTTGGTTGGTTTCGAAAGCGCACCCTCTCCCCCCCCCACACACACACAGCCCGCCGACATGACGACACAAGTACATACAAAGAAAGAGAAGAGACGATCACAGGACCTCACTCGTACGTCTGCATGTGCCAGCTGCCTGCTGGGGGGG
>Ga0307516_10000581_pt1 | contig 49394 bp, 47 predicted proteins | sample 19_EM_MG_FD_203310 | JGI IMG/M metagenome (GOLD analysis project Ga0307516, IMG submission 203310) | Populus trichocarpa ectomycorrhiza microbial communities from riparian zone in the Pacific Northwest, United States - 19_EM | ecosystem: Host-associated > Plants > Roots > Unclassified | place... | reverse complement strand
GGGGAAGGACGGGGCGTCAGCGATTGGCGATCACGCACAATAGCTAGCTAGAATCTATCTATAACTACTGGGTGGCAGTCCCTGCTGACACGCATAAGTACCGCCCTCCAGATGGCACGGTACGGTATGTATGGTGTAGTACGGTAGAGAGGTGACCGTCTGTGCCTTATCCTAGATCCGAAGGGAAAAAGAAACAGAGCGTAGACACGGCTCTCGTCTTAGACGGGTGCGGGGTAGGCACGTTGGAAGCTGCTCGCATACCGTTTCCACACCTACTCTTCGACTCTGTTGGCGTGGCGGCGGCGGCGGCGGCGGCGGCGGCGGCGGTGTTGGTGGTAATATAGCGAGCAACCCCGCCCTCCGACTTCGACCGACTCGTCCGCGATACATATGTACGATCACCCTCAACCCTCGACATCAATCTCAACGGACGACATCGCCATTGCCGTCGCCGTCGCCGTCGCCATCTCGCCTCCACAGAGCCACTCCGATTTCGATGCTGCTCGCCGCTTGCCGCTCGCACACTACACCAAGCTCCACGCCAGTACCGGGCCATTCCACGAGTCCGTCGCGACTGACCGACGCCTCCCAGCGAGGTCTGGCGGTCACTGCCCCAGCGCGAAAGGCGTCTGCCACCAAGCGGCGCCGAGAGAGGATCCGTGGCTCGAGGAGATGGCCAGATGCGGCGGATGGGCGTAGAGGGCAAGACGGAGGATGGCCGGGGCCATATCACGATGGCACAAGGGCTCCCGGCGATATCGCTGTCCCCCCCCGCGGTGTATGGTATCCGGACTCGTGCCATGCGGTTCTGCTCCGGGTGTCGCCGTGCAGATGGGCGTTGGGTTTGGTCGGGCCTGCTCTACCGCCCAGCTTAACCTGGCGCAACTATTCCCGGAAATCGTCTTCTCCCTTTCCTGGCAGCCGTTGGTGGCTTTGGTAGGAGACCCTGAATACCTACCTACCTACTCGCGAGCTGGGGTGGTGGTTCGGAGTTTTCAACGCCGAGTACCTGCCTGCGTACCCGATTTCGCCTGATCGATGTCTACGGACCGGTGTTTGGGAGAAGGCCCCCCCCTCGGTCTTATGAAGGAATCTTCGAAGTCAACACGTGCTCTGCATCCATCGTGCGGTATGCATCAGTGCAAGTAGGCTGCTGCCGTGCTCGCTGAACCAGTCTACCACATGGAAGCGATGAATGGGATGTGAGAGAGAGGTGTGGGGCTGATATTGCGGGGGGGGTTGCTGGTTGAGATCGTCATCCGCTGTACCGCTACATACGTCAACAGTAACCAAGAAGTGGCTGGCACAGCGAAACCCGCTAGGCCGAGAATGTGCCGTCGACTAATGCTACGACCCACGGACGAAGCTGTGCTTCAACCTCGCCTCAAAGGAAGGTGCGCAGTCATAGCCGGTGACTCGACGGCCGAGCGATCGATGGTGACACGGATATTCCACCCATGTTACGTCACCTGCGATTGCGTGCAGCAGCAACCTCATTGCCGCTGTCCCCACATTTATCCTACCCCGGGTGCACCCGCCATCACCTGTCTCAATTTATTGACGATACCCCTCTACACACAAAACGCCACCGCTCTCGGGTCTTGTTCCTCCTTGCCATATCGGGGCCAATACACCGTCCTGCCTATACCCTCCCCGACGAAGACGCGGGGAAAACGTCATGAACGTGCCGCCACCGCAGCGGATCGATACAACCGATAACCCCCTCCTCCCAGCAGCCCAGGCTCGATCCGCACGCCCAGCTTCGTCATCGCCAACCGGTGTCGTTGCTCCGAGGCGCCACGGCGGCCTCAATCGTGAGCGACAGCCGATCGCCGCGACGCGCACGTTCCCCATCCTCAACGAATCGCTTGCGCCTCCGCTATCGTGCACAGCAGCCAGCGACTACCCCAGAGGCCACGAAAACATCTTTACGGCCGGCGTCCCACCCACGGAAACCCAGAAGCTCGCACGGCTCAAAGGCAAAACCAAGGAAGCCGTAAAGTGGAGTGTGCGCCCTGGTGAGGCAGCGGACGGCGATGAAGCACAAAATGGCGGTGATGTAGGAGATGACGGCGGCGATGATGGTGGTGGCACCTTGCGGAAGGACGGCCGCAAGGCACAGCCAGCTTCCTTTCCGACCCATCCACGAACCGCGACACAGGAAGCGCTGGCTTCGACTGCTGCTGTGCAAATCTCGGACCTGAATACACCGCATGTGCAGCACTCGGCGCACTCGGCGTTCGTCGGACCGCACGAGCGCAAGGAGTCGGCACTGCGCCACGACGATGCGCAAGGTGCCGCGCTGGCGGACCAGTCCATCGACGACCTCAAGGTCCGAATGCGGAACATGCGTATGGACATGATAATGGGTCGGCACATCAAGAGGGTCCGCGTGCTGCCGCAACGAAGAAGGGACCTCCCGGACAAGAGCGAGTTCCTGATCAGGGACGAGAACGGCGAAGTCGTCAGAGATAAACTGGGCGTTGAACAGGTGGACTACCTTACATGGCTGGGCCAGGTGAGTTCAATGCTTCCGCTGGCGCTGGCGCTGTTGCGCGCGATCAATAAAAAAAGGGTCTTTCTGCTGCGCATTCTGCGAGTGCGTGTGTGCGTGTATGTGCAATCGGGCGATGATTCTGATGTGTGCTTCGTGATGGATTGCAGTACCTCCTCTACGTGACCCAAGACGTCACCTCGCAATACATTGAAGACTGGAACCAGCCTCCGCCGCTGGCTCTCGACCGTCTCCGCTGCCATATCGAGCGCATCTTCACTGCCTCGCAGCCCTGGCAGCACTGGTTGCTCCACGTGCGCGATGTCTATCGATGGAAAGACCCGTACGAGACCGCCCGCTGGGCGATTCTCTATTGCATCCTCTGGCAGTACTCGCAGATCGTCTCCTTCGCTGTAAGTATCTCCCACATTCCGCTGGCCCGCCACCAGCTAAGACACGATACAGCTGGGCTACATGATCATCGGCACGTTGAAGAACTGCATCGTCCCGACGACCGTCTCCAGCCTCCGCGCGGCCGTCGCCAAGGCCCAGAGTCGCACCATCGACGCGCGGAAACTGGACCGACTCCTCGCGCACCCCGGGCCCGCTGGCGCCCTCTCGGCCCTCGGGCCGGATCTCGGCCCCTCGGCGCAGCTCCAGCTCTCGGATGTGGCCGACATGCTCGAGGTGTTCGAAAATTTCGCCGAGTGGCACGCGCCGCGCGCGACGCTGCTGGCGCTGGTCTTCCTCTCGTCCGTCTTCCTCGTCGCCGCCGTCTGCGACCGGGAGCTGTGCGTGCGCCTCGTGTTCCTCCTCGCCGGCGCGCTATTCTTCGGCGCCTGGCCGATCGCGAGCCGGTATCCGCGGTACAGACACCTCGTTTCGCCCGTGAAATGGGCGTTCTGGGGCGTGCCGACGCACATCGAGTGGGCGTTCGCGGAGCTGCGGACGAACCGGGAACGGCTCATCTCGAGGAGGCTCGACGGGGAGGAGGAGGACCATGGCGGGGGGAAAGAGAACAGCGGCTCCAACGAGGCCAGCGCGAGGCCCGCAGGAGCGGAGAATATCACCGCGTACTCGTGCTACTACGCGAACCACTACGGGAGCCTAGTCGTGTCGCCCGGCGGCGTGCGCTTCGAGGGAGGAGGAGGATGGCACACCGAGCGCCGCGTCCTCTGGGACAAGCGCTGGAAGGACCTGGTCGAGATCGCCAAGATCGGCGAGGGATCTACGAGCAAGCGCGTCGGCGGCGCGCAAGGGCTAAAGATGGTGTTCCTGCCCGCTCCGGCTGCTCCGGCGGCGGGCTTCGGCGCTGGGGGGATGGGCATGGGCGAGGAGGCCGAGGAGCCGGTCGTGTTGGCTCGCATGGGGCGGAAACGCGACGAAGCGTTCAGCGCCGTTGTCGAGTTCTCGGGGCAAAATTGGCAGTGGTGCGGGTGACTGGGGGATCATGTGTTTACTCGTATGCCGTAGTAGTTGGTCGACCTGTGGTCGGTATATAGGTACGTAATACATGCGTGCGCGAGAATCAGTCGGGAAATGGCAGGTGGATAGTTGGATGGTGGACATGTCACGGAGTCGAGATCAGCGTCCTGGAGCACGAATACCACGGCCCCATCCCCCGCCACTACATATCGGAATAATTCTAGCGCTTGTGCGATTTACGCACAGACGGGTAGGTGTCCTCGCACCGGAATGAGTCCATGCGATTTCCGCAGGTAGATTATGCACACGGTTATGTATTTCTATGAGTACATGCGCTGGCCATCACTCGCTTCGGCAGATGACACTTCGTGATCTACGCAGTCTTCTTATCCTCGACCTGTCCCTCAGCCGCCATCCTTGCCACGACAGCCTCGATCTTCTTGTACGGCCAGCTGAAAGCGGGGTACAAGAAAGGTCTCAGATCGAACCTGGCCGACACCATCAGCATCAGCATCATCGCCAACATCATCAGAGCTTACCTGTTGTCGTCCGGAGAGTACGCCTCGGCGTGGTAGGCAGGCGTGATGGTCGTCATCTTGTGTCTGTTGATCGCGTAGAACCAGAAAAAGTTCCTGGTCTTGTCCGCGATCTGGCGCGGGCTCATCTTGTTGCTCCACTCGTGCAGCAGTTTTTCGAAGGTGCCCCAGGGCCCGAGCTTGTGGTTCTTCCTCAACTTGCCGAACACCGAGAGCTCGTCGTAGGTGAAGCCCATATCGGCCTCGTCGCTCTGCACGTAGTTCCGCGTGATGGGCTCGAGCTCGGCGGTGGGCACCGCGGTGATGAAGTCGTCGAGTATCGGGAGCTTGAACTCGTCACGGGCGTAGGCGATGAACGACTTCAGGTCGGTCTTTGAGATCCCGCCGATGGGATTGATGTCCGCGGACGAGCAGTCGTATTTGGTGAGGTACCCACGCAGCGACTCGTCAACGTTCGCGGAGCCGAGCACCAACAGTCCTCCAGCGTTGCCACGGACCCACGGCAGCAGTTGCGCGAACATGTACGCCAGCACCATCCGCAGCCGGGCTTGTATGTTCTGGAGGGCGAGATTCTCGGGTTTCGAGCCGCCGTGCACGCGGAACGCCGGCTTCATGCCAGTGACGAAGCTGAAGAGGTTGCGGACCGCGCTGACCACCGAGTCCATGTTCAGGTCCACATGGTAGGCACCGATCACTTCTGCCAGTTCCTTTGCGCGCGCCCGCGTCTCGGCGCTACTGTTTTCGGTGCCCATGAAGGAGGTATGGAAGATACGCCCAGCGAGTTCTTGCGGTGTGGCGGGGCTCCAGGTGGATTCTGGCGCTTCGCCGCAGACTCGGCGGACATCGCGGAGGACAGTTTCGTCGCCGGCCATGCAGTCCGCTGCAACGAGACGGCACATGGAGTGGACTATTGTCGCCGTGGCACAACTGTCGATCCCACCACTGAGAGGAAGGAAGTATCCGGAGACACCACCGCATCGACGCAGGTAGTCCCACAGCCAGCATGCGGGACCCAGTGCGATTTCCTCCTCAGGTTTGTGGTACCTCACCTCGATCCCCGGGGTGGGGCCAACAGCGGGATCTTCATCCATACCATCGTTGCCCAGTCTTATATCCGCTTCGATCCGGGTGTATGGCTTCGTATTTATTGCTTGCATTCCCCTTGACGGCTGGCAGCGATAACTCCTCACCTCCTCCAGGTCCACAGTCGCCGTGACAACCTCCACGTCTTTCAGCGAGAACTGCGAGCCCTGCGCCACGATCTTCCCGTTCACACCGATCATCGCACAGCCATCATAGTACAACCTATCGCCATCGCAGCCCTGCTGGTTGGCATATAGGTATACACCGCCACAGATGCCCGTAGCATTCGTCATCAGCTGGATCCGCTTGTTAAGCTTCCTCAACTCATGATGGCTGCCCGAGGAATTCGTCAGAATCTCGATCCCATCCAGCGCCATCTCGACATGCGGAGCACGAGGCGTAAACAGCTCCTCGCAGGTCTCAGCAGCAACACACGTATCGAGCGCGCTGATGGCGGCATCTCCGATCGGCGGCAGAGAGTCGCCGACGATTTCTGCCATGGCCGGTGGAAGATTAAACTCTTGAAATTGCTCGACGTAGCGCGGACGGTTCCACGGCGTGAAGTAGCGCATCTCTCGGTAGTTGCCGTCGTTGGCAAGGAAGAGTTTGGGACGGATCAGGAGGATGCGTTTGTTCAGGGCGATTACGCGGCAGTTGTAGCGGACGCCTTTGTGGCGGACTGGCCTGTGTACATCAGACGGGTGGATGCGGAGGTACGAAGGCCGTAACATACATCCCGATGTCCAGCAGAATGTCCTGGCAGTCTTCATGCGCCAGGACCCGCGCGAGCATCTCCCACGAATGGAGGTATGTATCACCTGTACAGCATCCATCATCAGTACCATTTTCCCTCTCCCGACACTGGCTCACGAACCTTCAAGGAAGTGATCAAGACATCCATAACCTCTGCCCTCTCTCATCAGCCCACATATTCACCATTCAATCCAGTCTAGCAGATGGACATACGTGATCTCCAGCTCGGGCCCTACCCTCAGCTTCGCGCCTCGTTCCTTCGCGATACGAATACTCTCGATGATACGGTCGGCATTCCCTTCGAAATCGAGAGCCCATTGGTTCAATGAACTTCCCATTTATTCATCAGCACCTGCACACATAGTTAAACGCAAACAAAAAAAAAGACAAACCATGTGGCAACAGTAATCAAATGCCCCATAGTTTGTGGCGGTTTGTGTGTGTTCCGGTAGTATTGGCAGAGGTACCTAATAATATTCGGAGAATCTACTATCACCTGCGAAAGCAGAGTCGAGACCGTAAGTCTCCGGGTAATGACATAAAGGTGCATAGTTAAGTATAACTAGCGCAAGTCAAGCAGCCCCCATGTTTACCGTTCTTACGTGATAGCTCATGAACAAGCCACAATCGCCGATAAATTATGCCATTTGTTTCCCTCCATCCACTATCTCTCCAGCAAACAATCCCGAAACAGGGAAGAGGGAAATGAAATCTACCCTCACGTGAACCATTTACAAGAGCAGACAAGTGAGAAGAGAAAGAAATAATAATGAAAACACCCATGAGACGGTTGGAGTTCTTGTCGTGGTAGCCAGAAGTACTTTGGGAGCAAGGAAATAAAAATAAAAGCTCAAAGTCGATTCCCTCTCTGCACTCCGTATCCCACAAAGAAATTGTCGAAGAATCACTGCAAAGTAGAGGTAACAGAAAAAAAAGTAAATAGATACACAAAACGACCCTCTTCCCAATGAAGCCCAACCCCCCTTCTCTCCAGAGAATTAGAAGCATTAAGGAAAGGAAAACCCACGAAAAATGCAGGGTGAAACCCAGACTATGTACGGGTGGTGGCGACAGTCTGCGAGGGCGAATGCTTCGCTACGCCCATCTGTCGATCGTATTCTTCATCTTCCCTTTGGTCTGTGGTCGTGCTGCTCGTGACCATCTAGACGAACTTGTTAGTACAAAAGACAATGCGGGAGAATGATGGAAACTCCCACATCCGTATCGTCCGATCATCTCCTGCGGATGCAAACATCTGGGCATTGGACGGATTCCATGCCACACAATTGACCGTGCCAGTGTGACCCGCCAATTTCTCCACTAGCTGACCATTCTGTTTATGCCACACATAGATGTTGGAGTCTGTCCAGGTCAGCACCGATCCTCGTATTAGGGGTGTCCAGTCAAACCAACCTTCACTACCCGAGAGCACAAAATTCTCATCGGCACCGCCTAGACATCCTCGGATAACCCATTCGTCCTGCACCTGTCCGCTATACCTCTGTATCACCTTACCATTCTCCAAATCCACCAGCACAACCTCTCGGTCGTCCGTATTGACAATAGCGTGTCGCGAGTCCTTGGTCGTCTCGACGCCAGTTAGTCGGTTCCCCAGTTTGTAGCTCTGCCGATTCTTCCAATCGTGGTAATCGTATACGTGCAACTGCCCACTAATGCATACTGCAACAATCTTCGATCCATCGGCAGTAATCTCGAGGTCGTACGTTCGCGGTGAGGATCCTCGGTAGAGTCTCTCTCCTTGCGCATTCCATGAGATCATGTATTCATCCAAACTTCCAGTGATGAATGTTTGGCCATCGGGTGCCCATGTCACCGAAGAGACAGGCTCTGTAAATCCCGTCATGGTTTTGATGCAGGTTCCTTTCTGGACAGCAGATAATTAATCAACATATGCCCGGCATTTTGGAGATTGTCGTCAGAGTTAAATATCATACCGTCATGTCCCACAGCTTTGCAGTCTTGTCCCGAGAGCAACTGACCAGTTGTGTGCTGTCTGGCGACCACTCTACGTATGTCACATCCCCAGTGTGTCCTTCCAAAACGATTAGCAGCATAAAGCTCTGTAGTACAGTCAGAACAATCCCAGCGAACGCCCCCCTCAACTGGCTCTTCATACCTTGACATCCCAGATGATGATACTCTTATCTTTGCTCGCCGAAGCCATTTTCTTTCCATCGTGCGAAAACTTGACGCAATAAACTTCGTCTGTGTGATTGGAGAGAGTTTTTATTGTCTGTAATGGGAACTGGTTCCTGTCGCACGTGTGATCTGAGTATAGCGATGGCGAGTTGGACGTGTTGTGGTACAAGCAGTTTGCTATTTGAGTTTTCTTGACCTGCTGCAATAATGCCGCCAATCGGTGTTCGGGAATCATTATTGACGGTGATATGAACTCTACACAATCGTTAGAAACCAGCTATAAGCGGCATTTGGAGCGGCAGTGGATCGACGGACTTGATAGTTCGGATAAGAGATGCTGACGCGACATTCCTAGAGCACCGTCCCAGACCGCTTGTTGTTTGACATCGTCGGCTGTTAAGCACATCATTAAGCTTGGAGTTTCCATTGTTAGCCTACCAGGACCAGACGGGGGGCCGGCCACAGGGGCCCTACCTCGACAGGAAGTGCACTTTTTCGCTGCTGTGACCGAGTGGCGTGAGCTCGTTACGCAGTACATATAGCGCATTCGAGACATCTCTCTTCTCCAAGAGCTCCAGAAACTTTTGCTGTCGAAGACAGAATAGCAGGGCCTTCGCAAGAGGTTAGCTATCTAGCACGGTATTCGACCCGCTCTAACCCATTCAACTCGTGGGGCTCACATTTGTGTCGGCATCCTGGTGAATCTCCATCCCTTCCAGTAGCTTTTCTGCGCCGTTCCAGTCCCCTTTGAGCACAGCATGGCGGAAGCTTGATACATACGGACTTTCCAGTGCGTACTCGCTCTCGTCCTCCAGCATGGCCGCTGCCTTAACATAGCCCAAATCCCCCAACGCCTGAATCAAGATTCTGGTGACTTCCTCCCGATCATGTCCCAAATAGTCGCCCCGCGGCGGAGTCGGCCTATATGCCCCTCCCACACTGTCCAGCTTTCCCGCCATCCCATTCCTCACAGCAGAGCCATTGCTGTGTGTCTCCGATGCAACTGGCTTAAGCGCTCCGTTGCTGCCGATGAGCCCGTTGTTGCTAGCAACTCCTGGCACATTTGACGACTGAGAGTTGGAAGTTACTCCATTGTTCTCAAGTCTCATGTTGGAGGAGAACACGGGAGTAGGCGTTAGGGAAGCTGGCGTGACGGGAGATGGTCCTCCTGCACTGTAGTTTGAGGTCCGTCGGCGTTTAATCCTGTTTGCCGGGGATCCTGGGGTGGATTGGGATGGGGTGATGGTGGGGTTCACGGAGGAGCCTCGGGCTCTGTGCAGCGCCGAAGGTGGTGTCGACGAGGGTTCGATCTCGTTTTCGCTGGAGGACGAAATGTCGGCGTGAGGTCGTCTGGTTGCCAGGACGATGTTCGGGGGGTGGGAGGGCGGCCTGTGGCGGGATATTGGCAACGCAACTGCTTCTGAGCCACGCTCACCTCTGGACTGTATGTAGTCGAGAGGTTGGAGAACAACGATGATAGTGACTAGAACCGAACGGTCGAAAGCAGGAAGGAGCAAGACGCAGTGGTCTGTCGGATGTGCTTGTGGCTTTAAAGCTGGAAGTTTGCACTGGATTTGACGGGAGACAGCGGTCGCGAACAGGTTAGCAGTTAGGGAGTTGGCTTTGGAGTTCCAACGCTGTTCTAAGAACAGTTGAGTGTTCTAAGTCGTGGCGGTGGCTTTGATCGAAACAGGAAGCAAAGCTTTGAAGATGGCGAAGTGTTCAACAAGTTGGAGCGTTCGTGGCCTTGGACGGGATTGCTGTTCGTGCAAATGAGCTGTTGGGGAGCGAATAAGCTTTCTAGTCGGGACAGCAAAAGGTTAAGAGAATAGGTGATCTGTGAGATAGAGGGGAGACGAGTAAGGTGTGGATTCTTTGGGGAAGGGGTGTTTTTCGAGAAGAGAAGTTGAAAGCGTCCAACGCACCCTACTTATCGACGTGGTAAAGGCAGCTAAGACGTCCCGGAAACCAAACGCTATCGACGCCGAGAGCCGCAACAATTGGGTAGGGAAACAGCCGAACAATCAGCTCTCGCCCACAACGAACCCGATAGATCGGAACACGATAGTAGGCGGGAGTTTGTAGTGGCAAGGCGGGGAAGCGGAGGAGTGGTCGGAAGCTAGATTTGTGGGCGTTGGTCGCGTGTTAGGAGGTTGGGAGTGTCTTGGTTGGGATAGCTCGGAGGGCACTGTTCGTACAGCCAGAACATAGATCAGAGATTTGTTATGCTCGAAACCAGTACTGAGTCGAATGCTTGAATGGGACGTGGAATTTCTTTTGTACGGTGGGGGTATCTACATACATCCAGACTATGGGAAACGACTTTGCTGGAGGTACACGCCACCCTGCTGTAGAATATGTATGTAGAGTAGAGTGAGCACCTGTTACCTTCCCGAACTATAGCTATCGCAATCTTTCCATTTCCCAACAGGGAGTTTCGACTCGATACTTGGACACAAACATAACAGGCGCCGCTATGATACTGCTTGTTCCGCCGAGCTTGGAGCGTGGAGTCCCATGCATGCTCGGGCAGATGATACATAGGCCAGCTTGTTCCGCCGCAGATGACCAGTCAAGTGCATGAAACATGATTCACAATAGCCCTAAGCCTTTGCAGTCAACCCCACATATGTATCCATCGTTCCTAGCTGCTCAGGATCAATGCCCGGAAAGGAACGCCAGTGTTTGCCCGTGCAGTCTTCTGCACGCAGTATCTAACATCAGTCGTTTATGGAGAACCTTCAAAGGAAGAAAACATCTTTCCAACACTAACATACTCCCTAAGATGCACTAGATGCCGTGAATCCATCGATTACATGCGTGATCCTCAAACAAACAAACAAGCAAGCAGACCGCCTATGCGTAACTCAAGACACCCTCCGGCCCCCACTTTCCAACAAAACCCAACGCTGCTTGCCCCCCACCAGCCACAGGAAGCCCGGCCACAATCACCTCTCCTTTGGGCCCTTCCGGATCGTCAGCTGTATAGCCTTCGGCATCCTTCAGCTTGATCTCGAGTCCGGGCGTGACAGGTCCGAAATGCGCACAGAATCTCTCGATGTTTTTGCTCCTGTTAGGCATCTTCAACGGATATTGAACGCGGTAGTCGTAAACGTTGCACTGTGTCACGGGGCCAGCTATCTTGTGGTGTTTGAGACCATACACCACCTTCGACTTGAAGAACACCCGAAGGTCCGAAAGATCCATGGAGTTGAGTGCCTGGGATTCAACGTCACCTCCACCTTCGGCGACAAATACCAGGCGGAGATTTCCGCCAACTTCAGGACGTTCGTAGTCATTGAATCTGGTTATGAAGTTACCCTGGGGGATCCGTCCTTGGTCTTTCGCTGTCCGTGTTTGAAACCAGTGAATCATGTTGTGCCACATCTCCATCATCGTACCCCGAGTTTTGCGTTGAGTAGCCAGTAAAGTCTCTGGGGAGACACAAATAATGGTGGGCTTAACAGCCTTACATGCCAGCTCAACGTTCGCGTGTTTTCCACCGATAGGGTTGAGAGCTACCAGGGAACCAGAAGACAGGGCGACGTAGGTGTGAATGCGAGTGTACAGGTCCGAGAGTGTGTCGACGGGAAGGAAAATGTCTCCAGGAGAATACCTCTCCGCCTTAGGGAGAACAACCAACTGTGACGCGACACCAGCAATGATATTCTAGCAATCATGTTAGCAGCGGTATCATGTCAAGATTGGGCACCGAGTTTACCCTGTGGCTGAACTGAATCATATCGATCTTGCCAGCAATGCTGGGGCCAAATATAATAACTGCGGGTGCATCGAGATCGAGTTTAAGGTCCTCAATGGGTGCAGCAGCTTTGGCCACCACCTCGTCGTACTGAACACATTTGATTTCGCCCATGGGTCCGCTCCAGCCAAGATGCTGGGATGCCTTCTCGACGACCAAGATGATTTGCTTCAATCCAGCTCCCTTGAACTCTTCGAGCGGCAGCTGTCCGCCTTGCGCGATCAAGACATCTGGAGAGGCGCGATTCAATAATTCACTAATTTTCGGAGCATTCTTTGGCTGCGGTTCGAACGGAAGAATGACTAGGGGAATATTGTAGAATGCACAGGCTAATGGGTTCAGTCAATATTCTGTCCAGGCGAGGCTGGAAAATCTATCCACATACCAAAAGTAGCCACAAGATTCTCGGTATCATTTGGAAGATGGATCGCGACCCTCTTCGCGGCGATTTGCGACAGGTATGAACCGAGCGAGTGTATTTCCTTCGTAAGATCATCTTGGCCTGACCTTAGTTCTGAAACATTTGCCAGGGAGTAGCGCCGAGGAGCTCACTGATGTCATGTTCCTCGATAGTGATGCCTTTGACCGCCAGTAACTTTCCCTTGCCCTTCTCGACCGCAAGCTTCCAGATATCGCGAATATCACCGCTACGCGGCGAGTACTTCTCAGGGCTTGGAAGTCCAAGCCCTGAGACGAGAGGGTAGCCGAGAGGAGTGTGTAGAGACCGATGGATAGCGGACTCCTTGGGGTTTCGAACACTGAAACGAGGTAATTAGAACAATTCTCGATCAAAAATAAGAAAGAATGGTACGAACGGGGCGACCGTGGACTGTCGACACAATGCGTAAGGGTGGATGTCTGGATCCTTCACGAGCATGAGGGGAAGCACGACGACGGCCACGAGTAGAGCGATCAACGTGTAGGAGGCGGCATTGAATTCGAGTGCGAGCTCAAACCCGTCGATCATGATTGTAGAGTTTTTTGTTTGTGTGGTTGTTTCTGCGAAGAGAAGAAAGCTGAGATCCCTCTTATGGTGGTGAATCTGCTGGAAGTTGCGTTGGCCTCGTTGCTCCCACCTTCTGCATGCCACCTGCCACTACCTCATCACCCGCTAATCAAGGGGATCACTACTCTAGGCAATTAGCCGGCGTCTACGGTGCCATGAACAGGCTTGTTAAGCGGGAGGGTGGGCACAGGGCATTTTTTAGTGGCGGTTAACGAGCATCTGCCAAGCCGGATGATAGATAAGCATTGTCGGTCGTCCTCGCAACGGCCAAGCCAAGGCACGACAGGGCTCCCACCAAAACAAATTCCCTCCTGATGAACTGCTACAACCTAACTTCGTCCCCAACATCTACTACCTACTTCCACCACTACTACTTCTCAACATTTCCGCTACCAACCTGCATACAAACGCGCTTTACCTCGCAAAGCAATGGCTTTACACGCTCCCACGACACCGACAACACCGAGATTCACTTCTGCACCTTCCACACCGATCACCCCCACTGGTACCTGGAGACACCCCGAACTAGATGAGGTCACCAAGAGGATCGCCGAAAACACCTTCACCGATGCTAGCTTCATGGTCGTCACCTACAATCTGACTGCCTTTGTCGCCTCGTTTGTGGCTCCAAAATTTCTGCTCACCAAGTGCGCCCGCCTCACCGAAATGCGTGTCTCATCGAGCAGTAACTAATTCATTGCAGTGAGTCGACGAGCTCCTTGGCCCCCATCTTCCCTGCGACTGTACTCCTCTACGCAGCGTACGCTCTCTGGGGCTTGCGCCTCCTCTTCCTCTGGAACAGCTACACCATGCTCAAGAAGCTGCTGATGCCACCCGATGAGTTCACCGACATCTCGATGACGCCTGGCCAGCGCAAACTGCTCGGCTTGAATCCTGACACGCCACTCAGCGCCGCTGCCACATCTCCAGAGAAATTTGCGACGCTCCCTCGTTACTCCAAGAACCCTGCCTCGCGCAATGCCACGCCGATCCCCACCAATACGTCGCCGAACTTGACGCGCAAATCGGTCCTGGGCAACTCTACCTTGGGAAACTCTGCCTTGGGAATGTCCGGGATGCCCACATTTTCAACGGACTCGCCCAGCCCCAAGCCGATGAGCAGCCCCCTCCGCAAAGGTGGGCGCCGAGTGTGGGGATCTTCTAGGAGTGCGGGCCCGAAGTTTGTTGGTAACAGCAGTGTTACCCCCAGCAACGCGTGGGCGTTCGAAAAGGATGCGATGAACAGGAAGAGTCAGTTCCCCACCAGTGACCCGCTTTTCAGACGCCATATTAATATACTAGATAGGCAATGAGAGTTGACCCTCCCAGCAAGCCCACCCTCTTTTAGCTATACTGTGTTCGGGCACTAAGCGTAGCATTTCTTTCCACACCGTTCCCCCCCACGTCCGGCTTGTTTTTGGATAGCACTTTTCGCAAATCAAACATCCATCCTTCAATAACTCCTTCGATTACGGCGGCGTATGGCCTGACAAATGTTAACTGCAGGCTTGACTGCTGACTCTTGGGGTGGTAAATGGAAGGGAACCCGTATTTTCTGTACTTTCTACTACTTTCCACAACTTTTCACCCTTAATGCGACGACGTTTACGGTTTTGTTTTGCTTTTTTTTACATTAGACCGGGGGGAGAGATTGTCTGGTCATGTGCTTGGTGGCATTTGAACAGGTTCTGGCGGCTTGGATGCACTCGTATTACTGCAGATTCATACATACATCTGTTGCAGTGTTCACCGTCAGGCCAGCAGCCAAATGAGTTCAACATACCCGAGTGATCTAAAATAATTGCCCATGCTCTTCTCCAGCTGCACCTCGGCCTACTGCCTCAAATATTCGCTCGTGTGTCGCCCGTATCACTCTTCCCTCTTGCACACCCCCTCATGAAAGGTGCAACCTGTTTCCGGCTCATAGCCAGATTTCCTTGCACCCACGCCCTACGCTCAGCCGCCAAATCCAACTCGCCATCCCCCCATGCCACCAATCTCAACCCCGCCTCATCCGCGCCTTTCTCAAATCGCCGCACACATTCTTTCCCGTCATCACTCATCCCCCAGATTAGCAGTTCCCTGTGGAATTCATCACCCTCCCCATCCGTTGTCATAACACCTAGTACATCCAGCCCTCTCTCTTCAGCATATGACTTAAGGCAGTTCATGAATGAGGTGTTATCCTCCTCTCGAGAACACATCCATCCCAGGCTTTTGACAACGCTCGCGATGCCGATCTTGCATCCACTCCTTTCGGTCCACTCTTTATAGTCTTTCCTGAGCAAATCCCTTAACGGTAGGCTTCCTACATCCCTTTTCGCCTGCGCCACACCCTGATAGAATCCTTTCCTATCCCAGTCCTTTGGTAGCATTCTCAGCAGCGTCAGCACCACGGCCTTGTCGATCTCGGTAACCTTCTGGGTCATATCGGCTGTATCAATCAGTATAGCGACAAGGGCCAAGCGGGCAATCTGGGACTGCTCCTCCGCATCGCGCAGTTGAGACTGCGCAAGGAATGTGCGGATCACGAGGGAAGAGCAGGACCCGCATTGCTCAACCACCCGCGGAGACGCCGAGGGGAAAAGGCCCTCATCAGCGTGGTGGTCGATAATTCCAACGACTTGTGCGCCAGGGAGCGGGAGAGTCGGGACATTGTGGTCGACGAGATGCAGGTGGAGAGATGTGGTGGCGACGGAATGGAAACTAGGAGTGTCGTCCGCACAGAGGATATCCGAAGGAGACAGGGAGAGCTCATGAAAGAGATGTAAAAATTCGGGCCGGAGGGAGAGATCGACGCGAGGGATTGCAAGGAATGGGATGGGCCGAGGACGGGTAGATGAGAGATAGGCGTAGAGGAGTGATGAAGCGAAGGAGTCCAAGTCTGCATGAAAATTTAGTAGGTGTTCTGGGACGCGGGAGGGTTGGCTAACCGGCGGATTCATTGCCTATTACGATGGGGAGAGGGTTGGTAGTTTTAGTTGCTGCGAGGAGGGCAGCACGGCTGGTGCGGAGGAACGATTGAAGGAAGTTTTTCATAGGCGGCATCGTGGGTATGACGGAAGCAAGGATGGTATGGCAGGTGGAGTAATAGTGGGGAAGCTTGGGCTGCATACTTATCTACGTTTTTTTTTGCTTACTCATACTCACATTCAGCCTATCTAGTGTACATGGCAGAATGAACTGCGTAGATACTCCCAAAATCCCAGTTAGCTAGTGCTGTCAGTGTAGAATAGAAATCTACTTAAGTTGTATGTAAGATGCATCTCCATTTCTCCGTAGTACATATTGTGAGAATTAACCAAATTTCAAACACCGTAAGCCCTAGCTCATGCCCCTCTTACCTGAATCCGCCCTCTGTGACTAGACTACGGGTTGACCTTCGCTACAAGCCTATCCGCGATCTCCTTGAAAATCGGACACAACTTTGACTTTCCATACTGCTCCACCAGTGGCGTCTTCATCCCTTCTTCCAATGACTGGCTCTCGATCATGAGGTTGAACGACGGATCGATTGGCACGGCGCCGAAGAACTCTACTGAGAATTGCTCCGCCATTGTCTTCCCTCCGCCGGAGGAGAACACGTTTGTACACTCGCTGCAATGTGGACATACAAATCCACTCATGTTCTCAACCACGCCTAGAATTTCAAGTCCCACTTTCTTGCAAAAGTTGATTTCCTTGCGTACGTCCGCGGTGGCTATGGCCTGTGGCGTGGTGACAATGACGGCACCATCGGGGTTGACGGTGCGCATTTGCTCCGCTAGGGAAATGTGCTCGTCGCTGGTGCCTTTCTCATTTGTTAACCCAATCTTCTCACTACTTCTGGAAAGGACTTACCAGGCGGCGTATCAATTAGAAGATAGTCTAGATCACCCCATATAACATCCGTCATAAACTGCCTGACCATAGCGGTTTTCTTGGGGCCCCTCCAGACAACACTATCGCCGCGATCGCGCAGTAGAAATCCCAGACTCATACAGCATATTGAGCCTTTCATTTCCTCGGTCATTCCTCCGATAGAGACTGGGATCCAACCACATGCACCTTGAGTAACCTTCTCACTCTCGACGTTGAACATCCGTGGGATGTTGGGACCCGTCAGGTCGACGTCGAGAACTCCGACTTTGTGGCCGGCTCGTGCGAGGGAGAGAGCGAGTTGGACCGCTATTGAGGATTTTCCAACACCGCCTTTACCGGAGAGAACCTGTAAGCTGTGAGTGACTGTATGGTATAGGTTTGGGATAGCCAAATGGAGCGAACACACCAGTACTATGTGCCTCACATCATCCATCGGCATTTTAAAGGTATTGTGTCTTGTTTCTCGTATTCTGGTTGTGAAAAGTTTTGGTGAAAGAGATTTATGATTGTTGGGTTTTGAAGGGTCGCATCATACGCAAGAAACGAATGACTTATCAATCCAGAGGAGAAGCAACAAAAGTGCCCCACCTTCAGACACAGCATAACTACTCTGCTTCTCCGGGTAAGCAACCCTAACTAGATACAATGTATCTACCCTTGTAAAAAAAGCCTTTTTTATAGTAATTCTACAGTATATGTAGTCGTACTATTTCGCGCTGCAAAACGTAGCAAAAGTAAATACCACATCGGGATGGTCGGGAATTTTACAAGCGGGTGGAAATGTGACACCTTTTTCGGTGTAAAAACAATGCTCCCAGTGTGTAGTATATATAGACCTTTTGATATGGGAAGCCGAAGAAGTAGCTCATCTGTTCTTCCAAGTGCAGACATGCCGTGAAACAAATACAAAGAATTGTCTGGAGATAGTCACACATTTCCTCGACGATGCTACACCGTTTTCACAGCGTTTTTGACCACCAGGGACCGAAGACCGTATCTGGTTCATCGAGGCTAGGATCTCTATAACTAATCCGAGCATCGCGGGCGGGATCGTGATGTGCAGAGTAGGTAGGTAGAGTACTATGATTCATCACGAAATTATGAGGTCAAAAGAAGTGTTTCTACACGTCGACTACAACTCGCTATTCACAGCACCTGTGAGGACATATTTTCCTAGAAACTGGCAATTATATTTCATAAAAGTGAGAAGCACTTAAGCTGAAACTCAATATTCAGAGAGTTCGGATTCTGCCCATGTTTATAAGTCATAATCGATGGTGAGAATACAATTCAGCGCCAACCACAGGCGGGTGGCCCGCACGGTCCCACGGGCAGGAAGTCCCAACCGCCAAATGGCAGTATACATACTTCTCACGGCTTTACGATCAACTGCTAGAAATGGTCGTAAACGCCAAGAAAACGGCTCGGCCTTCTTCATCGTTGAAAGCACTCGCAACATGTGGACTTCAAACCAATCGTATCATGCAGCACCATGCCGAAAGTGTTGTACCCAGAGACAGAGATGCGCCCCGAGTACGAGTAACTTCATTTAAAGGTATATTTGTAAAGTAATGCTGATTTTTTCGGGATTATTTAAGATGTGGACTTGCAGATCGCGACTTGTCTGTCGGAAAATGCTGCGAGGACGCTCAACCAAAGAAATTATTCCGCAATAGGTAACTACTTTATTTATCACATTAAAAAAGACCTCCTTTTTCACAAGGGTAGGCAAGTATGATGCTACATTAGGTAGGTATGTAGGCAGCGTCGGTCTTCTGCAGGGGCTTTCGACCTTTGCGGCTAGCGGAGGATAGGACGGCGGCTAAACCCGAGGCTGTCGGGGAGCATCTGAACACCTTGCTGCAAGAGAAGAGCTGTCTGTTCAGGCGCATTCTTCGGTCCAACACAACGACTGAACATCTTTTGACATCTTCGTTACCACCAACGAACTTCCCCAATTTTGAAGCAGCTCGATCACCTCTACTCACACTGTCGCGTCTTTTCGATCTCTCCATCGTCCTAGAAATACCCGAAATTCTGGGATAGTCCATAGCTCCAATGCGGCGCCGAGCCACCCTTCTGACGTTGCTACTTTCAGTCCTCGAACTCACGACCGCAGTAAAGCATGCCGACTTCAAGACGTGTTCACAGTCCGGCTTCTGCCGTCGAAACCGCGCGCTCGCAGACGCAGCATCCGCCGCGGGCCCATCTTGGACGTCGCCATACGAGCTCGAGGCAAATAGTGTCAAGCTCGCTGATGGCGTGTTGACGGGAACGCTGTGGAAGTCTGTGGAAGAGAAGGGTGGCAGGAGGGTCGAATTGCCGCTTAAAATCTCCTTCTTGGAAGACGGCGTTGCACGTGTCTCAGTCGATGAGGCGAAGCGTCGGAGAGGGGCAATTGAGCTGAGGGGTGGAAGTAAGGCGAGGAAGGAACGTTACAATGAGGCCGAGAAATGGGTGCTGGTCGGCGGGAAAAATGTATTTGCTAAGGCCGAGCTTGATACGAAGGGAGCAGAGACCATGGTTACCTATGGTTTTAGCGATTTTCGGGCGGTCATTGAACATAAGCCGTTTAAGCTTACCTTCTTGAGGAATGGCGAGCCCTACGTTGTGCTCAATGGGCGCAATCTCATGAATGTTGAGCACTGGAGACCCCAGAGGGAGAAGACAGAAGGGGAGACCGGAGAGGACGAGAGCACCTGGTGGGATGAGACTTTTGGTGGTAACACTGACTCAAAGCCCCGAGGTTGGTGGCACATTCTTGTTCGCTACATTGCCGCCTACTGACATGCCTATAGGTCCTGAATCCGTTGGTTTGGACATTACGTTCCCTGGCTACGAGCACGTTTACGGCATTCCCGAGCATGCCTCCAGTCTCACTCTCAAGGAGACCCGCGGCGGTGAAGGCAATTACGATGAGCCATACCGGCTGTACAACGCAGACGTCTTCGAGTACGAGACCAATTCACCGATGACCCTCTACGGAGCCATTCCTTTTATGCAGGCGCAGAAAAAGGACTCCGCGGTCGGTGTGTTCTGGCTAAACGCTGCGGAAACTTGGGTTGATATCATCAAAAGCCAACAAAATCCCAACGCATTGACCACGGAGAAGCGCAGCACCCACACTCATTGGTTCTCTGAAAGTGGCCTCCTCGATGTGTTCGTCTTGCCTGGCCCGACCGCCGGATATCTGTACGGGCAGTACGGTGCTCTCACTGGATACACCACCCTTCCACCAGCGTTTTCTCTCGCCTACCACCAGTGCAGATGGAATTATGTCTCGCAGGACGATGTCAGGGACGTAGATCGGAAGTTCGATAAGTTCGATATTCCGTATGATGTCATTTGGCTGGATATTGAGTATACCGACGGAAAGAAGTACTTCACTTGGGATCCCCTGACCTTCAGCGACCCTGTTTCAATGCAGGACCAGCTTGCTAAGAGGGGCCGGAAGCTTGTCGCTATCATCGATCCTCACATCAAGAACGAGAAGGGGTACGAAGTCAGTAAACAGATGAACGAGAAGGGGCTGGCTGTTAAGGATAAGAATGGTGATAAATCCTACGACGGATGGTGCTGGCCTGGATCTTCCCACTGGATCGATGGCTTCAACCCGGCGGCTGTCAATTGGTGGAAGAATCTCTTCAACCTCAAGGTGTTCCCTTACTCCACCAAGAACATGCACATATGGAACGACATGAACGAGCCTTCGGTTTTCAACGGACCTGAAACCACTATGCCAAAGGACAGCCTCCACCACGAGAACTGGGAGCACCGCGATGTCCATAATCTTTACGGAATGCTTTATCACAATGCCACCTACGAGGGAATGGTTGAGAGGGAGGGCAAAGGAAACGAGAAGAGACCATTTGTTCTTACTCGCAGTTTCTTCGCCGGAAGTCAGAGGACTGCTGCCATGTGGACCGGTGACAACTTAGCCGACTGGAGCCACCTTGCTCAGGCTTTCCCCATGATCCTAAACCAGGGTATCTCTGGCATGCCCTTTGCTGGAGCGGATGTCGGTGGCTTCTTCGGTAACCCGTCAAAGGAACTGTTCACCAGATGGTACCAATCAGGAGCATTCTACCCGTTCTTCCGTGGACATGCCCACATCGACGCCAAGCGTAGGGAACCTTACCTCATAGAGGAGCCCTATCGCTCCATTGTCCGCTCGGCCATTCAGCTGAGGTACTCTTTGCTGCCCGTTTGGTACACCGCCTTCCACCGTGCCAGTTTCGAGGGAATGCCAGTCATCCGACCCCACTTCGTCATGTTTCCCGATGATGAAGCCGGTTTCACAATCGATGACCAGTTTTTCCTCGGTGATTCGGGTCTTCTCGCAAAGCCGGTTGTCAACGAAGGTGCACAGTCCGTCGACATCTACCTTCCCGACGATGAGCCATATTATGATTATTTCAGCCACACCCTATATCAGGGCAAAGGCTACAAGGCTGTGCCCGCGCCGCTTGACACCATCCCGCTTTTGATGCGAGGTGGACACATCATCCCGAGGAAGGATAGGCACAGACGGAGCTCTAGTTTAATGAAATTCGATCCTTACACGCTCGTGATCAACCTCAATCTCCAAGTAGGTTTGGATATTAATATGCATGAAAATCACACTAACTAGCTGAATAGGGTGTCGCCGACGGTATTCTTTATGTCGATGATGGTGAGACGTTTGCGGACAGAGACGGTGCCTATATACACCGCTCTTTTATCTTCAACCGGAAATCTCTGGCGTGCGGCAACCTTCACACTAGTCCATCCAAGGCTGCGGCATTCGAGAGGACCATGAAGGATGTCAGGGTAGAGAAGGTTATGATCGTGGGTGTCAACGATGAATGGCTGGAGAAACAGACCGCCAAAGTGGAAGTGGACGGCGAGACCTGGGAAGTGGATATCACCGTGAAGAAGAGCAAAGATGGTAAGGTTAATATGGCGATCGTTAGAGATCCCAGGGTTCCCATCACCCAGGACTGGAAGATTGCGTTTTAAGCAAGCGGTGGTTTGGGTGGGCTTGGGTCGTTTGAGGAGGCAATGTTTGATACCCGACGAACTTAACCCCCTACTGTAAGCTTGATTTTTTTTTAGCTGCAAAGGGCGAAGAATACCAGATGATGTGGGGATAGCGAATAAGTTCAGTAGACCATAGAGAGGAAACAGCATCCAGGATATTGGATTGTCCTTTCTAGTCACCGATTCCCAAGTGCCAACTTGAAGAAAGCCCCAAAAGCAAATGTGCAACCCTTCTTCCCAACATTCCCACTTAAAATGCAATCACGCTGTCCCCAGTCTCAGTCTCGTCCCGTGCGGCATGACGTGCCCGCTTAGCCAGCAGCCTAGCCTTCCGGTCCTCGAGCAGCTTCTTCTGACGGTCCTCAACTCCCTCGAGGTAATAGCCGAAAGCACCGCCAATACTGGCGAAGATCGGGTAACCAATTGCCGTGGACTTGTGGAGGAGAGGGCGCATCTCGATTCCGAGTTGCCACATGCGAACAGCGGCACCTGTTGTAATCGGTCGTTAGATAGGATGCGAGTAGATAAGACTAGGGCAGTGCTACCAAAGGCGGCCCAGCCAAGGATTGCCATCCTAACGGCCTTTTTTTTTGTTTCGTGATCTGTTTGGGAACGGGTGATTGCGCGGGCGGTGTCTTGACGCAGGAGCCTCGTAAATTGGCGATTGCGCTGGTAGTTGGTGGGGGACAAGACAAGTGACAAGGGGTGCGACGTCCGCACAAGTGATTGGTTTACCCGGCTATCATCCCAAGTTACCTACATACAAGGCAGAAGTACCTACCTAGGTAACTACTAGTAAAACGCCTAGTGCTTCCCCGCGTTGCGAGTGATTAGCCACGCGCCCTTCGAAAGCTTAAGGACCGATGATGGAATCCCAATCCGCTTCGCCGCCAGAATACGAGCTCGCAAATCCAGAGATGTTTTCATTCCGTCTGCTTCCTACAACAGCCGCGGCCACAACCCATGGCGCGCGCCTGGGAAGACTCGTGGCGAGGAACGTCCAGATCGACACCCCGGCGTTTCTTGCGCCTACGTCGCGCGGTGTGGTGCCACATCTTTCGCACGATAATTTACGTGACCATACGAATGTCAAGGGAGTTTATGCTGCTTTGGAGGATTGTGTGTTTTCTTTCCTACATGATAGCGGGGCCTGAGGTCTGACGAATGAGTGCCCGAGGACAGTCGTAGAAAAGGGCATTCCCGGATCTCCCGCTTTTCAGTTATCCGGACCTCTGCGCGCATTCACGAGTCACCCATCCTCCTCACTGCTGGTTCTCGCCGCGCGTAGATGTCCACCCGTTGCTGCACCAGCTACGAATACCGACCATTCGATATCAATGCTCACATCTGTTGGTTTCCGCGAGCTAGAGGTTAATGACTTCATCTCCTCTCTATCCCATCTCCAACCGGATGCTGTGATCGGGATGGTAGATATACCCGCGGAGAAGGCAGGAAAGAACCGCATACCGAAGATGATAGACCGCACCGAGCTCTGGCTCGAGACCCTACTCCGCATAACGGAGGGCAGTGGAACACCGGTATTTGCGCCGATTCTTCCAGTCGAGATAGAACAACAGCGACTGTATGTTCAATCCATCGCCGAGGATATGAGCACTCGTCTTGCGGGTCTAGCGTTCTACGACTCGGATCTCATACCGGATATGCCCAGCGAGCTCGAGAGCCTGCCGAGACTAGCGCTAGATGATCCAGCGACGCCGCATAGCCTTCTGCAAGCTGTCGCTAGGGGTGTCGATATATTCACGCTTGTTTTCCCGACCGAGGCCACGGATGCGGGTATCTCGCTAGAGTTTGAGTTTCCGGGAAAGACGGAGGTCGGAGAGGGGGGCCAGAGGAAGCCACTGGCGAACGATATGTGGGCTACGTCAGGGGTAATGAAGGTGGATACGAGGCCGTTGGTTGAAGGATGTAATTGCTATGCTTGTAGACGGCATCATAGAGCGTATGTGTGCCATCTGCTGGCGGCGAAGGAGATGACGGCATGGGTGCTGTTGCAGCTTCACAATCTACACGTGGTGGAGCTGTTTTTTAATGCCGTCAGGAAGAGTATTGCGAATGGCACGTTTGAAGAAGATTGTCGGACATTTACCGTGGCGTACGAAGGCGAGATGCCGAAACAGACGGGTGGCGGACCGAGGTGAGTTCTTCCCTTCTTGTGCAAGATTATAAAGTCAAATGATCGCTAACGAAAGGCAGATTAAGAGGATATCAGTTCAAGACTACCGCAGGACCGAAGAAAAATCCTAAGGCGTTCGGAAAGCTGTTGGAGAAGTTCGGGGGAGATAGAAAGGAGCAGCTGGGAGACGATACACCTCCGTCACAGGATCTGGAGGAGTCGGGATTTTCCGAGAGACTTTAAGTATAGATGAATTTGAGCGTTGTCAGTCTGCTGGAGTTACGGCGTTTGTTTGGATGGTCTGGTGAAGCTGTATCCTGGTTCGGATGAAATCGGCGTTTATGTTTGCTCGCTTCAATAGCTGTTTCCGATCTTTATGCTGGATTACAACCCGCAGGACCCTCAAACGTGTGATGTAGTAGCCCGTCTTCCCGGGATGTATCTGTTTCTGATGGTTTGGATGTCTACCTCTCTATCTTTCTATGAAAGCTACCTGATTCTAGTGAGTTGGCAAACCAAACAGTCCAAGCTCCCTGCTTCTTCCCTTTCTTCTTTCTTCCACACCTCCCAGACTTTGCACCTTCACACACTCTCACTAGCTCCTCTCCCGCACTCTCCTCTTCCTTCCTTTCTTTCGCCCACTCCATCCTCAACACCGCCCACAGCTTTCCTACTCCAGCAACACCGTTAGTCTCAACGCTCCTTCGTTGCAGTGTTGAGAGGAGTCGTTGTTGAGTTTCCAGGGTAGTCGTAGCAGCAGCAGCGAGTTGGAATCTCTTGACCCTCCTCTCTTCCCTCAACAATCCTCCACCCATCGCCTCCGGTGAGCACATTCCTAATCCCCTATACCATCTATCTCCAGTGACCCACTCACATCTTGTTTAGATCGACAAACATTCATTACAACTTCGGTCGTTGCACACTCTCTCATTCGCTAATCACTAGACATCCCACAGCCACAGCGCCATCAGCCACCCCCACCAACAATCCCTACCCCCAACATTGCAATGCCATCCGGCGCCGTCAAACGTTACATCGAGCCAGCTCTGCCACCGGGCTTCCCTCGCAAGAAGACCAAAGCAGCTGCCCAAAAAATGCCTGCACACCCGAGAGGTGCGCTGGTCGCTCTCAAGACGCGCGCCGAAATCCGCTCCGGCCTCCAGACGAGTGCGTCAGACCCCAACATTCCCGATGCACCCCGACGATTGTTTGGTCTATGAAGCTAACTCATTGCGACACAAGTCAATTGCTACATCCTCCCCATTCCCTCGAAGACGGCGAATGAGGTCCTCCTCGCCCTTCGCGAAATCATCCCGGGAAACGAGCTTCAGCACCTTCGTCGCCTTTCAAAGCCCCTCTACTTGCCCCTTCATGTAATCGCGAATTTACCGCCGACGGGATTTCCGCCCGAGCAGTCACTACTCTACATCCTCATCTGTCAGACCGACAAGGCTTCAATCCAGCAGATTGTTGAGATTGTTGCGAAGACGTCGCCGTTCCAGCGTAAGCACGGTCGCGCGATTACTCTGAAGCCCACCGTTTCCGTCATCACGGTGCCTGCCAACTTGCCGACTTCCCCGGAGCAGAGCGCCGAATGGAGCAAGAAGTACTGGCCTACTGTCTACAAGAGGGGAAACCCATTCGGTCCCCATCCGGCCATGGTCGAAACCACAGTTGCTAAGCTGACTCGCGCGGATGAGTACATGGCGTTGGCTCGCAAGGTTGCTCAGGAAGTTGGAGAGGCTGGAGTCGGGCACCCGTGCGGTGGCGTGGTCGTTGACCCGGGAACCGGCGATGTTATCGCTGCTGCCGGCGATGGCAGGCTCCGCTCCAACGACAAGGGCTGGTGCAACCCGCTCTCGCATGCAGTGCAGAGGCTTGTGGAGATGGTGGCTCAGAAACGGCTCAAGAGGGGAGAGGTTGTGTCGCCAAGCAACCCAATCACCGCCCTGACCGGGACCGAGTGGCTTTATCTCAACTCCAATTCGATGGAAACCTTGGAAGGTCAACACCGTAACGGAGGTAACGACGACGATTCCCGCGGGGCTGCAGACAACACCAGCTACCTCTGTCACAACATGCACGTATATCTTACTCATGAGCCCTGTGTCATGTGCGCGATGGCTCTTCTGCATAGCAGGGTCGGCATTGTCGTGTTTCAGCATAGGATGATCCACACCGGAGCGCTGGTGGCCAAGATTGACGAAGGACTTGGAATGGGACTATTCTGGCGTCCCGACATGAACTGGAAATACCTGACCTGGCAGTGGGTGGCTGTTGAGAAAATGCCGAACGAAATCCCCGAAAACATCTCTGCTTAGCGAGTTTGGGATAGCGACGATCATGCTATGATATGGGTGTTTGGGTTCATTTTAAGCCACGGAGAGTTTATACTGTCGTACCCTTGCTCTAGTTCCTCACTGCACCGGATCCATTTTCTTGTTTGTCGGCTAACACCCGGCGGATGTAGGTGAGCGCGCTTCCTTTTATTTCTCTATTGATCGAATTGAGCTAGGCTAATGCGAGAAAGTTGTGGGGTTTCGACCGTTTCGGTGCTTTTTCGATCGACGGGAATGTTTGTATGTTTTTGCGTGCGCATCACACCATTGGAGTTTATGGCTTGGGAAGGAGTTGTCGTCGTTGGTTGCATAGTGGATTTTTCCAAAATCCTGGCGTCGGCACTACAGGTTCTTTTTTCTCTGGAGATCTCAGAGAAGAAGACTTCCTGGGATTGGTCGATGATGTCCGTGAGGACTGGCGGTTCGATGGTTTTTCCTCTCATGCTTTTCTTGTTCCTTCCTCTGTATTGTATGCTTTGTTTCGTCCTGCCGTTCCATCTTCTCTTTTTCGGTTTCCTTTTGGTTCCTACTTTCACAATACCAGTGTACAGAGTCATGATGAGGTTGTGTTTCGTCTGTGTTCGTTTCACTCGTGAGTCATTAGCCATCATTCATACATACAGCATAACCCCGTAGTGGCACCTGCATGATGAGTGGGCAAGGGGGAACCACAGCCACCTGCGGGTTAATCGAGGCCAGGGTCAGACAAGTGGGACGGTGTGCAGATGTAGAGTATCATCTATCGCCATAATCTAGATAGGTCGCATGCGATTAATGATGAAAAAAAGTAGTGTGTGACAAAGTAGTAATCGCATCTCGGAAGGAAATCCTCAGATTAGGATATGGGTTGTTGATCTCGCATGCATCGAATTCCATAGATTCATAAGTGCATACCACCTAGATATCCAGTATGTAGATACATCATACTTTGTATACATACCAAAGCCCACCAGAGCTAAGCGCACAGACCACAGCTTGTTCGAGCTGCTGCTCTCCACAAATCGCGTTGTATGCATGCCACGTCAACCCACATAGCATAGCATACCTTGCCTACATACCTTCGTATCACCACCTTCCACAGCGAGCACCAAACACAACAGCTCCGAGCTCGATCCCACACCTCCCCCGCACACCGAACATCCGTCTGGAGTCTCATAGAGTGAGCATTTATAAACTAGCTCGAGAGGGCTCCTCGCTCCCATTTGCCAGCCCTCTTGAACTTCCCCTCCTATAACCATGCCCTCTACCAATACCAGCTCCAGCTCCGACCAGGAAGAAGTTTCAACCGCCCACACCGCGCTCCTCCGTCTCAGCCGTCGCCACTCGCTGCCCACTTCCGTGCTGCTATCGCTTGTGCCAACACCGCAGCATCATAGGAGCGCGTCTGTCACGGTTAATACGCAGAATCGACATCGGTACGGCCATAGACATACTCGCTCCGAGTGGGACCAACCCGTTGTCGTGAAGAGTTATTCACCACCGAGAGAGGACGTGCTGGATGAGCTTTTTGACGAGGTGTGAGACCGGTGGTGGAGCAGTGTGGGTGGGCGGCGGGGATGCTGAAAGAACATTCGGATAGGATGAAATGGATACGCCACTACCAAGCGTCGAAGATTTCTCGTGGGACGGGATTTTAAAGGCTGTTGAACCCGAGGGTAGTGTATCCTCTTATATCCGAGCTCTCCGCGACTGACAAACTTCCCCAGTCAATACCGCCCTTACCAGTGTCAGCGCCCTCTGCGGCACCTACCGCTTCACCCTCCAGTCCTCCGTCGACTCCCTTACCTCGACCCAAACATCCCTCCAATCACGCGTTCTCTCAACCGATGCGCTGGTATCGCACGTCTTGCGCACCACCAAATCCCGTACCGACCGGCTCGCCACCGAAACCACGGCGCTCAAGAACGTCGACGCGCTTGCTGAAGTGGCAGAGGAAACCCACACGGTGCTCACATCCATCATTTCGACGCTTCTGGCGATCGACGAGATGCTACCGCCGCAGGAGCGACTGAGCCCGGAGACGAGTGCGAGTAGAAATCATTTCCCGAAGCTCCACACGCTGCTGGTAGGGAAAGCAGCAGAGTTGAATATCTGCTTTGGCAGCGGCAGACGGCCTGCGACCACCGCGAATACGATCCCCGCAAATACAACATACCCAACACTACGCCGACGCCTCTCATCGTCGAGTCAGATTCTCCTCTCCGGCGGCGGCGGTGGTGGCGGCGTGAGGGCAATACCAGCTCCGCATCTCCACCTAAAGACCCTCCTCCCTACAGGCTCCGACGTCCCCCCCGCTTCAAAATATTCCACCTCCTCCTCTGGGTCAGGAGAAGGCGCATACTTCCCGATTGCGCCACAAACCGCCACGGGCGTCTCCCTCACCCACTCCAATGGCAAAAGCAGTACGACTACTACGCATAACAGCCTGCTTGTCAAACCGGCCACTATGGAGCCAAGGAGGAGCAGTGGAAACTGGAGTGTCTTATTTGGTGCAGTAAGGCGAGAGGGAGCCAGTGCAGAGAGCGCGGAGGAGAGATTGAGGTGTGTACTTGAAGGGGGGAAGGGAAAGGGAAAGGGAAAGGGAAAAGGTGTGGTGGGACTGGGAACAGGATGGTGAGGCGATGTGTTATGTGCGGGTTGTTTTTACGTGTGCTTTCTTTGCTTTGCATCATAGCGTGGTTTGATCAGGGGGTTTCCCCTTTGGGGTGGGATTGGTTCGGATTGGAGTATTCGGATTTTCTGTTCTCTGCTTCTGCCTCTGCTACAGTTTCACGATATTTTCGATGATTGTCTTGTTATTCCAAGGTATGCCACGGAATTTCAGCTTGCTTTCATTTTGCAATCGCAATTCTGGGGTCCTTCACGTGGTGTCACGTCATCCCCAATCACGCCCATATATATATGTATCCAGGCAATCGTCAAGTCATACACAAGGGCGTCCCGGGACACGAGAAGGTCGATGAGTGGGCCAACCTTGCGACGGAAGAGCCAGCCGCCCGCGGTGTAGCGGCAGATGCCCCTCCCCAGCTCGCTCGCACATCTCAAGCGGGGGATTTCGGAGAAAAAGTGTGCCGAAGCCCGACGCTGGGCAAGAGGCCGGGAGGCTGCCGAACAAGCAGCGGCGGGTCACTGCCAGTACCTGAAGTGGGCGAGGAGCCAGCCCACGGCCAAGTGCTGGTGGCGCCCGTACAGGACGCAGACGGGGGAGCACGGCTTCAAAAGCCGCCACCACTGGAAGGCCCAGCAGGAAGTTCTGTGGGCGGAGGTTCGGAAGGAGACCGAGAAGGGGAAGGACCGGTTCATGATCCGGGAGCGGAGGGAATGGGAAGAGGAGCTGGGCGCCGAGGGTTAAGAGCAGCCGCTGTCCCTCCCCACGCACTCTATGCTTCATGGCCTCTGCGGGAGAGGAGTAGGGAGTGGGGCAGGGTTTCTTTTCTTTGTCTTTCCTTTGTTATTTCCTTGGTGTGCTCTATCACTTTTGGGACAGGCCTGGGCGGAGGGCAAAGGGGAGCTATAACGGGCTGCCTGCAAACTGACCGAGGCCGATGTTCGGACAGTGGCCGGAACAAGACAGTTTGTTCATCACCATGACCTGTACAGGTCGAACGCGATTAATGAATGAATTAAAAATCGTCAAGTTATACCCGCTCCGGGGCCTTCATTGTCATTCCATTCGTCTTGTAGGTTGGGTAGCAATCTATACTTGGCTAAATGTGGCACATACCTACACAATACAAGCGTTTGTCGTCGAAAAGGTGTGGTACCGATCAAAGGCGAAAGGGAAAGCACTCCGAAAAACGTAACAAGGAAAAAAAGAAAGAAAGAAAACTGGTAGGTATATGAGCAAGAAAAGGAATCCAGACTGACGGAAAGTAGCGGGGGTAAAAAGCCTTCAAGTAAATAACATCACCTCCTAGAAAACCTAGACAGCACCATCTGGTAGTGCTGATGGTGCATTCCACCGAAACTGAGTACACCTCCGACCCTCAACCCAACCATCACACCCATCCCCAACCCCACACCCATACCCAAAAGTGCACGGGCTAGTCAGGCGTCCCGGTCCCTACTCGCCGCGCGTGCGCGGATACCATCGCGCCGCCTGATGTGGTGATCGTAGCCGGTGCTGTTGCTTCTCGCCAGCGTGGTGGCCTCGCCTCCCTCCTGCGGGATCGCGAACGATTTCTCGACTTGCGTGAGCAGCGCGTTGGCGTGCTTTTTGAGTTGGGAGGGGGTCGTGGAGAGAGAGTTCCAAATGGGTGGGGTTGTGGAAGCGGTGGAGGCGGTAATGGATCTGTGTTGGGATGTTGTTGAGCTACGGTTTATATTAGCTAGGAAACGTCTGGAGGGAAGGGTGTGATGGGGGTGGAGACGGACCTAGTAGAGGTGCGAGGCGTGGAGGCGCGAGACGGTGGTGAGATAATGCTATCGGTGCTACCCGTGCTCCAGCGGAAATTTGATTCCGAAGAGGAGGAAGGCTCGTCTTCGCCGAAATCGATGAGCGACTCTTCCGCTGGCGGCGCTTCGCGTTCCTTCCCCTTGCGGGAGGACTTGCTGCTTTCGCGGGAAGAACGACGCTGCAGCGCTGCGCTTCCGAGCTTTTCCTTTCGGAGGGAGGCCTTGGAGGAGGATTTGCGGACTGCGGTTGGCCGGGCTGGCGGTGGCGCGCTGCGAGAGATGTCGTCGCCGACGGCTTGCTTCAAGTCTTCGAGGAAGGTCCACAGACCGTCGCGGAAATCGGCGGCGATCTGTTGGCCGGTCTTGAGGAAGACATCTTGGTTCCCCGGCCGCATCGGGAGATCCAGAGACTGTGTCCTCGCCACCTCTTTCTCCTTCATATCCGGCGAACCTATCGGGCGCCTCTTCCCCAGGTCCACATCGTCCAGATCCTTCGGTCTCGGAAACGGTTGACGGAACTCCTGTCTGTCCGGCGACAGTAGTGACAGTGTGCGCTGGTGCCGCTGGCTAGGCAGCACCTTCCGTCCCGTAGCCGTCGCCCTCTGCCGTCGTTGAAACTCCTCCCTACTCGTTGGCGACGCCAACGACGAGCCGGGCACATCACCCCTCGGCGTAGACGACGTCAAGCCGGAATTAAGCGCGATCTCGTAGCGTGATTTATTCGCCTCGTGAGTGGCCCACTGCCGCTTGAGCTTCCCGAGCTCCGTCTCGGCTTTCGCCAGCTCCTCCTTGAGTTCGAGGACCCTCCTCTCCTGGCCAGCGAGAGCGGTTAGGAACGCGGCCGAATTGCCCGGATCAAGCTCGCTGTTTGGGGGCGTAACCAGTCCCGAGGGTGACGGCGTGGCCGGAGAGTAGTTGCGCGGCGGAGGCGCGAACCCCGGGGGTAGCACCGGGAAGGAGAGGGAAAGCCGTTTCCGCCCTGCGGCAGGTGAAGACGTGGCGATTGAGGCTGCGCGGGTGTGCTGTGACGGCGAGAGGGACGTCGGACGGGTGCGAGACACATCCACGGAGAGGGACTGAACGTGTGCACGTTGTAGCTCCCGTCCGTTGGTGTCGGTCTCGGTGTCGTTCATCGTAATAAGATCCTGCGTTTCCGGTCGTAACGGAGGGTGTGCAAATGTGTGGATTATCCGGAAGCCCCACGAAGATGGATTATTCGCTGTCGTAGGCGTAGTTGTCGTTTTGCTGTCTTCCTGTCGCTTTGTGTTGTCGTCGTGTTTCGGAAGGAATAAGATGTGATAGGGGTTAACTTTTGAGCCAAGCCGCCACGCATCATGAAACGCTCCTGCAATTCGCGTGTTGCGTAGATACTATGGGCGCGGAAACGTGTGGCTACATGTGCACTAGTCAGTTATCTATGTAGAGTCCTAGCCGGCTATTTTGCTGTGGTATTTATAAACAACCAACGATTTGTTTTCGATCGAAGCTCGAGGAACCGGAGAAAGCGACAAGAGATTCAAGACTTTGGTGCCTGTGTCCTCCCGTTCCGGAGTCTTCTCGCTCTATATAGAGTCTAGTAGTGTCTTGTCTTGACATTCGAAAAGTCTCTCATGCATGCACGGATACGCCAACATGCATCCGGCGGTCGAGGGATCTCCTTGCCTTTCGTGGTACATACGTTGAAAGTGGTCTCATGGCGATTGGAAACGAGAGTCTCAACAAGAGCAATTTATTCAAATTAGCAGCTCAATAATATTGTTACACTTGTATGGGGTGGGTTGAATTGCAAAGGCCAAGGTGAATGGCCGCTATGGTTAGGTGCGCGAGAGAACCTAAACCTAGCTGCCTTAACAGCGAGTGACATCAAATGTTTAGCTCTACGAGATGGAAAATAGTTCTCACGCTTTTGGGCAAGATAAAGATCTGTTCCAACGGCTAGAAGATATGTTGTACGCATTCTGCGGCAAACCTGGGGCAAACAGAATAAGGCGGTTGTTAATTGGGCCACGGTGCCAATTGTATATTTAAACATCCACTGCAGTCCGTTCAGGAAAGTTTCCCCCCAAACTGAGAAGTCCAGTCCAAGCCTAAAGACTGAGCAGACTGGCCTAGGGGGACACGATCTGCCTTCACTTGAAAGATACCCTGTTTCCTTCCCTCCTTCCTTCCCTCCTTCCCTCCTTCCCTCCTTCCCTCCTTCCCTCCTCCACCATCTGTTCCAGACGACAGCTACAACCAAGTTTACGGCCCCACGGCCCCAAAGCTCCACGGCAGCTACCAGCGACCTACGATCCCCGCGAGCATAGTCATGGCATCCTCCTCCCAAGATCCCGCTGCCTACATCGCCGCTCAGTGGGCCCTCCTCCAATCCCACATCAGTAGTTACGCGAGTAACTACTACTCCAACATCAATATCGACCCCGATAGCCTTCCTTCACGCCTCCAGAGCTACACCGGCTACTACAGTCACGTATGGCTCAGTTTCGAGCAGCCGGCCACTTTCGTGATCGAAAAGCTCGTTTTCACTTGGCTCAATCACCACATCTTCAGCAAGTACTGCTTCGGCCTCACAGAAGAGAACAACGAGGAGTTACAGCACTGGGAGGCACTGTTGTTGGCGCAAGGTACATATCTACCCCTACCCTTCTTATGTTAGTGCGTTACGGATAACCAGAGCAGAGTCCGACACGTTCGCCTCCCATTGGCGGCAGAGAGTTTTGACCAAAGTCGTCGCGCACAGGGGGCACCTCGCTGCCCGCAACGAGCGGGTGCGGTTGCTCGTTGCCGACTTCGACGCCAAAATCCTCCTACACCTCTCTCCAGCGCCCCCATCCACCGACTGCACCGCCGCTCTCTTCGAGATTGTCTACGAGGCGGTCAAAATCCACCTCGCAATGCGTGCCTCCATCCGCCGATTCGACGTCGTGTTTCTGGAGAAGTTCTGGGATGGGTGTAGCGACCAGTTCGAGCCGCAGATGATGGAGAAGCTGGGAGTGATGAGCCTCGCGGGGGCGGGAGAGGGCGTGCTGGCGGCTGCGGAAATGCAGTCAGCGTTCAGAGACCAAGTGAGAATGCGGGATCGTCAGTGGATGAAGGAAGAGATGAAGAGGAGGGTGGAGAAGAGAGAAGAGGAGCGCCACCTGAAGAGAGTAGGGAGGGAGGCGGAAGAGAGAGTGGAGGTGGTCGACGAGTCTTCCCTGTGGGCGTATGAGCTGGGCCCCAAGAGGAGAGAGGATTATATTCTTGAGCTCATGGAGGAGCGGGGGGCCGAGAGGGTGGTGTTGTTTGTTTCCCCGGCCCTTCTGGAGTTGGAGGAGGGCGGGGAGGGGCTCGTCCTTATGAAGGCCGCTGTGTTTACCGCGGGGTTTTGAATCTGTGGAGGGGGGCTTGTTCTATCCTAGTGGGCAGAATTATCGGTCTATAGATAGGCCGGCCCAGTGATAGATATCTATGTGTGGTCCGGCCCAGTGATAGATATGCGTGGTAAATTACTTTCAAGACTTAGCGATACAAGTATCACGCAGAGATTAGCTGTACAGCCATATCACTGTGACGGTCACGTTCAGACACAATTCTCCATCACATCAATTGAATCATCACTAATAAAAACAAACATATTACCTCCGCCTCCCGGACATTATACTCACACCCTCCTTCTCTTTCTCAAAACCCGTCCTTCTACAGCACCTTCCAGTACTGTCAATTGGTTTGCATGGCATCTTCTGGCAGGGCGAGGGCCCGTCCTCCGAATCCACAATACTGGACAACTCTGAGTCCTCCACTGTAGGCAGTTCCTTCTCCTCCTCCCTCTCACGATCAACCAATGCCACTTCAGTTCGAACAGTCAATGCTATACCCAGTGCACTGGGGTATAGTTAATGGACATATACCACCATGGGCAAGACGCTTGAGCAACTCAATCAAGACTCGAGTTTCCCATTCCGGGGTATCAGAGCGAGTGATATACGGTGATTCGGATTGTCGGGTAACTAGGTATCGCAAGACAGGAACGGATGGGATGAGGGGCGGCCTCGCGCTCGTTCGGTAGGGCTCGGCTTCCGATACAATTTACCGTTGTCATGTATATCGTTTGCGCATCGTACTTATAGTTCCAGAGCTTCTTTTGATCAAGTCCGGGTAGTGGTTTCATGTGTGGATATCGAATCCAGTCCCTGTAGCGTTCCGGTGCTGATATCTACCGCTACGGTAGCCGGGTAGCTATATCTATGTGAAACTCCGGGTAGAAAATTAGCAGCGCGGCTGTTGGGGCGGTTAGTAGCGCCCTTCTGTGGGTCGATCTGGGGGCATGGTGTTGTCGGGATTGGTTGTTGATGCTGGGTGATGTGTTGGGACGAGTGAAATGAATAAGAGTAAAGAGAGTGAAATTTTATATGCATTAGAGGTGCAGTATGGCCGTAGGAGTCACAGACTGTTTTCCCATTTTCAATAGCTGTTGTGGTTGGGGAGTGGTTGGCGAAAAGGTAGCGAGTTCCGTTACATAGGTAAAACGAAAAAGTGGCTTCTGTCACCAAAAGAAACAACGTACACCGCTGCTTAACCAACTCCCTACTCGTTGATCAGCAAGAATGTTAAATAGAACCCCATGCGGTCGTACTTTCCGCCCTATGAGTACATTCTCTATCCAACGCGCGAGAACCGTGCGATAGTTACCAGCCCGCTGGCCTCGAGGAGCCTCCCGTCAACGCCACTGTCACCGCCACCTCCACCCCTCCGACAAACATGCAATACCTACCCCCCCCCCCCCCCCCTTTGACGTCTTGGACCATCTGCAGGCAAGCACAGATGTAGCTTTCCGGATCGCCGCCACCGCGGGCACGGGGGATGTGGCCAGCGGACACGAAGTCCAAATTGCAGGCCCACCTCTTGACCATATCCTCGTCCTCCGATTGTTGGTCATTCTCCAAGATGTCCGCGTCGCCGAAGTCAATGATTGCGATGCGGCCATCGCGGCGACGGATAAAATTCCTTCTGGCGACGTCACGGTGGCGGATGCCTGCATGCAACAGGGCTTGGTCCGCGCGGATGGCGGCGCCGACGATGTGCATGGCGTCGTCGTCCGGAAGATACTCCCGCAGCGTTGCCCCCGGAGTATGCTCGAGAAGTACCACGTAGACAGGGCGACCAGTGGGGAGAACCGCTTCGAAGGAACCATAGAACCGCGGGACTGGGAGCTGAGACGAACGCCCTGTGATGTGCCGGTAGACGGACACCTCCCGCGTGTAGAGCGCCTGTGCTACAAGAATAGGGTGCGTCGAGACAATCTCGTCGGAGCCGAAGAAAAAAGGGTCGTATATCTTCGCCGCAAGAAAGTTGTCCCCACAAAAGCCGTCCGCACGTACAAGGAATACCTGCGACGGCCGTTGGCCAGTAGAGATCGGCGCGATGATCGTGACGAATCGGATGTTTGCGGGTGACGGGGCGGTGGATTCTCCCACCAAGGCCAGGACACGCTGGAAATAATGACGGACGGCGGATTGAATGTTTGCGATGAATGGTGCATCGAATCGTATATTCTCGTCGGAGGAGGAAGGCCATCGTGTGTGGAAGGCGTCGCGGCCGAAATAGCTGCGCCAGCTGTCATCTCCGTTTGTATCTTGCTCGGCAGCTCGGTCAAGAACCGATCGGATCGCTTCTATGGTGGACCATTTGTTCCCATACGGTTGGTCGCGGTGTGGTAGGCGGCGGCCGGTCGGCACCGACGGGAGGCAATGTCGGGATACTGGCAATATGACTCCGCTGATGTATGTGGTACTCGACTCTCGCGTAACTAGTTTCCTGAGCTTGTGTCGCTGGAGGTTCGGTTGTCAGGCTTGCATTCGACGTGTGTTGAGTAGCGACGCGACGCCAGCTTTGGTAAAAATCGCTGCGCTGTGATGATGACAAGGAAAAATAGCAGGATGCAGGCGGGTATAGCGAGGAGGAGTGGCGCATGCATGGGGATGGAGGAAGTTCGGTGGGCAGGACAAGTGGGGTATGTAGATCGAGAATCCGGCGCTGTGACGTGATGAGGCTCTGCGGCAACCACCGTGCGCTCCACCGTGGATAAACCATCATCCAAATCACTCGGAGCGTGGCATAAACTTCCCAATAGGAAACGCCTGGAAATAAGGCTCACATTCAACATACCCCCGCAGCTGTGTCCTCCATCACCCAACAAAACCGAAGTAACTATGCCATTGAAAGCCGTATAGTTTCAGGCTTTCCATAGCATCGTTGACCGCATCCTCCAGCACGAACCCACCAGCCACACCATGTCCCACCAAATGTCCACCTCACCATCGATGCTATTGACTGTGCTCGCGACCAAGCTTCCGCCCATTCTGCCTCCTACGCAGAGTTCCCACTACCATGAGGTGACTGCATCCGCGGATTCCACCCGGTATCAGGACGCGATCCAAACCGTAGCGCCGATCAACCTTCCCAGACTACCCATGGTGTTCACGTCCGAGTACTCCCAGTCGCCAGTGGACCCGCTGATAAATCTTCTCGGCGAGGCAGATGTCGTGCGGTCCTCCGTGGCGCACCTTCTCGGTCCGGTCGACATCGCATTACACTCCGTGCTTCCGTCGGAGCTCGCTCGGTGGCTATGGTCAAACAGCGAGTACGTCGTTGGCCGTTCGCGACTGGAGGAATATGATAGGCCTCGCGAGAAACTCCCCTGCTGGAGGTATATAGAAGATGCGAATTCAGTAGCTGTGAAAGTAATCCGGTGTAAGGCGGTGCCCTAGTAATGTCGCTAATGAGCGTATTCCCGTAGACGACAGGTGCTAGTTGCACAACTTATCACTCGCACTTATTTAATAACCATTGTTAAGAGTGATTATTGTGTATATTGTAGAAGAAAGAGGACCGAAGGTCTCGAGAACAAAGAAATAGGTTTTTTGTTTCTTCATTAATCGTATGCGACCTAAGCTAGATCATGACGATATACACACACCGTTTCCATATCCATCGTCCAATACCCGACGTCGAACAGTCCGCAGCAGCCCGTGATGGCTCCCTCTCTTGCCGTTACTCCTACGGCTGGTGCCCACCATCGCTACACTTATTTTGACGTACGCTCCCCATCACGGATTCCTTGCGGACCAGCCTCCCGCCGCCGCCGTAAAAAAAACGAAGCTATCTACCCAGTGGCGGCAGATCTCCCACCCGGCCAGCCCGCTCCCAGATATCTCCTAGCTGGCTAGCCCAGTTACCCAAAAAAATCTATCCACAGTCCGGCCAGTTCGTAGATCCAGCCCATCCATACACGGGCCGGCCAGTCTATAGATGGACCAGCCCATCTATAGACCGACCATTCTGCCCACTGGGATAGAACATATATAATATCGTCATGTTCTGACAAGGTCGTTCTTGACGATTGTTGGTCTGCCTGACTCCGGAAGAATTGAACATAATCGATGAGAGTACTGAGGGGCAAGTCCAGGGCGTCAGCGATCGCTTGTGTTGCTACTAGTTAACTACTATGTACCAGCTGCGTGGATCACCATCACGACTTTAACGCATTGGCTTTTCGGTTGGTAGCCGATGGCACTCACAGCGGACGGGATGTAATTTGTACATACATGTAGGAGGGGGGCTTCGCGCAATATCTTGCGGTCTATGTATTTGGATCTTTTGAAACCTACTAAGTACGGTATTTTGGCTAGAGCTGGCTCTAGTTTGTGATTTAATTTGCTAGCTTTAGAAATCCGGACGACTGTATCGTTTACTATTTTCCTAGACGTTTTTTTTTTTTTTTGGTTCTAATTTGGATTGGTTAGGTTGAATGTTTGTGCTGGCAAATGTCAGGACCGTGGTGATGGCAAACACTCGGAGCAGCGGTGGTGAGTGCCCATAAGTAACCGGCAGAGGAAGACAGCGTCTAGATTGTGTCTCCTCACTTACGTATCTACTCTAGTTTGAGGTCGGTGAGTGATAGCATGAGGTTCGGTGAAGCTGGGATTAGATACATAGTAGCAACGCGTTGCGTCTAACCTTGGGCCCGCCTGACGCTGTCTAAATACCTATCCAACTCACCACCACCACTACACATATCCCATCAATGCTCCGTTCTCAGATCCTCATGCGCACTCTCCTGCGGCGGTTCTCCGCGGCGGCGCCTCCTCCTCCCCCGGCTTCTCCGGCGCCGAAGCTCCCCAGTTCTCTCCGCCGCTACACCACGCAATTCGCGAACAAGCCTGTGTCACACATAACCAGCTTCCTAATCCTGCACGAGCTCACGGCGATAATTCCAGTGGGTGGGCTGTTCTGGTACATGCACGCAACGGTATGGACGCCGCCGGGGATCCCGCAAGACCTGATCGACGAGAAGATGGACAGTCTCCGTCGGTGGAGCGAGAGGAAGGGGTATGGCTGGTTTAATGGAGAGCAAGGGGCGAGAGTTTTGCTGGAGTAAGTGGAATAGCGTGGGGTTTGATGGAGATAGGACGGGACTGATGGGAATAGGCTGGGGACTGCGTATGCTGTTGTAAAGGTCCTTATGCCTGTTAGGGCCGCAGCGAGTGTGGCTGCTACTCCGTGGTTCGCGCGGAAAGTAGTCGAACCGTTAACGGTTGCGGGCGCGCGACGATGGAGGGGATTGGCGGCAGTTGCAGTTGCGGTTGGGGCGGCGGCAGTAGTCGGGGGTCAGTATTACAAGCAGCGAACAAAGGATTTTGCGAAAAAAGCTTGAGAGAGAGAAGCAGCGACAATTGGATTTGTAGCTGTAGGTAAAGTACAAGGAGTCTGCAAATTTTGAACGCGGGCTGTTCATTCTCAATGTCACCCCGGTCCATATGGTATGTACTCTGTAGAGTACTTAGCTATGTACATAACTACATAGCACTTCGCTCCAGCGACCCCACCATCCAGCGGCCCTTCCCGGGCATCGACGTCACACCATCTCCGCGTTCTTTCGCTAAACCTCAATCCACAATGTCCACCCATATCGCACTATGCGTGGGCTACGTCCCTGGTACGTATGACATTATCAAATCCCCCCCACAGCTTTCCCGAATAATTAACAATCAGTAGAGCACTTCTCCACGCCCCTGCACTTCGCTCAAATTCACGGCTTCTTCGCCAACCACTCCCTTAATGTCACTCTTCTTCCCTATCCCTCCGGCACCGGTGCCATGATCAAATCTCTTGAGTCCGGCGAGCTCGACCTTGCGATCGGACTGACCGAAGGCTGGATCGCCTCCCTCGGCAATGGCCAGGCAACCTTCCGTCTCGCGGGCAAATACGTAGATACGCCGCTCTGCTGGGCCATATCTACCGGACGCGTGAGGGAGGAAATTGGATCCGCCAGCGACCTCCGAGGAAACAAGAAGCTGGGGATCAGCAGAGTTGGCAGCGGAAGCTATGTCATGGGCTATGTGCTGGCGGATCAGTATGGATGGTTGAAGCCCGGTGAAGAGCCGTTCGAGTGGGTGGTGTTGGACAACTTCAAGAACCTCCGGGATGCCGTCAATCGCAAGGAGGGAAAGGACGCGGATGCGTTCATGTGGGAGCATTTTACCAGCAAGTATGTCACCTCCCTTTCTGGAAGTAGAGAACAGGGAAGGAAAGAAACTGATGGTGGTAGGAAATATTACGACACGCAGGAAATTCGCAAGATTGGTGAGATTTACACTCCGTGGCCATCCTGGCATATCGTGGCGCACTCTTCGCAAAAGCCGGAGGCTGTGACTGCGTTTGCCGAGGCGGTTAATGAGGGTGTGAAGTATTTCAACGAGCACCTCGATGAGGCGGTGAAGTGGATCGCTGGAAATCTTGACTACTCCGAGGCGGATGGTAGGGAGTGGTTGAAGACGGTTAAGTTTTCTGAGGATTGTGGGGTTGTTGAAACGGAGGTTGTGGAAAAGACCCTGGGAATTCTGAAGAAGGCGGGCGTGGTGAAGGGAGAACAGGTGCAGGCGGCGGATATGGTTCTGAACCTGAAGAAGGCTTAAGACAATGGGGAAGGGGCTCTGAATCGGATGCTAGTTTCATGCCTAAATTCTGCATGTACCTCCATTCCATAGCCCAGAAATAACAATACGGAAGACCTCAAACAAATATCCAAATTATCAAGACTAAAACAATTGCATCTGTGCTAACGCTTCCAGGAGCTCGGGGTTGTCATCTTCCTCCGTCCAAAAGCTTTCAAGCATCCCAGTGTGCTCATCGCGCGGCACACCCAGCGGATAGTATTCCTTTTTCCATTCCTCCCAGTCGACAAAGAACCTCTCACACCTCACCTTATGCTTCCCCATAAAGAACCCATACCTAACGATTTCCCAGATTCTTCGAGACCAGCGCTTCCTCGGATTATAGCAATCCCTCGTGTACCCGGGGAACTGATACTCCATCTTCCTGAAGAACAGAGCCTTGACCCGTTCATCATCTTCGCTGAGCGGCGGCTCCGCCTTGAGCACATCGGCGTCCCCGTCCCAATCCGGCAAGAGGTCAGCGATATCGCGACACCACAGCCACACTGGCGGTCTTCGCGCCACGACCACAGGAACGGCGATGGTATCGTCCCAATCGAGCGATCCGGTGATTACGAGCCTGTCATTGGGCCCGCCTGGGCCAACCACCAAGTTCCTTGGGTGCAGATCGCCATGATAGAGAACATTCGTCGGTTTCGTGTGTAGCACATACCATGCTCCGGCATCGTGATTATCCTCCTCGTCGAAGAAATGCAGCCGGTACATCTCGTCCGCCACGACCCGAAGCTTCTTCCACATGTGATCGAACGAGGTCAAAAACCAGACTTTCTCGCGGAGGGGCCATGCTTTGATGAGGGCTTTTATAGTACCACGGAAGGTGTTCTGCGGGGCGATGCGCACGCCGATTCCTAGGCCCTCGAGTTTCACGGAGGTCGCGAGCTCCACAGGGTCCTGGATACCGCTGACATAGTCGTCGTGGCGGTCGGGGAGTCTCCACGCGGACACCAGCTTTCCGGATTGCGGGAAACATATCTTTTCCTGTTCCGAAAGAATATTGATCACCTGGTCACAGATATCCAGCCTGGTGTCTATGTCGAATGACCAGCACTTGTCCCGGAGAACACCGCCTTTGCAGAATGCCTCGAGGATGTAACTGCAACCTAACTCGTTCGCAGTTGTGGCTCCGTATGCCAGCCACGCCGGCGGTCCCGCGGTGAGATTTAGCCGTCGGGCATACCCGCTCACGGCCACCTGGTGGTGGATATTCAGATTTACCCCAGCGTCATCAGTCCACAGCTTCGTCTTGCGGGGAATCCGAAGGATCTGCGACGGCATCCTTTTCGACGCCCCCTGCCTCTTCTTGTGGTGGATGGCGACGATCCGGTGGCTCATGACGCCATGGTCCTCGATGTAGTCTGCCGTGTAGGCTTTCGCGGTACGTCGCATGAAGCACTGCACCCTCTTGCGGAAGAGCCGGAATGGCTCCAGTGTCATGCATGTCTCTGGATGGTCTGGGAGAAACTCATCGTCGGAAGGGAAGGAGGAGAACTGGGAGGAACTATCGTGCTCTTCCATCTCCTTCGTCACATCATCCACTTCTGTGCCCTCACCCCCAACCTCCGTAATCCTGCCGCCCTCAAAGTTCTCGGCGCAGACGGCCTCATCCTCGGTACTCTCCGGCCCATCCTCCATGTATGGTGGTGTAACACCCCAGGCATGAACGACATTACATATCTTCCCCTTACCGCCACGGATTCTCTGTGGCAACGGCGTCTGCGCCTTGGTGATGCTCGAATCGGGACAGTAGATGGATTCGGAAGGGCATGTCATGCAGAACGTGTCGGCGGTACAACCACTTGCTTCCGTTGAGGCGGTAATATCGAGCGAGGGTGTATGATCAATGCTCTCGGGTGTATGATCTATACTCTTGGGTGTCGACTCGATAGATGGGAAGGTCGCGCCGGCGGTACAAGAATTTTCTCCCGTTGGGGCGGTGACGTCGGGCGACGGCGTATGATCCTTACTTTCGGGCGTCGACTCAATAGATGGGAAGGTGGCGTCGGCGCACGTCGGATGCTTGCAGTCGAGCCGCGAGCAAGTGGATGCAATGCTCGTGTCCTCACACGTCGTGCAGGGGGACTTGGAGCAGTGCGATGTTATATTCGATTCGTCGAATGCTGTGGGCAAACTATCGCGCTTGTCGGTGGTGGATGTCCACCCAAGCTGGGAGTCTTCACAGGCCATCGTACTGTGGGGGGGGGGGGAGTCAGTCGAACGTGAGAGAGGAGGGCTTCTCCCCTAAACAGCCGCTTTGTTATATCCAGCCGCGGAGAACAAAGGATGCTGGAGGTGGGATGTCTTTTGCTCTTGAACAAAGACGCGATAGGATTTCAAATTTACGGGGATAGCGGGCACCGTTGCACCTGCATTTTGATTCAGGTCCAGTAGGATATGATCAGCGGATGGATGGGGAGGTATGGGAGATCCCATACGAAATCGGTGAACCCAAAAAGGATAGTGAAGGGAATGTGCATAAAGTTTAGCTTTGGGATAGTGATGATGCTTTGTGTGGATACATATTGACGGGCATTTGAGTACCTCCGGTCACAAGACCTTGAAACATCAGCATTCCTGTGGAAAGGCATCCCGTTCGTTCACATTTCTCGTGAAGGGAAAGAAGAGAAACAGGTAGTAAAGGAACACAGGTGGGTGGGCATCGCCCAAAATCACGAGGAACACATAGCAAATAGTCATAACTCCATTGATTTTAGAACAATCTGCTGAAGCGCAAACAACGACGTCCACAAGAGAAAAAAGAAGATCATGTTTACACATAGCCTAGAGTACGCTTCAGCATTAATCAGGGTGATGCAAAAACATGGTCAACCGGGAGCAGCCGACCAAGGAGAGGATAACAAAGACAGGAATGTGGGAGAATCCCACCTTTTCGGGCACCCTGGAAGAAGAATCTGACAACGAACACCTGAAGGCACGACATCGTAACCATCATGAGGGACTCGATGATCGAGAAGTTGAATATCCGCGATTCGGTGGAGCGAACAGTGCTGAAATTGCGGTTCTCGCGGGTGCGGAAGTACTTCTGGTTTCGGGCGATGGTCGAGAGCTGGCCCGAAAGCTTGAAGAGCGACTCCTCAAGCGAAGAAAGATGCTCCGGGGAAGTTCCTTGCTTAGATGGCAACTCTGCCTTCGCCTCGTTCTCAATCGCGATCTCGAAGTCCACCATCTTCTCGGCGAAGGTCGACATGTCGTTACTGAAGCAGAACGAGTACTCGCCGATATCGTTGGCAGTAAATACAAAGTCTCCTTGTCGCTCCTTTGATCCATCGAGAATGACCTTCTCGTTCGGTCCAGTCACTTTGTAGTCGACATCGAAGGAACCTCCGGATTGGACCTGCACACCACCATCAACGGGATGTCACGGGCAACGGGGAGCTACATGGTACTCACGGCGAAGTAGAACGCGACCTTAGCCGACTTCTTCTCGTTATTAATGTAAAAACACTGCTGTTCGTTCGCGTGCAGCTTGTAGGTGAGAGCCGTGGCTTCGGCAGAGGGAATGAGCAGACACAGGGACGCCAGAATGGCAGCTCCGAGCAGCAGCAATAATCGCATTGTGGGATTGTGTATCGAGTGTGTTCTGTGCTGTCCGGTTTGATGTGGTGTGGATTAAGCGTACGTGTTCGAGGGACGGGAATGTTAGGAAAGGAGACGACCAGCGAGCGTTCGCCAGCCAACTATTCGTTCTTGCAAGGGTTGTCGCTGAAGTGAACAGCAGTGCTTCTTTGTTGCTGCAGACTGAGGAGTTCTCCGGCAGCGAACTTATGAGAACTCTGTTGAATAAACTGCTGGGTCCTATGTAAGCCTGGTGTTTGCACGGTGCCGCTTAAGCGAAAATCAATCGCCGGCCGCCGTTCGAATTAGATATCTCACCAGTACGGGAAAGTAGGCAGGGAAAACTGGCGTTCGAGAAAACAGGGAAAGAAGGAGAGTCGACAGAGATGGATTGAAGTCTTTAGTAAAGAAGCAGCTGGAGACCTGCATTCTGCTTCAGTCCGAAAGCATTGAGGCTAGGTACCTTGTGCACGGGCAGACAAAGAATACGGTTATCAGACAAATTGGCCGCAGACGAACACCGGAATGAAATACCGAGCCGTCATTCACGCGCCGAAATCGGGGGTCATACCCTGAATTACTCAGCTGTCGGGATCGTCTACGTTGGCAACCCCTGGGCCGACCCTTGCATCCATCCCGGGCTGGGACCAGGCTGCAGATGTCTACATAGGCCAACTAGCTGTATGCGTATGTATCATTACATATCTATGCGCACCGATTCAGCGACAGCAAAGCACTCTGCTTGGCGTAACAGCCGAAGCCTCAAGCATCTGGACGATCGTGGACGACAGCCGAAAGGGGTCGGGCATAGGGTTATGATCCAGTTGTTTTACAGTTGGGTGCTTCAGAGAATTGATTTCGGACGTCGTACGGGGTGAATGTACTGCATATGCGGTATTCTAGCTTGGAAGGATGAAGAACTTTCAGCAGCAAAATTTCTCTGCAGGTAACTATTCTGCGACTTCTACTCCGAGCTCGAGATGGTTCGTGAGTGAGAATCTCAGGTCGGCGTGCATCTTGGCACCAACCTTGAAACCAAGTAGCCCGACACATGGAAGCCAGATGGAGCAGCGAGAATGGTGGTTTGCAGACCTCATGGCAGAACCCTCTCGATGCACGTGAGTGCGAACAAAGCCCTAAGCGTGCTTTTTGCTTGGCACCTTCTTGTATCACCGTTGTCGACAGACGGACGCGGAACCCTGTCCAGGCATAATCACTCTGTCTACGGCCGTAGATAGCCCAACCCCACGACAACTACGACAACTACTCCCCCACAAGAGCACTATTTGTTCGTCCTACCTACAACGCAGCAGGATCTATCCTGGGGTCACGAAAAGCGCAGCAACAGCCCCTCCCGAAACGATCGAACATCCTCATATGCCGGGGAGGTCCCTCCACGTTCCTCCTTAACTTGAGCCAAGTACGATACGGAGGAGTAGCTACCACTCAAGCATTGCAACAGTAGATCAGCCGCCCCTTCCTTCTGAGCTATGCCGCCGGGCTTCGCCTCCGCGCGGACAGCTCGACAGCTGTCTACCGACCCTATCGAGACCGACAGCGACACAATCGATGAAAAGCCAATCCGAGCACCACAAACACAACGACTTGGACGTGCGTGGCCACATGTCAGTGTTCGCAGACATCCTGTTATGCTTCATGCGCCGTCTAACCTCAGTGATAGGGAAGCAAACAGAACTACGACACGCCTGGGCCAGCAGAGCAACAGCATCTTCCACACTTCGCGTCGGTACACCGTCGCCGTCTTGTGATGGTGGATTTGGTGAAACTGATTGATTGGGGTTTAATAGAGATGCAAGCGCCGAGGAGATACCACGCCCGTACACCGATCCGAATAGTCATCGCTATAACATGCTGGTATGGTTCAACGGGCTGCCGTCGTTCCATGGGTTCTGATCGACTACTTACCGAGTATAGCGTGGTCCCAACCGGAATGTAAACACACTCAATAGCGAGCGCGCCTCCGTTCCCCGCGCGGATTTCCGGAAGCGACCTAGACAGCTGCTGGAGGGTACCGCCGATTCTTCAACCGAAAAACGTCAGATAATGCTGAACTCTACCGATGATGAAGTGGCCACGAGCCCACCTACGGAAACCAAGAGCAAACGACGGATTATCAGGAGTAGACCGCAACCGTGTGATCCAAAGCGATCCCCTCAGACACATAAACGGAGTGGCAGCGGCAGCAGCTCCATTGGCAATGGCGGACGAAAGCTTCGTGGTCTGCTATCCAGCAAGAAACCAAAACACTGGCGGATTACAACGTTTCAGAAGGGTACTTTACGAGCGAACTCGGATCCGAAAAACGGGCAATATCTCCATCTGGAGTGGGAAGAAAAACGAGGCACTAGAACAGGGCATTTCCGGATCAACAAGGTGGATGAGCTCACCAAGGATTCCCAGGAAATCGCAGATTTCTCGGCGGATTTTGCGAAGCTCTATGTACAGTTCTCTACCCCCCTACACCCGAAGGCTCACTCTGCTGACAATCACACAGCATTGTGGTAATCAAATTGGGCTTGAGTTTCGAGGGGCGACACCCTGTAATGGCTACCTTACTATTGCAAACAGAAAAGAAATAGAGGAGGTGAAGGCTGCTCTCACAAATGAGCTCGATCGAAGAAAAGTTCACGAGGCTGATGAGTACGTTCGACCTGGCCCGCCGAAATCCTTCCTATACTAATGTCGGTCTAGAGATCGGATGAAGAAGCACTGCGAACGCATAGAAATGCAAAATAAACGTTCCAGGGACATTCTTGTAGATGATCCTGAAGACTCCGAACGATTGCGTGAAATAGAGCACAAGCGTGGGATCGTCGGCTCTGCTTCAGAGCCACGCGGAACCGTCAAGTCTTCGGAGCCCGCGAGGTCGAAGCTCCTACGGGAAGATAGGGGTCATGAACTCGCGAAGACTCCACAGGAAAAAAGCCCATCGGACCGACGGATGACCACAAGGAGTACGGGCGGCACCATACGATTCGCCAGTCTAACACCGACAAAGAGAACCACAAGAAGCGACAAGCCCAGCAATGAAGGAGTGAAGATGGTCAAAAAACGCCTCCTGGAAATCGGCGAAGACCCAATGTTGGCACACGAACGACAAAAGCCACTGCAATTGCCGGAACCACCGTGGGCCAAGCCATTGATATACCCATCCACTGGCCTAGGGCGTACGCCTGTCGAATATGAGGACCTGCACCGTTTGAGCCCAGGAGAGTGGCTGAACGACAACATCATCAATTTTTACATGAAGTGAGTCGGCTCCGATCCGGTTTGGCGTATGCACTGACGAATATCTAGGTACCTCGAGGTGAACCTCAGAGAGAAGAACCCCCGGTTGTCGGAACAAACCCACTTCATGAATACGTTTTTCTTTGAGCGCCTCTGCCAGAAGGGCAAAAACGGTATCAGTAAAGAGAAAAACTTGGATGGAATCTTGAAATGGACCGCCAAACTCGATCTATTCAAGAAGAACTACATCATAATCCCGATAAATGAAAGGTAATTTAAGCTACTCCAACAGCTGAGCGTTTCGGGCTGACGTTGTATAGCTCTCATTGGTACCTCGCCATTGTATGCAACCTCCATTACTTGGAGCGTAGGCTTGGGGGCGACACGGTCGCCAGAGACACGGACGGGGTATCTACAGATGGGACCAGAGCGGACGCATCCGACGACAGATCGTCGTGTGCGTCGGATACCCAGCATGATCCAGAGAGCATGTCGGTCGACAATGAGTGGCCGTCGGAGGATGACGTGGAGCGATTGGACGGTAAGAAGGAAGCGAGCAATCACCATGCCCGGCTACCCTACGGAGCTACAGCCGTCGATTCTTTGTTCAATCACGCGGCTGGGAACGAAGCGAAAGCCGAACGGAAGGCTACCCAGCCTGTTCCGCCAAACACGTATGTTGAACCTACCCCGTATTCTACTCGTTGGAAAAACTGACATACAATAGACCTGTGATCATCATCCTGGATTCAATGAATGTGCCACGGCGTGGTGCTATTATCAGAATCAAAGAGTGGTTGATCCACGAAGCGAAGGTCAAACGCGGGCTGGAGGTCACAAAGCCCGATCTGAGAGGCTGGAATGCTAAGGTAAGATATGCACCAAATCCTTGGGGAACGGTTATTTTTGCTGATCCCAACAGAATCCTGAACAAGACAACGGGCACGACTGCGGCGTCCACGCCTTGCATTACATTGAAGTTTTCTTGGACCACGTGGACACCTTTGTGGAGTCCTTCCTAGCCAAGGATCTAACGCCCGATAACGAGATGTGGGGAGTGGAAGGAATCGCAACCATGAGGGAGAGAATTTTCGATCTCGTGTGCACCCTGTACGACGCACAGGAAACCGAAACCCAGGAACGCAAGGATGGCGACCGTCCCATCTCCGCACTCCCGCCTTCGCGCGCGCCCTCCTCCCCAGCAGCGTCGAGTACCATTTCTACCAACCCTAGCAATGACGACCATACTGTTTTCTCGTTAGGAAACGGGGACTCGCCCGGCGAACAGCTCGCTAATGAGGCGAATATGAACGACATGGAACCGGCGACATCAGCGGCTGAAAGCGTGTCGGAGCCGGAGGTGGTGAGGATCGCGAAAAAACCCCGAAAGTGATTATTGGGTGCTCACCTAACGATGTGGAGGGAGGGATGAGTTTTCTGTCTTGTGTCTTTTAGTATTCCCTTGAGATTGGAGTTGGGCGCGTCTGTGGGTTTCTGTAGTCAATTTTTCCTTCTCGTTCAATACCTTCTTTTCCTTTCTTTTGGCGCTGGATCGGGTGTTCTGCGGGTTCTTCTTTCTTGCGTAGCTGCCTGGGGGGGGGGGGGGGTTTTC
>Ga0307516_10000579_pt1 | contig 49479 bp, 31 predicted proteins | sample 19_EM_MG_FD_203310 | JGI IMG/M metagenome (GOLD analysis project Ga0307516, IMG submission 203310) | Populus trichocarpa ectomycorrhiza microbial communities from riparian zone in the Pacific Northwest, United States - 19_EM | ecosystem: Host-associated > Plants > Roots > Unclassified | place... | reverse complement strand
TTATAGTATCGATCAGCGTAATTGATAAATGGAATCTGGCATTTAAAAGAGTAAAATCTGGTAGAGCCGATACTGATGATTATGATTTCCCCGATAAAGTTTTGAATAAAACATCTAGTGTCAGCCAGCCGAAGAAGGAAGGCAATAAAGTACTTATTGATGAATAACTATTGCTATTCAGAATAGAGTCGATAAAAATAATTCATTAGTTTTTAGGGCGCAAAAATAGCGAGTACCGTATGATGAAGGTATCTTGTAATACTCGCTTTCTTTTGTTACATTTGATTGAATAAGGTCAAATGTATAACTCACTATGTATTTAGACTCCCTAATTTAGTTGACTTAAATACACCTAGATAATGGAAAACGAGGATTATTTTCTTTGTGCTGACTGTAGCAAAGATATTTACCTTAAAAACTATGTAAAAGAAAATGCAAAAGACCAGGCTGTTTGTACGATTTGCTTAAAAAAAGGTCTTTCGCTGAAAATATCTGAAAACACTGAATTGATTAATTTTTGTAGATTTCTCATCCGGTATCACTTTCCAGAGTATGACTATAATATTCATTGGGGAGGAGAGGATTTGCCAAAACAGTTTTACGAATCCAATCCTATAATCTCACACGAATTTCAAGAATATGATTCCAGAGTAGAAGAGGTTGAGGAATTCCTTTACGCCTTATTCAATTTATTCGTGCTCGATCTTGAAAATAAGATTTCCATTTATTATGGGCACGACTCAAACGGCAGGGGTTTGTTTCCTTATTCGATTAAGGACGAGAAATCCGAAACTTGGATGAAATATAAAAAGGCGTTGAAAGAAAATAATTACTTTCTTTTGGAAAAGGAAGCACGGGAAAAATTTTCTCCGTTGTTAGAAGAGTTGCGATATGAAATTCGCCTTGGTGAGCGATACTCTCGAGCAAGAATTGGATATGTTGAAGAAGTTGTTACTGTTGGCCTTACTGAGCAAAAGGTAAAAATAAAGGCCCCTTATCGAAATGCTGAAATTAGTGTTCCGCCAGTTACTAAAGCCAAAGCTGGCAGAGCGAACAGACAAGGAGTGTCTTTTCTATATCTAGCATCTGATACTGTAACGGCTATAGGCGAGGTTAGGCCACATCCAGGCCACTACGTTTCTTTGGGTAATTTTGTCAGTAATCAGGTGATGCATGTAGCTGATCTCAGATTTATAGATTTGGTTAAATATTACTGTAATGATGAACTATTGGAACTGTTTAAATTTCTAAGAGATGTCTCAAATGAGCTCTCAATCCCAATTCTTCCTGAGGAGCATGAGAACTATTTAGTAACTCAATTTATCAGCGACATAGTTCGGCAGTCAGGTTTTGACGGCATATTATTTAATAGCTCCGTTTCGTCAGGTTATAATTTAGTAGCTTTTAACCAAAAATCCTTTGATTGCGATAGCGAGTATTCTGAATTAGTAAAAGTAACTTCTTTAAAATTTGATTATAAAAAGACAACATACCACATCGATAATTGGCTGGAAAAAGCAAAAGAATTATAATCATATTTTTGAACGGAAGATTTGCTTTCATTTGACGTGGTAGAAGTTGTCACTAATCTGTCACTAATTTCTCCCAAACGGCTTAGAATCGGGCGTTTCAGGTAACGTGGTCTTTTGCCAATATTGATTTTATAGCAAACTTGTCAGTAGAGTTGACGTAATTCACATTTGTTAATAAGTTGACCTGTTTTATATAAATATTGGTTTTAGCTTTATTTTAATCTAACAGGAGTGAGAAAAGTTGTTGGTCAGAGTAGGCTCACCATTTATCATACCAAACTTAGTGTAGCAGTTTGAAGCGTAAGAAGTATATTGCTTCACGGGAAAGCAGGTTATAAAAGTTAATGCCCTATTTTTGCATTTTAACAACAAATACAAAGTGAACGATTTAATAGTACATCAGATTAATATTGCGCATTATAGATTGATCGAACTAGCTAAATTAGCGGATCAAGCTAAGCCCTTTTATGATTGGATTGAAAAGCACGCAAAAATGGCAACGGGTTCTCACAAATCACTAAATGATATAATTTTTGATAGCTCCAAAAAAGAATTAAAAGAAGTAATTCTAAATTGTTATGCAGACGGCAATGAGGAAAAGCCGTTTTTATTTGATGGGATTGGAAGAGTTTATACTCACTCGAAAGCGTGCTTTTATTTTTTTGCCTGGATAATAAGAGATGCGCCACAACAAAGATTAGCGCCATTAATTGCTCGCATGCAAAAGGTAGATAACGTTACAAGAGTTATTGCAGAAACGGATTCTCTAGTGGAGTTGCTCTATGAATATCGAAAGGTTGTTAGAAATTTTGAATGGCCTACAGTGCGAGAAATTGTAATAGATCGGTTGGAAGGTTCTAGAAGGAGCATAAGCGGACATCACGTCGAAAATAATGTAAGAACTGGCTTGGTTACAGCAATTCAAAATTTTTACTCAATTTATAACAACTATGGTATTTTTAAAAGGGTTGAAATTGCCGATAAACAAGTTAAAGTAGGCAAGCACACTGTTGATATCTCTGCTAAATTATTTCCGAAAAGTGGAGATACACCGCTTGAATTACTTATCCCAGTTAAAACTCGGGAGACTGAAGGTGGTGGACACTCTCACATTTTTTCCCGTGATATTTTAGCTGCAGTTGCAGACATAAAACGCGAATTGACAAATTATCACATTATTGTAGTTATTGTTGCCGAAAATTGGTCTGTATCAGAAATTGAGACAATAACTGGGGAAATTGATAGTATATTTCATTTTAATATGTCCCCCAATAGGTTTGTGGGCTTTGATGATGAATCGCAAATTAATTTGAACAAACAAATTGAGGGTATACTAAAAGGAGAATAATGCACGAGCAATTAGAAAATAAAGTTATTAAAGGAGATGTAAGAAACATTGGTAAATCGTTGCCTGACGGTTTTTTTCAAGCAATTATTACTAGCCCTCCATATTTCAACCTTCGGGACTATTCTAAAGGGGTCGATAAAAATGAAATTGGTAAGGAGAATAATTATAACGATTATGTAAAAGGGTTAGTTGAAACATTTAGAACACTAAAAGATAAATTAAAGCCTGATGGTCTGTTATGGCTAAATCTTGGGGATACCTATAAAAACAAAATGCTATTAGGTATTCCGTGGCGTGTTGCTCTTGCTCTTCAGGATGACGGATGGATATTGAGGAGTGATATTATTTGGCACAAACCCAATGCAATGCCATCATCAATAAAAAACAGGCCCACAACCGATCATGAATATGTATTTCTGTTCTCACGACAAAGTGAATATTACTATGATGCTGATGCAATAAGGGAGCCTCACAAAACTTTCTCTGAAGATTCCAAAATGAAGGGTGGAAGAAATCATTTTGGGAAATTAAATGGAACACCAGAAAAAGGTAAAAATGGCGGAAATAGTAACCTACATAATGGAAGATGGGATCAGGCTTTTCATCCTAAGGGAAGGAACAAAAGGACCGTTTGGGAAATACCGCTTAGTAAATTTAAAGATGCTCATTTTGCGGTTTATCCTGAAAAATTAGTTGAAATATGTCTGTTAGCTTCTACTAAAGAAAATGACTTCGTGCTCGACCCTTTTACTGGCTCAGGAACAACAGGGGTCGTGTCATGTAAAAACAATAGAAAATTTGTCGGTATTGAGCTAGTTGATAAATACTACAAAATGGCCCAAAAAAGAATTGATGAAAATAGTAAGAATGCATTGGCTAAATCCAATAAATTAGCTTTTGACTTCACATAAAATCTAGCATAAAAATTTTAAGCTCAGTTTGTTACTAATCTGTCACTAATTCCTTCCAAACCCACGCTAAATGCGGGAAAGTAAATTCTGTATTGGAAACTATTATTTCTTGTTGGAAGTGAAGAATATCTGAGTCTCCTCGGACTGAGCTTGACTCTCCTTGTTCCTACGCCCCCTTCCCTTCCCATAGCGCCTTCCACACTGCAAATTCCGACGGCCTGATCCGGTAGCGGGCAAAATTGCCCTCGTGCAGGCTCAGCAGTTCCGTCTCCAACACCTCGATAAATTTTGCCCGGTCGGCCTCGGGCACTCGAGCGGAATATTCGACTATTCGTTCGCTAGCAGATGCCTGCGACAAGGCCTGACTAACGATTCCAGCGACCAGGCCGCGGATATCGTCGCGGTAACGGAGGCGAAAGACGTCGGGCTCTCCCAGAGATTGGAGCACGGCGGAATACCGCAGGGAAGAACGTTCATAAGCCCATAGAAACACGTCCTTCAATAGATCGACACGCTGAAGTTCATAGACTCCCAACAATCCCTGGATGTACGGGTCTTTCGGAACATCAACAAAGGACAGCGGTACCAGGTTACATTTGTTGAGCGAGATATTGGCCGCCAGCCGCGATACCCGTTTATTCACGTCCTCGAAAGGTTGTAAATAGGGGAGTTGCACCATGACAAAAAAGGCCTGCTCAAAGGGGTCCTGGATCTGGTCTGCTTTTGCCAGCAACAAGTCGAAGAACTCTTCAATCTGTTGAGGTACCGCCAGAGGCGTGTAGGCAGAATTCGTGATCCCCACTGCGAAGGTGCGGAGCCTGCCCGGAGCTCCGGGGTCGGGTAAAAGGTTATTCGACAGTAGGGCATGGAGGTTGGTGATCGTATAGCGGTTGAAACCGATGTCCTCGACCGACTCTACTAGGAATTCAATGGCATCCTTGTGATTGAGGATCATCTGCGCATCGGCGCCCGATTTGTTGTCGGCTTCCTGTCCCTGCGATAACAGACGCTGGGTGTCGAGCAGGCTGTAGGTGTTACCCTCCAGCCTACTGGAATTCCAGGACAGATCGATGAGCAGACGCTGTAGGATTTGCCGGGCATAAGTGCCGGCAGGCTGGTTTAGCTGAGGTGTTTGGCCAAATTTAAGCAACCGCGCCCGTTCCACCTCCGTCAGATAGGCGTCGATATTTGGCCGATAGTTCCGTAAAAAAGAGAGATCATAGCCTTTCGGTGTCCGGTTACCGGCGGGTTGCTGGATGAATTGCTGGATAACCTGAGCTTCGGTTGATAATGGAATGATTGGTTCAGACTTCTCTTCGGCAGCTTTTTTGTTATTTTCTTCGGTAACAGCTTCGGTCGGTTTTGTAAGATGATAGAGAATAGCGCGACCTTGTCCGGTGGTCTGAATGACCCCTTGTTGCTGTAGAGTGGCAAGCCGGCGTTGCAGCGTCCGCTCGGTAATGGCTGCCGGATACGTCGACTGGATTACCTCAATTGAAGCACCGTCAGGAAAGTGTGCAAGAATAGCCCGAAGGTCGACCAGTTCCTTTTGAATGACTTGTTGTTTTGCCATAGTTAGGGATTTCGCGACAGAAATCGTTTATTTCCCGACAAAAATAGGGTTTTGCCGACAAAAAAATGGCGCGATTTCGAGTTTACCCGACAGAAATTATTTTTCCCACCAAAATTTGATTAGAAAATCTAAGCATCGCGACAAATTCTACGCGGTTTTGAGGCGAACAGCGATTAAATGCAAATCTGGTTTGTTAGAATTCTAGCCACAAACGACTTTTTACCACCACGAATGGTTTCTATCGGGCCGGGCTGCGGCCCGCCTAATAATAAAGAATAACACCCGTTTTCCTTCCAACTTGTGGGGAAATCGATGTTATGAAGTCCTGCCTGCTCTTGTCCTGCCTGCTCTTTATTGGCGGCTTTTTGAACGCGCAGACGCGGAGCCTCGCTGCGACTCCTATCAACAGCGACCTCACCATCGACGGGCTGCTGGATGAGGCCGAGTGGGCAATGGCGGTCGAAGCCGGTGGGTTCCAGATGAATTACCCGGCGGATACGATGGCGGCTTTAGCTCAGACGACGGTGCGGGTATTATATAATAATCGCTACCTGTATATCGGAGCGCGTCTCCTTCGCGCGCCAGGTAATGCGAAGCGATACGTAGTCTCTTCGTTGAAACGCGATTTCGCATTCCTGGAGAATGACGTGTTTGGAGTAATCATCGATCCCTTTAATGATCACACCAACGGATACGGATTTTACGTCAGTGCGCTGGGCGTGCAGGGGGAGGAGCAGATCAGTACGGGTACGGTAGCAAATCCTACCTGGGATATCAAATGGTCTACCGCGGTGCGGCGGGACAGCGGCGGATATACCGTAGAGATTGCCATCCCATTCCGTTATCTAAGATTTCCCGCGGGCGTGGAGGGGTGGAATATCAATTTTATCCGCAATGATGTCGGCCAGAACGAGCGGTCCAGCTGGCAGCCGACGCCACGAAATTTTCTTTTTCCCAACCTGTCGTACGCGGGTAAATTGGTGTGGCCACAGGCGCCGGCTCAGGCCCGCAATAATTTCTCTCTGTTCCCATCGCTGACCTATAGAGCCAGCCAGGAAGGATATGCGAAGATTAAAAACAACGTAAAACCTTCTCTGGACGCAAAAGTGACCGTCACTTCCTCGCTCAATCTGGACCTCACGTTGAACCCGGATTTCTCGGAGGCCGAGGTGGACCAGGCGCAAGTGAATCTCAGCCGGTTTGATATCTCGTATCCGGAGAAACGGCTTTTCTTTATCGAGAACAGCGATCTGTTCGCGTCGTTTGGAGTGGCGAAGGATGGGTCGGGTACGGTACAGCCTTTTTATTCGCGGAATATCGGGCTAAAGTATAATTCTTCTACCGGGCAATATGAACAAACGAACCTGATCGCCGGCGCAAGGCTAAGCGGAAAATTAAACGAGAATTTTCGGCTGGGGGTTATGAGCATGCAGACGGCCGGGCATTCGAGTGCCGATGCGGCGGGACACGAGCTTCAGTATCCAGGGGAGAACTATAGTGTGCTGGCCATGCAGCAGAAAGTCTTTTCCAGCAGCAATATCGGCGTCATCCTGACCAACAAGCAGGCAATGCACGGTGATAGCATCAATGCCGGTGACGAGTATAACCGGCTGGCGGGTATCGAGTACAATCTTACCTCACACAATGGGCAGTGGACGGGGAAGTTGTTCCATGAGACGATGTTCAGTCCGTTGAAGACCGCTTCGACGCAGGGCGGCTATCTGAACCTGAGCACTCAGCGTTGGGTAGGCTGGGCTGGTTTCTCCCGGGTGGAAAAGGGTTTTGCTCCGGAGATGGGTTTTGTGCCACGGAACGATTTCACCAATCTGTATGGGGATATTTCCTTCACCCTGTATCCAAAGCATGGGCCTATTCAAAATATCCAACCGGTGATAGACTATCGCATCTGGGTTGATAAAGATTTCCGGCGGACGGATCATTTCTACAAGATCGGCCCGGTCGTAAATTTCAGGAATACGGGGCAGTTTTATGCGTTGCTTGTAGACGATTATACAAGACTGCTACAACCTTTCAATCCCTCTATCAATAAAGGAATCGTGATCCCGGCGGGGGCGGCCTTTAATTATAAAAGCTTTGCGACCTATTATCAGTCCGATATACGGCGCCGGCTTTCGGGGTGGATCTATATCCAGACAGGGCAATATTACAATGGCCATTGGCTGAACTGGATCGGGGTAGTGAACTATAAGATACAGCCCTTTGGGACGATCGGGTTCAACTATAACCTGTCGTTCATCCGGCTACCCCAGCCCTATTCGGGGAACGATGTGGTGGCGATAGGCCCGCAGCTGGACCTGGCCTTTAGTAAGAAACTATTCTTCAAATCGAATGTCCAGTATACAAGCCTGAATACGAATCTGAATTATTTCTTCCGGTTGCAATACCGGTTCAAACCATTGTCCGATCTCTATCTCGTCTATACCAACAATGAGAATATGGACACACGGACGCGACAGAACCAGAGCCTGATCGTGAAGATTGTTTATTTTATGTAGACTCGAACAGGATATTGTTGCGATTGAGGGCACGGCAGGTCTCGTTCTTATAATTGCGGCCGATGGGGATCGTCTGGTCCCGGAGCCTGAGCGCTGTAGGGGTAAAACTGAGTATCCGATCCAGTGCGACCATGTATGACCGATGGACGCGGAGGAATTTGTTTTCGGGAAGCTTTTGTTCGAGATAGCCGATGCGGTTATAGGAAATGATTTCTTTGTCAATGGTCTTGACGCGAACATAATCGCGGAGACTTTCGATATAGACGATATCTTTCAGATAGACCTTGACCATCTCGCGTTCGGCACGAAGGAAGATATAGGAGGCGTCGAAGTCGTGGAGGAGATTGTAGTCGTTGGCGGCGGGGTCCTGCGGCGGCTGGATGCTATAGACTTTGCTTAGGGCGCGGAGGAACCGCTCGAAGGGAATGGGTTTTACGAGATAATCGATGACATCAAGGTCGAACGCTTCTACGGCGTAATCCCGGAAGGCCGTGGTGAAGATCACCTTTGGGGGCTTGGCGAGGGATTTGAGCAAATCGATGCCGGTGATCTTCGGCATCTGAATATCGAGGAAGATCAGGTCTATTTGGTTGGCGCGGAGGGCGGCCATGGCTTCGACTGCATTGGCGCAGCAACGGATCAGTTGGAGACCCTCCACTCGTTGGACATAACTGCGGAGGAGGTCCGTCGCCAGGGGTTCGTCGTCAATGATGAGGCAGTTCATGCGGGATTGAGTTTTAGCACGACGAGATAGGTTTTTTCTTCATCCAGGATCTGGAGATCGTGTTTATCTTTATAAATGAGTCCCAGGCGTTTCCGGGCGTTGGACAGTCCGATACCGCTGGTCTGGCCGTTGCCCGAGTCACCTTTGCTGTTTTCCACTTTTATGATAAGCTGACCTTCGTTGAGGAGGATATCGATATGCACCCAGACCTTGCCCAGATCGTTGCTGAAGCCATGCTTGAAGCTGTTCTCGACAAAGGGGAGTATCAGCAAAGGGGCAATTGCGACGTTCTGTACATCGGAGAGCACGTTTAGCGAGACGTCGAGCCGGTCTTCGTAGCGAATTTTTTCCAGTGTAATATAATTCTCGATATAGTCTATCTCTTTTTGAAGAGGAACGAACGGCTTGTTGCTGTCGTAGAGCATATAGCTCATCAGTTGGGAGAGCTTGTAGACAACATCAGGCGCCTTTTTCGAGTCGGTGATGGTGAGGGAATAGAGGTTGTTGAGCGTATTGAAAAGGAAATGGGGATGGACCTGGGCCTTTAGGTATTTCAACTCCGCCTCGAGCTTATCATTTTTTAGCTGTTGACGTTCCTGCTGGCTGGTATACCATTTCCGGGCGAGATGGATGACGACGACGATGGCGACAACGGAATAAACGCCAAATGTCTCGATGATCGTTTTTGGCGGATAGAGCAGAGCGTGCTGAAGGCCATCGGGGTAATAGATGGGGTAGACGACCTTATAGCTGAGGAGGCGCTGCGTGAAACCAAAGAAGCAAATACTCAGGAAAAGATAGATGTAGAAGCGGAACGGTTTGCTTTTTCCGTCATACCGGTCGATGAGAAACAACGTGAAATAGGCGGCGGCGATCTTAATCGGCAGATCGATGGCTGCCACACGGATGGTGATCCCCGGGTCGCTTTCGATGCTGGAGGCAATGGGGCCGTCGTAGAAATAGAAGGCAATCCAGAACAAGACATGGCCCAGGATCCTGCCGGCAGGCAGGGAGAAGGAAGGGGAAGCGCTTTTGGCGGAGGGTGTAGCGATGGCCATGGTAGCCCTAAACTAGGGATTTTTTGGCGGGGTTGGGGCCGATATTCGGCAAACGGCAGATTTAGGCCACGAAGGACGTTAGGGGGTGGCCGGAGACCGCTATCGCAGCTTGTTGGAATCCGGGCGCGTAAGCAGCAGCGCCTGTTGAGGTTCGCGAAGTAAAATGCTCTTTTCGTCTATTAGTTTCTTCAATTCTTCATTGGGCAGGCTGTCCAGCAATTCATTCCTTACATAAAACTTTTTCGTCTCCCCGTTGCCTTGGCCCCAGGCGACAATTTTGCATTTACAGCTGGCATTTTCCAGCGTATTGAGTATTTCTTCCGTAGCGCCCCCCTTCCCCTGTTTTATATAGACTTCTCTTATGCCGATAATGTTATTCAAACTACCCACGTCAAAATTCCACGACGCCGAGATAACGGCAATATACTTTTTGTCGACATCGAGTCGCATCAAAGAAAATCGTGGTGACTCGATAGAGTCTTTCTGGTTGCTGACATTGGAATAAACAGCCACCAGCCATGGCGCTTCGAACTGCATATATCCGCGGTGATTAAAACTGGCACCAAACCGTTTGAAAATAAAATAGCCATTCTTATATTTTACATCTACCACATTTGAAACAACCAGATGATACCGGTTGGGATTGGAGACCCTTGCCTGCGGCGAGGCCGTATAGCATAACCATACCCCCGTCAAACTGTCAATTTCAGCAGGCGTAGGCTTATACGGCAACAAGACCAGATCGCTCTTGATAGATTCCCATTCCATCTTTAAGGTTAGCCATTTATACAGAAAAAAACACATTCCCGCAGCCAATGCCACCAGCCCAATGACTTTTACAGGCCACGCCGACCTTTTGCCGTTGCCAGGCTGTATTGCCGGAACCTCTTCTTTTGGAGCAGGATGTTCCAAAGGAAGGGCCGATCTCATCAATTCCAGGAGGTCGTGGTCGGTTGGCTCTTTCTCAAAAGCTTTCCTGCCTTTACCATATAAATAGATATATGCTGCATCCACCAAAAATGGGCGGGGATTGCTGACGATCCCCTGGTAGGCATCCTTTACCTGGCTGGCGGTTATATCGTACTTGCGGTGTGGGTACTGCAAATCCCGGTCTCCATCCTCAGCGAAATATCTCTCCTGCCCGAACTGTTCAGCGGTGAACGGCAGTTGATTGCTTATCTCACTGAGCCGTCTTGCGACATCCTCATAATTCTTCCGGTTAGTGTTGCGGATGATCGATCTCCCGCTCTCTTGTTCGTAAAAGTCAAAAACCTTCGAAAACAAATAAATTAATTCATTTTTTGTATTAATTATATTCATATTGTATTAAATATCAAAATGTTACGTATTTCGGAAAGGTATTTGACCATTTCCGAAAAAAACATTTTTTTCCGGAAACCAAATATAAGTATTCGAAAACTATTAAGTAACGATGAAATTCGCATTACTACAGCCGTGGTTCTAAATTACCGGTCTGCTTGACTGTCTGTCCTAAATAAATATGCTTGAATATGAAAAAAAATCAACAACTGCTGCTTGTACTTTTACTGCTATTGACCACCTCTGTGAATGCTCAGCTAAGAACCATCACAGGCCAGGTAACAAAGGAAAACAATGAACCTGTTCCCAATGCCACTGTTGCCGTCAGGAATACTTCGATAGCAAGCCAGACGGATTCTGCCGGTCACTTTTCGATACGGTGTCCGGTTAACGCCACAAAATTGATTATCAGCTATGTAGGCTATAAAACCGAGGAAGTGGCCATTGGCACCCGATCAGATATTGCCATAACGCTGAGCCAGGGATCTGCGGCACTCCAGGATGTAGTGGTCACAGCGCTGGGGTTCGAAACTAAAAAGGAGAAACTGGGCTACGCCACTTCGAAAGTCGATGGAGCCCAGGTGGCCAATTCGGGGGAAGTCGGATTAACCGATGCGCTGGGCGGTAAGGCTTCGGGTGTCCGGGTATCACGTACCTCCGGCTCCGACCCTGGCGCCTCTTCACAGATCCTTATAAGGGGGCAGAGTACGATCACGCGGAGTACCGCCCCCCTGGTCGTTTTGGATGGCACACCCGTCAATGGAAGCAGCCGCGACCAGGGCGGCGGGGGAACCACCTCCGGGAGCCGGTTGAACGATATCAATCCGGACGACATCGCCACCATACAAGTGCTGAAGGGGGCTTCCGCTGCTGCGTTATGGGGTACCCAGGCGGCCAATGGCGTGTTAATGATCACGACGAAAAAAGGCTCGGGACAGAAAACCGCCGTCAACGTTTCCAGCACCTATTCCCTGGACCAGGTGAACATGCGATATCCTATGCAAACGACGTATGGGCAGGGCCTCAACGGCAAATGGGCCATCAATGCACCAAGGAGCTGGGGGGATAGGATCGCGGACCGTTCCGGACAACCCGATGTGTTCGATATGAACGGCCCTTACTTTTTGGCTTATAACAACGGGCAAAAATATTACAATAGTACCCAGAAGAATTCCAAACAAACTTTTGTCGACCAGAACTGGGATGAAGTATTGCACAATGGTTACTATTGGGACAATAATGTATCCGTCAGCGGAGGGGACAGCAAGTCAAACTATTTTTTCAGCATCGGCAATATCGATCAAAAGTGGGTCATAAAAAGCAACAGTGACTATCAGCGTACAAGCATCCGGCTGAATGCATCGAGAAAAATAACAGATTGGCTGACCTTATCGAATAAGGGTACCTACGCACTTACCAATTCCAACCGCATCCAGAGAGGAGTCAATACCGGGGGTTTTACGACTGCTATCCTCCGCACTTCACCTGACTTCGACAATGCAGGATATATCGGCGACTACTACAGCACGCCGAACGGGTCGGCCGTCCCAAACCGTCAGCGATCGTACAGGAATGCGGTAGGCGCCACCGCCGACCCTGGCTTTAACAATCCTCAATGGGATATTTATCAGCTGACGAATAAAGACAACGTGAACCGGTTCATTAACAGCGCCGAACTAAATGCTAAACCATTAAGTTGGTTAAATTTTGTCGCCAGGGCGGGCGTGGATTTCCTGGACGAAGAGGTGAAGAACAATTGGCCGGTGAATACTGCGACGGCAACCGGCGGCTCCTATTCGAGGAACGAGTTCAAACAAACGTTATTTAACCTTGACGTGTTCGCAAGGGCCGAAAAGAATTTCAGCGATGCGTTTTCCGGCAACCTGTTGGTGGGATTCAACTATAATTCCAACTATAACACGGTATTGAGCGGATCCGCCTTAAACTTCATCATCCCGGGCGGCCCCCAAAGCCTTAATAATTTTCCGTCTGCCAATATCGGTCCGGACGACGAATATACCTTGAGTAAATCGAATGCCGGTTATGCGTCGGCGGGGATCGGGCTGTATGATCAGCTGTTCATCAACGGCACTTTTCGGGCCGAGGCGGCATCCACCTTTGGCTCAAACAACAGTCGGTTCTTTTACCCTTCCACCGACATTGCATGGACATTTACCAAATTGAAAATGTTCGGGAACAGCCGCGTTCTCTCATTTGGCAAGATCCGCGGCTCTTTCGGCATTGTGGGGATCCAGCCGGCGCCTTACCAGACCTCCAACTTATTTGTCAGCCCGATATGGAACGATCAGTTGTTGTCATCCCTTACCGCCGGGCTGTATGGCAATGGTACGTATGTGCAAAGCAGCAATAAAGGGAATCCACAGCTGAAGCCCGAAAGGAAGCAGGAGTTCGAGGTCGGCACCGATCTGCGTTTTATCCAGGATAAGCTGATTGTAGGCCTTACCTATTACCAAAATAAAACGGTCGATGCGTTGTTGAGCATACCGCAGGCAACATCCACCGGCTTTAGCTCCATCTATGCCAATGCAGGCTCTATCCAGAATAAAGGTGTTGAAGCCGATGTTTCCTACAATATCTTCCGAAATAAGGACTGGAACGTAAACTTCGATATCAATTGGTCCAAGAATGATAACAAAGTCACCAGTCTCAATGGAGTCAACTCCTTTAGCCTCAACGGCAGTGGTGTGGCCGGAGCATCTTCTGCCATACAGGGGTATCCGTTGGGTGAATTATACGGCATCGGCTGGCAGCGGGATAGCAAAGCTCAGCTGATCCTGGATGCTAATGGCTTCCCCAAGGCGGATGTAGTGAGCAAACCGCTGGGCAATCCGAACCCGGACTGGCGGGGCGCTGTCGGTTTCAAGGTCGCTTATAAAAATTTCTCCCTATATGTGTTGGTCGAGCATTCGCAGGGCGGCGTGATCATGGATGCTACGGAGGCGGTTTTGCTCGATTATGGAACCAGCGCGACCACTGGTCATGAGAACACCGCCACAACGGCATTGAAGACCTTAGCGGGCACGACCATTGCCGCCGGAACAAGGTTCAGGGGCAATATACAGGATTTCGGAGCGGGCCCGGTAGCACTGGAACAGTCGTGGTATACGGGGATCGGCGGCTGGTTCGGCAACGTATATGAGCAATACATTCATAATAATACCTGGACCCGATTCCGTGAGCTGACGCTGGCGTATACCTTAAAAGGTATTAGCCGGTGGACAAAAGGCAGTATCAGCTCGATCATTGTCGAGGTCAGCGGAAGGAATCTTCTACTGTTCTCCAATCTGAAAGGCATCGATCCCGATACCAATCTGAACAGCAATTCATCCGCACGCGGCGTCACCTATTTTGACGACCCGGGCACCCGGTCCTACCTGGCTTCGCTGAAATTGAATTTTTAGACAATCAAAACTTCTATATGAAAACAAAATATTTAATTGTGGGTATCCTTTTGGCAGGAGTGCTCAGCTCCTGTAAAAAAATGGTGGCAGGCATCAATAACAACCCCAATCTACCCACCGACGCGGACGCCCCTACCATGCTGCCGGGGGTGGAAACCGCGGACATGATCCTGCAAGGCGGAGATGTCGCGCGGACGGCCAGTACGTGGAGCGGTTATTGTACCGGGGAATTATTGCAGTCCACACAAATTCAGGCTTATAATGTAATTGCCGGGAATTTCGATCAATCGTGGTTCCTGGTATACGCCGCCGTTCTGAAAAATGCGCGTATCATGCGGGAAAAGGCAAGGGCTGTCAATAACATGCGATTGGTTGGCCTTAGCCAGTTGCTGGAAGCGCATGCTGTCGGGACCGCCGCCGATCTTTGGGGTGACATTCCTTTTACCCAGGCCTTTGACGCTCAGTATCCTGCCCCGGTGTATGACGCACAGGCATCGGTCTATAAGAATGTTCAATCCTTGCTGGACAGCGCCATAACCAATATGAACTCTTCCTCCTTTACCGATTTCTCCACGCAGGAGGTTTTCTTCGCCGGTAAGATGCCGCCCTTTATCCAGGCTGCTTATACTCTCAAGGCGAGGAATTATTTGCATGTCCGTGACTACCCCTCAGCGCTGGCCGCGGCTAATAATGGGATCAGCACAGCGGCGAATTCCTGGCTGGCTCCCTATCCTGCCACTACAAAAGGCAATACCAATCCCTGGTATCAGTACCAGGCCATCGACCGGTCAGGCTCTCTCGACGGTAAAGGCGCCTACGCTGTGGGCTTGTTGAACCCTGCAGGCAGCAGCTACAGGGGCAACAGCAAAACCAATGAAACGGCTCGTTACACTTATTTGTATTCCGGATCTATCCCCACGTTGAATGTGGCCACCGGGGCTTTCTTTTACAGCAAGACTTCGTTCCCGATGGTAACCTACACGGAAAACCTGTTGATACTGGCGGAGTGCGATGCCCGGTTGAATGGATTCGCTGCGGGGCTCACCCGTCTGAACGCCTACAGAGCTTACATGGCGCAGGGAGGATATATCGGCACGACCTTCCTTACGTCAACCAACCACCAATATGACGCATACCTGGCGGCGGACTTCAATGCCGGGGGGATCGCCAATAAACGGTCGCTATCCCCTGCCGACGCATTATTGTCAAATATCCTGGAGGAACGTTATGTCGCTTTTGTCGGACAGATAGAAGGGTTCAATGATCTGCGAAGAACACAAAAAGAAACAAGTGTCTCCGTACCTGTTCCGCCCAACACGGGCAACCAAATCCCGCAGCGGTTTTTGTATCCCCAGGGCGAAGTGGACGGGAACAGTTCCGTGCCGAAGCCGATACCCGGATTATTTACCGCAACCCCCGTCAATGAATAACTATATGGTACGAATGGTCTGTATTATCCATCTCCTCTTAATAACGATGGTAGCCAATGCGCAAAAAGTACTGCTACTATATGAAGGCAGGCCGCCCGGCAATAAAACCGACGAAAATAAAGAAGAGCTTGTACGGCCGGAAAAAGGACGTCCCGTTGTAAAAAATGTGACCCTTCCCACGCTTACCCTTTTCAAACCTGTCCATCCTGATGCGGGTCGCGGTGCGGTGATCATCTGTCCCGGCGGTGGATATCTTAATCTGAGCATTGAAGACGGCGGTTACGATATCGCAAAGGAGTTCGCCGATGCAGGCATCAATGCTTTTGTGCTGAAATACAGGACCTGGGTCGAAGGCGCGTATGATCGTTTTAGGGATATTCCATTGCAGGACCTGGACCGCGCCATGGAGTTGCTCTATTCAAATGCCGCGCAGTGGAATATCGATACGGCCAATATCGGCCTGATGGGCTTGTCGGCCGGGGGTCACCTGGCGGCCATGGGTTCGATACCCGGAAAGCTGAACCACAAGCCGGCCTACACGATGCTCATCTATCCGGTTATCAGCTTCAGGGATTCCCTGACCTCTCCGAGATCAAAGACGAGGAAAACGTTGATCGGGGATGAAACGTCGGTCGCGGAAAAGATCGCCTACTCGCCCGAGCTGCACATTAGCAAGAATACCCCTCCGGCTTTTGTAGTGCAGGCGGAAGACGACAGCACGTCCCTGGTCGGTAACAGTCTGTCTTATTATGAAGGTCTTGTCGCCCACGGGGTACCCGGCCGTCTGCTGATCTATGAAAAGGGGGGTCACGGCTTTGCCTTGCATAATAAGGCCGAAGGGGAAGACTGGATGCCTGCCGCCCTCAAATGGCTTACCCTCAATGGATTTCGACGCGATGCCGGAAGCGAACATGAAATAAGAAATAAGAAATGAAATATCTACGTATACTATATGTGCAGGTGATCATAGGCATATTGGCAGGGGCGCTCGCCGGCTGGCTGTTCCCTTCTTTCGCTCCCACGGCAAAGCTGATCAGCGACATGTTTATAAACATGATAAAGATGATCATCGCGCCTGTCATTTTCTTTACGATCGTGGCGGGCATTTGCAGCGCCGGAGAAATGAAGAAAGTGGGGCGGATAGGGTTGAAGTCGATCTTATACTTCGAGATCGTCAGCTCTTTATCGCTGGTGATCGGCCTTGTCGTCGCTAACATTATCAAGCCCGGCTCAGGCGTTCAATTCCACCAGGCGGCGGGTAGCCAGGTGGCTTCCTTCTCCAAAGATGCGGAGCATATGAACTGGGGGGATTTCGTATCACATATCATCCCCTCCAACATTGTGGATGCCTTTGCCAAAGGCGATATCCTGCAATTGCTCTTTTTCAGCATCCTGTTTGCGGTGGGCCTGAAGTGGCTGGGTGCGGAGGGCGACAGCCTGCTCACGAACTTTAATAAAATAAATAAGGTTCTTTTCAATATCCTGAAGATCGTCGTACGGCTAAGTCCTGTGGGCGCTTTTGGAGGAATGGCGTATACGATCGGCAAGTTCGGCTTTGGTACGCTGGTGGTGTTGGGGAAGTTGCTTGCCACTTTTTATCTTACCGGCATACTATTCATATTCATTGTTTTGAATATCATATGCCGCCTCTATAAGATCAGCCTTTGGAAATTGCTTGGCTATCTCAAGGAAGAATTGCTGATCGTATTAAGTTCCAGCAGCAGCGAGGCGGCTTTGCCCCTGGTGATTAAAAAGCTGACGGATGCGGGATGCAAAAAGGACGTGGTAGGACTGGTGATACCCACCGGTTATAGCTTCAACCTGGATGGGACAACCATCTATCTGAGCATGAGCGTGATCTTTCTCGCCCAGGTCTTTAACGTTCAGCTTTCGCTGACGCAGGAGCTTACGTTGATCGGCATCCTGATGCTTACCAGTAAGGGGGCGGCGGGTGTTACGGGCAGCGGTTTTATCGTGCTGGCTTCCACACTCACCGCATTGAAGGTGATCCCATTGGAAGGGCTGGCCTTGCTGATCGGCGTCGACAGGTTTATGAGTGAGGGAAGGGCCGTCATAAATTTTATCGGTAATGCTGTGGCAACGGTGGTGATCGCCAAAAGTGAGAACGAGCTGAATATGATGATCTATAAAAATGTCGTGGAGCACGAATCTGCGCCTAAGAAGAGGGTCCTGGAGCGGGAAAAGGCATAATGTGGTAGAATACAGATTATTGCAGGAAGCGGTGGCGGAGGTTGTACACTTGCAAGTCGGGCTGTTGGCGCAAAGCTTATAAATATTGAAGCGTATTCATCAATACATTGATAGACTGTAAATTCTTGGTGCGTAAATGATTGGCCCCTTCAGATATTATCGTGTGCTAGATCGTAACAAAGTTCGATTCCTCTACAAAACGGCTTTTTCAAAGACAGCGCTTACCATGCAATGACATTTTAAGGACATTTCCTTTGATGTAAAAATCATTTCATCTTCGATCCAAGATACCAACAGACTTATTACAGCCGCTCCGGCCGCATCGCATAAATAGCCGACCAGTTTTTGGGCAGACTTGCCTTTTGCAAACTGGCTGCCAAATTTCCTCTTGATCTTTAGAGCAACGCTGTTTTTAAAAAACTCGATCATCATATTTCCGCCTTTCTTTCCCAACATGGCTTTTGCCAACTGCAGGTTTTCGGCAACGTGATCGAATAAGTTTTCGAAATTAATTTCTACCTCATCCTTTTCATCAAAAAACATTTTCACATTCAAATTATTATGCCCGTCTAACAAAAGCTGCTCTTTACTTTCATAATGGATATAAAAAGTAGAGCGACCAACATTTGCCTTGTCGATAATGTTCTGAATGGTCACCTTTTCGTAACCCTTCTCTAAAATCAAATTGATCAAAGCTTCTGTTAATGCCTTTTTAGTTTTTTGAATCCTTCTGTCAACGACGACCTCTTTTTTTGCTTTCATTTTTATGCACTTTTTTCTTTGAATGTCCAATAACTGCCATTTGATGTTTTTTATAGTTGGTACGTTGCAATAATAGCGATTACGTTTGCAAAACAATACAAAATGTTCATTAATTAACAAATCGTCTCAAAATGAAATGCCTGTTGATCTTCTTTTTATCTCATGCGCTTGCTTCATATGGCCAGGCTATATTCGCTCAGGGAAACGGGGCTATCAAAGGAAAAGTAATCAACAAGATCACAAGGCAGGCAATACCATTTTCAGTGGTAAAAATTACAAACGCTGCAAAAGAAACCTTAACAGATTCACTAGGGAATTTTAGTTTGCTGAATATCGCACAAGGCACTTACTCAATAAATATCAATTCCTTTGGCTACCAGGAGCAAAGAGTTAATGATATAGCTGTGATCAGAAATAAGTCAAACTATATTGAAATTGAATTGGCTTTTGAACCCAAAAGCCTGAGTGCCGTAACAATAAAAGCATTTAAGGCAGAAAATACGCCTTTAATGCCGGTTTCTACCTACAGCTTTTCACGTGAAGAAATTTCGAGGAACCCAGGCGCCCAAGGCGACATTTTCAGGGCAATTGGGATGCTGCCCGGCGTTTCCAGCAGCGGAGGTGCATTTTCCGCCATTGCCGTAAGGGGACAAGGCACAAGGGATAATGTATACATGGTAGATGATATCCCGCTTTTTTCACTGGCGCATTTAGAAGGCAGCCCGAATGGATTTAACGACCCTAATGGGGGGCGGTTCAGTATTTTTGCCCCAAGAGTTATTAATAGTGCTGTATATCAAGGCGGTGGTTTTAGTTCATCATTCGGCAGGAGAAGCGCGTCCTATTTAGGACTAACAATAAAAGAAGGGAATAAAGAAAGTTATACAGTTGACGGGCAACTGGATCTGATGGGCGGAACGATCAACTATGACGGGCCAAGTTACATATTCAAAAACACCGGTTTGTTTATTTCGGCACGAACACAAAATATCGGCAATGTTGTTAAAATAGCAAAATTAGAAGACCTGGGCATTCCGAAGTATCAGGATTTTATTTTTAAATCGACCACAACGATCAATGAAAAAAACAAGCTGTCTGTGATTGCTATTTACAGCCCGGAAACCTTTGTCAGAGATACCGGTAATGTTAGAGCAGATAAAAACTTAAACAGGTTATTCATTTTAAACCGGAAAAGTGATCAAATCGTTGTCGGGGTAAATTTACTATCGCTAACCGGCAAAAGCAGCAATTGGAAAAATATTGCATATTACAACGCTACCCATACGGTCAACTCTTATGGTAATGCTTACCCATTAACAGATAAGAATGGGGCCTTGATTCCAAATATCACAATTCCATTTGAAGAGGGTATAAAAAAAATAAATTATAAGGAATATACCATTGGCTATCGTTCTATTTTTACACAATTTTTTCAGAACAGGTCAAAACTTACACTTGGAGCTGAGTTTGATAGATCAGCTTTAATGAATAACCGAAAATTAAGCCGCACAGATACTTCTTATATTTTCAGTTCCACGGACTACCGGCCGAATGCTATGTCTTACTATTCCCTGATCCTTCCCCAGTTCTTTAATGCAGCTTACAATAATTCAGCTTACAATGCTTCCACTTATGCCGACTACTCCTTTCAGTTATTAAAAAAACTAACGATCAATGCCGGTTTGCGGTTCGACTACACCGGATTTACAAAACAAAGCAGTATAGCTCCACGGTTAAGCGGCAGTTATCAATTTGATGAAAAACAAAGCTTAAATTTTTCAGCGGGGATTTATTACCAGGACCCGGCATATTCTGAAATTGCAGACCAGCCACAAAACAAGACATTGAAAAATCAAAAAACTGTGCAGTCAATTGTAGGTTATAAATACCATTTCACAAGTTCCTTAAAACTAACCGCAGAAGGCTGGTATAAAACCTTTGACAATGTATTAGTTCGTGCTATAAGCGGGAGTTCCGAACAAAACAGCAACGGTACCGGTTGGGCCAGTGGCTTCGACATCAACCTTACCAAACGATTAACCGAAAACTTTCATGGCCAGATCGGGTACTCGTATATGGTAAGTAAACGTGATGATAGTAATGAATTGGGAGCATATAATTTCACATTCAGCCAACCCAACCAGTTTAATTTTTTAGTGAGTTACCAAAAAGGCAGCCATTGGTTTTTTTCTACCAAATTCAGATATGCTACAGGAAAGCCAACTTACGATTATGTTGTACATAGTAATGCTTTAAATAACCCCAATAAAATCAGGTACTCACAGGAAATTACAACGCAAGGCACTAAGCGCCTGCCTGATTTTATCAGTTTAGATGTGAGGGCCGATTATAATTTCAGGATAAACAATATTGCCCTAAATGCTTTTATTGATATCGCTGATATTAATAACCGTACCAATGCCTATCAAGAATTGTTTAACCCCATAACCGGGAAAACATTTTATGATGGCATCTCTATTTTTCCATCCTTCGGTTTGAAATTTCAATTTTAAAAAAATAAATTTATGAGAAAGATCATCGCGTATGGGTTATATCCAGCCTTATTGCTGATTGTTGTTGCAATCATATTTTTGGCCATCAATTTTAATTCTGATTATAAAATTGTGTATGGCGCTACAACGGTTTTCTTAGTTTTTACATTAATGATCGTGGAAACATTCCATCCCTTAAATAAGGATTGGAAAATGACGAAGAGAAGCTTTGTACGGGATTTGAAATATATTATTATTGACGCGCCAATAATTGGGTTAACAAAAACAGGTTTTGGGCTAATTGCTATTTGGTACAGCCAAAACCATATCGGGTTTTTTTCAAATTCGCCTGTATTTATCAGCACAGTCTTTTTTCTATTGGTATTTGAATTTTTCCAATACTGGTATCATCGTTTAAGCCACACAGGAAAAGGAAGAGTTGGGAGATTTCTTTGGAGGGTACATTTAGCTCATCATCTGCCCGATAAAGTATATGTTGCTATGCACGCTGTGTTTAACCCGATCAATGCTTTCCTTACGGCAACAATTATTCAATTACCGCTGATCCTTTTAGGAATTTCGCCGGAAGCAGCTTTAGCGGCGACACTACTTATTGATCTGCAGAGTTTGGTTTCCCATTTTAACGTTAAGATCAGGGCGGGTTTTTTAAATTATATTTTCATTGGTACAGAAACCCACCGTTATCACCATAGCGCGAATATGGACGAAGCAAAAAACTACGGAAATACCTTAGCTATCTGGGACATTATATTCGGGACATTTTATTATAAACCAGGTATGGCGCCGGAAAAATTGGGCATGGGAGATCAAGCTGCATATCCTCAATCTGAAAATATGTTTGAAGTGGTCATGCTTCCTTTCAAAAAATAAATGAGGTAATAAAATGCCCGTAGATCATAATCTATTTGACTGACCTCCGCACAGGGAATTTGCAAATTGTTAGCCAAAATCTTGTTACTACTTTGTGATGGCGGAGAAGGAGCTAACGCGTCGTAGCGATGAAGGGGCGGCCTCGCTGGCGGGTCTCTTCAAAGGGCGCTCACAACTCCTCGTCTATCACTTCATGTTTGGTGCCGACTATAAGGCAGGGTGTCCCAACTGCTCGTCAATCGCAGACGGTTAATTATCATTCTTCTCGTCATTGGGGTCATGGATCTCCGGATGATGGCCGTCGTGACCGCTGCCATCACCGCCGAACGTCTCGCGCCGGCTGGGGTGCGCGTTACACAAATCACCGGTGCCTTGGCCGCCGGAGCAGGGTTGTTTCTTATCGCCCGGGCAGTATTTTAAGTAGTTGATCGGCGAAATCAGGAGCAAACAGCTTCCACTGTTGCCCAAAAGGTCAACCAGCACGTTATGGTATTCGTATTGCTGATGCCAGCGGAAGTGAGAAGAAGCTACTCCGTTCTCAACAATTCAACCGGGTTGGATTTTACTGCCTGCCACACTTTAACCCCTGAAGTAAGAGCCGCAATAATGAACATCAGGATCACCGACCAGATCAGCGAACCAGGGTCAACCCCTACGTTGATCTTAAATATCATATCCAGCAACAATTTTGTCAGGGCCCAGCCTGCAGCGCTGCCCAGTAGGGTGGATATAATAAAGATCCAGAAATAGCCTTTGTTAATCACCACAAGGATATGCCGGGGACGAGCGCCCACTACTTTCCTCAGTGCAACTTCTTTCATTTTCTTTAGAGCGGTCAAAGAAACAAGGGCAAAGAGCCCGGTTGCTGTAAGCAATATACAGATCAATGCAAACCAAAAAAAGATGGTTGCGATACTGTTGGTAGCCTGGTAGGCTTCTGCCTTCACCTGGTTTTGAAAAAAACCGTCAAAGGGCCTTGTTGGATATAACTTTTTCCAGGAGTCCTTTACTTTTTGGAAAATACCAGCCAGCTCGGCGGGCCGGGCCTGTACAACGAGGAATTGAAACCTGTTCTCCCTGGCAAGTTTCATTGCTACCGGTTGCAGGGGCTCGAATAAAGTCTCACTTTGAAAATCGTTTAATACTCCAACAACTGAATAATACGCGCTGTCTATATTTATACGTTTGCCTATTGCCTGAGATGCATTCCAGCCATACAGGGAGGCCATTTTTTCCGTTACCAGCAGGGCGTTGGTATAGTCCGATTCCATATTCCGGTCAAAACTCCTTCCCGCAGCCACCTTTAGCTGCATGGTTTGCGGGTAGTCCCTGCCCACTTCCAGGAAGCTAACTTCTTTTTTCACTCCCTCCGCATCTGCTACCACTTCCCGGTCAGCGAAACCGATATGGTGACGAGTACCCGCCATGCCGGTTATTCCCTGTATAGAAGACAAATCATTCCTCAGTGCAACATAAGTTGTACTGTCAGTCAGCCTCACTCCCATACTGCTTTCAATATTATACCCATAATCGTAGTTGCGCTGGAAGCGTGCGTTCCGGGCAAATCCGATGGATTCGACCACGGTGATGATGGCTATGGACAATTGCAAACCCAGCATTACCCGGGAAAACAAATTGGATCCCCCGAATTTGACAGTTCCCCGGAAAATAGAGGATGGATTAAACCGGCTTACATAAAACGCAGGGTAAGCGCCGGCCAGCAGCGTTGCGCCGGCCAATGTACACCCTATGAAGATAAGCAGACGGGTGTCATGAAAATAATTTGCCTGTACATCAACTCCCTGGAACATGCCATTAAAAACAGGCAGCCACCAACTGTTAAGCAGTATAGAAAGCAGGAAGGAGGCGGCTACAACAATGAAACACTCCACCAACAATTGCCGCATGATCTGACCATAGGTACTCCCCATGACCTTGCGCATGCCAATCTCCTTCAAACGCCGGTTGGCACGTGCAACGGTGGTGTTGGAAAAATTAACACAGGCAGAGAGGAAAATTAAGATTGCCAGGGATATGGCTCCGTAAGCAGCAGCATCGTCCGGGCGCTGGTATAAAGAATTGGAGCCGATCACACCTTGCCATAGGGCTTGCTGTCGCAGCGTGACTAATTTAAAAGCAGACAATTTCATGTCTTCCCTTGCCTTATTTTGCAGGGGCAGGTATTTTAACATTGCTTTTTCCAACAGGGCTGCATTCGCAGGATTGGGTATGTTAAAAAAGGCTGCACTGAGAAACATGCTCCAATCATCCGGTGCGATTTTTTTGCCATCCGCTTTCAGAAGGTTGTCAAAATGAGTGATCATGCCGAATTGAATCGTAGAATTGAGCGGTAAATCTTTTAAGACCCCTCTTACAGTGAGCGGCCTGGCATACGTTTCACCGGTATAGAGTGTGAGCGTTTTGCCGATAGGATCCTGGTGGGAGAAATATTTTTTGGCTATTTTTTCTGTGATTACAACCGCACTGCGATCGCTGAGGGCATTGGTTCCGGCAACCAGGGGGAAATTCAACATATCAAAAAAAGCGGGATCGGTGAAAGTAACCCGTTCGGAAAAGGTTTCGCTCGTATCGTATCTAACATTCATGCCCCGGGAAAAATAACGCGCAACATCCTTTATTCCTGAAAACTCATTTTTCGCCATTTCAACCGCAGGCATCGGAAAATATCCCTTAAGTCCTTCCCCATCTTTTTTATAGGACAACGCACGGTATATATGGTCTCTTTGTTCATGGAAATTGTCAAAGCTGAAGGAATACTGGTAATCCTGGTATCCCCAGATCATGGCGGCAATACCGATACCCATCCCCACGACATTGATGATCGTGTAATTCTTGTATCTCCACAAATTGCGGAATATGATTTTGAAATAGTTTCTAAGCATCCTAAGCAGTTTAAATCTAAATACTTCAAAAAGCCGCTAATGATATGCCAAGCTGATATTAACTTGATTTGCAGTATGATGAATAAGTTGAATATCCGTGGTCGTCCGTTATTGATACAGTCATTGTCCGGTTAAAGCCTGGAAACTGCTACCATGTGGTTGGAAGTAAATCTAAGAAATATATAAGCATTCCAAAGAAACGTATAAACCGGGCCGGGTCATTCATGAGACCTTTGCATGGAACAATTAACAAAAACTCAAATGAAAAAGACAGTATTAATTACAGGCGCTTCTTCCGGTTTTGGAAGAGCAACCGTTAAACTATTCCATCAAAAAGGCTGGAACGTAATCGCCACTATGCGCTCACCCGAAAAAGAGACAGAGCTTTCCGCGATAAGCGGTGTGCTCGTGATCAGGCTGGACGTTACCGACAAGCATAGCATCGGCGAAGCCATAAATGCAGGTGTCCGCCAATTTGGCCAGATCGATGCACTGGTGAACAACGCTGGCTTCGGTACACTGGGCGCGCTTGAAGCCGCATCCGAGGAAGTGATCCGGCAACAGTTCGAGGTCAACTTCTTCGGTTTGATCGAAGTCACCAGGGCTATTTTACCGGGTATGCGGGCACATAAAGCCGGTACCATCATCAATGTATCTTCCATTGGTGGAAAGCTTACCTTCCCGTTCTGCACGCTTTACCATGCCACTAAATTTGCCGTAGAGGGATTGACCGAATCGCTGCAATACGAACTGAACCCGCTGGGTATCCGGCTAAAGCTGGTTGAACCGGGTGGTTATAAGACAGACTTTGCCGGGCGCTCCATGAGCTTTTACGGCGTAGGCGGCCTTGACGACTACCAGCAACCATTCGACCGATTCCTGGGGAAATTAGAGCAGTGGCCTATGTCCGAAAATGTCAGCGAGGTAGCCGAAGCCATCTACGAAGCCGCCTCGGATGGGAGTGAAAAATTAAGGTATCCCGTAGGCCACGATGCCGTGCCATTGCTGGAGGCCCGGGTACAAATGGACGATGTGGCGTTTAAAACGATGATGGTCAGTCAGACCGGCATCTGAGTGCCGGGCTGCCTTGCGCGATAGGTCGGCGGGGCAGCTTTTTCTTTAATTTTGCAGAATAATGAAATAATGAAGAAAGCAGACAAACCTTATATCGATCTTGAATCCATCAGTGACCTGCACGATCTGGTACAGTATCCCCGGCCGCGGCACCCCCTGATCAGTGTCATCGACCACACGGATTTTTATGCCAGGCGGCCGAAAGGCAATGCGATGTTCCGGTTCGGATTTTACACGATCTCCTGCAAAAAATTCGAGGGGCTGCTATATTACGGTAAGAGCCATTACGATTTTAGAGAAGGATCTCTTATGTTTACTGCGCCGGGCCAGGTGATCGGGTCGGGTCCCGATATCAAAGTAGATGAAGGATGGGCCTTGTTTATTCATCCGGATTTGCTTCATGGGACCGGTCTGGGCAAAAAGATGCATCAGTATTCCTTTTTTAACTATGAGGTGAATGAAGCGCTGCATATTTCTGAGGAAGAAAGTAAGATCATCAAGGATTGTGTCGATAAGATTGCCAGGGAATACAATCAGTCTATCGATAAGCATACGCAAAGCGTGATTGTCAGCACTGTAGAACTTCTTTTGAATTATTGTAACCGTTTTTATGACCGGCAGTTTTATACCCGGGCCAAAGTGAATGGCGATGTTGTGCAACGGTTCGAAACATTGCTAAAAGATTACTTTAACCAAAGCACTCTGATAGAATCCGGTTTGCCTGCAGTCACTTATTTTGCTTCAAAGCTGAATCTGTCGCCCAGTTATCTTTCGGATCTCCTTCAGAAGTTCACCGGAAAGAGCACGGTGGAACATATTCACCTCGAACTGGTCGAAAAGGCCAAGTCGCTATTATGGGGAACGGAAAATTCGATCAGCGAGATCGCCTATGAGCTTGGCTTTGAATACCCCTCACATTTTACCAAGATCTTTAAGGCTAAAACCGGCAAGTCGCCGAGCGAGTACAGGGACCTCAATTAGAGGGGCGTTTTTAACCACCACTCAGGTTGTTGTTTAAAGCAATTTGTCAGGCGTTATTGGTAATTGTCTGATGCGCTTCCCTGTTGCATTAAATATAGCGTTGGCGACGGCGGCCGCAACTCCGACAATGGCAATTTCGCCTATGCCTTTTATACCCATCTTGTTGGGAATAACATCTTCTTCGCGGATAAAAATGGTTTCCATATGCCCGATGTCCAGATTGGCGGGCACGTGATAGTCAGCAAATGACCGGGTTATAAAGTTTCCCCACCGCGGATCCATAACCGATTCTTCGGTAAGCGCCATTCCGATGCCCCAGGCGTTGCCGCCGATGATCTGAGAACGCGCTGTTTTTGGATTTAGAATTTTGCCTGCCGCGGTAACCGATAGAAAGCGTCGAACCGTCGTCATTCCGGTGGACCGGCTTACCCATACTTCCGCAAAATTAGCGTTGAAGCTGTGTGAAGAATACTCGTTGGCCCCTGCCGGCGCTTTGGCGTCAACACGGGATTGGAAGGCATTTATCTGTTCTGATTGCATCAACTGAGCAGCCGTCGGTCGTACAAAAAACTGCTTCCCGGATTTAGCAATCAGTTCATCGGTGATCTTCCCGCAAACATCATTTACGGCGTTGGCATAGCTTGTCGCACCTACCGATCCCACGGACCCTGCCGCCGGTGGCAGATCGGAATCCCCTATGACCACACGCACCTGAGCGATAGGCAATCCGAGTCCGTCGGCCGCTGTTTGCGCCAAAATAGTATGTGTCCCCGTACCTAAGTCGGCGGCGGCCATCTCTACGACTGCGATTATTTTACTTCCTTCCCTGGTTAACTTAATTATTGCCGAACTGGCCTGCTGATGTGCCGGATAGGTGCCGCAGGCCACGCCATAACCAACCAGCCAGTCACCCTGCTGCTGCCGGCCGGGCTGAGCATTCCTTTTTTCCCAGCCGAATGCTTTGGCTCCCTCCTTTAAACATTCCACCAGTTTACGCGAAGACCAGGGCTTACCATTGGAAGGATCTTTGACAGGCTCATTTTTTAACCTGAATTCAATCGGGTCCATGCTGAGCTTAAAAGCAAGTTCATCGATGGCTGATTCCAAAGCAAAACTTCCTGTGGATTTTCCCGGGCCGCGGGTATAGGTTGGCGTAATTATGTTCATAGGCACGACCCGGTAACCGATCAGTGAATTGGGCACTTCATACATGATCTTTGAACAATCTCCGCAGGGCTCTACAAATTCGTCGCTTATTGCGCAAAGGGTAGTAGTTTGATGCGCCAGGGCCAGCAGTTTTCCTTCCTTGTTTGCCGCAAGGCGTACCCTTTGCATATTGCGCTGCCGAAGTCCTACAGAATTGAACATTTGCTGCCTGCTCAGGGCCAGCTGGACCGGCCTGCTTACCATTTTGGCGGCCACTGCCGCCAGGACCAGGTTGGCCCACTGGCCACCCTTTGAGCCAAAACCTCCTCCGATAAAGGGAGATACGATACGGACCTTCTCCGGGCTGATATTTAAGGTACTGGCAGCGGCATGTTGCGCTCCATTAACTATTTGCGAAGCATTATATAAAGTCAGGTGGTCGCCCTCCCACACGGCGACGGTCGCATGAGGCTCCATAGGATGGTGATGTTCAATGGGCGTCTCATAAATTTCATCAACGGTAAATTCCCCATTGCTGAACGCGGTCTCAAGATCACCTCGTTTGAGATCCGCTTCCTTTGCCGGTACTGCTTCCGTTTTCAATTTATCAAAGTCGACCCTTGCCTCTGAAGCCTGATATTCTACTTTCACCAGCCTTGCCGCATAACTCGCCTGTTCAAAGGTTTCGGCAACTATGATCCCGATGTGCTGACCGTAGAATTTCACTTCGGGCCCCTGTAATAATGCGCCTCCCCTTAGACCCCCTCTGGGGTTAAGTTTTGGAGCATTTAAATGTGTGATCACCGCCAGGATCCCGGATGTTTTTTCCGCTTCGGCCGAATCTATCCGGGTAATGGTTCCGGCAGCGATCGTGCTTTTGAAAATACAGGCATACGCCATATGATCCACCTTGTAATCCGTGCCATAGGTTGCTTTACCCGTTACCTTTAGCAGGCCATCCACACGGTCAACGGGCGTGCCGGTTATTTTATTTGTTTCCATCATTATTCATTGCAACGTTTAGTGCCCGGACAATGCTTCGTTTGCCGAGTTCAACCTTAAATTTATTGCCGGCCAGCGGTTTTGCCGCCTCCATTTCTAATTCGGCCGCTGCCTTAAAATTGGCTTCTGTAGGTTCTTTGCCGGCAAGCAACTGCTCTGCCCTGAGCGCGCGCCAGGGTTTATGTGCAACACCGCCCATTGCAATTCTTGCACTGGCTATTTTGTTGCCATTTAGTTCTAAGCCTGCGGCCACAGATACCAAGGCAAAGGCATATGAGGAGCGGTCGCGTACTTTCAGGTAATAAGTATGGTCTGCATAATTATTGCGAGGCAACTCAATAGCAGTTATCAACTCGCCCGCAACCAGGTTATTGTCTTTTTCCGGCATTTCGCCCGGCAGGCGGTGGAAGTCTGTAAAAGAGAACCTGCGTTGCTGCCCCTCCCTGTTTTGAACCAGAACTATCGCATCATAGGCAGCCAGCGCCACCGCCATATCCGAAGGATGTACGGCAATACATTTTTCCGACCATCCGAAAATGGCGTGCATCCGGTTGATCCCTTCCATCGCCCCGCATCCCGACCCGGGCACGCGCTTATTGCAGGGCATGGCCACCTCATAGAAATAAGGACAGCGGGTCCTTTGCATTATATTGCCGCCATTGGTAGCCATATTCCTGATCTGGGCCGATGCCCCCGCGAGTATGGCTTGAGTAAGCAGGGGGTACTGCATACGTATAAGTTCATGATTGGCAGTTTCTGCATTTTTTGCAAGTGCGCCGATGGATACCCCGCCTTTATTTACGCCATCGGTCAGGACCCTTATCTGTGTTAATTTCAGAGCGCTAATGTCAATTAACTCATCCGGCTGCGCGACATCTTCTTTCATCAGATCGAGGATATTCGTACCGCCCGCCAGAAACTTTGCATTTATGTTGGCCCCGGCCAATTTTACAGCCGAAGGGATGGTATCGATCCTGGTATATTTAAAGGGTCTCATAATTTCGTTTCTTTTTTGACATACCGTTTTTAACCTGCAAAGTTCCAGGTTTGCTCTACTGCTTTGCCCGACTGGACTTCGAGAATGGCTGCCACTATATTAGGGTAAGCACCGCAGCGACAAATATTTCCCGACATGCGCTCCCTTATTTCGTGCTCGGAAAGCTGAAGCGCCGCCGGGCGTTTCCTTATATCTGCCGATACATAACTTGCGTCGCCGTTTTTGGCTTCCGTGAGCAAGGCCACCGCCGAACAGATTTGCCCCGAAGTACAATAACCGCATTGAAAACCATCGTGCTTAATAAAGGAAGCCTGCATTGGATGAAGATCATGATCGTTGGCAATCCCTTCTATTGTGGTGATCGACCTGCCTTCACAACTGGCCGCCAGGGTCAGGCACGATAAGATCCGCCTGCCGTCTGCAATTACCGTACAAGTTCCGCACTGACCGTGATCACATCCTTTTTTTGAGCCTGTTAATTGCATCCTTTCCCTGAGTGTGTCCAATAAGGTCATTCGCGGATCGACTTCGATGCTTTTTTTTATCCCGTTAACTTTGAAAGAGACTTTAACAGCATTTTCAATACCTGCCGATAAATTATCCACATAAGCAGGACTTAGCGGCCTGGCAAGAAGCTGTTCGGTTCCTAACAGATGCGCTGCCAGCATGCCGGTGCCGGCTATAGTCATCAACTTGAGAAAATGCCGCCGGTTAAAGCCGGTGTCCATAATCTCGTTCAGGTCTTCAGGCATGAGATCCTCGAACAGTTTCTTTTCGTCCGCCGTCAGCTCATGATTTTCTGCTTCTTCGTTCATTAAATTGGATATATTTTGATGAATTAAGTTATGGCTTTTTCGCGGGAGTCCTGTTCGTCGGATATACGGGATAACTAGTCCTGTCTACACCAATACTACCCGAGATCGAAAATGTTTTAGCATCATTGATATACATCAGACCTGCCTCTACTCTTGAATTCAGGCTGAAGCCGTTGCCCATGGGAAGATAGTGGCCGGGGTAAGAGAGATCTAGAACGGGCTGTGTAAATAGACGATTGAAGCTAAAGAAGGCCGGCGCTATGGAAACACCGGCAAAACCATATAGATTCTTATTCAAAGGACGACTTAGTTGCAGACCGACCGGCGCCGAAATAAAGCTTGTGTTGCCAGCCCAAAAAATCGTGCCAGCCGTGAACCCGGCATAGGGAGTGAGCCGCCATTTATGAGCGGAAAAATTGCTGTCGTTTAAAAGTGGGTGATTGGGGATGGGCAAATGCGTCTGGGCCTTCGCGGAAAGGAACGTTATCGACGCAACTATGGCCAGTATTATACGCATCCTGGTGGATTATACTATAAAAATACCGATTTCTGTGCTAACAGAATCGCTCCACGATGATTATATTTTACTCACAAATACGAAAGCCACCAGGTACTGTGCGTTTTTTTGTACTGCGCATACCAGCGGCAGGGAGTATAAAGCGTGACAAGTATCAGCAGCCAAAACAGGTATACCGCCCATAGGGGATAACCTAAACCTTCGGCGTTCCATACCAGCGGGAAGCCTGTGAATTTAAAGGGAAGGCCTTCTATGAGGATCAGCAAAACGTTCAAGATCCGGATTACGCATAAATGCAGGATAAAATAAAAGTACGGCACATTGCCGTATACCCTGCAGACCGCCCAAATACTGCTTTTGAACCGTTCGGCAAAGGATAGTAATACCAGGACCGGTCCCAGGGTCATGCAGAGGAAGAGTAACGAAGGAGGTTGCTTGGTTGCGTTTAAAAAAGACAGGACCGTAACGGTTCCGTTGCGCTGGTTGGTCCAGGGCGAAGGGTCGCCATAATGGTTGACCGATCGCAGGACTATAAATAAAATGATCAGGCTGAGTCCTGAAAGCAGCAATATTCTTTGCCGCCTTTGTATGTTAAAATCGATCCGGTAAAGGTTGCCAAAAACGTAACCCATCAATAATGCTCCTGCCCAGGGAAGGAAGGGATACAAGACTGCGATCGTCCGGTGACCGCCCAATGGAAAGATAGAGCCGCGAGCGGTCAGGAATACCGTTAACAAGCCACCGGGTACGGTTTTCGGGTCGACCTGCACATGGTCCAGCAGGTTGTGCCCAAAAATAATGGAAAGCCCGGCTACAGCAATCACCCACAGTGGCGCCCACACCAAGAGGGCCAGGATGATCATGCCAAAGCCGGTAGCCGTCAATACCTCCAATACCAGGACATGATAACCCGGGTCAAAAGTGAAGATAAGGGAAATGATAAGCAGGTCTGACAAAATGAGCCATGCGCCTCTCTTTAAAAGAAATAGGCTGAGCTGCTGTTTCGACCTCCTTTGCCCGGCCAGGTTAGCGGAGATGCCGGCCAGAAAAACAAAGGTCGGAGCACAGAAATGCGTGATCCAGCGTGTAAAAAAAAGGATACCTGTCGTTGTCGCCATATTCAGTGGAGGGTTGCCGGGGTAATGCAAAAAATCGCGGACATGGTCCAACGTCATAATGATCATGATCAGGCCCCGGACGGTATCAATAGAAGAAATACGTTTTTTCATCGCAAACAATATACGTGCAATATAAAGATCATTATCTTTAAGCAAATTCCTGTTATGAATAAATTTCTTTATATATGTTTAGCTTTAGGCTTTTTGGGCGCATGCAATAACCCGGAGCCTCATGACCAGAAAAGGAGTTTTGTTGATGTAGATGGAATTGACTCTTCGATAAAACCCGGCGACAATTTCTTTCGCTATGTCAACGGGCGCTGGTACGACACCGCAAAAATTGCGGACGATCAAACGGGCGTGGGTTCTTATATGTTCCTGAACATTCCGCAAAAACAACTTCTGCAAAATATCCTGGATAGTGTTTCAAAAGCGCAGCATACTCCCGGAAGCATCGACCAGAAGGTAGGGGATTTCTACGCTTCCGGTATGGACACGGTAACCATCAATCAGCGCGGATACGTACCCATCCAACCCATGCTTGCACGTATCGATGCCATCAGCGATGTACCATCGCTCATCAAATTTGCAGCCATTGAACTGAAAACAGGAAACCAATCCTTCATTGGTTTTGGTATTTCGCCAGACAACAAAAATAGCGGTATCAATATTGCCCATGTTTACCAGGCGGGCATCGGCTTGCCTGACCGGGATTATTATTTTAAAACAGATTCGTCTACACTCAGCATTCAGCAAGCCTATAAAAAATACATCAGCACCTTGTTTCAATTAACCGGCAGTGATGTAGTTGCTGCCACGCGGCAGGCGGATATCGTTTACGGCATCGAAAAACAAATGGCCGCATCACATAAAACAAATATTGAGCTCAGGGATATTAATGCAAATTACAATAAAACAACGGTGGCATCCATTAGCAAAACACAACCTAATATGAGTTGGGGAACACTGCTGGCCGATTTGGATGCAAAGACCGATTCCATTGATATGGCTCAAACAGCCTATTACGACAAGTTAAATGCGCTGCTGAGATCCATTCCTATAAATGATTGGAAAATTTATTTGAAAGCAGGCACTCTGCAGAATTATGCTACAGCACTTAGTAAGTCATTCGTGGATGCCTCCTTTGAATTTACCAAGGTATTATCCGGGCAAGCCGTGCAGAAATCCCGCAGGCAAATCATGACTGAAAAAGTTGACGGTCTTTTGGGACAGGCTTTGGGGCAGCTCTATGTAAAAAGATATTTTAATGAGGACGCAAAAAAACGTGTGTTGGCCTTGGTGAACAACCTGCAAAAATCTTTCGAAAACAGGATCAACCATCTTGATTGGATGAGTGACAGTACAAAACAAAAAGCAAAAGAAAAATTATATGCGATCACCAAAAAACTAGGATACCCGGATAAATGGCGGGATTACGATAAGGTACAGATCGAGAGAACTAAATACTTCGAAAATTTACTCGCGCTGAACCAAAATGACTATCAATTTCAATTGATAAAATTGAACAAGCCGGTGGATAGAACAGAATGGGGTACAACGCCCTCTACCGTTACCGCCTACTATAATCCATCTTTTAATGAGATCGTTTTTCCGGCCGGCATCTTGCAATTTCCCTATTTTGATTTTTCGGCGGATGACGCCATCAACTATGGGGGAATCGGGATGGTCATTGGTCATGAGATGACACACGCCTTTGATGACCAGGGCGCACAGTTTGATAAAGAAGGTAATGTAAAAAACTGGTGGACAAAGGAAGATTACGAGAAGTTTAGGGCAAAGACAAAAAGAGTCATTGACTTATATAGTTCATTTACTGTTTTAGACACTGTTCATGTAAAGGGAGCCCTGACGGTGGGCGAGAACGCCGCTGACAACGGGGGCATTGCTATTGCCTACGATGCATTTAAGATGACCCAACAGGGACAGGATTCCACTGCCATCGATGGTTTTACGCCGGATCAGCGGTTCTTTCTATCGATTGCCAGGATCTGGAGGGTGAAAACAAGGGATGCTTTTCTCCGCATGTATGTGAATACCAATCCGCATTCACCGGCCATGTGGCGTGTAAATGGCCCGCTGATGAGTTCCGCCCCGTTTTATAAATCGTTTAACGTGCGGCCCGGTGATAAAAATTACAAACCCGAGGACGAAAGAATAAAGATTTGGTAGTCTACGAACGACGAGCGATCCTGTCATAAAATCCCCCAAAATTATTTTGGCGTACGGCCTCCTCCCCGAAGAACTTGCCGGGAAAGCCAAGATCAATGGCGCTGGCTTCATTCAGTTGTGCAATGTCTTCCGCAGACAGCAACAGATCGATCGTCCTGAGGTTTTCCTGCAATTGTTCCGTTGACGTGGCGCCTGCGATAGGGATACATTCAAAACCCTGCTGCCGCGTCCATTGCAGTGCTACCTGCGTGGGCTCTACGCCAAGCCTTTCGGCGACGGCCATGACCTCCCTGGTGATGCGCATGCTGTTTTCGTCCCGGCGATTGCTTTCGGGCTTTATCCGCCCTTGTCTGCCACGCAGATATTTGCCGGTCAGTGCGCCGCCTGCAAGAGGAGCCCAGGGTGTCACCGTCATGCCGAAATGCCGGGCCATTGGTATCAAGTCCCGTTCCGGCGTGCGTTGCAGAAGGCTGTACTCGACCTGTAAGGCGATAAACTGGCTCCAGCCCATTAGCTCGGCCAGCGTATTGCCTTTGCTTACGATCCATGCCGGCGTATCACTGATGGCGGCATAATTGACCTTGCCCTGCCGGATGAGGTCGTCGATACCCCGCAACACTTCGTCGATGGGAGTAAGATCATCCCAGATATGCAGGTACAACACATCTATGAAGTCTGTTTGAAGCCGTTTCAGGCTTTGTTCGACGCTGCGTAGCATATTCTTCCGGTTATTGCCGCTGGCATTCGGATTGGAAGTATTATCCTTCAAAGAATATTTTGTGGCGATCACGAAGTAATCACGGTCGCGTGGATGGATGAATTCTCCGAGGATCTTTTCACTAGTGCCCATCTTGTAAGTATTGGCAGTGTCTAAAAAGTTGCCTCCGGCATTGGCAAAGGTCTCCAGGATAGCAAAACTGGTCGCTTTATCGGCGCCCCATCCTGCCTCGGTCCCAAAACCCATGGTCCCCAGGCATAGTTCAGATACTTTTAAGCCGCTGCGTCCAAGTAATTTATATTTCATGGTCAAAATAGTTCTAGGCCGCTAAGGTACCAACTTTCCTTGTAAGTGACCGGCGGTGCTGAGCAAGGCTCAGCGGCTCCACTATATGAAGATTCTGGTTGATCTTTGTTGACAACCATGAAGAATACACATCTTATTTTGGGTTTGCTTTTGATGTTGCCGGTATGGGCATTTTGCCAGTACGGCAGCAATAGCGTGTTTTCACTGATCATCGTCAATGAACATCGGCAGCCTATCAGCGGAGCGACCGTCCGACTGTTAAGAAATGGAACGATGGTCAACAGCATGGTGGCAGGGGAAGACGGGCGGGTAGTCTTTGCCCATTTCGATAAGGGAGAATACAGTCTCCTCATCAGCAGTACGGGATATCAGCCGAAGACAACGGATAAATATATGCTGCCGGGAGCGGCGAGCGATACGATCAGATTGCTGCCGTTGAATAATTCCTTGCAGGAAGTGACGGTATCTGCCCATATGCTACCCGTCGAAAGGAAGCGGGGCAAAACGATTGTGAACGTAGATGCCTCCGTGACCAATACGGGGTCGACCGTATTGGAAGTGTTGGAGCGATCGCCGGGTGTAACGGTTGACAGAAATGGGGGGATCACCTTAAATGGCAAGGCAGGAGTGCTCGTACTGATAGACGACCGGCCTACCTATCTGTCCGGAGATGATTTGAACAACATGCTGAGCAGCATGAGCGCGTCCCAGGTGGCACAGATAGAACTGATCCCGAGTCCTACGGCCCAATACGATGCTGCCGGTGGCGCAGGTATCATCAATATCAAGACAAAGAAAAGTAAGAACGACGGTTTTAACGGCAGCATCACAACCTCCTACGGACAGGGGGTGTACCCGAAGAATAACAATAGCCTGGTGTTGAACTACCGGAAAGGACAACTGAATGCCTTTTTCAATTATAGCTATAATGTTGTAAAGTACCTGATGGATCTGTATGCGTACCGGAAGTACTATGACGATAACAAGACGGTAACGGCCATTCTTAACCAACCCACTTATTTTACCGGCACAGTATTTAACAATACGGTCAAAACGGGCCTGGATTATTCGTTTTCACCCGGGACGACGATCGGCCTGGTGTTGACGGGCACCGATATCCGCCGGCATGGTAACAATACCGCCCATGCAGATTGGCTGCAACCGGACGGGGACCTGGATTCGTCGATCCTTACCAGGAGTACGCCAAAGAGTAGATTCAGGAACGGGGCGATCAGCCTGAATGCTAGCCAGCGCCTGTCGGCAAATGCCGATCTGACTGCCAATCTGGACTACCTGCATTATGCCATTGAGGGGAAGCAGGATTTCGACAACCAGTTGCTCGCACCGGCCGGCTATGAGGAAGTGTACCGGAGCAATATCCCTACCACCATCAATATCCTTACCGGCAAGCTGGACGCTACGATAAAGGTTAAACCCGATGCCACGCTCCGGGCGGGGCTAAAGTCCTCCTCCAGTCATACGGACAATGCCGCGACCTACGAGAACCTGGAGAATCAGCAATGGACGAAGGATGAGACCAGGAGCAATCATTTTATTTACCGGGAGAACATCCAGGCGGCTTACGGCTCGTTCGAGGGGAAATATCACCGGCTCAGCTACCAGGCAGGACTACGATATGAATATACTTCCTACACCGCGCATCAGCTCGGGAATAGCCAGCAGATGGATTCCACCGTATCCCGTAATTACGGGAGTTTTTTCCCCAGCGGTTACCTGTCCTATAAGCTGGATTCCCTGCATAGCCTGACGCTCACGGTTGGTAGAAGGACAGACAGACCAGCATTTCAAAACCTGAACCCCTTTCTGTACATCATTAATAAATACACTTATCAGACGGGCAATCCCTACCTGCTTCCGCAATACAGTTGGAATTTCGAGCTTAGTCATCAATATGGTAACCTCCTCACTACGGGGATCTCCCTAAGCCAACTCTCCAACTATTTTTCCCAGATCTTCCTATCCGACACGTCGAAAACCATCCTGTATTACACGCAAGGGAATGTCGGACGGGTCTATAACCTGGGGGTATCGGCCAGCCTCAGCGTATCTCCCCTGAAACCATGGTCGGTGGAACTGACGGCCGTCTTCAATCATAAGCAACTGAGAGGGTTCAATGGAAACAGCTACACGACGACGATCAACCAACTGAATGTGAATGTCAATAATCAAGTGAACCTCGGCAAAGGGTATAACGCCGAGATCTCCGGCTTTTATACCACCCGGGCGCGCCAGGACATACAGGAACTGCTTTACCCCACCGGGCAGGTTTCAATGGGGATGAGTAAGACCATTCTAAAGAAGAAAGGGAGTTTAAAGATCACCTACCGCGATATCTTTTACACGAATGCGATGGAAGGGTTCACTTCTTTCCCGGATGCCACTGAATACTTTAAGATAAAAAGGGACAGCCGCGTTCTTTCAGTGGGATTTACCTATCGATTTGGAAGATCCTATAAGACCACCAGACACCAGGAAGGGGCCAACGAGGAAAAAGAAAGGGTGCAGAATGGATGATCCGATCAGTGTTGATTTTTAATAGAGGCCAATAAGGCATTCAGATCGCTGCTGGTATACAGTTTTCCGTTTGCCATCACCCCATTGATCTGATCGATGGCATTGATATTTTGCAGGGGGTTGCTGTCAAGCAGGATCAGGTCGGAGCATTTTCCGGCTGCAAGTCTTCCGTAGAAATTTCCGACTCCAAAAAATTTCGGGCCATTGACCGTAGCTGTTTTTAACCCTTGCGCCGGAGTGAGCCCGGAGGCTACCAGCAATTTTATCTCCTCATGTAAAGAGGCCCCCGGATAGACGAAGGAGTTGGAAGCGCCGCAATCGGAACCCGCGACAATATTGACCCCTGCAGTGTACATTTGAGGAACCAATGAAGCAACCAGCGCATCATATTTTTTTGTAAATCGCGTGCCTTCTTCCGATTGTCTTTTTGCGCCTCTGACCCTTCCCTCGTATGTCGTCACGATCCTGGGATCGATATAGGCCAGCATGCTGTCTTTGCTATGATCGGTCTCCTTTATCTCAGCGAGGGTTTTTGTGATAAACAGGGTGGGCGTTATGGTAAAATTCTTTTCGGCCAGGTATTTAAACAGCCTCTTTGCCTTTGCGCTGTCATAGGTATTATACAAAGCGGGAAGCGCAGCAAAGAGACCGATGGGATGGTCGGTATGTTCTTGTTGGCGGATCAGATTGGTGATGCTGTCCTCTTTGGAGGAGCAGGCTTTAAAGACATAATATAAATGTTCCGAGCCGTTCATGCCCAGACCGGCAGCTTCCGTCAATTCGACCGTAAACGGCATATGCCCGGTAACTTTCATCCCTCTTTTTTTGGCTTGCGTGATAATTTCGAGGTAGGCGTCGTGAGAGATCTTGCTATCGTATATTTTTACAAAATCCACCTTTAATTTTTGTAAAGAATCCAGCGCTTTTGAAACCTGGGCAGGCGTTACTACCGGCAGGGATCCGGCCCATACGGCACCCGGCCCATCAAGCTTTGGCCCCGAAGTAAAGATCCGGGGTCCGACCAATTTACCCAGCGCCGTTTGTTGACCCCATGTCATTACGGATGGCGTCATGTCCCCGCCACATTCCCGGACAGTCGTAATGCCATTGGCAAGGAACAGGGGTAAAAGGGCTTTGTTGGCCCCGATCAGGCTATCGCCGCCCCGGAAATGTACGTGCATGTCCCACAGACCGGGCATGGCATATTTGCCCATGGCATCGAAATACCGGTCGGCCTTGTATTTCGCGACCATCCTTGTATCGTCCACGGCTTTGATGGTGTCGCCGGAGATGGCCAGCAGCCGGTGGTTGGCAATTTTGCCCGTCGTGACATCTATTATATTAACGTTGGTGATGACCAGGGAGAATCTCTTTACGGTAGTCTGAGAAAATCCAACAGAAAGGAACCCTAGTGCCAGGCAGATAGAAAATATTCTTTTCATTTTTAATGCGTATTAGCCAAAGATAAGCGTGCATCCTGATGAATGTATTAAAAGCGCGGCCTACTTTTTTACTTAGTGCTGCAAAAAGCCAGAGCACCGGTAATGAGCCAGCCGTCGACGGCTACAGTTTCAAGAACCGCACAAAGTCCCTTCCCTTTCTTCCGCCAATTTGGATATAATACATTCCCCTCGGCAGGCCGCCTACATGAATGGTAACGGATGTCTGTTTAACAATCGATATTCTCGAAAGCATTTGTTTGCCATTCATGTCAAATATATCCAGTGATTCCCATCCATCCTCTTTTCGCAGAGAGTCAATAGTAAAGCTATTGTGCACCGGATTCGGGAATAAATGGAATTGACCGGATCCCGTGGTAACTGAATCTGCTGGTGTCGATGGCGGAGGTGTCGATGGTGGACGGGTCGATGTAGTATCCCCGGGTGGCGTGACGATGGCCGGTACAGACAGCACCAGTATATTGCTGACGGCGGAATCAACCAGGCTGCAAGGTGTATGCCCGCTCACAACACATCTTATCTTGTTACCGCTATCTGCAGGAGTATAGTAAAGGACGGAATCCATGGCGCCTGTTATTTTCGCCCAGCCATGCGCGAGCGTACTGTCCTGCCAGTTTAAGGCCGGTGTAGCGCCTGAATTCGAGGTATGAGCATAAAGGGTATCTGCCATTCCTTTTGGATTGCGGGTCTTGCCGGTGATCTGCACGGTGGGTGCGAGCCCTGCCGTCACATGCATCGTAATGCTGTTGCTAACGACGGTGGAAGGACTGGAACAGGCCAGGCTTCCCTTTAGCCGGACCTGAACCTGATCCAGGTTATTTGGCGTAGTCAATGTCATAGTATCTGCGTTGGCGCCTGTTATGGATTGGTTCAGCAGCCACTGGTATACCGGCATTGTTCCGCCGTTGACGGGGGTGGCTGTAAACAACACAGGAGTACCCTGACAAACGGTGGAGTCGCTCACTGTGATGGCAACGGAAATAACCACCGTATGGGTCAGGTGTCTGCCAGTGGTGTCCGCCAATGCAGAGCTGTCGTCGTTACTGATGAGAAACAGCACCTTGCCGAGTGCGCCCGCGGTTACAGCATTGAAGGTATAGTGATTGCTGGCTGGCGCGATACCCGTCGCCAAAGCCGTATAATGAGTTCCGCTATCCGTGCTGAAGCGGATACTGAGGGTACCCGTTCCGGAGCTGCTCCAGCCCAGGGTATACAGGCTATCTGTGCAAATAGTGGTATCCGGAGTGACGTTCCACTTCAGGAAAGAAGTCTGGCCGGGATAGCCGCCATAGCAATCATTGGTGACCGGTAGTTTATAGGTATATAGTGCGTAATTGGCCGGGCTGCCGGAAAAGTCACGCCAGTGAGCACCTACCGAGCCGGCGACCCAAAGCTGGTTGCCGGCGCCCTTGGCCATGATCACGAACTCGTCTTCCGCCCGCGAGCCCAGGGCACGGAAATCTATCAGTTGTCCGTCGGTGGTCTGGAGGGATGCCACGACAATGTCCAGCGAGCCAAGACCATGCCCTCCGAAAGCCGAAAAGGAGGCCGGGTCTCCTACCGAGGTGATTTTTTTGACAGTGGAGTCGGTGGGGCCTTGCTGCCCCCAGTCCTTTAGACCGCCATCAGACCAGCCGGATAAAGGATAGTTGGTCCCACATAATTTTAGCTGACCGGGGAAAACCAGCATACGTGTTGGCTGCAGGCCTTCAGCGACTTTTGTCCATCGCAGGTTACCGCCTGCGGTGAAGGCTTCGATATAAGTTTTTGCCTTCAGGGTATCATATGCATCTCCCAGGGTAATGGATGGCGCAGACTCCCGGACCGTAAAGCCGACATAATAGGCGCCCGTAGAATCCATGGCATAGGAATCCGGGGTTACGCCCGCCGTTGTGCCGGCAAGCGTCCTGTAAACAGGCAGCACGTTGACTGCATGCATCGTGGTGGTATCGAATACCGCCAGCGCCGAAGGTATCTGGGTGCTGTTGAATCCCACGGAGGCTTGCTCCAGGGTCGCCTGCGAAGGATACAGGGTCGTATAGATGACTAATTTTCCACCTGCCCAGGATGCTGCGGGAGAATGCCAGTAATTATTATCGGAGCCGATGGTCGACTGATAAAGATTGACAGGAGGACAGACAAAAGAATTCTTGCGCAGCAGATTGCCGTCCGTGTCCAGTTCCATGATCACTCCTTCGTGACCTTCCCCGCTGTTGAAGACGGTGGTATTCCCCATCATGAAAGTGCTGTTGGGATAACGCTGCATGATGACATACAGGGTATTGCCCTGACCGCGCAGCAGACTGCCGCCCGACCAGAATTGGTAGGCATAACTGCCGCCGCCGCCCATGCTGTTAAAGGGTTTGGCCCAGACGATATGGCCGGAGGCCGATACTTTTATCAGAAAATCCGCCACATTCTGTAATGGGTATTGCGCCTCACCCGTAGCCGTGATATAAACCTGGCCATAGGCATGTCCCATCAGGTAGGTGTTACCGGCACTGTCGCCTGTCGCCTGTTCGATAACGATATGCGGTGAACTGTTGTACGTGTGATAATAGTCTTGCGCTATTTCGTTGAGGAACCATAGCTTCTGACCATTTTTATCATATTTAACGGCATACCATCCATCCATACCTACCGGGTAACCGATCCTGGTGTATCCGCCAGCCACGACCCTGCTGCCATGTTCATCCTCGTAGATAGCTCTGGCTACATAATAGGTGCCGGCCGCGCCTCTCAGGCTGTCCACTGCATTTCCAGCCCCAGGGGCTGAGCAGACATTGGTGACCGGCGTCGCTCCGCTGCCGGCGAAGAGTGTAACAGGTTTCTGCATGCTGTCTACGCATCCTTCTTTGGTGTAGGCCAGCAATCTCAGGTATTTATAGCCTTCTGTAGTATAGGACAAGGTTGGGACGGCGGCTGTGCCATTAATGAGTACGCCACCCTGGTCTGGTTTCCAGAGGTAGGTAGCGGCCTGCTTGCTAACGTTGGTCAGTGACAGGGTGTCCCCGGTGAACCATGAATAACCACTGACATTGAAATTAGCGATCACGTATCTTCCAATCATGACGGCATCGGCGACGAGCTTCCCGCCGCATCCGGGGGAGATGGCGTTTACATAGATTGGAAAATGATAGCTTACCAGCAGATTATAGTTTGTGAGCGGTGTCGATGAGGTAGCCTGGGCAAGGGTACAGGGCAGTGAGATCGTATCGCCTGTGCCGTATACGGGCCTGGAAGGATCGGCCCAATACTGGTAGCCTATGCGGCTGGCGGGAATGCGGATATAGAAGGTGCCCTGGGGGCAAATAGTATCAGACAGGGCCGAAGTAGTTGGATTGGAAAGAACGATCCTTACCCGGTGCGTTTGCTGAGCCGTCTGTGTGCCACAACTGTTGGTGGTGCGGGCACGAACCGTGAAAGTGCTGGTAGAATCTTCGCCGGCGTTCAACGTATAAGGAATGCTCAGCGTTCCCCCATTACCGGAATAATAGTTCGTGACGGAACAGCAGGCCCTGGTGACGGCGTATTGTACATCCGACCGGCTGTCGAAGATGTCGAATAAAAGGATGGACCCGCTGCAGGTGGAATCCTGCCGCGGCTTGCTGTTCAGGCTGACGGAAGCTAAGGCGGCGGCGGTGATGATCTGATCCGAGGTATCCGACAAAGTACCATTGTTCACGACCAGCCTGATCGTGTCGTTACCGGAAGCAACCGTATAACTGGCATTATAGGTGGTAGCAAGGGGGGTCTTATTGCGATACCAGGAATAGCTGTAACCTGGCTGACTCTGGTTAACCAACTGCACTGTACTGCTGGTGCATACACCGGATGTGTTGACGTCGAACAACGCCCTGGGATAGGATGCGCCACCGCCATTACCTGTCAGCAGCAGGGTTTCACCACTGCCTGTCACCCAAGCCTGCTGGAGGTTGTAAAAAAAAGACCTCTGCCAGCTCATATAAGTGCGCGTAGTAGCACTACTGCCTGGCATGACCTCCCAACTCCTGCCACTATTGCGGGTCTGATACACTTGCGGACCGCAAGCGTATCCCGTCGTATCGTTGATAAATTGGATGGAATTTATGAAAGTTGTATTTAACTGGCCAACCTGCGTATTTTTCTGCTGCCAGGTCGCGCCCCCGTCGACGGAGGAATAGCAATCTCCCAGCGTGGTGAGCACATAGACGTGCTGATTGCTGGCCGCGGTCATTGCCTGGATGGTGAATGGCAATGTTTTGCTGGTCCAGTTGGAGCCACCGTTAGTCGTGCTGAACAGGACATTGGCGCCGGCGGCATAGCCGGTGGAGGGGCTGGGAAATGTTATAGTAAACAGGTTGCCGGTGGAAGTCGCCAGTGTCTGCCATGTCTGGCCATTATTGGTGGTCTTGATGATCTCGTTATTCTGAACCGCGAACCCTGTGCTGCCGCTACCAGGAAAACTCATCTGATAGACTGAATTACTGGCTCCATTTGTTCCCGGCAGATTGCGGTGATACACCATCTGCCAGCTCAGGCCTCCATCCGTACTGTAAAGAATGGAAGGCTCGTAACCATAATTACCTGCTACCAGCAGCGTATTGTTATCGAAGGCCTGGATGTCGGAAGGGATAAACCCAAAAGTGAGATTAACATTATTGAGGCCATAATTTACATTGCCGATAGTGATGTGCCGCTGCTGGAAAGTATGACCGCTGTCTGCGGTAAGGCCGATCCATTTCTGAGTGGCAATATAGCCGTTGGCCGGAGCAAAAAAACTAGCGCCGACCATTGGATTGAGAGGATCCGTACCTTCATAGACTGTTCTCCATTGGGCGTGCAAATACATTGAGGGAAGTATAGCCAGGAGCAGGAGCAGCTTTTTCATGGGGATATCAGGGTTATACACAATAATATAATATTTTCCCTGGTTGTCATAGTCTTTTACAGGAATTAATTGGATCCTAATCCCCTGTCGGCGACCTATCGGAGGTACTTGTATCTCCGATAAATTAAAGTTCTGATTTTCAATGAATTTGAGGTTTTATCAGGAAGTAGCGGGGCTTTTTATGATACAACCGCTGAGTCGCGCGGCGACTCAGCGGAAGCAGAAGATATGCATGTAATGTTAATACCGTTTAACGATACGAAATAAGAACCGTTCAGGTTCGCCGATCGCTCCGCTGGCTTCCCTTCTTTTTTTCAGGGCATCTGATTTATAATACGCAAAGGCTTTGGCTGTATCCGTTACGGCCGTTACCAGCATTACTTTTTTATTGTCGTCTGCATCATGACCGATCACCCTGTCAAGGATGCCATTATCCATTCTTTCCTGCTTGCCTTCCTGGAATACTTTTTGCCAGGCTTCCCAGTCTTTAACCATAAACACCGTCCTTGACCGGAGTTTTGTATCTATAGTAGCCGTATCCTGCCAGGTCTCTGCCACAAAGGAGATCATCGGCGCGCCGGTCACTCCACCTTTTTCCATCGCCTTTTTCAGGCCAGGATCCTTACTAAATGCCTTTGCCTTAGCTACGTCGTCTATTTTATTAGCGACCATCACCATATTGCTATCCTTGAAGCCACGGCCTATTACATAACTGTGTATGCCACTAGCCAGTCTTGCGGAATCATGTGCTTCATAGGCGACAAGCCATTTCTCAAAATTGGCCACTTTATGTGTTATTACCAAGAGGTTTTCGGGGGTCGTGACGATCGTACTTTTTGCCGGCACTACTGCGGCTGCTTTGGCGGCAGAGTCTGCGGTAGCGGTAGAGTCGGCGGCGGCCGTCTTTTCATTGCTGCTTCCCCCGCATGAGGTTAAAAGAAATACCATGGCTGCACAAAATAGCGAGCCGCTAAATCTGGACTGCTTCATTGGTTTTGATTTTTAATGATGAATAAATAAAAGGGCAGGGAAGAGTGGTAAAAGAGGGTAAGAGGTAATAAATGTAGGGATTTTAAATATGATTGAAAATTATTATTTGACTGAATTCATAAAGCCGCATTCATTCCGGAAATAAGCTCTTTCATTATGCTTTTAGGATTTTTACCGGTGTGATCCGGGCAAACACCGGTAAAAAAGCCTTCCGGTTATGTGGAATGGAATAATCGATTTATATTGGCTGATCCCAGGACCATAAACCAATTGCATGAAGATCACGCCTTTCCTGTTAGCCCTTGCTATTCCCGGTATCTCCTCTTTTGCCCAGCAAAAATATTTTGAAGGGAATATTGTTTATAAAGTATCGATGCGATCGAAAATGGAGAAGATCTCCGATAAGGATGTACACAAGATGCTGGCGGAAGGGGATCAGGTAACCGTTGCCATTAAGAACGGGAATTACCGTCGAACCTCCGAATATTCCGATAATTTTTTAATTTACAAGGACCAGCGGTCCTATGTGAAATTTAAGTCCATCGATACCTTGTATTACCTGGATTATGCCTCGGATCCGGTGGAGGTAACGGGCATTACTAAAGCAGACTCTGTTTTTACGATCAACCATTATCGCTGCAAGGTCATCACGCTCCCCACTAAATATGCAACCTATCGATATTATTACACGGATTCGTTGCGCAATAATCCCATCTACGATACAGGAATGGTTTATAGCATCTACGGTCCTTATTCCCGGGCGACGGGGGGCGCCGTGTATTTATGGAGCCGGTCGGAATTAGCTTTTGCTTCCCAAACCGACAGTTGTATCCGTATCGAACAAAAGAGTATCGATGACCATGTCTTTGATCTGCCGGCGCTACCCCGTAAGAAGCTCTCTGTTTTATCGCTTATTTCCAGAGCCCGGTTTCCCGGGAAGGAGGGCGCCTGGCTGAGCTATCTGCAATCGAACCTTGATGCAAAGCTCGCGGCTAAGTATGTCAAACTTGCAAAGAACCAGCAGGAGGCCGCAGATACGGTGCTCGTTGAATACTTAATAGCAGAGAATGGATCGTTGTCGGATATAAAAGTAGTCAATAAAGATAAAGTGCCTTCCCGTCTGGCGGAGGAAGCCATGCGGGTGATCCAGGAATCGCCGAGGTGGGTGCCGGCCAATTATTTTGGTCAGAAAATAACCAGTTTGTGGCAGCAGCCAGTGGTCTTTAAGATAATGCGCTAGATTATAATAATCATAACAGTATATGCAAAAGACTTTATTCGTACTCTTCTTTTTTTTATCTTTCGCTGAAATGGGATATAGCCAATTGATGGTCAGCAAGCAATTGGGTAAAAGTGGCGAGAATTCAAAATTAGGTTATGGAACGTTTGCCTCCTTTGACTATCCTTTGCCCAGATTACCCAATCAAAGTATCCGCCTTGAAATATTGGATTTTGCCTATTTCCCCCGCAAGGATGAGGATATCCAGAGCCTCCTTGGGTACCTGTCTATCAAACTGGGGTATAAATATGTCTTCAGCGAAGACCAGGCCGGATGGTACCTGATCCCCTCTGCCGGTTGGGTACGGGTCGTCAGCGCTGACGATCCCACTAACAATCCCTCGGTAAAAAGCTATAAGGACGGTATTGCGCTCGCATTGGAAGGTGGCTACAGCATCCCGGTAGGTCGTGGTGATGGTACGATCAACCTGGGTCTTAAATATGAGGATGACCTGGCGGGAACTTTTTATAACACAGACTTTACCCTCCGCTCCCTCAGCTTCCGCGCTTCCTATGCCTTCCATATCTTTGGCGGGAGGGGGAGAGATTAATCCCCCGGAATTAACTATTTTTAGGGTCAATTCATGACAACTGACCTGTTATTGGACCCTCTGTTCCGGAGCTACTTCGACCATAATCATTCTTTTGATGAATTATTAGGGGAAGATGGGAGGCTGCGCCCGCATTGGGAGACCTTTTTTCAGTCCTATAGCCAGTTGGGTAACGAAGAGATCGCCGGCCGTAATGAGGATATGATGCGATTGCTAAAGGAGAATGGCGTTACCTATAACATTTATGGTGACCCTTCGGGATTGAACCGTCCCTGGCAACTGGACATTATTCCCTTTTTGATCAGCAAGAACGAATGGCCTGCCATCGAGTCCGGGCTTTTACAGCGGGCTGAATTATTAAACCTCTTATTGGAAGATATCTATGGCGAACGGAAATTGATCCGCAACGGGATCCTGCCTGCCGAGCTCGTTTATAACCATGCCGGTTTTCTCCGTCAATGTGCGGGCATCCGCTACCCGGGCAAACATCGCCTGATCCTCTATTCGGCGGATCTGGCCAGAAGCAGGGATGGTCGGATCTGGGTCGTGAACGACCGGACACAGGCCCCTTCCGGTTCGGGTTATGCCCTGGAGAACAGGACGGCCATGACGAGGGTCATGCCGGAATTATTCAACGGTTTGAAAGTACGGCATCTCTCCCCCTACTTTAACGCGTTGCGCGATGGGCTGAATGAAATAGCGCCTCAGCAGCGGCTAAACCCCCGCATCGTCATCCTGACACCGGGTTCCAGCAACGAAACTTATTTCGAACATTCTTACCTGTCTTCCTATCTGGGTTTCACCCTGGTACAGGGCAACGACCTCGTGGTGAAAGATAGCCATGTCTGGCTCAAGACGATGGGTGGCCTGGAAAGGGTAGATGTGATCCTGCGCAGGGTAGACGACATCTATTGCGATCCGTTAGAACTGAAGGAAGATTCGCAGTTGGGTATCCCGGGACTTCTGCAGGCCGTCCGAAGCGGCCATGTAAGCATCGCCAACCCCATCGGCAGCAGCGTCCTCGAAAATCCGGGCCTGATGCCTTTTCTACAACCCATCGCCCGCTATTTTTTATCGGAAGACCTTCTGATCCCTACGATCGCTTCCTGGTGGTGCGGCCAGCCCAAAGAACTGGATTATGTACTGACCCATCTCAACTCCCTGGTCATAAAAAGGATCTTTCGTAACCCGACAGGCAGTTCTTCCGTGGATGGGGCTTCCCTATCTCAGCGGCAACTGAACGAGTGGAAACAACGGATCCGGTCCAACCCCTCTTTATACGTCGGCCAGGAGAAAGTCGATATCTCTTCCACCCCGTCCCTGATCGATGGAAAGATCGAATCCAGGAAAGTGCTTTTCAGAAGCTTCCTGGTGAGTAACAAGCAAGGATATGTCGCCATGACGGGAGGATTATGCAGGACCTCTTCGGAGGCAGGCAATTTTATCATCTCCAATCAGTCGGGTGGACTCAGCAAGGACGCCTGGATCCTTTCCCCGGAACCTGGTCGTATCGTGAACGTATTGAAGGAAACAGCAGAAAGACCTGCCGCGGACTACAACGATATGTTGCCGAGCCATGCTGCTGAAAACTTATTCTGGGTCGGCCGCTATACGGAACGCTTCCTCGGGAATGCGCGGCTCCTGCGGACGGTCATGCAATTTGTGGCGGAAGGCAACAAAGCGATCACCGATGCGACCAGCCAGACGGAACGGCATCTGCTGGTGGCGCTGACAAAATATAGCTATACTTATCCGGGGTTTGCGGGTGAAGGAAGCGAAGAGAAGCTGGCCAACCCCTGGGAGGAATTGAGAGATATCCTGCTTAATGAGAAGCGAGT
>Ga0307516_10000578_pt1 | contig 49481 bp, 34 predicted proteins | sample 19_EM_MG_FD_203310 | JGI IMG/M metagenome (GOLD analysis project Ga0307516, IMG submission 203310) | Populus trichocarpa ectomycorrhiza microbial communities from riparian zone in the Pacific Northwest, United States - 19_EM | ecosystem: Host-associated > Plants > Roots > Unclassified | place... | reverse complement strand
TTTTTCGAAAAAAAATTTTTTTAAAAAAAAAAAAAAAAAAAAAAACCCCCCCTTGTTTTTTAAAAAAACCCCCCCCCCCCCCCCCCCCCCCCCCCCCAAAAAAAAGCCCCCCCCTCCCAGGGTCGTAAACTCGGCGGTGGCAGCTGCGAATCACGCCTCAATCGCGCCCGCCAGCGCGCCCTCTTTCGGGTAGAACCAGCTCGCGAGTCTTTCCGGAGTCAGCAATTGCAACCGTCGCCGGTTCGGAGCGGCGGGGGACTCACGCGATGATCAGATACAGCGCGAGGAGCATGACGCCCTCGAGGTAGTTGCTGCGGCCGTCGGCGATGAGGTAGTTGACGAGCAGCACGGCTGCGAACAGGACCGCCACCTGGAAGCCGTCAAAGTACAGGTTCATGGCGGCGATGTCGAGGCACCAGCCGAGGATGACGGTGAGCGGCACGACGAGCAGCGCGATCTGCATGCTGCTGCCGACGGCGACGCCGATCGAGAGGTCCATCTTGTCCTTAGCCGCAACCGTGACCGCGGTCGCGTGCTCGGCCGCGTTGCCCACGATCGGCAGCAGGATCAGCCCGACGAACACGCGCGACACGCCCGAGTGCTCGACGAGGTGGTCGATGCTCGACACCAGACACTCCGCGCACAGCGCCACCAGCGCCGTCGACCCCGCCAGCAGCGCCAGCGCGAACACGAGCGTCAGCTCGGGCTCGTCCTCCGCTCCCTCGTCGTCTCCCGCTGCGCCTTCGCCTTCGCCTTCGCCTTGTCCTTCTCGCTCCGCCTCCGCTTCCGGCGCCGCCCCGTCGCGGCGCCGACGGCGCAGCAGCTTCTCCGTCGGCGTCTTCTCGGACGCAGCCGCGTACAGGTGCTCGTGCGTCTTGAGCTGGAAGACGAGGTAGCTGGCGTATACGAGGAGCAGGATCACGCTGGTGCCGCGCGAGAGCCCCGCGATGCCGGCGTCGGTGTCGGTCGCGGAGGCCATGTGGAAGGCGGTGGGCACGATCAGACTGGCGCAGCTGACGGTGAGCATGCTCGCGGCGGTGCTGGCGATCGTGGTGTTGAACTTCTGCTCGCTGCGGTTGAAGCCGCCGGCGACGAACGCCATGCCGAGCACCAGCAGCAGGTTGCTCAGGATGCTGCCGATCAGCGACGTCTGCACGATGACGATCTCGCGCTTGACCAGCGCCAGCACCGACACGATCAGCTCGACCGCGTTGCCGAACGTGGCGTTCAGCAGGCCGCCGACGACGTCGCCGCTGTACAACGCGATCTCCTCCGTCCCCACCGACAGCAGCGCCGCCAGCGGCACGATCGCGACGAAGTTGAGCACGAACACGACGGTGCTGTCCGCCCCTCCGCCATCAGCCGACCACGACCACGACCACGTCCGCGACCGAGCCACAAGGGGCAAAACTCACGGATTGACGCCGGCGTAGTGCGTCGCGATGCCGACGGGGACGAAGACGAGGAGGACGTTGATCCACTTGCATAGAGAGGACCGGAGCTGCGCGGCGATGGTCCGCGACGGACGGCCGTCGGTGCCGCCCGCCTCCCGCGTCAGCGTGTTGGCGCGGCGCGAGTCAGGCTGCGCGTCGTGCAGGCAGTCCTGCGACGCGGAGACGGTCCCGGCCCGACGGAACAAGCGCGGCCTGCCACTGCGTTCGCCGCGACTTGCGCTCGTTGCTGCGCGCCGGATCCGATCTGCGCGGGTCAGTCGTCGCCATCGCACCCCGGGGGGAGGGGGGTTAACCCACGCATTGACGCTGAGGTTGAGTTTGAGTTGGGTTAAGACGGTGAGCAGAGTAGTTGAGCTTCGACTGGAATTCGTGTAAGAAAGCAGCGTCGAGCAGGAAGATATAAATATATATATATATTGCGGAGTGGGGCAGACGGACGGACGGAAGGAAGGAAGGGAGGAAGGAAGGAAGGAAGGAAGGAAGGAAGATGTTCAGCGCTGCCCCCCCCGCACCGCCCGCCGAATTTCAGCTCAGGGCGCAAAACAAGCATTGCCAAGTGGCGCAGGTACAATGGAGGCTACTCTACCTGGCGGCAAGCAACCCTGGTCGGCACGCACGGGGGGTCACTCGACTGCGCCACAACCGCAGCGGCCATGGCTGTGGCTGTGGCTGGTGCGAGCGAGCAGCTGTGATCGTGTGTGGCTTCCGCACGAGTGACACGCATTCCAGAAGTAAATATGGCAAACGGTATTATTCTCGTATCTCCAGCCACCAGATCAGAAGCCAGAGACAAAAAAGATAGACAATAAAAAGGACAAAAAAAATAACCCGTCACGATACAAGGATATCCATGCGCTCCTCCTCTCCTCTTTTCCTTCGTCTCACCCTCCCCCCCCGTCCAATCACCACATCACGTCGGCACCGCAGTAGAAAAAGGCCTCTAGTAGGGAAACAGTGGGAAAAAGAAAAAGAGAAGAAGAAAAAAGAAAAAAAAACTCCACCGCAAATGCAACCGCGCGAGCAATAGTATGGCATGTGAGATGACGACGGAAAAAAGAGATCAGATCTACGCCCGCGCGTACCCGCAGTTCGGCCGCGGCTTGTCCGCGCGGAGCGCCCACAGCAGCAAGTCCTCGAGCGGCACAAAGACCATGAACACGCGGTTGCACAGCAGCGCGGCGGCAGCGGTGAGCACGGCGACGACGGCGTCGAGGTAGTAGTGGTTGGCGGTGGCGACGATGGTCGTCAGGATGGTGAGCGGGTACAGCACGCCGAACGCGCTCAACGCCCACTTCCACGCGCGCGCGCTGCGCGTCTCGTAGCCGAGGCCGGCCCAGCGCAGCGCGCCGGCGTGCAGCAGACACGTGACGCCGATGATGAACGCGTAGCCAAAGTGCATGCTCGGCATCGCCGCCAGGTGGTTGACGAAGCGGCCCGACATCCACACGCTCTCGCCGTCGTCGCGCCGCACCGTGTCGACGAAGCCGTACTCCTTCGGCAGCAGGCGCGGCGGCATGCACGGGTACGCCGTGAAGATGGCGAACGCCGCCAGATTGCACAGCGTCATGGTGCGGCGCACGGTCGCGAACACGGCGTGGCTGGGCGCCGCGTAGTAGTACCACGCCATGAAGTACACGGTGCCTGGGATGTGGATCAGCGCGTACGCCTTGTTGAAGAAGGTCAGCAGGTCGGCGTGGCCGGCCAGGAACCACTGCTGCACGCTCAGCTCCGGCACCGGGAACAGGAAGCGCAGCGCCGAGAACTGCTCGAACTCGAGGACGGCCAAGCCGTGCGCCTGCGCCAGGTCCCAGATGGCGTCCGAGAACAGGGCCTGCGACAGCACGTGCGTGAGCCGGTAGACGGCGTACGTGACGATCCAGTAGAACATCTCGATCAGGAACGGGAACTTGTACAGCACGCGCGAGTGCCAGTTGGCGGCGAAGCGCGACGTGTTGGGCGTCAGCACGGAGGTGCCGCAGAACGGCCGCCGCTTCGAGGCGTGCTTGGGCGACGACGGCGAGAGGTAGTAGTCCGAGTCGGCATCGGCGTCGTCGTCGGCGTCGGCGTCGGCGTCGACGTACTTGGCGCGCTCGCCGTGGAGCAGCGTGTCACGCGACGAGTTGGAGTCCTGGTCCAGCAGCGAGTAGCGCGAGGACGGGCGGCGGGACACGGCGAAGTGGCGCCGCCGAGTGCAGAAGCAGGCGCCGAAGAGGATGCCCGCAACGATGACGGGCTCGGCCCAGCCGGGCAGCTTCCACGCGGGGTCGCTGCCCCAGTCCGGGGGGGCGGACGCGAGCGGCGTCGGCGACGTTTCGGCCGGGAGTGAGTCCATAGCGGGATGGCGGGATGGCGAAGGATGCCCGTCGTTCGTCAGGGGGAGTCCCACGCTATGCTGGCGGAGCACGGTCAGACGCGGAGGCCGACGCTGCGGACGAAGAGCGGGTTCGCGTTCCAGCGACCGGCGTCGGGCGGCCAATCCGGACGATAGCAAGCAGCGTCAAGCGTCCGACCGAGCGACGAATTTCGCGAAGCCAAACCTCGCAAAATATGGTATCGTGATCGAAGTGAGGACGAGGAGTGCTCGGGGGGGGGGGGCCGAAAAGGTGGACGGAGAAGGAGGAGGAGAAGGGGAAGGGGAAGGGGAAGGGGAAGGGGAAGGGGAAGGGGAAGGGGAAGGGGAAGGGGAAGGGGAAGGGAAGGGGACGGAGGGAGAAGGGGGAAGGAGAAGGCGGGAAGAAGGAGGCGGGAGCGAAGGAGTCAGCAGCAGCAACAGGCAACAGGCTAGAGTAGATTCGCCAGGGAAGCAACAGTGCAGCCAACAGCGAATGACAATGGCCAAGAGTTTCATGTCCAGCGTCTGTGCCGACGCCAAGCAGCAGCGGGTGTGCTGCAGCCACCAGCCGTCCGCATGCATCATATGTATCGAGATAGATGCAGGTGCATTACATAACACCGGTGTTCCCAACAATTGGGTAGATAGAGTCGGAGTGCGTCGAGGCAGCAGCGGGCTCCGCCGCAAGCACAGCACGTGCGGGGGGGCGGCGGGGAGGCTGACGACGTTCCGAGCTGGGCGGCGGTGCTCCAGCGCGATCGTCGCGAATCGCGCCGTTTCCGGCCGCCGCCGCTGCAAATGGCTGCTGCGGCACCGGGGGGGGGGGGGGGGGCTGCGCATATCGGAGCGGGACAACTGCGTTCCGGGACGTCCGAGCTGGGCTAGCGCGGCGGCTAGCGGCGTCGAGCTCGCGGAGCCTAGCCGCATGTGCCGAACGAGTCGTGTGAGCAGCTGCGCAGCGCTGCGCTTATGTAAGCGTCGATTCGCTCGGCGCAGCGCTGTCGGGGCAGCAGCAACCCCGTGCGCCCGCCGCTCCCCAACGCGAAGACGGGCACGAGCGGACAGACGCCGGCCGTCGTCGGCGCAGCGCGGGCATGGGGGGGGGGAGCGTTGACGCAGCGACCAGCGCGATCGTCGGGATCGTCGGGATTGTCGGGATCGCTGGCGGACAGGGGTGGCCATTGTCCGACAAGATGGATTCGAGGTGCAGCGCGAGGGTGGGGCGTCGAGATGACGAGGCAGCATGCGCTCCGTCAGCCGCCGCGAAATGCACACTTCTATCCTCCGAGAGCCGCACACCTAGCTCTATGTATGTACTCTACTTCGACACGTGTTGCTGTTGTTGGCGTTCGCCGTAGTCGCAACAGGCATAGGCGCGAAAAAAAAAAAGAAAAAAAACCGACGTCCCGCGTTTCACCCGCGTTTCGTCTCGCCGCATCGCGCGACCCGGACGGCAGAGGGAGAGCAGGTTCTTTTTTTTGCTTGTTACATAATCATACACACTCGCATTTAGCCTAGACTATCTAGACTATGACGGCGACCGCGGTCGGCGCGGTTGTTTTTCTTTTTTTTGCTTAATCATACTCGCATTCAGCCTGTCTAGACTATCTATGGCAGCGTACATTTTGTCCGGGTTTCCCGGGCGCACACTGTACCCGCGTCGCACTTGGCTCACCGGCGCTCACTCGCTCTGCCCCCCCGGGTGCGGTGTGAAAACCTTGGACAGGAAGCTGATGGAGCCGGCGAGAGCTGAGGATGTGTGTTGTCTCGGAGAGGGAGGGTGGGACGAGAAGTCGGAGCAGTTGCACGCAGGTAGGGCTTCGCCGTCATGCGCGGTCACATGCTACTTACTCGGTATTTTACTGTCCGGCTGGATGCTGGAGACGTCGACAGTCGGGCCATCGCCGGAGGGAGCACGTCCAGCACGTGGCGAGGCAGACCGCAGCCGGCATCACAGTGAGACAACACACAGCGAGAAGAAGCAACATTATTGACGCGACATGTCGAGCGCTCTACAAGAACCACGAGCTACAGGCAGACAAACAACAAACCCACCCCAGCCAGCACCTACGAGCGCGAGTTGCGCACCTGGGCGGGGACCTCGGCGTTGTCGTAGGCAAAGACGCTCCTGCCGGAAGACCTCACCTTGCCGCCGAACGCCTTCCCGCACTTGTTGGAGACATCGACGGACAAGCTGGCGACGACCTCGCATCTACCGTAGTCCGCCGGGGGGGAGGAGGGGCGTCATGTCAGCGACGGGTGAGTGGGAGGAGACAGCACGACGTACCCGAGCGAGAGCTTGTACGGATGGCCGCAGAGCTCGACCTTGGCGCCCAGCAGGTCCTTCAATGCGTTGCACTTGTTTTTGGGGTGCATGTGGCAGACACTGTTCTTCTGGGCAGCGACCAGCAGAGCGACGTAGATTGCCAGCCAGGTCTCGGGGCTCTGCGCGTTGGTCGTGCAGACGACGCCGCCGGCCAGCCCGGCCGCCGGCTGGTTGACAACACTGTCCTCGTGCGAGAGGAAGTGGAGCTCGAGCACGGTGCCCTCGACCGCAGCGTGCAGGGCTTTCTTGATGATGGGGGCGTCGGCGTTCTCGAGGTGTTTGACCTTGCCGCCGAGGGCCGCAAGGTTGATGGAAGCCAGAGGCACCAGCTTCTGGTAGTCGATGACCTTGCCAACGGCGAGGCCGGCAGCGCAGAGGAAGACGAGGGCGGCAGCAAGGAACTTCATTGCGGCAGTGGGGCGAAGTGTGGGGGGGTCGGATTGTGGTGGGGTTGGTAGAGGTGAGTGTGTTGAGGGGAGAAAGGAGAACGGCGGTGTGGGGGGGGGGGTCCTTTTAAATCTCTGGAGTCCACGGCAGGGCGCCCAATGCGGAAACGCCAAGCCCACCCGGCGGCCCTGGTGGAGGCGGATACGGGCTGCGGGTCGGTCAGACCCTACGAGCCAGTGCCGTCGACCCAGGGCTTCTGCCCTTGCAATCTGCGCGCCACCGACGTAGCAGCCCACGATCGGACACGACGTCTCACTCTGACGTCGGAGGCGATCCAGCCCACCACAGGCTTGGCTGCTGTCAGCGGCGGATAGCAGCGCGCACTCTTGGTCTGTGGAGTCTTCACCCGCGCTCATCCCACCGCGCTGTGTCCGGACTGGATACCGGCTGCTGATGCTCGCCCATACACACAGCGGGAGCCATACATAGATAAGTATGCAATAACTACGAACGGGCAAAGACAGAAGCGCGGCAACACAGCAGAGGGACACGCTACAATTCTCCGCGCCCACGAGGCAGCGTTCAACGTTCAACGGCTTCAGAAGCTGTCACTCGGGCATTCGACATCACGTGACTCAGCAGTGTTGTGGAACCAACTTTCAAGCCGCCATTAGTCAGCAGAAGCCCCCAAGCTCCACCCACTGCGCACTCGCTCCGCACATCCAGTCAGGCTGCATACTTGCCGAACCTCGAATCTCCATCCAGCCGCGGGCTGCACAGCTGGGGATGGAGTAGCAAGGACTATGCACCTAGTTACTACGTACTAGTTATACCCGCACACCTCGCGCTCTCCAGCGCTCTCGACGCGGACACGGGCGATGGACTGGTTGGGACGGGCTCTGGGTCGCTGCAGCGACGGACGACGATCCTCTACGCTCCACAGTGTAACTACATACTCACCGCCGCCCGCGCGTCGGTTTCCGTTCCAGGAGGCCCGCGCCGCGGCCAACGCAGTTCTGGGTTTGGCGAGGTTCTAGAAGACGGCGCTGCTCCCCCCCCCCCGGCGCAGCCGTCCAGACCAGCCGCCGAGACTAGTTCGCGGGGTGTCTGCGCGAGGGGGAAACTGTCCGCTCGCCCGGCCACGCACAGAGCGCCGCACCGCCGCCCCAAGCCCAAGCCCAGAGCGCCGAGACCGGCCGACGCGCAGAGGAGTCGACGGTGATGACGATTCATTGACCGCATGCGACTCTATTGGATCGTGGCGATACGCGCAGAGGAGTCGGTGTTGTATGCAGACATCTATCTACGTCTGGGCCGTGGCGTGAGTGAGATGCAGTGACCGTGGTGCGTTTCGTGCTGTGTGTGTGTGAGAGAGAGAGAGAGAGAGAAAGAGAAAGAGAGAGAGACCTGGGGAATGCCTGGGCGGGCAGCCGCAGCCGTGCCGATCGCGATTGGGTTCGTCCTGCATGCTGTGGCAGGCGCAGGGACTTTCTCACTCAACTCAATCGCTGGAGGACAGGCCGGCTGGCCCGGGAGGGATGAACTAGGGCTGGCTTGGGGGCACCAACCAGGCGTTGTTGAGGACTCAACAGAAACTGAATTTTTTTTTTTTTTTTTTTTTTTTTCCCTCGATGCTCTCGCCCTGGCCCCGTCGGTGGTCGAGACGTGGGGCCGTGGGGTTGCTTTTGCCTCCAAAACTCCTGCTCTTTGGGTTAAATCTGTTTGTTTTATTTGGGTTAAATCTGTGCATCTTATTTGGTTCAGTGTGTCCGTCTTATGATATTTGGGTTAAATGTGTCCGGCTTACATGGGTTAAATGTGTCGTCACTCTCCCACCCCGACCGCCCGGATCACCCGATGGCAGGAACCGTGTGCACTCGTCAGAGCTGCCCATCATGCACACACAGTAGGTATCTAGATATGTAGATACGAGATATGGAGATGTGTAGATACGAGATATGGAGATGTGTAGATATGAGATATGTGCGCAGATGGTTATCCAAGCGAGGACTACCGTTCGTCAGTCACACCAGCCACCCCAGATCTCAAGGATGGCCGTGATGTTGTCGGTTGGGTTGGTGGTTTGCATTTGTTGGATGCACTAACTTCGCAAAACCTTGCTTTTCCGCGTAGTGCATACGATAAACTCCGAAACTCTGCAGGGTTGCTGGCTTCCCCCGCCGAAATCCACCTCCATACATAGCTAGCTGCCAAAAGGGGGCCCGTTCCAACGTTCGTCCACTTCAAAAATAGCGAAGGTCCCTTCCCCCACCAAGCAGATATATATCTACCCATCCCTCCCTCCTCCCCCACCACTCTCCCCATTCCCCCACGCACCCCCTCCCGTCTCAATTTCTTCTCTTTCTCTTTCCCTTTCTCTTTCTCGCTCTCATCGATCCTTCTCCTCCCCCTCTCTTCTGCTTGCGTGGCGTTCTGTGCTGTGCTCCGGCGAGGTAATTCATCCATCTCACTGTGGTCTTCAGTTCCCCGACTGCTCACCGTCTCTTCCTGTCTTCTGTCCGCCATTGCAGCCTATCCCCGCAATAACAACCCCGTCTCGTCTCGTCCGCCCGGTCGTCGGAGCTTCCATCAGCTCGCATCCGCAGCAGCAGCAGGAGCAGCATTAAGACACTCACCAGCAGAAATGGCCGAAGCGTCAACCCCATCCCCGCCACCCCAGTCCCCCACCATCTCTCATGGCCGAACCCATTCGTACTCATCCAGATTCACCCTTCCGGACCATTTCTACGGCGGGAACAGATTAGATGACGCGCCGACCAGCAAAGTTAAGGACTTCGTGTCCGTAAGTGATGGCCACACTGTAATCACAAAGGTGTGTGCTGCAGCAATTCAATTCGATTCGCATTCGCTTGCTCTGTTTCCTTCCCGCACTCTCCCGAAAGAAAGAAAAAAAAAAGCCTGCACGGCAGGTGAAACGCGTGATCGATTGACGGATACCCAATCGGCGGGACTGGGCTGGGAGGGTAGACTTGACTGACCACATGCTGCTTACCAGGTTCTCATCGCCAACAACGGAATCGCCGCCGTCAAAGAACTGCGCAGCGTGCGGAAATGGGCCTATGAGACATTCGGCGATGAGAAGGCGATACAGTTTACCGTCATGGCGACGCCCGAGGATCTCGAGGCGAACGCTGATTACATTAGAATGGCGGATCAGTATGTGGAGGTACGCATCTCGGAGGAAGGGGGCGGGAGGGGACGACTCTCACACACACCTCCGGTTCGCTGACACGCCTGTCCGTAGGTTCCCGGAGGCACCAATAATAACAACTACGCAAATGTGGAGTTAATAGTCGAGGTTGCGGAGCGGACGAAAGTTCATGCTGTGTGGGCCGGATGGTGAGTGAGACATTCCAGTCGATCGGTGGTGTGGTGCCGGCGACGGGGGATCATCACTGACGGGACTGTGCTTCCGTCTTCCAGGGGCCATGCTAGCGAGAACCCACTACTGCCCGAGTCCCTCGCCAAATCGAAGATTGTGTTCATTGGACCTCCCGGCGCTGCTATGCGCTCGCTTGGAGACAAGATTTCGTCGACGATCGTCGCCCAGCACGCCGAAGTCCCTTGCATCCCGTGGAGCGGAACAGGTGTGAGCCAGGTGGACGTCGGCAGCGATGGATTCGTCACCGTCTCCCCCAAAGTCTACGATAAAGGATGCACCCACTCCGCGGAGGAGGCGCTGGAGAAGGCGAAAGAGATCGGGTTCCCCGTCATGATCAAGGCGTCCGAGGGCGGAGGAGGAAAGGGCATCAGGAAAGTCGACAGCGAGGAGGGCTTCGGCGCGCTGTACAGCCAAGTTACGGGCGAGGTGCCAGGATCTCCAATCTTCATCATGAAGCTAGCAGGCAGCGCCCGCCACTTGGAGGTGCAACTCCTTGCCGACCAGTACGGAAACAACATCTCGCTGTCCGGCCGTGACTGTTCCGTTCAACGGCGACACCAGAAGATCATCGAGGAGGCTCCGGTAACCATCGCGAAGCCCGAGACATTCCAGGCGATGGAGCGCGCAGCCGTCCGACTGGGAAAACTTGTCGGATACGTGTCTGCCGGCACCGTCGAATACCTCTACTCCCACGCCGACGACAAGTTCTACTTCCTGGAGTTGAATCCCCGTCTCCAGGTCGAGCACCCCACCACCGAGATGGTCACTGGAGTGAACCTCCCGGCCGCCCAGCTGCAGATCGCCATGGGCATCCCCCTGCACAGAATCCGTGACATTCGGTTGCTGTACGGAGTCGACCCCAACACGACGAGCGAGATCGACTTTGATTTCTCCAAGGAAGGTTCCGAGACCACCCAGCGACGGCCGTCGGCCAAGGGCCACTGCACTGCATGCCGAATCACTTCCGAGGATCCCGGCGAGGGCTTTAAGCCTTCGAGCGGAATGATGCACGAGCTCAACTTTCGGTCGTCCTCGAACGTCTGGGGCTACTTTTCCGTCGGTACTGCCGGCGGCATCCACTCGTTCTCCGATTCGCAATTCGGCCACATCTTTGCCTACGGTGAGAACCGCAGTGCCTCGCGGAAACACATGGTCGTGGCGCTGAAGGAATTGAGCATTCGCGGCGACTTCCGAACCACTGTCGAATACCTCATCAAGCTCCTGGAGACCCCCGATTTCGAGGCGAACACCATCACCACCGGCTGGCTTGACGAGCTGATCACAAAGAAACTTACATCCGAGCGACCCGATACCATCCTTGCCGTGGTCTGTGGTGCAGTCGCGAGGGCCCATGTCGCCAGTGAGGCTGGCATCAACGAATACAGGGCGTCACTCGAGAAGGGACAGGTTCCGGCGAAGGGTATCCTTAGGAATGTGTTCCCCGTTGATTTCATCTACGACGGTTTCCGTTACAAGTTCACTGCTACGAGGTCCAGTAGCGGATCATACAACTTGTTCGTTAACGGCTCCAAGTGCACGGTCGGCGTCAGGGCGTTGAACGATGGCGGTCTGCTGGTGCTTCTGGATGGCAAGAGCCACAATGTGTACTGGAAGGAGGAGGTCGGCGCGACCCGCCTGAGCGTGGACAGCATGACCTGCTTGCTCGAGGAGGAGAACGACCCCACACAGCTCAGGGCTCCATCTCCGGGAAAGCTTGTCAGGTTCCTTGTGGAGAGCGGTGACCACGTCAAGAAGGGGCAGGCATTTGCGGAGGTGGAGGTCATGAAGATGTATATGCCTCTGGTCACCCAGGAGGACGGTATCGTGCAGTTCATCAAGCAGCCCGGTGCCACTATGGAGGCCGGCGATATCATCGGTATCCTCGAGCTCGACGACCCAAGCCGTGTCAAGCACGCATCGGCGTTCAGTGGCCAGCTCCCTCCCTTCGGATCTCCCCGCGTTGTCGGAAACAAACTGCCTCAGCGGTTCGCCCTCCTTACTGGTGTTCTTGGCAACATCCTCGATGGTTACGACAACCAGTTTGTGATGAACGCAACCCTCAAGGAGCTGATCGAAGTGCTGCGCGACCCCGAGCTTCCTTACGGCGAGTTCGCCTCGCAATACTCTGCTCTGCACTCCCGCATGCCGCAGAAGCTCGAGCAGACCCTATCGCAGATTGTCGAGCGGTCCAAGGCCAGAAAGAGCGAATTCCCTGCAAAGCAACTGCGAAAGGCCTTGGATAAGTTCCTGGAAGACCACACTACGGCCGCCGACGCGGAGATGATAAGGCAGTTGCTCGCGCCGCTGGCTCAGATCATGGATCAGTACGCGGACGGCTTAAAAACTCACGAGTTCAACATCGCTCTTGGATTTTTGGAGCGATACTGGAGCATCGAGAAGCTTTTCTCCGGCCACCACAACCGCGAGGAAGACGTTCTCCTGAAGCTCCGTGACGAGAACAGGGATGACGTTATGAAGGCTGTCACTATCGCGCTTTCCCACAGCCGAGTCGGGGCAAAGAATGACTTGTTACTTGCGATCCTCGATGAATACCGTCCAAGCAGGCCCAGCAATTCTCAGGTTGCCAAGTACTTCCGCCCGATGCTCAAGAAGCTTGCCGAGTTGGAGGCTCGTGCTACTGCCAAGGTTGCGCTGAAGGCCCGTGAAGTGCTCATCCAGTGCGCGTTGCCTTCGTTGGAGGAGAGAGCCAGTCAGATGGAACACATCCTTCGGTCGTCCGTTGTGGAGTCACGATACGGCGAGACTGGCTGGGACCGCAGAACCCCCTCCCTCGATGTCCTCCGCGAAGTCATCGACTCCAAGTACACCGTGTTCGATGTCCTGCCGACTTTCTTCGCGCATTCCGATCCCTGGGTGTCGTTGGCTGCTCTGGAAGTGTACATCCGCCGTGCCTACAGGGCCTACCAGATCCACGACATCCAGTACCATGGCACCGATGCCGAACCTCCGTATGTTCTCACATGGGACTTTCAGATGAGGAAGGTTGGTGTAGCGGAGTACGGAGTTGCTCAGCCTTCGACGCCAGCAACGCCCACTTCGGAAAACGGCAACCCTTTCTCGAAGAGGGTCGGTTCGATCAGTGACCTTTCCTTCCTTGTTGCCAAATCCGGCGAAGAGCCCATCCGCAAGGGTGTGATCGTTCCCATACTCTTCTTGGACGAGGTCGAGGACATCTTGACGAAGGCGATCGAACAGATCCCTCCTCGTGCCGATAGGAGCCGATCCCCGCAAGCAGGACTCATGGCCAACCTCGAAGGCCGGAGACGGCCACAGCCGCTGCTGACGGGTGCTTCCAGCGACGATGACGAGACGCTGTCGGCGGTGTGCAACGTTGCCATCCGGGATGTCGAGTCGAAGGACGATAAGGAGGTGCTCGACAGAATCCAGCCGTTGGTCAACGGCGTGAAGGACGACCTTATCTTCCGCGGTATCCGAAGGATCACTTTCGTCTGCGGCCATAAGGATGGATCGTACCCTGCGTACTTCACTTTCAGGTGGCCCAACTACAAGGAGGAGGAGAGCATCCGGCACATCGAACCGGCGCTGGCTTTCCAGCTCGAGTTGGGTAGGCTCCGCAACTTCAACATCAAGCCCGTCTTCACGGAGAACAGAAACATCCATGTCTACGAGGCTATCGGAAAAGAGTCCCCCGGCGATAAGCGCTACTTTACCAGGGCGGTTGTCCGTCCCGGCAGGCTGCGCGACGAGATCCCCACTGCGGATTACCTCATCTCGGAGACGGATAGGTTGGTCAACGATATTCTGGATGCCTTGGAGATTATTGGTAACAACAACTCCGATCTCAACCACATCTTCATCAATTTCTCTCCCGTCTTCCCGCTGAGTCCCGAGGAGGTCGAGCCCGCCCTCGGCGGTTTCATTGAACGCTTTGGAAGGCGCCTCTGGAGACTCCGTGTCACCGGCGCCGAGATCCGTATCGTCTGCACCGACCCGGAGAGCGGTCAGTCGTTCCCCATCCGCATGCTGATCCAGAACGTCTCGGGATACGTTGTTCAGGTCGAGATGTACGCCGAGCACAAGGCCGAGAAGGGCCAATGGGTGTTCCACAGTATCGGCAACAAGCCAGGCACCATGCATCTTCGCTCAACGACTACTCCCTATGCTACGAAGGAATGGCTGCAGCCGAAGAGGTACAAGGCCCATCTGATGGGGACTCAGTACGTCTACGACTTCCCCGAGCTGTTCAGGCAGGCTGTCTCCCAGTCCTGGGGCAAGCTCTCGCAGAAGTTGCCGAGCGTGAAGGACAAGACTCCAGATATCTCGGACTGCTTGGATTACAGCGAGCTCATCATCGACGAGAAAGGAGAGCTGGCTGAGGTCAAGCGTGAGCCCGGTACCAACACCCACGGTATGGTGGGATGGGTCGTGACCGCGAAAACCCCCGAGTATCCCCGTGGAAGGCGGTTCGTCATCATTGCCAATGACATCACCTTCAAGATTGGATCCTTCGGACCTCAGGAGGACAGCTTCTTCAACCAGTGTACCGAGTATGCCCGCAAGCACGGCATTCCCCGCATCTACCTCTCTGCCAACTCTGGTGCGCGGATCGGTATGGCCGAGGAGCTGATTCCCCACTTCTCTGTTGCGTGGAACGATCCCGAGAAACCTGAAGCCGGATTCAAATACCTCTACCTCACACCCGATGTCCACCGGCGGTTCAGGAAGAAGAAGGATGTGGTCTGCGAGCGCATCGTTGAGGACGGAGAGGAACGATACAAGATCATGACCATTATCGGTGCTGAGGACGGGCTGGGTGTTGAGTGTCTGAGAGGCTCCGGATTGATTGCCGGTGCTACCAGTCGCGCATACGAGGACATTTTCACCATCACTCTCGTCACATGTCGATCCGTCGGTATCGGTGCCTACCTGGTGCGCTTGGGACAACGTGCGATCCAGATTGAGGGCCAGCCTATCGTGAGTATTTCTGATTTCTAAGTGCAGTGTTCTGTGACATTGACTGATGTGCTGCCAGATCCTTACTGGTGCGCCCGCCATCAACAAGCTCTTGGGACGCGAGGTGTACACTTCGAATCTCCAGCTTGGAGGCACGCAGATCATGTACAAGAACGGAGTCTCGCATCTGACTGCTACCGACGATTACGAGGGTGTTCAGAAGATCATCGAGTGGATGTCATACGTGCCCGACCGCAAGGGCGCTCCGGTTCCCGTTTCGCCGTCCGTCGACCACTGGGACCGAGACATTACTTTCGTGCCACCCGGAAAGAACCCGTACGATGTTAGATGGCTCATCGACGGCAAGGAAGATGAGGACGGATTCCAGTCTGGATTCTTCGACCGGGATTCCTTCCAGGAGACTCTGAGCGGATGGGCGAAGACCGTCGTAGTCGGTCGTGCCCGTCTGAACGGTATCCCCGTCGGCGTCATCGCTGTCGAGACTCGGTCGGTGGAAAACGTCACACCTGCGGATCCCGCCAACCCGGACTCCACTGAGATGGTCACCCAGGAAGCCGGTCAGGTTTGGTACCCCAACTCGGCCTACAAGACTGCCCAGGCCATCAACGACTTCAACCATGGTGAGCAGCTTCCATTGTTCATCTTCGCCAATTGGCGTGGATTCTCCGGTGGCCAGCGCGACATGTACAACGAGGTCCTCAAGTACGGTTCTTACATCGTCGATGCCCTGGTCAAGTACGAGCAGCCCATCTTCGTCTACATCCCTCCTTTCGGGGAGCTCCGTGGAGGCTCGTGGGTCGTGGTCGACCCCACCATCAACGAGAACATGATGGAGATGTACGCGGACGAGGACTCTCGAGCCGGTGTCCTGGAGCCCGAGGGAATCGTCGGTATCAAGTTCCGTCGCGAGAAGCAACTGGATACGATGGCACGCCTGGACGCCACCTACGGCGAACTCCGTCGCCGTGCTGCAAACAAGGATTTGTCTCCTGAGGAGCAGGCCGAGATCAAGGCTAAGACGGCGGAGCGTGAGAACCTCCTCCTGCCCGTTTACGCCCAAGTCACTCTCCAGTTCGCGGATCTCCACGACCGCGCCGGCCGCATGAAAGCCAAGGGCACGATCCGCATGCCGTTGCAATGGCAGCAGGCGCGCCGCTTCTTCTACTGGCGTCTCCGCCGTCGTCTCAACGAGGAGCTCTTCCTCCGCAAGATGGCCACAGCAGACAAAGCTTCCGTCCGCGCCGAGAACCTTACACGTCTGCGGAGCCTTGTCGTGTCGGACGAGAACTCGACCATCTTTGACGACGACGACCGTCTCGTGGCCATGTGGTACGAGGACAACATGAAGGACGTACTCGCCAAGATCGAGGGCCTCAAGCAGGACGGCATCGCCGCCCAGGTCGCCGCGCTCGTCTCTGGCCACGCGAAATCTGCGCTCAAGGGTGTCGCCATGGCCTTCGCCGGCATGAGCCCCGAAGTTAGAGCTATAGCGGTCAAAGCGCTCGGTTCTATTACTGTTGAAGAAAAGGATGCGTGATGTGTTGGTTAGTTTTTATTTTTATTTTGTTTTTTGGTGGGAAGGTTTAAATGCGGGGAAAAAAAGAAAAGGAGTGGGTGGCCAGGGTGGGAGGGGAGGCGTTCTGATTTGATTTGATGTGATTTTACGTAGGAATTTTTTTTTCCTCTCATTCTTTTCCTTTTGTTCCGGATGGTCTTTTGCACTGGGGGGAAATTGGGGAAATTGGGGGGGAGTCATTATCTACCAAAGTCCAAGTAGAAAAACAGGTGTGGCAGCCACATAATTGATAAATTTCACAAGTCTGCCAGTTATAAAAATTTCCTCATAATAACCCGCCACCATGTGGGAGCTCTGGGAATGATTTTTTTTCTATTGAGGGGAGCATTGTTTGGCACCAAGGGCGGCCAGAGGGCTGCTGTCGAGTGATTTTATTTATTGACTCGAGTCGTTCCACTTGTTGGTCGCTTGCGTTGTGTACTTGGTCATTCTTTTTATTGCCCGAGGGGGGAGGGGGCAACCCGAGTGAGGATGTGTGCTGGGCGACCGTTACGATCATTGGAGTTAACTGGTTGCAGGTGGTGATCTCGTTGTCACGGGGTGTGCTGTGGAGTACCGTACGATATGTATAATGTGGTCCCACCTTAAACACAGCCGTCTTTCAACTCCTTTTTTTTTATTTTATTTTTTTATTGCGCTTAACTATAGGTAGATAAGTACATATGTAGATACTTAAAACTTCTCTATTGGCTGGCTGGCTCCCTCTCCATAAAATCATTCCTCCCCCTCCCGATGGTGTGTGACGTGTTGTGAGAAAAAATTTAAAACTGCCAGACTTCCGAAAAAAGGGGATTTCGGAATCCCGACGCCAGAAATCGAAATTCCAGATACATACATACATACATATGTAAGTATGTATCATTCGTCATGTCGAGGCAATTTACATATCGATCGTGTGGTTGTGGTTTGTGGTGACCGGAAAACGGCCGGCGAGGCCACTATGCCATCGCCTGTTTTTCTATTCGGACGTTGGTAGTTAAGGACTAGGTACGGCCAGCCACATATCGATTTGACGGACAACTTGTAGAAACGTCCCTTTGCGTCACACATAAAATGTAGTTGGCACATAAAACTGTAGCATCTATCCATGCAGTGGATTCTACTGTAACTAGGAGTGACCCCGACGAGATCCCGTATTCAAGCCCGAAAACAGTGTGTACATCCAAAAAAAAAAAAAAAAGATCAAAGAATCCGAAAAAAAAGGGGGGGAAAGAAGCGTAAAGACCATCCATCCGCCCATCTTTCTCCCTCCCAAATTTATTGATACATACAACCAACCAACCTATTCAATTCAACTCCTCTGTTCAAATGGTATCTATCCATTACCCACCCCCCATCCATCCATCTTGCTCGCTTACTTTTTTTACTCTACACCTTCTGCCCCTCGATAAACTCCAGCGCCTCCTCCTTGGTGACGGCGTCGACCGAGGACTGCTTGTTCTTGTGCAGCACGCCGTAGTGTTTGTCCGCGATATGGACGAGTTCCGGCCGGAACGTCGTGCAGATGAATTGGCCGTTGTCGCGGCCGCTGAGGTGTTTGACCATCTGTGCTACTGCTGTTCGGTATTGCGCTGGGAGGCTGTGTTAGTGGGGGTAGTAAAGAGGGAGGGAGGGGAACATACCGTCGAGGTTGGCGTCGACTTCGTCGAAGAGGTAGAATGGTGCGGGGTCACATTGTTGGATTGCAAAGATGAGCGCGAGGGCGCCTAGCACCGTTAGTTTTTGCTAAAAACAAAAACCAAAACTGGGTGGACTCGGCCTACAGAGCGACTTCTGACCACCACTGAGCTGCTGGATCCTCTGCTGCTCGTCGTCGGACGAATTGAAGCTGACGGAGATGCCGACTCCCGTATAGTTCTCGACGTTGCCTTTGGGTCTCTCGCCGTCACCATCGCTCTCGTCATCGTCCTCCTGTGCTTGGCCCTTATCCGCCTTGCGCTGGATGATGAGACGGCCGCGGCCGGCGGGAACTAGCTTCTCAAAGATCTCGGCAAAGTCCTTGGACACTTGGCGGAAGGTGCGCTCGATGGCCTCGTCCTTGCGCTGGTCTAGAATCTGGATGAGTTCTTCGATCGACGACTGGGATTTATCGAGCTCCTCGCGCCGTGTCTGGAGCATCTCGCGCTGCTTGGTGAAGTTGTTGTACTGCTCGAACGCCTTCTTGTTGACGTGGCTGAACTTCTTGAGTGCCTCGTTGACCTTGTGCAGGAGCTTTACCACTTTGTTGGATTCCACCCGCTCGAACTTTTCGAACGCCTCTTCGGGGAGGACGCCGAGGTCTCGGATGTTGCGCGAGCACTCGGCGGCCTTCTCCTGCAGGAGCGCCCGCTTCGCCATGGATTTTTCGATGCGCTTCTTCTGGCGCTCAATGTTGCGCGCTTCCTCTTGTTGCTCGGCCTGCAGCTCCGCCTTCTGTTTCTCCAGGGCATCAAGTTGTTTCGTCGCAGTGCTGATGTGTTCTTCGGCGGTCTTGAGTTGCTCCCTCATCTTAGTCAGCTTGGCTTTGGATTCCTTCAACTCGCGTTCGGCAGCCTTCAGATCTCCGCGACGGCGTCCACCGTGACCGGTGTCGGTGCCCTCGAGGTTATCCATGCTCTGGCCCTTGAGCTGGTCCAGTCTCATCCTCAGATTCTCGCGCAACTCGACCTCGAGGATCGACTTCCGCGATTCCCTCTCGGCGCGCTCAGCACTGACGATCCCCACCTCCTTCCTGAGCTCTTGACATTTCTGCGCGAGCTCCTCGAGCTTGGTCTCTTCCTCAGCGGTAAGCGATTTTTTGAATCCGCTATTGATCTCAACCTGGTAAGCCTCGAGCTGCTCGGTCATACTCTTGAGCGACGATTCGACATTTTCCCTGCTCTTGACCTTACGCTCGAGATTGTCCTGGTGCTGTCCCAGCGATGCCACCATGCCCTGCAGCTTTGCACGCAGCGGCGCAAACGAGTTCTCGACCTGCGCCTGTCGTGCTGTGGCCTTCTGCAGCTCTCCAACCGCATGAGTGATCTGCTGGTCGATCTTCTCGATCTCCGCCTTCTTCGCTGCCGCCTTGGCCGATTCGTCATCGTAAAGCTTCTGCCAATGCTTTACCGATTTGACTGCTTCGAGGCGACTCCGGCGGGGATCGTGGAATCCTCCAGTGAGCGCTCCCTTCTTGTCGGCGCGATCACCGGGCAGAGTGATGGCGCTCAGTCCGTGGGAGCGAGCGTACTGCGACGCCACGTTGAGGTCGGGACAGATGATGGTCTTGCCGAACACCTGCTCGAACGCCTTGGTGTACTTGGGGTCGAACTGCAGCTTCGACATCATCGGGATGGCATCGTTCGTGTTCGGTAGCTTCCCCATCCGTGGCTTGAGCCGGTTCAGAGGCATGAACGTCAGTCGTCCAGATTTGTCCTTGTTGAGTTGCTCGAGGACTCGCGTGGCGGTCTCATCGTTATCGACGACGTAGTGGAACAGACTCTGGCCCGCCGTGACCTCGACTGCGGTGTGATAGCGCTCTTCGACCTTGAGGATGAGCTCCGCGAGGGTGCCGTAGCAGCCGCGGTTACCAGATCTTTCCAGCTCATCCTTGATCTTGCGGACCGCCTTGAGACCGCGAGACGTGTTGTTGTCCATGGCCGAAGAAAGATTCCGCTCTGCTCGGTCGAGTTCCGCCTTGTAGGTTTTGAGAGTGCTGTCCAGCTGGGTGTCTTCACGCCACAGACGTTTGCGTGTGTCCATCAGTTCGTCCCGTATATGCTTTTTGGCAGCGATGTCTTCCAGGATGTTGTTGATCTCTTCGTCTCGGCCGTCGAGCCTGTGCCGGGCGTCCTCAATCTCCTTTTCTACGGCCGCAACGGCTTTCTTCGACTCGGCAATCTCCTTGTCCAAGCTCCTGGCGATGTCTTTGCTCTTCGAGAGCGCGTTCTGATACTCCTTGATCTCGTCCTTCAACCAGTCATCCCGCTCCTTCTCGCTGCGGAATCGATTGTTCCGTCCCTGCTTCGCGTATAGCCGTTGGCGGGCCGCATCCGCCTCGGCCAGTTCCTGCTTTAGCTTGCTCTCCTGTTCCTTCTTCTCGTTGTACTCCGGGAGCAGTCTCTGCAGTCCCTCTTCCCGCTCTGCGATCGCGGTAGTGATCTCCTCGAGCTCCTCCTCGTACCGCTGTTTGGCCTCCCGCAGATGTTCCTGGTCCTCGGACAGCGCCTTGACATCCAACTCGATCTGCGCCTGCCGTCGCACGTGTTCCCTGCGCTCCTCCTCCTGTTGCGTCTTATCCATCCGGTGCAGATCGACTTCTTGCTTTATGTTGCCGATCTTTGCGTCAAGCTCACGGATCGCCCTCTCTCGTTCCAAGAACGCCTCCCTGGAGTCTTCGTTACTCTCCAACCCCCGGATCTTGCCTTCCTCGATCTGGTCCAGGGCATTCCCGAGCTCGACCTGCTCGCGGTGGTAGATGGTGTACTCCAAGCACCTGCGTTCACGGTCCTTCTCCTGGTAGCCACGGAGCTCCTCCTTCTCCTCTTCGAGCTCGCTCAGCCGTTCCTCGATGTACTTCAGCAGCTCGTCGATCTTCGCGCGTTTGTTATCGGTGTCGTCCATGATCTTGAGACTCTCGGTCCTGCGCTGCTCGTAGACCTGGGTTCCGGCGACCTCCTTGAGCAGCAGCAGGCGCTCGGTGTCCTTCATGTTGGTGAGCGTGGTGACGCGGCCCTGCGGCACGATGTAGTACGGATTGCTGCGCGAGAAGCCGGCGCTCTCGAGCAGGTTCATGATGTCGCTCTTGCTCGCGTTCTTGCGGTCGAGCGTGTACTCGTCCTTCTTGAGCCCGATGGTGCGGCGCAGCACCACCTCGCTGCCGCCAGTCGGGAACCGCTCGTCCGAGTTGTCGAAGATGATCTCGACGTACGCCGACAGCACCGCCGACCCGGAGCCCTCGTGCAGCAGCGCCTGCCGCTCCTCGCGCCCCATCTGCGTGTACGCGTCCGACAGCACGAACCGGATCGCCGCGAAGAAGTTGGACTTGCCCGACCCGTTGCGCCCGACGATGATGTTGCATTTCGGCGAGAACGGCTCGATCACGGTCTGTTCGTTGTAGCTGGTGGGCGGGGGGGGAGGAGGCGATGGTTAGATACGATGTCCCTAGAGAGCGCGGGGTGCGGAGGGTGAAGGGTAGGGTGGAGAGCGGGGCGGAGGGTGGAGGGGGTGGAGGGGAAGCTACGATTTGAAGCCTTGGATGATGATCTGTTTGATATGCATGATGCGTGGTGTGCGGCGCGGGGACTGGTCCCGCCGGGTGCGGTACGTGCGGACAAAGCTCTGGTGATAGGGCGTAGAGAATTGAGCGGTGGCGTCAGTGGTACGGTATCAAGTCGTGTACGTGTCTGTGTTTGGGTTTTGGGGTTGGTGTTGTAGAACGCGTTGATTCGCAACGGCGCGTCGGGGGCGAGAGTGTGTAGTCATCTTACCTGCACTCTCACGCCCACACAATAACGGCTACAGGGTAAGGAGAGAGCGGAGTGTGGCGCAGTCTGTGGCTAAAAGTGGCAATGTAGTTTCCGCACATGTGAATTCGATGTCCCCCCATAAGTTGTGTCGCACAGCCAAATGAAAACTCCCAGCAGAGAGATGGGACAGCAGAAAATAATGGACGGAAACAAAAATATCATATCGCAAACGCCCCTCCCCCCCCAAAGTGCATGCATCTATGCTGCGAAATGCTTGCTCCAGTGCAACCCAACCCAACGACGCCACACCCCGCCATGACTGTCCGCAAGCACTTTATCTAGAACTATCTATCTGCGAGTCTCTAATTGTTCCTACACTCTATCTGCTCTTAATGACCCACATCACGCAACAGTCGCCTACTGGGTCTTCCGCTCGCTCGGCGATCCCATCTTCTGGATCTCCATCAGCATGGCTTCCCGGGTGGTGGTAGTGATCCGCTCAACGTCCTCCATCGTGAGCTTGTCCGTCTCGATGGGCTTCAGGACCTTATGCATCCCGCTATCAGCAGCCGTTTTCGCATCCCATCCCTTTCGACTCCTCGCCGACACATACCTTCACTTTGATGGTGCCCGGCTCAAAGGTCCGGTCCTGCAGATGCAGCACGTGCGAGTAGTTCTGGACGACGACCGGGACCACAGGCACACCAGCTTGCACGGCCAGATGGAACGCTCCCTTCTTGAAGGGCAGCAGGTCCGGCTTGCTAAAGTACGACCGGGTGCCTTCGGGGAAGATCCAGACGCTCTGGCGGTTGCCCTTGATCTCGTTGACCGCGCTGTCGAACGCCGCAATGGCAGTCTTCCTGTTGCCTCGGTCGATGAAGACGGTTCCGCTCAGGGCCACTGTTGCGGGGGGGTGTAAGCCTCTGCCACTTGTGCCGCCAACTTCATGGGGCGCCTACTGAACCAGCCCAAGAACGGCACGAACTTGAGACTGCGCTTGGCGGTGACCGAGCAGTGCTTCGGGAACGCTCGGCCGAGGAACAGGATGTCGAGCTCGCTCTGGTGGTTGCTGACGAAGACGGCCGGCCGCGTGTCCAGGTGCTGCTCGCCCTCGATGTCAAATTCGATGCCCATGATCGGGCAGCCCAGATTCTTCATCGCGCGCGCGGTGGTCCACTGCGCGATCGAGACGCGGCCGACGGCGCGCAGCGCCAGCGACGCCACGACGCCATACGTCGCGCACGTCAGCAGCAGCACGTAGCACGTCAGGATCCGCGCGTAGAACCGGCAGCTCTTGAAGAAACGCCCGAGCACCGAGAGAACCATGATCAGGCCGAGGATGCTCGAGGGAATGGCGGCCAGCAGGCTGTACATGGAGCGCGGAAAGGTGGAGGAGAAGGACGAGGTTAGCGGTGGCGGTGGCGGTCGTGGTAGAGTATCTATGTGGTTAGACGGAAAGGAACAAAGCCATGTGAGAACGAGCACACACGGGGTTTCGCCTGGTCGTTGTGGCGGAGGTGGGAGGTCGTTCGCGTGTGCGAGCTGCAGGGTTCGACGGACTAAAAGAAGCAACAACAAACGAAGGCAAAAAAACGCTTGAAGCGAAGCGGCGGGCAGGATTCATGTATCTGCGTCGTTTATGTACTCAGGACAGTCTGCTAGTGGGCATCACCAGACTCCGTTATGGGATGTGATGTTTGCTGGCATGTGCAGCTCCGGCTGCGGCGAACAACTCTGCATGTAATACATAGCATGTATGTACTAAGCTTGCTTCGGAAGTCCGAGTTCATGTTCCATCACTCGCCGCCGCAACTTCATGCTATGCACTTGACTTGTTGATCCCGTCTTGCGAGCAGACATCTGCTCGAGTCTCGAGAACCACAGCAAAAACCAGCACTTCCCCAGCCCTCGGTACGCATCCCTCGAACCGCCTCAGACACAGCTGCTGTGGCCGAACTCAAAGGTGCTGATGCACACCGCGGTCACCAGACCAAGCGCCTATCCCTAGCAGCATTCCCCGAACACCACTATTTTGACGTTGGTTGGGTTTGCGGAGGTGGCAGCAGTTGGCCGACTTCGGCTAGCCGCACGGAAGCTCCTTCCAGGAGAAGTCGAGCGGGGTATTCTCGGAGGTCGATCGCGCAATCACATGCCGCCCAACCAAACCTGGGCCGACGCCGGGCTTAACTAATCCAGAGAGAGAAGAAGAAGCGTGAGGTGAAGTCGGTTCCTGTTCCGCGCCCAAAGATCGTGGACCGGTCGGACGGTGAAAAGGAAGATGCGCACGCCCAACCGTATCCGTGCTCGCGATAAACGGATGGCCAAACAGGTAGATATCTATTGAAAAAAAAAACCTCTACTCCCATGCTCTGTATACCCATCTAGCCGTGTCCCCAACCCCGAAACCAATACGATGCAACAAAAACACCACATCTAAACCGCGCCTCCGAGGCTCTCCCTCTTCAGCAGGTCCTCAACGACCCGCTCGAGCCACCAGCGATGCATCCTCACATCGTTCCGCAGCTCGGGATGGAAGCTGGTGCCGACGACGTTCCCCTGCCTGACGGCCACGACCCTCGCGGTCCCGCTGCTCCTCTCCCGCTCGCGCTCGTGGTCAGCGCCGTGGTTCAAACCCTTGGCATCCGCCTCGCTGAACGGCCTATCCATGCGGTCCAGGCCCTCCTTGGGCAGACTGCCACTGCGCAGCTCAGCAAGGATCTCGACGAAGCCGTCCTGCGTGAACTCCCTCTCGATGCGACCCCTGGGCTGCAAGCTGGGCGCGTGAACCTGCTCCTCGCCCTCCTTGAGCGTGTGAGGAAGCACGGCATCGACGATAGGCGCGCGGATGAACACGCCCAGGAACGGCGGCTCGTCCGCGCCCAGGAAAGATAGCCGCAGCGGCTCGCTGAAGCTCTCAACCTGCCGTCCGAAGTGATTGCGGTTCACGCGCACGTCCAGGCCGCCGATCAGCTCCTGGCCGCTCGCCTTCGTGCGGTTCGCCGACTCCGACAGCAGGATCATCCCCGCGCACGTGCCCCACGTCGGCCGCCGCGACACTTTGACGAACTCGCGCAGCGGCTCGAGCAGCCCGCTGCGCTCGGCGACCAGCGCCATCGTCGTCGACTCGCCCCCCGGTATGATCAGTGCGCTGCTGCGCGACAGGTGCGCCGCCGTCTTGACGAGGATGAAGCTGAATGCGTACGGAGAGTCGCGGAGCTGAGAGGAGGCTTTGCGGAGCAGCTGCACGTGCTCGTCGAAGGCGCCCTGCAGCGCTGCGGTTCGTGAGTCATTGTCGAGGGACAGATGGCGGAAACTGACCACATACCGAGGACGCCTATCACCGCCGATTTTTTCTGTGGCGTTATTCCGTTCATGGTGGTATCTTGGGCGGGAGTGTTGGCCGGACGAGACGGTAGTTTGCTATGTGCCGGTGATGTGGCGGTTGGGGGGTGGAGGGGCAATTGTTTGACCAGAGATAAGTTAGCCGCATGGTGAGATTTCAAGATTCTTGGCATAGAGCCATCCAGATCGCAAATCCGACGCCATGCATCTCCGTTAGCCAGCTTGCTCTGCCTCGGAGCGCCGATGATCTCTCCCCGAGGAAGCGAGGGCAGCGGGTTTTACACATGTGGGCGCTTGGCCATGATTAGGAGCAGCGAAAATAGTATTACACGGTCCTGGCAAAATCACAGCATTCCCTCCCTCCAGACCCTCTGCGCCAGCGTCTGAATAGCATCGACGTCGACGGGCCCACTGACAGTCTCGTCCTCAAGTGCCTTCACCGCTGCGCCGGCGACATCGTCGACAGCCAGCGGCTTATACCCAGCAACCCCCAACCCGGGCAGCCTTCTGCCAAAAAGTCCGTTGACCGCACTGACGACGCCGAGAACGCCGGCGAGCGGGATCGTGATCATGCGCGAAGAGTCGTACAGGAACGGCGGGCGCAGGAATACCGTGCGCATGTTGCTCTGCGCACCGATGCGCTCGATAATCGACTCGGCCTCGCGCTTCGTTGTGATGTAACGCTGCGGCATCGCCGCGAACGAGTCGATCGCAGACACGTACAAGAACACCTTTGCCTTGGCTTTGACGGCTTCCTCGGCCAGTGTCACCGCTGCACGCACGCACCGTCAGCCCCGCTTCCACTCTCACTCGCATCTCTGGGAAACACACCGGTATCCCGATTCATAGTCTCGTAGCTCAACGCTGCGCGTCCCGCCCGCACGGTATTCTCTCCCCCGCCGCGTGTAGAGTCGAACGCCTTCTTGAGTCCCGCCACCAGCGGCTCCTTGCCGGTGAGCACGCCCTTGTAGTCAGCTTCGAGCAGGATGCCCATCGAGTGCACGACCGCGTCAGTGTCCTTCAGCGCTGCCTGGTACGTGGCCGGATCCATTGCGTCGCCGCGTGTCCAGTTCACGTTGGCAGCCCACGCGGGCGGCGTCGGCTGCCCCCACGACGGTTCGCCCGAGCGCGAGAGCGACGTCACACGCCAGTTGCGTGACGATGCGAGTTTGCAGATCCGGCTGCCTAGGAAGCCGGAGCCGCCGCAGACGAGGAGGGTGCGTGGTGGCCGGGACATTGTGGGGATTCCGAAGGTGGAATGGCGGTTCGGGGTGGGTTTGTGGATTGCAAGTGGTGAAGGGCGATCGACTGTGATATAGTGGGGGAAGAAAGCTCAGGTGGTCTGACGTCATTGATCACCAGAGGTCATGGCTTGGCAAGAGTTGAGCTGACGATCTCCCTGTGCTTCGTCCGTGGCAACCAAACGATCTATAGACCCACCGATGAGCTCTTCGGTCGGGATTGTCGCGTAACGACTTGGACGGATTGGACTCGCTTGGTAGGTAAGTATGTAAGTGGATGCTTGCAGCCGCGGTCCTTCAAGCCCCCGAAGGCTGTACCCTCCTTCAACACAACCTCCTCGCGACGAAACCTTATACTGTTAAAAAATTCAAGTTAACGGAGCAGAGGTTGGGAAAGCACACTTCGCCCATCGGAAGTAACAGTACATACCAGTCGCTAAGACACGCCGACTCGGAAGTGGTATCGGCTCGCGGTGGGGGATAATCGAACTTCCACCATGATCGAGATCTGATGACTTCCATAATGAAACTCATGGTATCTACAAGGGTGGTGACCTCTGGCGGACATGTCATAATCCCCAGGTATCTTTTTACCAACTCCGACCGTTAAGCGAATTGTACTCTTCTCGGTTTGATTTATTACTCGTGACCAGCCATACACACGGAAACAAGACACATTGCTTTGTTTCCTTAAACATTAGCGAGACCTTGAATACGACCAAAGGCCTATCATGGACATTGTAAGAAAGAAAAACAACAATCAAAAAGCAGAACAGAGCGCGAACGGTTCTAGGGCGCGAGAGTGGAGGAATTAGTCTGGGCATGTGGGCGGTCGTCTGGAATATCACCGCTCCGCAAATCACAAAATCACCTATGTTCGCCGCTAACTCATTCATCGCGTCTTTCTCCCAATCTACTATTGCCACACTCCATTTCCCCATCGCTCCGCTTCATTGAGTTTTGAAGGAAGCCAACGGATATCATCAAATCGAAATCAAGAAACGGAGAAAGAAAGCCCGTTGTTGTCGGTCCCTCTAGATCATGGTACCTCTCTCGAAGGAGTCCCTGATCTCCTTCGTGTACTTGCCGTAGGCCCTCGCCAGCTTCTGGTTGAACGCCTTGTTCTTGTCGTTGATGTAGGTGACGTCCTGATCCTCTCCACTGCGCTTCCTACTCATCCTGGCGTCCTCAGCCTGCTTCAGATCGGAAACCAGCCGATCCACAGCCTCCTTCTTCGGCCGATTGTCGACGAATCCTAGACTGTCGGCGTCCGCATAGAATGTGCCGTCGCGGTCAACAACCACCAACTCTCCATCCTCGGTCTCCACCACAGTCCCATCCTTCATCAGCTTCGCCTTCTCGGCACCGTACCCTTCAAGGTCCGGCTTCAGCTCCCTCATCTGCTTCTTATAAATCTTCCTGGCAGTCTGGGTGTAGTCCTGAAATGCGACGTCCTCAGCATGGCGCTTCTTCTTTTCCATGCGGCGATCCCACCGCTCTGACTCCTCAACCGTCCAATCCCACGCTCGCTTTCGCTCAAAGTCCTCGCCCTGCTCGGCTGTCTCGACTTTTGCAAGCTTGAACTCGGCTTCGGCCTTCTTGCGCTGCAGCTTGGATGTTGTGGATGGGTCGATCGCTTGGCGCCGTCGCTCGGCGTAGACTTCTTTAAGATTTGTGGCTGACGATTTTTTCTACAACACGTTGTCAGTCGAGGATGGTCGCCCGAATAAGGGGATGTGCGTACTTACAGCGCGGTTTTGAAGCGCTCTCCACCGGTCCATGCGTGCTTTGACGGGATCTGTCACGGTGCTACTGCTGGCGGAGGTGGAAGGCTCGGGGGTGTTCTCCGAGGAGGCGCGAGTCTCTGGTGCTGATGAGGCCGCGGGGGCTGGGGAGGTCTCAGTTTCGCTAGGCGGCATTGTTGCAATCGCGTATGATATGGCTTGAGAGTAGAAACAGTGACGGAGGTGGTGGGTGGTGATAGTGGTGGGAAGGTTTGAGTGATGTGAATGTGGATGTGAGCCTATGTATTAAAGCCAACGTGGTTAGAACCGCACGTGATTAGGTCAGCGCACGTGATTTAAGCAAGCATCACGTCGATTTGAACTTGCTTCGTGTTAACCAACATCGCGACACTCCTCTTGCCGTCACTCGCCCTAACCTTAGCACTCAACTCAACCTAGACCTCAACATGCCCCCGTCAAATACTAAACGCGTCAAGGTACCAACCACACGATCTAACCAAAACATCCGGGTTCGCATTTCTTTTGTCTACTTAAAGTCCACAAATTCTCACTCCTGACTGTCGACTGGTGTGGCGAGTTCTAGGGAGTCAGCATATACCGTCCGATCGTTTACGGCAACATCGCCATCCCGATTGATCCCAATGACCGTCCTCGTGGTATGCCAGTGGACCATACCCACCAGTGGACCATCTGCGTCAAGGGTGTAGACGGAGCGGACATCACACACTTCATCAAGAAGGTCCAGTTTAGGCTCCACGCTGACACGTATCCGAATGCGTTGCGATGTATATCCACACGACCTTGCTGTCCGGGCAAGCGATGGTACTGACGGAAGATAGCGTTCGAGCAGCCCCCCTTCGAGGTCTCTGAGAGCGGCTGGGGAGAATTCGAAATTCAGATCAAGCTCTTCTTCCATCCGGAGAGCAATGAGAAGCCACTGACGCTATTCCACTACCTCAAGCTTCATCCCTACATCGGCGACCATGAGGAACTCGAGCTCGCGCGCCAGCAGCGCAGGCCCGTTATGAGCTATCTTTACGACGAGCTGGTCTTCAACGAACCGACCGAAGCGATGTACGACATTCTTACCAGCAAAGGCACGGTCAAGCTGCCGTCGAAGAGCAAGGCGAAGGGGCGCGGAGAGTTCGTGGCTGAGACGGAACAAGTGGAGCTGGACCGTCTGAGTGAGGGACTGAGGACGGTACAGAAACATATTGAAGACGCGAGGAACAAGCTTGCTGCGAAGGAGGAGGAGATCAAGGAAATGAAGAAGTTGTTGGACAAGTGATCGAGGCTGCAGAAGGGACCTAGTGGGGGCGTTTGGCGTTTTGGTGCTGGTGTTCATTCAAGTGATCTTTCTTTATCCACTACAACGACATGTACCGTCCGATTGATATCGTACAGCCCACCTGACCGTGCAAGAGCCTCATTCAACCTCGGTCTTCAATTGCACTCCATGCCAACCCCTGATCTCCTCCGCGAGCACTTCGTTAACCATACGATGCTGCTTCATCATGTTCAATCCCTTAAACCGCTGCGATGCGATCTCGATGGCATACATTGATCCGCATCCGCCCGAGACATCGTGCACCTGCCCACCATCAGCACTGCCACTCACCATCCTCCAATTCGAAGCACATATCATACCTCGAGCCTTGACGGCTCCAATGCCTCCGTAAGTTTCCTGAACACGTGCAATTCGCGCTCGTCGAGCTCCGCTGGGGGCTGCAGTTGAGGATACAAGGTGAGTGCGGTGCGAGTGAAGGGCCGGGCTTGCTGTAGCCGTGGGTACAGCATACGGGAGCGGAGGGATAGCATCTTTTGGGATTCTCGGATCGGCTCAGGACCTGACGGGGATTGCCGGGATGAAGATGGCGGGGTTGTCCGTCAACTGTGAACGTGGGACTTGGCGTCACGGGGTCGAAGAGCGAATGCTTGGTGCTGGGTTGTTGGCCGCGGGGGTGGAGAACAATCTATGGCTTTTTCCTACAAATGTTTTGGCTTTGACTGTTGATTGTCATATATCCAGGCCGAGGTCGCAACCGGACCTAGCGCGCAATCCGGGTCCCCCGGAGCCTCAAGTGATCCGGATTGGCTACATATTCAACTATCCCAACGGTCACGGAAGGGGGAATCGAGCTGATGGCAAACCAGAAAAAGCTATCTACGATTTCACTCCATATTTCATGTGATGTCTTACTCTTTATTGGCAACGTCTTTGTTCGTCTCAGCATTTGGTTGCCAGCGCAACGGACTGGCGGTTAAGTTTAAGTGATGATGCGGTTGGGGGATATGGGTGAAATGGAAGGAAATTCGACTGAACAAAAAAAAAAGAGAGACCGAAAAAAGAAAGCAAACGAGACCGAAATATTCATTGCCATTCGGATTAGAAATGGCACTGCGATAAACAGCAGCGTTATTTGCTTCGCACTCGCTCGTCACTCAATCTCTCTCTTTCACCTCTCGCCACTGCCACTACTTCACTGTTCCTACCAACCACACAACACAACGACCACACAACCACTCTGCATCAACATCACTTCCGCCACCGCTCCCTCAACTTTCACCTCCTCCACCATCCACCCTCCTCTCTGTCCGAACCGCACCTTCGCCGTATCATCCGCCTCCTCGTATCCTTTTCCGGCTTGGCAACCACAAACATCCGCTCTCCGACAACCCAACACAACTCAACGCTGGATCTATTCTCCAACTTTCTCTCTCCCCTGCGCTCCGCACGACCACACTCCCTTGCCAGCAACCCGCCTTCTCCTTCGAGCCTCGGTGGGCCCCATGGTCTTCGTCGCTTTGGTCGACTAAGGAACTCGCTTCGTCAAGCTTCAAAGAATCGCGAATCAAAACAAGACCCCGGCTCGTCACCTGTGCAGAGCCGCATCACCAGTGCCTCCCCCGTTACCACCGCCGCAAAAATGCCCGCCCCTACAGCGTCGTCGTCTTCGACGCCGCAAGTATTGTCACCGTCACACGCTTCGACCGTGTGCCAGCTGCGAGGACTGGTGTGGCATTTGTTGGACAATGGCATGCTGGAGACCGCGGTCTTCACCGCCGAACGGTTACACGCGTTCGATCCAAAGAGCGCCGACGCGGCGCATTTACTCGCGCTGTGTTTGATTAGAGATGCTCAGTACCGGAGGGCTGAAGTCCTGACGAAGAAGTGGTTGAAACATGTGGGATGTGCGTATATCTTTGCACAGTGCTGTCTGAAATTGGGCGATGGGAGAGAGAAGCAAGGGATTAGCGCGCTCGAGACTTGCAAACGGCATTGGATTTCACTTACAGCTTGGAGTGAGTATTTTCTCCCTCTCGGTGCAGTTTTGGGAGCTTGGATATCTCCAGTGCCATCTCCTGCCCCGCACCGGTCATCCTTTTCTGTCGTTACGTACTCAGACTAATGAATGCCGCATGGCACGACTTGCTTAGATCAACACTCGGATACGACCAGGAGAATCCTACCAGATGCTTCCGTTGTACACTGCTTGATTGGGAAATTGTGGCAGGCTCAAAATGACAATAAGAAGTCCATCGAGTCATATGTCGCTGCAGTGAAGGTGAACCCATTTCTTTGGGAAGCCTTCACTGGCCTCTGCAATACTGGTAAGACTGCTCCTATGCTGGCCTGTTATGCGGCGATTTTTCTTCCTCGACCCTGTTTGGTTGACAGCCGGGCTAGGTGTGAACCTTCGGGTAAACAACATATTCAAGCAAAACTCGGAGATGGTGGAATACTGCAAAATCGCGCCCGTCCCATCAAATTTGATGCATATGGAAGAACCGGCACCCCGAACTAGGAATGCCACCGAAAACTACCAGAACGATCCATTCATATCCACAGCTCACAATCGGGATCGCTCCGACCTTTCGTACAACAACCATCCTTCGTTCTTCAATAGACTCAACGAAGGTACCGGTAGCTCGAGCCACCTGGAGACACCCACTGCACAGCCATCCGGTGCCGGTCCCAACGACTTGGGCATGGGCAATGGTCTTCATGACAAGCCACTACCTCCACCACTGCGCAAGACCCGTGCGGCTGCTGAGCTCGGTGCACGCAAGCTTACAAGTCGAGCCGGCCGAGACGTCAACGAATCGAAGCGAGTGCCCACCGAACCAATCGCACCCGCGGCGCCAGCTAGGAGGAGCACCCGGCTAAATACGCTTAAGTTTAGCAGTAGCAAGTCAACCACCGGCGAGCGTGAGACGCGGTTGACAGCTAAGGAGCGCGAACGCGAACAGAAAAAACGAGCGGTCAGTGCCCGCCTTCGATCGAACCTCGCCGGCAGCGCTTCGCTTGCGGGAGGCAAGGAGAAGGGTGGTTCGGACGATGTAAATGTGCGTGGCAACCCGCCGGCAGTTAGCGGCGCGCTGCCTGTGACCGCCGCCGGCCACAGCTCGGCCAAAAAGCGCAAAGCCTGCGTTGAACCATCGCTGACCCGAGTTGCCAAAAAACAGATGTCGGAAGCCCCGTCAAGAATGCTCCAACCTCCTCCACTTCTCCAACCTCCAGCTCCTACAAAAGACAGGCACAAGGAGGAGGCGCAGACATACCTCCTAGACATATACCGCAAGCTTGGCACCGGCTATTTCAATCTGAATCGGTATCATTGCCCAGAGGCACTCGCGGCACTAGGATCATTACCGGTTAGCCAGCGCGAAACTCCACGGATACAGTGTCTGATGGGTAAGGCATATTACGAAATGGCACAGTACAACCAAGTATGACGAACCAAAATGATTGCGGGGAAGCGAACTGACGTGTTTGTAGGCAGAGACTGCTTTTACTAAGATTAGAAGCATGGACGCTGTCCGAACGGAGGACATGGAGGTGTTTTCAACGGTACTGTGGCATCAGAAAAAAGACGTTCAGCTGGCGTTTTTGGCACGAGAGCTTATGGACCTTGATCACAATTCACCGGAGGCTTGGTGTGCCCTCGGCAACGTATTCTCCCTCCAGCGGGATCATGATCAAGCACTCAAGTGTTTCAAGAGGGCGACGCAGCTCAACCCCAAGCTAGCGTACGCATACACGCTTCAGGGACACGAGCACGTCAGCAATGAAGAGTATGAGAAGGCACTCGCCAGCTACCGCCTCGCTGTCGCTGCGGACAACAGACACTACAATGCTTGGTACGGCCTTGGTAGAGTTTACGAGAAGCTGGGAAAATACGAACACGCTGAAAAACATTTCCGTTCCGCCGCCAAGATCAACCCCACCAATGCTGTCCTGGTATGCTGCGTGGGCATGGCGCTGGAGAAAATGAAGGACTACGAAGGAGCCCTGATGCAGTACAACTCCGCTGTCAAGATGGCCCCAGGGAGCGGGATGTCGAGATTCAAGAGGGCACGGACCCTCATGAGCATGCAGAATTACGAGGTACCTATTTCTGAGTGTGGATGGCAATCGATCGCGAGGCTGACGAACTGTAGGCTGCGCTGGAAGAGCTCATGATTCTGAAGGACCTTGCTCCGGACGAAGCGAATGTGCACTTTACACTGGGCAGACTCTTCAAGAGTATGCACAATAAGACGATGGCGATCAAACATCTGACCATCGCACTGAATCTCGATCCAAAGGTATTTCCATCGTCCGTGTTGCTGCCGGAGCGTGGCTGACCACCAGTATCCAGGCGGGACATCTCATCAAAGAAGTTATAGAGAATCTCGACGAAGAAGAAGACAGTTTTTCCGTCGAGGATTCCGAAGTGTACCGACTCTTGGATGGCGACACTTGACATCCAGCACTTCAGCAAACCCTGATGATCACTAGCAGTCACGATGTCCTACGAACGCGCACCACCACAAGTTGCTAACGTACAGTCCATTTTTAGTTTTTTCTTTCTTCCCTTTTCCTTTTCCTTTTTGGCGTTCTCAAGGGTGTTTTCCTTTTAACACGCTTCATTGTGTTTTTTCGGGGATTTTCCAAGAGTACGGAGTTATGCATTTTTTTCCTACGTCTTTTTCAGTCATTCTTGATGTTACCATTTGCGGTGCGGGAAAGGCAATGGAGAGTGTGTCTGTGTGCGTGGCTTGCATTGGCCTGGGTTTAGGATGCATCAATCAGGGTAGTCGGACGATTTGGCTTTCTTCCTCTCCGTGACCACCAAACAACCAGCCTCAGACTGTATTTGATGTCTACAGCGGCAAGCAATCGGGCTGTGCTGGGATGGGGGGTGGGGCGATGCTTTGTGCTTTTTCGCATATTTTGACGGGGTAACTATACTTCTTAGAGGGATTTACATATTGTTTAGCCCAACTAGTTTGCACGGGCTAGTTGGATTAGTATTGGCTGCGGCTTTTTTGGCTCCGAAGAAAACGATATGAAGATTATGGCGGTTCGCCGGGAATGTGTATAAAAGCAACTGGTGAATCATTATCCCACCAGGATGGTGTCGGAAATTTACTGGAGAATTTTCAATACTATTAGGGAGAGGGATTACCCACGTCGGTGTACGGGATTTGACAGCTATGTAGGTAGTTGGGTCTAATTAGAATGAGGTATGATGTTGTGGCACGTGAAGATGCGTCGCAGTCGCAGGTTGGAGTTTCAGGTACGGGGCCGACGCCTTCTCCAACCCCCCCGGTCTACATACCCCACCAACACAACCCGACAAACACCGCAATGTCTAGCCACTCCAAAAGCAGATCCCAATCACCCGACAGTCGGAACCCTACGCGGCTTCCGGCCTACGAGCCCCCGATCCTGCCGCTCCACCAGCGGGCGATGCCGCAGCTGACGCAGGACGCCTTGGAGATCGCGCGGAAGGACAGCGAGCTCCTCGACCGGGCACGGGCGTTCCTCACGACTTCCGCCAGCCAGCTCGGACAGCGCAGCCATTTCGCGACCACCGAGAAGGACGAGATGGTGCGGATCCTGGAGGGTCTGGACGAGAGCGCGAAGCGGCTGGTCGACTACCGCCGGAAGGTCAAAGACCGCGAGGCCGCGATGGTTGAGATCGTGCGCGAGGAGGAAGAGCGGCCCAGACCGCCAGAGCCGCCCGAGGAGCTCGCGCCCGTTAGGGTCGAAGAGGGCGTCTGGGGAAGATACTCGGAACGCGTGAGGGAGCGCCAGAAGGCGTGGGATGAACGGTCGGAATTCGAGAAGTAGTTACCCACATCTCGCCCCCCCCCCCCCCCTGTATCGGTGACTGATGACCGAGCGAACGGAATAGATACGCCAGCGACGACGACTACGATCTGTTCCGTCGGATCTACTGGGACGCACGCAACCCCGATATTCCGCTGCCATCGGCCCGCGCGTGGTTCCACGTCCAAGGCGGCGGCGACCCCGACTCCGACTCCGACGACATTCAGATCGCGCGCCAGACCGAGTCCTACAAGTGTCCGCTCACGCAGCGCGAGTTTTCCGACCCCGTGCAGGACCCCCACTGCGGCCACACCTTCGAGCGCGACGCCATCCTGGAGATGCTCGGCAACAAGCCGAACATGACCTGCCCCGCAAACGGCTGCAGCCAGAACATCGTCCGCAGGAACCTGGAGCCCAACAGGACGATAATGCTGAAGCTGGGAAGGCACCGCGCCACCGAAGAGAGGAAGAAGCGGCAGAAGGATATGGCGAACGGGGGGCTCGGCGACGCGGACTATTGGGACCACGAGGACGAGGACGGGGCGGGCACACGGTCGTCGCCCGTGAAAATCAAAAGGGAGTCAGGCAGCGGCAGGAAGAAGCCAAGGAGGGATACGGTGGTATCTGTGATCGACGATGACGACGAATAGTTGGATGAGCAACGGTATGTAGTATTAGTCGAATCGTTGTCATATCCATAGCTGTACAACACGGAGCGTCACTCGCATCTCTTTGCTTTGATTCTTCCGGCGCGTTTGCGAGTTATCCCGTTGGGGGGACCGATGCCCCCTTCTCAGATCACTCGGGAACATCAAGCGAGAGATCCCGGAGCTAAGTGGCCAAAAAGTAGGGCGGACTGTATATAATATCGTCATGATCCAATAATAGGGTCGCACACGATTAATGAATCATCATCATCGCCAAAAAGTAGGGCATTTTAGACTTTTGCCGATATAGATATCGCCGTGATCCGGTAGCGTCGTATGTGATCGTTGAAGCAGTAGCACCAACACTCGAGTATCGCTTGGTGCAGCGCTCGCTGCAGCAGAGGCCGCCCGCCGTGGCGTCAAGTGCTGGGTTGAGCTGGCGAGCGGCAGCGTCTACCGGAGCGAGCGCGAGCCGTGCAAGGAGTCCGGCCGGCTCAAGCTGTGGGGGCGGCTACATAGCGAAAAACAAGCTCGAGGCCGAGGAGGAGCTGCAAAGGATTGAGGGGTACATCGTATGGACTGTCGCTCGAGAACAATTTTTCGACGTGCTAACCGCGATGTCGCCGCGATGTTTGCGGAATTGTGCCTCGCCGAATGCACCGCGCGGCCCATATCATGGGATGGGCCCGTGGACAGGACCAACTGGAGCACGCCATTGCCATCTCCACGCGCATGCCGAATGTCCCACTTCAGCCCTGCCTTGCGTCCAACCGGCCGCAATCCCTGGGTGAAAAACAAAACTGTAAAGCACAACTCGACACCTTCGGTGGACTCTCTAGAACTTTTCCCCCTCTTTCTATACCGCGCTGGCTCCTTCACGAATTTCAGTCTTCCCTCTGATCTCACGGGCCTTACCAGCTTAAGCCTGCTTACGTTACCGCCACCGAAGACACGTCCTCGTTCCGCAGTAACTCCTCTCAACGCTCCGTCTCTACACGCGGAACAAAGCCTCTCGAAATGTCTACCCGGTATCCAATGGAGGTTTGGATAGGAAACAAGCGGTACGAGATCCGCACCGGAGAAGAGCTGGCAGCGGCGCTATGTGAGATCGACACGGTAGGCGGAGAGCGGATGCCGCTTCGGATGTTCCATCGCTGACGAACACACAGAGAGACGGATCGGCGGTCTTACAAGTTCGTATCTCTCCGACAGATGCTGGCCCCGCGTCCATATTCTGAGTCGATATAGCTTCACCCAGGACCTAAACGCAGATCTATTGACTCTCCTCTACTCATTCGAGGCGTCCTTGAGGCGGGCCAGTATACCCGTGGTTCCGGGTTCTGAGAACGTGCCAGAAACAGGCGATCGTGTTGGTTTTTCGGCTAAGTACGAGAAGCCCTACTGCTGCAAACCGTGCTCTGGGTGTCTCAAGTGTCCCTCATGTGACTGCAGCGGTTGCCCGGATAGGGACTGCAACTGCACACAATGCCCTGGCGATCTCACGCCCAGCTGCGGTACGTGCCCTGAAGTGTTTTGCTGTCGACATCACTGATCGAAAAGATCGCGTTTCTTGGGTACAAATTCCTGCATACGAGGAGGTGCCCTCCCGAGCGCAACAACAGGCACCTACAGGCGTCACATTGCCGTATATCTCCTCAAAAAACGAAATGATATCGTTGTATACCGATAATTCAACGTGAGTTTTTGGGCCAGGGTAGCCAGCACAAAAGTTCTGACGACATGAAACCGCAATTTCATCCGGCGCAAGCGCCTTGCCTTCTGGTTTCTGACCGACAAAGCCGGCCGCAAATATTTCTTCAACCACCGTTGGAAGGCAACCGAAAACCAAGCCGTACCTGCAACCGCGCCTGCATCAATCCTCGCCTCCTGCCTAAATGGTGTGTGCGATGACTGGGACAAACTGATCAATTGCTACAAGCAATTGCTTGCCGTAGCGGTACGTCTTTGTTGCCTGGAATAACTTCATAGTGTACGAGACTCAAAACTGGTGTTAGAGCAACAAAATTATGAGCGATCGCGAGTTGAACTATCAGCACTTCATCCGGTCGTTGGTCAGCATCGCCGACGCACCAGGCAGCTGGCTAAGGACTTTGATATGAAGTGGGATCAACACCTAGGGATCGAGGACGAGGCCTACGACCGGGAAGAAGAGGAAATTTCTGACGTGGAGAGCCGGAGCAAGCCTTATCGTCCAAACCGACCCCGCCGCCCCGTACATCCCAACGGAAACTATAGGCCGTTGCGTGCCAGCCCGCTTTTGGGGTGGGTGCCAGTGAGAGTTCCGCGAAAGCGCCGGCAATATGAGAGCAGGGCGCCGTGGGCAGAACAAGGAGTAGGCGGTGATCTATTGAAAGCGATGGTACGGCTTGCGGGTGTCAGTAACGATTTAGAGAACGGGGTGGTCAAGAGGATTGACGTCTTGCTTCAAAGAGTACGTATTCCTTGAAGTTGTTCTGTTGCAATGGTTCATCTAACAATCTAAGCTTAGGCATCCAATATCGTCTCCATCGACGAGGCATACAAAGCCCGAGAACAGAATTCCAGCATCAATAGGCTATCGTGGATCACGGTATCCCTACCTACCGTAGTGCTCCGATAAATATAGCTAACCGTGGAGATCTCATACACAGTTCATATTCCTGCCATCACTATTCGTCATAGTATGCCGGCCTCATCTCCGACGGCTTGAGAACTTGTATCTGACATCCTGTTAGAGCTTGTATGGCATGGATGTGAACGCTCTTGCGAATAATCCCAGATGGACCACTTATTTCTTCATTGCCATGCCAGTGTTTGCAGTCGTGATAACGGTGGTCATTATCCTGACACCTGAAAGATGTCGCCGAGGGCTCCCCTGGTGTCGCTGGCTTCCTGAAACCGATTCGTCGGTTCAGAAACAAGGCTAAAATTTCTAACAAGGGATGTCAGATTTCTTCGTCTATTGCGGATTCTCGTTACGGCAAGCCCTTCGTTGATGCAATCCTCTCGGAAAGGAATGCAATGGTCAAGTATCTCCTGGGACTTGGAATTGTTGATGCCAATTTTTATGACGGGAAAATGACGGGATTGCAACACGCCGCAGCCGCTGGCAATGAAGGTCTTGTTCAACATCTACTGGAGAACGGGGCCAACGTCAACGCAGAGGCAGGGGATGATCGTGGAAGAACAGCCCTACAGGCCGCATCGGAGCGAGGCCATCTTGCGGTAGTGGATCGGCTTCTGGAGAAGGGGGCCTACGTCAACCCAGAGGCAGCAAAGAATCATGGGAGAACAGCCCTACAGGCAGCATCGGAGGGAGGCCATCTTGTGGTAGTGGATCGGCTTCTAAAGAAGGGTGCCAACATCAACGCAGAGGCAGGACGAGTCGGCGGAAGAACGAACTTGCAGGCAGCATCGGAGGGAGGCCACCTTGCAGTAGTGGATCGGCTCCTGGAGAAAGGGGCCAACGTCAATGCAGAGGCGGTACAGCATAGCGGACGAACAGCTCTACAGTCAGCATCGCGGCGAGGTCAACTTGCGGTAGTGGATCGGCTTCTGGAGAAGGGGGCCAACATCAACGCAGAGGCAGTATTGTATTGCGGAAGAACAGACCTACAGTCAGCAATGGAGGGAGGCCATCTTGCAGTAGTGGATCGGCTTCTAGAGAAAGGTGCCAACATCAACGCAGAGGCAGGACGATTTGGCGGAAGAACAGCCCTACAGTCAGCATCTGAGGGAGACCATCTTGCGGTAGTGGATCGGCTTCTGGAGAAGGGGGCGGAAGTCAACGCAGAGGTAGCAGACATTTTAAGAAGAATAACTCTACAGACAGCATCAGAGGGAGGCCATCTTGCAACAGTGGATTGGCTTCTGGAGAAGGGGGCCAACGCCAACGCGGAGGCAGGATATAATATAGGAAGAACAGCCCTACAGACAGCATCGGAGGGAGGCCATCTTGCGGTAGTTGATCGGCTTGTGGAGGAAGGTGCCAATATCAACGCAGATGCAGGACGGGTTAGCGGAAGAACGGCCCTACAGGCAGCATCGGAGGGAGGCCATCTTGCGGTAGTGGATCGGCTTCTAGAGAAGGGTGCCAACATCAACGCAGAGGCAGGACGGATTAGTGGAAGAACGGCCCTACAGGCAGCATCGGAGGGAGGCCAACTTGTGATAGTGGATCGGCTTCTAGAGAAGGGTGCCAACATCAACGCAGAGGCAGGACGAGTTGATGGAAGAACGGCCCTGCAGGCAGCATCGGAGGGAGGCCATCTTGTGGTAGTTGATCGGCTTCTGGAGAAGAGTGCGAACGTCAACGCAAAGGCAGGGATGATTGTGGAAGAACAGCCCTGCAGGCCGCATCGGAGCGAGGTCATCTTGCGGTAGTGGATCGGCTTCTGGAGAAGGGGGCGAACGTCGGTGCGGAGGCAGCACTGCACAATGGAAGAACAGCCCTGCAGTCAGCATCTGCGGGAGGCAATCTTGCGGTAGTAGATCGGCTTCTAGAGATGGGGGCCAACGCCAACGCGAACGCAGTTCGGTCGGGCGGAAGAACGGCCCTACAGGCAGCATCGGAGGGAGGCCATCTTGCGGTAGTGGATCGACTTCTAGAGAAGGGGGCCAACATCAACGCAGAGGCAGTATTGTATTGCGGACGAACAGCCCTACAGTCAGCAATGGAGGGAGGCCACCTGCCGGTAGTGAATCGACTTCTGGAGAAGGGGGCGAACGTCAACGCAGAGGCAGGATGGTCGGGCGGAAGAACAGCGCTACAGTTAGCATCGGAGGAAGGCCATCTTGTGGTAGTGGACCGGCTTCTGGAGAAGGGGGCCAACGTCAACGCGGAAGCAGGAGAGGATCTGGGAAGAACAGCCCTACAGGCAGCATCGAATGGAGGCCATCTTGCGATAGTGGATCGACTACTGGAGAAGGGGGCCAACGCCAACGCAAAGCGAAGGCCATGGGGAACCACCGCCTTGCAGGATGCATTGCGTGGAGGCCATGTTGTGGTAGTGGAGCGATTACGGAGAGCAGGTGCAATTAATTAAGTGTAGTCAGTCTCGATGCGATGTTATCACTGACTGTACTGACATTCCTTTCAGGTCTTTGCACTCTCGGTAGCAGAGTACCCAAGTTCAAAGGTGCGGCGATATCGGTCGTGGGTTATCATTAGCGAGGGCTGATGATATCGGCGCGGACATGGCATATGTAGTGGTTGTGTTTTGAGATTTCTTTCTAGTGGACCTATTTATTCCAAATTGTTCGCTCTTAGAATCTGTGCAAACCCGTTTTGGGCGGTGTATCTTTCAATCGTTCTTTCGCACGTACGTACTGGGTCCAGTGTCCTACATAGACCAGTCTGGAATAATTTTGGGCAAGGTCGGGTCTGTCTGCAGACGTCGGGAGAAGCCCGGCTAAAAAACGTTGATTTTTCAGAAACGTTTTCTACACCCGCGCGGCGGCGACCCATCAGATGTGGTATATCTACTCGATGCCATTCTCGGGTAACCATTTATGGCTCGACGGCACTCTCTCCCGTCACTTGAAGGCACCAGGGCAGATTCATTGTCCATCACTTCTTCAACCGACTTGGTGTCATCGCAGGACTCTCACTCATTCGTATGCTCCTGGGGTCAAATAGTGGGCTTCGAGATTGGCGGTCATCAGAGTCCCTTTCTGCGAAGTGGAGTCGCTACGAGCCTAGTGGTGTTGGCTGGATTTTTTCCCCTGAGGACGCTTCATTCTGTGAGGATGGGTTTGGTGTTGTCGGGATCGATGGCAGTGGAGTGAGATTTATTCTTGTCGAACTTTGTCTCAACTCTCGTCGCCATGCTTCAACTGGACCCCGCCGGAGGCTAAGAAATTATTTTCTGCTTTTCATAACGTTATCCCGATGTCTGCCCCTCTGTAAACAGGTGAGGTCGGGATCGGCCCACTATAGTAGTGGCGTTTATAGGGGTGACCTCCTAAGTGAGAGATGATATCTACGGTATGCATGATGTCAAACTCGACCGACCGAAAAATGGCAGACCGCTGTACAGCCGACCAGAGCCGAGCCGAACCGAACCGAGCAATTCACGACTGGACGGGACGAGACTCACCCGGGTACTGTAAAAATAGCCTCCGTGCCGAGACGGGCCCTCTCATCGAATGCGACGGGAAAAAGGGTACCGGAAATGAAAGCTATACTCCGGCTACATCGCTAGCCAGTGGTTACCAACCATTGTGGCCGATAGCGAAGTTGGTACATACATAGTTCTTTGCGGTGGGAGAATGCATTACGCACCGTCACTGCCAGCCTATATCACGTGCAAACCCTTACCTCAGCACCAGTAACAGAGCCGCTGCCGCCAGCCCGCCTCAACCCCGAGTCGAGCATCAACCCATCGATCGGCTTCTCCGCACCGCGTCCAATCCCAGCAGTCCGCCCTATTTCTGCGGACCAACCATTGCCACCACAATCTTCATTAGACCCCCGCGCCGCCCGCACGTCCATCGGCCCCAGCTCCAATTGTGGTTCCCCCACGCAGGCTTCATTGGTGAAGCTGGCGTCCGAGATCCGGATAGTCGACAAGCAGCTGCCGCAGCTGGCGCGGGAGCGGTTGGCGAATGTACAAGATCAAGGCCCGGGAGGGCTGCAGAAGATCGCGGGGCACGCACCCCCGCTCACTCGCCGGCGGGGTGCCCGGGGGGGGCGTGCTGCGTGCTGCTGACGGACTCGCGGACAGCCTCAACCAGAGTGGGACCGAAGGAGGCGGGCGGAAGCCGAGTCAAGAAACGGAGGAGTGAGCACGAAGAGACGGGCAGAAGAGACAACGGAGAGCGGGCGGACGAGGAGGGCGCGTAAGCAGGGGACGAGAGCGAAGAGGTTTCCTTGGTGCAGGGTTAATATCACGGTCACCTCAGGTTCCTTATGTATTCTTCCTCCTTTTCCTTCTATATCTGTTTCTCCTTTTCGGGAAAGGCCAGGCGGGGGCAGGGGGAGCCGTCGCGAGCCGCCGGCGGACTGTGAGAGGCCGCGGTGGACAGCGAACAGGAATAGGACTGTACATGATATCGTCATGATCCAATAGGGTTGCATACGGTTGATGAAGCATCACCATCATCATCAGCGGACAGCCTCAACTTGGTCATCGTATGGACTGTCTCTCGAGAGCAACTTTGGATGCGCTTTCCGCGCGGCTTTGGGGCAGTGCATCAGAATTCGAAACATGTCATCGTGTTGTCTGCGGAATTGTGACTCGCCAAACGCCCCGCTCGTCCCATATCATCGGTCCACGGCTGTTCAGTGGTGCTGTTATCGGTAGATATTCTGATTGAGCGACACTTAGAGTACATGTAAATCAGGTCAACTTGTTAGATATCTGTACAAATCAAATGGGAGAAGCCCGGTCAGCATAGGGACCCGCCATTAAGTATCTCGTATGTAGTGACATGTCGACAAGCGAGTTCTCGAGATGATATGGAATATTCACACGTATTAGAATAACCACTCGAGGAAGATGAACTCAATTTACCGGAAGGAATTGCAATCCAGCAATCTAGATATATATGTAGTACAGCAGTTAGGATTTGCTAAGCAAAGGTATTAGTAAGTCTGCTATAGTTAAGGGTTAAGGATGTACAGACAACGATGTTACAATAGCTTCCGAGTTGTAATGAGGACCTTGTAAGCAGATAGGGTGGACAAGCCTTGAGGTTGTGAGTGCACTGTGATCAGACGGGTGAGCAAGCAACAAGTGAGCCAGGAGCGCGCTTTGTGATCACGTGAGAGGATGATCAAGAGAGTATGTAGGTGAGCGGAGAGCACGACACAGCGTGGCCAGCGACACTTCCGACGGTCCCATGCATCTAGCCGTCGGCCAGCCAGGCGAAACACCGAACCGGCCGAAGCGGGGCGACGAGGCAATAACAGCACCTCCGCCAGCTTCGCACACCCAGCCTGCGTCTCCGACGGAAGAGGCGGCGCGCTACCGGAAGATGACGGATGGAGCTGGGGGCCTCTCGAGCGGTCTGTCTCGCGCTGTGCCTGTGCCTGGCTTGTGCACCTTTGTCGCCGCCGGCTTCGTCTATGTAGAACACGCAGGATCTCAACAATTAGCGTTAAGACCGGAGACAAATTATAATGTCAAGGGATGGGCAGATTAGATCTGCGGCGACGGATTCGTACGTTTCCAGGCCCTCAACATATATATATCACAACCATACAGTATAACTCAGAACCACGCTTCTACACATCGGCGTATAGCACGGGTTCTGGGCGCTAACCGAGACGGTGTTTTGGGGATGACGGGCCTAGCTTCGGGCAGTCTGGCTACGGATGGAAGGATTCACTCGGTCATCGACGATAAGTGTCTCAATATCATTACAACGAGTAGATGGGGAAAATACGAAGGCCAAGGAGATGTCCGCTAGGAAAGGTAACAGGATGAAACAGAGAAAATTGGTGGAAAATGATGGAAACGGTATTCGCAAACCCAGCCAATATGAACAGAATGGAAATTGCGCATTACCAAGCTTACTTCTCTTCGGGCGTCGCAGCGGCGGGAAGCTCAGTCACAGGAGTCTGAGTTGGCGTCTTTGTTTCCTCACCTCCAGGAGCAACGTCTTCCTTTTCTTCAAGGTGAAGCTCATCGACGCTGGCTTCAAACTCTTTGGGCTCCTCGACAACATCGTCCGGGACGGGCTTCTCCTTCTCCTCCACGACGGGCTCCTCCTTAGCGGACTCTTCTTCCACAGATTTCTGTTCCGGAGTCTTCTCCTCCGGGGTTTCCTTGGTGGGCTCTTCCTTGGGGGCAGCTTCTTTCACCTCCTCCTTCGTAGGCTCCCCCTCTTTCGGGTCCTCCTTAGGCTCGTCTGTGGTGGGCTCCGTCTGTACAACATTCTCACCCTTCGCCGGCTCCTCATTTTGCTCAACCTTATCCTCTCTCTTCTCCGCAACAGCCGCAGAAGCTTCGCTCACGGCCTCAGTGGCTTCCATTTTAGCTTCTGCTGCGGTCTCCGTCTTCACTGCAGCTGCCGGCTCTTCCTTGATCGCTCCCTTCACTGGTTCTTGCACTTCCTTCTTCTTCTCTTTGGCCGGTTGTTCCTTGATAGCTTCCTTCACTGGTTCCTGCACTTCCTTCTTCTTCCCTTTAGCCGGCTCCTCCGTCTCGGCAACGGATGCAACTGAGGGTTCGGCTGCAGCCTTCTTCTTCTTCGAAGAGGAACTCTTCTTTTTGCCCTCGACCTTGCCAACAGCACTCTTAATGCCGCTCGACTTCCTCTTTCCGGCGGCAGCGGCAGCAGCAGCGAGCCCAGCCTGCGAGAACACCGTTGGGACACCTCCTGCAGGGTGGCCCGACGGAGGGGGCCTCTCTCCCACGATATTCGGTTTCGCAGTGGTGGAAGGATCTCTGTGCGTCGTGGTGCCATCCATCACGTTGATCTTCTTCTTCTTCTTCTTGAGTCCGAGGTTTTGGCGCAACTCGCCGTGCTCGTTCCAGTCTTCGATGTCTTCATAATTCTACACGATGGAGCTCATGTCAGTCCAGGGACGCTGCAGTTTCCGGCAACAAGGGGGGCAGCTAGTAGGAGTGGAGAGCTATGGCTTACATACCCCCAAGACCTCCCCGTTCTTTGCGATTCCCGGTAACCGCTTGCCCCGGCCTTTCCACTGCCAGAGACGACGGGCCTTTTCGTCGGTGGCGAGGTCGGCAGCCTTGAAGGGGATCTTGTGAGATGTAAGGAGGTGCTCTAGACGGGAGGTAGCTGTGATGATGCTCGACGATCCGGACGTCAACGAGGTGAGAAGGAAGATCGTGTCTGGCTCGTCGCGCGAGAACGCTTGCGGATCGAAGGTCTGAGGAGCTTCACTCGGCGCCGTGGTCATTTTGGTAGATACCGATGTAGAAGCAGTCGTTGGCGCAGATCTCATGGGTTGGGACGAGGAGAGGAAGCCCCTGGCCCGGTTGGGCGTCGCCCCCCCCCCCCCAGGTCGCCAAGACGGGAAGCTCCGGCGAAATCCGAACGGAAACGCGTTCTGACTTATCTTTTCTGTGCGCCCTTCGATAACCTAATCTGGGCAGCGAAGAAATAATAAGTAACTTATCCGTGACGGATCCATTCATCGTTTCGACACCACCCTTTTGCGCCGCGTGTAGCCTGCTTCACGTCAACCCTTCTCAGCACAACCTCGAATAACCAGAGTATGGGGAAAAAGCGCAAGAACAAGGCACACCACTACAAGTCGTCGTCGGCGCCGCGAGAGACACCGGCGGCACCTCCACCGCTGCCCACACTCGATGTGCCTTCCTTCGATCTGACTGCTATCGCTGCCGGCGACGCGATGTCGATTTCGCCGCCACCGTACCGGGCCCCCGACGAAGCAGACGAAGGCGAATGGGAGCAACCAGGTCGCAACAAAAAGCCAAAAAAGGAAAAGTCGGAGACGGCACGGAATTACCCGGAGTTCTCGGTGTCGCCGCAGAAGCTGAGAAGGCATGTGCAGCTGCACGATCTCCAGAGTCTGATCCTGTGGCTGCTGGCGGACGCGGCTGGGCCGCAGTGGTTGCTTGTGAGGGTAAGCGCCCGCAGAGGGATGACGGTGGCTTTTCGGCAGAGTTGATGGTGAGATGTAGCATAAACCGGAGATCCGAAGGGTTGTGGTGCTCATGGTGACGGGGTTGACAATGGACATGTTCGACGGAAGTCTGGACCTGGCAGACCCGGCGCGAGAAGGCCATCCCCCGCCCAAGCTGAGCAGAACAGAGGACTACTTCCCTCATCCGTTGGTTTCAGAAACGCTTGCGCCGTGTCTTCGAGGGATGGCGGATATGTTCCCCTACGTTTGGCCGATCAAGGCGTCCGGCGACGACCGGACCAACAGGATCAATTCGCCAGTGGGCAACTTTCTCACAGCATCACTTCCAAAGAGGAAAACCGTCGTCAAGGAGACCCCGTCCACAGCGAAACGGCTGAGGGTCACACAGCTCCTGATGACGCCAACCGAGCTTGTCGAGAACGAGTACATTCCGCACTCCTCGCAGCTGGAAGAAATGCGGAACATCATTGGCGCGCAGCAGACGGACGAAGGCCGCGAGCTGATGGAGCAGTTGACAGCGGAGGGCTGGGTGGAAACCGATTTCTCGAAAGGGAACGACGAAGACAAAAATCAAGCTGGCTCCATCTTGGACGGAATGACCGTCTACGCTCTCGACTGTGAAATGTGCCAGACCAGCCAGGGCCTCGAGCTCACACGGATCTGTGTCCTGGACTGGGATGGCAATCCGGTGTACGACACCTTTGTCAAGCCCGCCAATGCAATCACCGATTACCTCACAATGTATTCGGGCATTACCAAGGAGAAACTCGAGAACATCTCGACTACACTGGCAGACGTTCAGGCCCGCCTCCTCGCTCTTTTCAACCGCGACACCATCCTCGTCGGCCAATCCCTCAACTCCGACTTAGCGGCCATCAAATTCCGTCATCCACACATCATCGACACGTCGTGCATCTACCACCACGGGCGGGGGCCTCCCTACAAAGCCTCCCTGAAATGGCTGAGCAGCCGCTTCCTCCAGCGCGAGATCCAAAACACAGGGCTGGTCGGCCACGACCCAGCCGAAGACGCACGCGCCTGTCTCGACCTCCTCAAACTAAAAATCGAGAAAGGCGAAAAATTCGGTACCTACGCCGAGACCCGCGAGAGCCTCTTCAAGCGTCTCACCCACGCACCTCACGGGAAGAAGGCCGCTATGGTAGACTACTCCGATCCCAACAAGCTGTACGGCGCCAATGCGACCGCTGTCCTTGACTCTGCCAACGACGACGAGGTCGTCGAAAACGTAGGCAAGTGCGTCAAGGGCGATATGGAAGCCGGGCTGCCAGCAATGGACTTCACATGGGCGCGTCTCCGCGACCTCGAGACCATACGTTCATTCTCCAGCCCCAGCAGCAAACCCGCCACCATCAATATCGACGGCCCGCTCCCGGAAGTCGTTCGCGACCCGCCGAGGGGAGACCTGATTGAAAGCGTCCAGCGGACGGTAGCTAGGATCCGGCGGATCTACGACTCCCTGCCGAAATGCACCGCGTTCGTGGTGTACTCGGGGACCGGCGATCCGCGACCGTGGCGGTGCATGAACGATCTGCAGCGGAGGTTCAAGGAGGAGTACAAAGTGCGCAAGTGGGATGAGGTCGGCGTCAAATGGACGGATGTCGAGGATCAGAAGCTGAGGAAGGCATTGGCCCTGGCGATGAACGGCATTGCGTTCTTGGTCGTCAAGTAGGCGGCCGGCCCGGACGCGGAAACTTGCGCTGCTGTGTACGCGATCGGCTTGTACGTATGTGCATATGAAACCTACATGCTTACAGCGTTTTTGTATGGTTAGACTTCAGAAGATGTGAAATGTCATCAGTTGCGATCCATCAATGCTGCATGCAGAGTGCTTCCAGTCGTGATGATTGGCCCTGAAAGCCAAGTAATATGGGGGTTCAGATGGTCGGCGAATCCTTTTTTCTCTCTCCGTAGGTTGGGGTAAGTAGTAGAATGGGAATGATACAATGTATTTGTCGTGACTCGCTGAACGCTCGCACTCCAAAAGCGGTATGTATTTTCGGCAGACAGGTTCCTGCCTGACTTGTAAGGGAAACCGACTCGGGAGTTGGGTCTCTTTCAGCCTTGTACCGACCGGACCAGGCTGCAGCCGACCATCGAACCCCTCCCTCTAATGCTGGAGTCAGATCACTGGAACACCGTTTGTTTCCCCATACCCACAGCCAAAGATACATATATACGTACCGTTGGTCTCCCGTCGCACTGGGAAGCCGCCAGGTTGCAGCGACTCCCTTTCTTCCTCACGAACATGCCCGCCGTATCACTACGTAGGTCCATGGCGCAGGAGCACCACAACGCAGACAGCGATTCACTGGCGTACCTAGCATAGAGTGCAAAGGAAGGTACGGTGTCTCGGTATTACTAACTGAGGGCTGGACATGCCCTTACAGGTCTGTATTTGAAATGGATTGGAAGCCGAGAAGATGATACGCGCTGGTGGTGCCACGAATGTGGGCGTTACTCAAACACGTGAACATCTGTTCAAGGTATGCACTGCATGGCAAAAGCAACTGTGAAAGAGAGTGAGAGCACAGACAAAGGTTCCGTATTGCCGATCTGTTTGCAGACGAACGCTGTACCGAGGCGATACTGACGTTTCTGGAGACAACTGATGTGGGGACGGATGGCCGGAGAAGAGGAATGAGAGGAAGGAAGCGATGGCTTAGCAGAGGATGATGATGAATCGGTGGAAGTGGAAGCGGAGATTGTGGGGGGAGAGCAAGATGTGGTAGTTTTTGTAGGCGTATTTGGGCCAGCCGCACAGCTAGACTCGCGGACGGGTGTTGGCGTTGTTGGCGTTCGCCGTAGTTTTAACAGGCTTAGATAGAGAGGGTGTACCCAAGTCGAGCACGTACGTAAGTCGAGCGCTAACGCACTAAGAGGGCGCTAGTGCACTAGCGTACTCTAGACCGCCAGCGGCGTTTTATTTGCGCCGCGACGCAGGTTCAGT
>Ga0307516_10000577_pt1 | contig 49482 bp, 35 predicted proteins | sample 19_EM_MG_FD_203310 | JGI IMG/M metagenome (GOLD analysis project Ga0307516, IMG submission 203310) | Populus trichocarpa ectomycorrhiza microbial communities from riparian zone in the Pacific Northwest, United States - 19_EM | ecosystem: Host-associated > Plants > Roots > Unclassified | place... | reverse complement strand
GTCTTCGAGAGTAGTTCGATGGAAGGGAATTTATCGAGCTTGCCGTTGAGGATATGCTCTACGTCCTTAAGCGCCCTGAGATCTTTTTCCCTTTCTTTTACTTTCTGGGTATTGGCCTCTTTCCGCTGGGGACCTCTTGTAAGGAAGGTACTGAGAAATTTTTCCGCCAGCAGAAGGATCCTGTTCTGGAGAAGAAGATGGCTGACGGGAGATTCGCTATCGGCCAGAAAAATATCTTCAAGCAATTGCCGGTATTCGAAGGTGATGGGCTCTTTATTGATGTTCTCCAGGCGACTCTCCGCGTATACGAGCAGGTCCAGCAGGATATCTTTTTTCAAACACCTGCTTACAAAGGAGGGACTGAAGAAGATGCCTACCCTTTTTAGTGTGGAGTTTTTGGAGTAAGTGACCTCCAGGTCGTAATTGGTGGAAGAGAAAAATATATTGTTCCTGCCGCGGCCCCGGTCGATCAGGGTATTGTCGGATTCTTTGATGGTGAAGAAGTCGGAGACGACGGTCTGGTTAAAGAAAAGGCTTAAGCCATAGTTCGTTGATTTTTTTCGTAAGTAGACCAGGTCGTCTTTCAGGGAGAAGTTCATGACTACATAAGAAATATCGGAATTGATATTGGCGGATAGTAGGTATCCATCACCGATAGCAGCAGGGACCTGGATCTTTCCGGCGATGACCGGAAGGTTGAGAACCTTGCTGAATCCCTTGAGCCAGCTTCGGAAGTCCTTCAACTGATAAGCATATCGGATCATAGGACAATTGTTTAATCGAAATGCAGATAAGGGTTTTCTGATAGTAAAATCTATGTTAAGCTACTAAAATTAAGCGGAATTTTCAAGGGGTCGGTGAGCCCTATTTCAGGAGATTCTTGACTTCCTGCAGTTTGAGTAAAGCTTCCACAGGAGTCAGCCGGTTGATATCCGTATTCTCCAGGAGTTGGCGCATCGCCTCAAAGGTCTCCGTATGCGCATCAAAGATAGAGAGTTGCATTTGGGGGGCGGCCAGATTTTTCACCTGTTCGGCGATGTTGCCGCCCACTTGTTTTTCTTCCAGTTGCCGCAGGATCTCATCGGCTCTCCGGAGAAGGGAAGGGGGCATACCCGCCATTTTTGCGACATGGATCCCAAAGCTATGGATACTGCCTCCGGGAGCCAATTTGCGCAGGAAGATCACCTTATTGCCCGTTTCTTTATTCGTGATATGATAGTTCTTCACCCTTGGCAGCTTGTTCTCCAATTCGTTCAGTTCATGATAATGGGTGGCGAAGAGCGTTTTTGGCGCCTGCCCCGAATTGTGCAGGTATTCGGCAATGCTCCAGGCGATGGAGATCCCGTCATAGGTGGAGGTGCCTCTCCCGATCTCATCCAGCAGGACAAGGCTGGCGGCGGTGATATTATTGATAATGCTGGCTGTCTCATTCATTTCCACCATGAAGGTCGATTCACCTCCGCTAAGATTGTCGGAAGCGCCCACGCGGGTGAAGATCTTATCGGTGAGGGGTATACGGGCTGCATCAGCCGGGACAAAACTGCCCATATGCGCCATCAGCGTGATCAGGGCTGCCTGCCGCAGCAAGGCGCTCTTTCCGCTCATATTGGGGCCTGTGAGAATGATGATCTGCTGGGAGGAGGGGTCCAATAGCAGGTCGTTGGCGATATAAGGTTCGCCAGCCGGCAATTGCCGTTCGATCACGGGGTGGCGGCTTTCTTTCAGATCCAGTTCGCGGCCTTCATGGATGAGCGGTCTTTTGTAATTATAATGCAAGGCATTCCCTGCGAAGCAGAGCAGGCAATCGAGAATGGCGAGGATATGGCCATTGAGCTGCATGGGTGCAATGTATTCCTGCAGGGCCTGCAGCAACCTTTCATATATTTCCAACTCCAGGGTCTGGATCTTATCTTCGGCGCCGACGATCTGCTCCTCGTATTCTTTCAGTTCCGGTGTGATGTAACGCTCTGCGTTGGCGAGGGTTTGTTTGCGCATCCATGCTGCCGGAACCTTATTCTTATGCGAATTGGTGACTTCGAGATAATAGCCGAATACATTGTTGAACCCGATCTTCAGGGAAGAGATGCCCGACTCTGCCGCCTCCTTCTGCTGCAATTCCACCAGGTATTCCTTTCCGCCGGAGGCGATCTTCCGGAGGCGGTCCAGATCTTCGCTTATCCCTGAACGTATGGTGTTTCCCTTGACGACACTTACCGGGGGAGTGTCGGTGATCTCGGCGAGGATCTTTTCTATGACGGGAAGACAGGGATCGAGCCGGGCAGCGAGCCGGCGAAGGTATTCGTCAGGGAGAGAAGTACAGGCCTCTTTGATGCCGGCGATATGCTGCAATCCCTTCGCGATCTGCACCAGGTCGCGGGGACCCGTCTTTCGTATGGGGATCCTGCTGACCAGTCTTTCGATATCCCCGCAGGAACGGATATGCAGGGAAAGGGCATTGCGCAGATCGGGATCCTTGATAAAGAATTCTACGAGGCCGAGGCGTTCATTGATCCGGGTGGCATCTTTCAGGGGCAGGAGCAGCCATCGTTTGAGGAGACGCGCGCCCATGGGAGACACTGTATTATCCAGGACTTTTAGCAGGCTTTGCCCCTGTTCGCGGCCGTCTCCCAATAATTCCAGGTTGCGGATCGTGAACTTGTCCATCCAGAGATGATCTTCCCGGTCGATCCGTTGAATGGACGTGATATGCTGCAGGTGGGGATGTTCGGTGTCTTTTAAATAATGCAGGATGGCCCCGGCTGCAATAATGCCTTCCTGCAGGTCTTCGATGCCGAACCCTTTGAGCGAATGCGTCTGGAAATGTTTCAGCAGGCTTTCGGTGGCATAGGCCCGATCGAAGATCCAGCTTTCGAGAGTATAGGTATAGGTCTTTGACCCGTAGAGTTCCTTGAAATGTTTTTGGAAGCTACGCTGGAAAATGATCTCGGCGGGCCGGAGGGTCTGCAATAATTTATCGATGTATTCCGTATTGCCTTCGGCTATAAAGAATTCGCCCGTGGAAATATCCAGGAAGGCGATGCCCATCTTTTCCTCCCTGCCTGGCTGCTCCCCCGTAAAATGGATACTGGCCAGGAAATTATTGCTGGGGCCATCCAGCAATTTTTCATTCGTCGCTACGCCGGGGGTCACCAGCTCGGTAACGCCTCGTTTGACGATGCCTTTTGCGGCTTTGGGGTCTTCCAACTGATCACAGATGGCCACCCGGTAGCCCGCCTTTACCAATTTGTGGAGGTAGGTGTCCAGGGCATGATACGGGAACCCTGCCAGCTCGGAAGAGGAGGCGGCCCCGTTATTGCGCTTGGTGAGGGTAATACCCAGGATGCCGGAAGCAACGATGGCGTCCTCTCCGAAAGTCTCGTAAAAATCCCCCACGCGGAATAAAAGGACGGCATCCGGGTATTTCTGCTTGATTGCCCGGTGCTGTTGCATCAAGGGAGTCTCTGCACTGCTTTTTGCCATGGGGGACAAAAATAAGGAAGCCTCCACAAACTGTTCGGAGAGGCTTCCTTATGGGGATAAGTTGTAGATAGCTATCAGAACCCTCCGCGTCCGGCAGGCCGGGGCTTGGGCAACTCTTTCCTGGGAAATTTGTCATCGCGCTGGGCGGCATTATATACGAAGGCCGCTACGATGGTCGCGGCCTGTTTCAGATCGTCCTCGCTGAGGTGATCATAGGAATCCATATTCGTGTGATGGGTACGGGTGCTGTATTCCATCTCGTCCTGGATGAACTGGAAGCCGGGAAGGCCCACCGCATCGAAGGACAGGTGATCCGTGCCTCCCGTATTGCCGATGGTGACGGTCTGCGCCCCCAGGTCGTGGAAGGGTTGGAACCATTGTGTGAAGATCTTCCGGCAGGCTTCGTTGCCCTGGAGATAAATGCCCCGGATCTTTCCGCTGCCATTGTCGAGGTTGAAATAGGAAGAGAATTTCTCATGTTCCGGCAGCAGTTGCATAACGGCCGGATCGGCAAAGGTCTTTTTTACATAACCCCTGGAACCCAGCAGGCCTTCTTCTTCCCCGCTCCATAAGGCGATGCGGATGGTGCGACGGGGCTGTACGCCGAGAGCTTTCAGGATGCGGATGGCTTCCAGCATGACGGCCGAGCCCGCTGCATTATCCGTGGCGCCCGTGGCGCTATGCCAGGAGTCCAGGTGGCCGCCCAGCATGACGATCTCGTCTTTCAGCTTTTTATCGGTGCCCTTTATTTCCGCTACGACATTATATCCTTTCGTATCCTCCGTTTGGAATTTTGTTTTTATGTCGGCATCCAGGTTGACGGGAATATTGGCCTTTAAGAGGCGGACAATGGTCATATAGTCTTCGAAGGCGAGGACGATGTCGGGAAAATTGGGTGGAGAATCCGCCTTGTAAGCTCCGCCTCCCTGGACGAAGATGGTGCCGTCATGGCCGCGGATCGTTTCGCTAAGGATGGCAATGGCCCCTTCCCTGATGGCGAGGTTCCTCAGGGTATTGAGGAAATTCTGACCTCCTCCTCTTGCGAATTGTTCCCGCCGGCGGCGCAATTCTGCCGTGTCTACGGGTCTCATAACGGACTGCCCCATGGAATCCAGTTGGGCGTCGGTGTAACGGGTCGCATCCGGCTTAAAGCTTTGTTTATAGACTTCGTCCCTGTCCAGGATCAGGATCTTTCCGGCCAGCTTGCCTTTATAGGCTTCCAGCCCGACGGAATCCTTTGCATTGATAAGCAGGACAGAGGCGGATTTCAGACCGTCGGTACCAGCGCACCAGGCCTTTGGGAAGGCGATCAGGGGCTTATAATAGGGCGCGGTAAGGGCCACATAGGACTTTTGCAGTTCCCAGCCTTTGCCAAAATCCCCCCAGGGGTCCAGGGCGGAGTTGACCAGTCCCCATTGGGTCAGGGTCTGTTTGGCGTAATTGGCGGCCCGCATAAAGCCGGGAGAGGCCGTCAGGCGGTTACCGCTGGCATCGGTGAGGTGAAAGGCGATATCCATCACCTTGGAGTTTTGGAGGCCTTCCTGGCGGATCCTGGCGATAAAGGCCGCGTCCAGTTTTTCGTCCTGGGCAAAGATGCCTGCCGGGATGGTGATTAGTAGAGCAATTAAAAAATAGCAGTTTTTTCTCATGTGAAAATTTTTCATTAAATTAAGCAGTTGGCGGCGTAACGGGACAAATAAAATAGCAAAAGGCTGGTATAAATGTATAAGCGGTCGTTTACCTTTGCGCATGCGCAAACTGGGCATGGATGAACTTAACCGGAAATCGGTGAATGAATTCAGACAATCGGAGAAAACCCCTCTGATCGTCGTTCTGGATAATATTCGAAGCATGCATAATGTGGGGAGCGTGTTCCGGACGGCGGATGCCTTCCTCCTTCAATCCCTCTACCTCTGCGGGTATACGCCGCAGCCCCCCCATCGGGATATCCATAAGACGGCCCTGGGAGCCACGGAAACGGTGGATTGGAAGTATTTTCCTGCTACGGTAGAGGCCGTCCGCATCCTGAAAGAGGAGGGATACCGGATCTTTGCCGTGGAGCAGGTGGAACATAGCATCCCCCTACAGGAGTTTGCCGCCCAACATTCCGGTCCCCTGGCTGTTATATTCGGGAATGAGGTCAGCGGGGTAGGGGAAGAGGTCCTGAAATATTGTGATGGCAGCATCGAGATCCCTCAATGGGGTATGAAGCATTCCCTGAATATTTCTATCGCGGCGGGGATCGTATTATGGGAATTGGTGCGGTCGCGCTTTTCGAATTAAAATGAACTATGAGCACAGTAAAGAGTTATTTTAGCCTGGTCAAATTCTCGCACACCATCTTCGCGATGCCTTTTGCGCTGATAGGGTTCTCGCTGGGATTACATAGCATCCTTTATGGCACTGGTCAGTGGAACCTGAACAAGACCGTTGGTTGGAACTATGACCTTGCCTATCCCGCCTCTCGACTGGAAGTCCTTGTTCGTTTGTTACTCGTCATTGGCTGCATGGTCTTCGCCCGCAGCGCGGCCATGGGGTTCAATCGCTGGCTGGATGCTAAGTTCGATGCGCTCAACCCCCGTACCGCCATCCGCGAGATCCCGGCCGGTATCATTTCAAAGGATAGCGCCCTCCGATTTGTCATCTTCAACTGTCTTGCTTTTATCGTCTGTACCTGGTTTATCAATCCTCTTTGCTTTGCCCTGTCTTTCGTAGCCCTGGCAGTGGTATTGGGCTATAGCTATACCAAACGTTTCACTCCTTTATGTCACCTCGTCCTGGGGCTTGGGCTTTCGCTGGCGCCCATCGGTGCTTACCTGGCTGTGACCGGGCATTTTGCCTTGCTGCCGATCTTATTCTCGCTCACCGTGATCTGTTGGGTGAGTGGCTTTGATATCATCTATGCCTTGCAGGATGTCGATTTTGACCGCTCCCAACGGTTGTATTCCATGCCTTCCTGGCTGGGTAAGGGAAAGGCCCTGCATGTTTCCGAATTCCTTCACCTGCTGAGTACCACCTTCGTGGTGCTGGCCGGTCTGTATGGCAGATTCGGCTGGTGGTACTGGGTAGGAGTGGCCATTTTTATCGGGATGCTGATCTATCAGCACAGGATCGTTAAGCCGAATGACCTCAGCCGCGTGAACCTGGCTTTTATGACCGCCAACGGGATTGCCAGCGTCGTCTTCGCCTCCTTCGTCATCACGGATATCTTTTTGAAATAAATTCCTGCCATGCCCCGCATACTCGCCATCGATTATGGACTCAAACGCACCGGCCTGGCCGTTACCGATCCCTTGCAGATCATAGCGACGGGACTGACCACCGTGGAATCGCCCAAGCTGATCGCTTTCTTAAAAGACTATTTCAAAAAAGAAGAGGTAGAGCTGATCCTGATCGGGGAACCAAAGAATTGGGATGACACCGATACCCATGCCACCCCGCTCGTACGGCAGATCATCCTTCGGCTAAAAAAGGAATTCCCTCATATCCCTTTGCAGACAGCCGATGAACGGAACACGTCGAAAATGGCTTCCCGGGCCATGATCGATATGGGGATGCGGAAAAAGCAGCGACGGAACAAGGCGCTCGTAGATGAGATCGCGGCCACCATCCTGCTGCAGGAATACCTGGGAAGGTCGGGTGCATAAGCATGGATCAGGGGCGGCCGGAACATTTATTTAGTGATTCTTCTTAACTTTACGCGCATATGATTTTACCTATCGTAGCTTATGGCTCTCCGATCCTCCGGGTGGTATGCAAGAACATTGACCCCGATCATCCCGGTCTGTCGAAATTGATAGAAGATATGTGGGAGACGATGTATTACAGCACCGGTGTGGGCCTGGCGGCACCGCAGATCAACCAGGGCATTCGTCTTTTCGTGGTAGATTCCAGCCAGATCTTTGCCAACCAGGACGAAGAGGACAAAGGAAAATATCCCGACGAGCCCGGTATCAAACAGGTCTTTATCAACGCCCATATCAAGGAACTGGACGGGGAAGAATGGGCCTATAATGAAGGCTGTCTCAGCATCCCCAAGATCCGGGAGGACATTTACCGGAACGAGGAAGTGACCCTCGATTACCTGGATGAAAATTTTGAGCCGCATACGACCACTTTTAACGGCATCACGGCAAGGGTCATCCTCCACGAATACGATCATATCGAAGGCAAATTATTCATCGATTATCTCAAGCCGCTGAAGCGCAAACTCCTCAAGGGCAAGCTCGACGATATTACCAGGGGTAAGATCAATGTAGACTATAAAATGTCTTTCCCTAAATAGCAGGGGTCGTTAGGTAGCAGGGGTTGTGTAATTCCTCCATTTGTCGATCACCTTTTGCATATCATCCGGTAATTCGCTGGTGAAAAGAAAGGGTTCGCCCGTACCGGGATGAGTAAACCCGATGGTCTTGGCATGTAGGGCATGACGGGGGCAGATGGCAAAGCAATTGTCCACGAATTGCTTGTACTTGGTAAAAACGGTGCCTTTAACGATCTTATCCCCTCCATAGGTATCGTCATTGAAAAGGGGATGGCCGATATGCTGCATATGTACCCGGATCTGGTGGGTGCGGCCTGTTTCCAGCACGCATTGTACAAGGGTGACATAACCAAATCTTTCCAGCACCTGGTAGTGGGTGATCGCTTCCTTCCCAAACTCTCCCTCCGGGTAAGCATCGAATAATTTCCGGAAGCGCCGGTGCCTGCCTACATGCGCGATAATCGTGCCTTTTTCCTCAGCCAGGTCGCCCCATACCAGGGCCGTATACTGGCGTTTGACCGTATGATCGAAGAACTGTTTGGCCAGGCTCCGGACGGCTCTTTCCGTCTTGGCAAGCACCATCAGCCCGCTGGTGTTCTTGTCGATCCGGTGTACGAGGCCAAAGCGCGGCAGGGATTGTTCGGTGATATGGCCGTTCTTCTGTTGCAGATACCAGGCTACCCCATTGATCAGGGTGCCGGTATAATTGCCGGCGGCAGGATGTACCACCAGGCCGGGAGGTTTATTGATGATCATGACATCCTCATCCTCATAGGTGATATGCAGGGGCATTTCCTCCGGGATGATGGCATCGCCGGGCGGCTCTTTATCGGAGTAAACGATGATCTCGTCCAGGGGCCTGATCTTATAATTCGCGGCTACCTGCTTGTTATTCACCAATACCATCCCGGTATCCAATCCTTTCTGGATCTTATTGCGCGAAGCACCTTCGATGCGCGCTACGAGGAATTTATCGATGCGCATGGGCTCCTGGCCCTTGTCGACCTTCAGGTGCAGGCGTTCGTATAGCTCTTCCGACCCCTCCTGCAACAGGTTATCTTCCAGTTCCTGATCCTCTTCCGGTGCTTTCTTCATTTTGCAAAAATAGCATAGATCGTAGTAACTTTACCCTTCATGCAAAAATGTACCTTCAAAGATCTCGGTAAAATGGATTATGGGCTTGCCTGGGCCTACCAGGAAGACCTCCTGCAGGAGAATGTGCGGATCAAGTCGGCTCTTCGGGAAAGGGCGGAAGGGCTGAGGGAAACCCGGGTCGCAGCCGGAGACTCAGAGCCTGAACTTACCACCCGCCATCATCTTTTATTCGTGGAGCATCCCCCCGTATACACGCTTGGCAAGAGCGGAAAAGCAGAGAATGTGTTGATCGACGAAGAGACGATGAAGGGGGAAGGGCTTGGATTTTACCGGACCAATCGCGGAGGGGATATCACCTTTCACGGACCGGGTCAGATCGTAGGGTACCCCGTGCTGGATCTCGAAAAATTCTATACGGATATCGGCCGTTATCTCCGCGAACTGGAAGAAGTGGTGATCTCGGTATTGGCGGAATATGGCATCCGGGGCGAACGTTCGCCTGGTGAAACGGGTGTATGGATCGATGCTTCCGTTAAAGGAAAGGAGCGGAAGATCTGCGCGATCGGCATCCGCTGCAGCCGGTGGATCACCATGCATGGATTTGCGTTGAACGTCAATACGGACCTGGGTTATTTCGGGAACATCGTCCCTTGCGGGATCCAGGACAAGCAGGTCAGCTCCCTGGAAAAAGAACTCGGGCGACCGGTGGACGTGGAAGAAGTGAAGGAACGTCTCAAACGCCAGTTTGAGCGGGTATTTGGAATGGAATTGATTTAAAAATCTTTCGGGATCAATAATTTATTCTTTTCTTTCAATTTGTCATCTTCGTACAGTTCGAAGCGGAACCATCCCGCATGGAGGAAATTGACCTTATCCAGGGTCAGGGCAGGATCTTTAATGGCGGATAGTTCAAAAAGGAGTTTGTTGCCTTCGTCGAAGAATTTGACAGCATATTTTTTTCGGGCTGCATCGGGCAGCGACACCTGCACATTCCCATACTTTCCCGTGAATACATACAAGGACGGCTTATATACTTCCTTTGGTACGAAGGTCCTGATCTGCAGGGTATCGCCGTCTATAAAGACGAGGGTATCTTTTGTGCGGGTAAGGACGGAGTCGCGGAAAGAGCGCAATTGCTGACCGGCCAACTGATTTACCAGCGTATCCCCCTTTTTTATAAAGACGGGTTTATCGATCTCTATTTTGGGTAATTCCCGTATCCGGGCCGGGCTGCTTACAGCAGGGCTTCCTTTCTTTATCTCATCGGCAAAACGGACCCTTTGCCGGTCCGCCTTTGCCAGTACAGGATCATCGGGTTCGGCATCGGCATTGACCTCTCCCTGTTTATCGGAGACTGCCTGTTTTTCGGCTATATCTGTATGTGGCCTTTGCGACCGGCTGAACAGGTATTTACCGTTTTCCAGCACGATGAACAGGCGGTAGTATAAGTTGGGATGGGGGGCTTTTGGGTCGACGGCGCCGTTCTCGGGGAGGCGGGGATCGGGTACGGTGATCAGGGTGGTGAAATTCTTTGTGCTATCGGCCGAGCGCTGGATGCTGATCTGTGTAACGACGGGGTAAGGGTTGTGCCAGTTGATCAGGATCTTCCCCGCTCCCCGCACCGTGACGGAAAATCGTGGAAGCGTGTCCTGGGCCCTGACAAGAGCGATGGAAAACAGCGGGGCGAACAAAAAAAACAGCTTCCTGTACATACCTGGCATAACGAATCTTTTAAGAAGATGTTTTGGTGAAAATAAAAAAGGCCTATTTCAGGCAAACATACTAACCAAATTCCGGGCCTAAAAATCCAATAGGCCCGCAGGTAAAGAGCGGTTCCCCTGTAAACCTCCGCTATGGATCAGCAACAGGCGGGAGCCCTCGGGAAAAAAGCCTTTATGGATCAGTTCTCTCACCGCATAAAACAATTTTCCGGTGTATACAAAATCCGAAGGGATCCCGGTGGCCCGGTAGAATTGATTCATAAAGTCCAGTAATTCGGTCGTTTTTCTGGCATAGCCTCCAAAATGATAATGGGGATCGATGCGGCAGCCGGCGAGCTTTGATGGGTCCATTAGCCCTCCATACCCTTTTTGTAAGAAGCCGTCCATTCCCTTCAATACAGGGATGCCCATCGCCACCTGCCCGGGCAGGGCTGCATCCGCCAATCCCCAATACATCGTACCGGTGCCGATCGCGCAGAGGATATGCGAATAATCGGCCTTGTTCACGCTGTGCAGGATGCCTGCGCTGCCTTGAATACCGGGCTTTCCCGCACCTCCTTCCGGTATGATGGAGGCTTTGGGCCAGCGGGCGGAGAGTCTTTCCAGGAAGGCGGGATCGTTCTTTTTCTTATATTCCTCCCGGGAGATGAATTCCAGGAGCATGCCATGATCAAGAGCGGATTGAAGAGTGTCCGACAGCGGATGGGGCCGCTCTCCCCGGATGATGCCAATGGCTTGCAAACCCGCGGCCCGGGCTGCATAGGCGGTCGCTGCGATATGATTGGACCAGGCTCCCCCAAAGGTAATAAGGGGACCCTTCCCGCCTTCGCATGCTAATTGCAGATATTCCTTTAATTTCCACCATTTGTTCCCTGACACGACGGGATGGATCTTGTCCAGGCGCAATACATCCGTACGGACCTGCTGACCCGTCCATTCAGGACTTTGGAGCGTTTCGATCGATAATGGAGGATCATACGATCGTTTCATTAGATTATCCATCAATAAATTGTCCATTATCAGTGAGTATTTTTTTATTTTCGTGCACTAAATTAAAATTACGATAAATGCAACCAACTCTTTTGATCCTGGCGGCCGGTATGGCTTCAAGATATGGCAGTATGAAACAGATCCAGGGCTTTGGCCCCAGTGGAGAAACGATCATGGACTATTCCATCTACGATGCGATCCGCGCAGGGTTTAAAAAAGTAGTGTTTATTATCCGGGAGGATTTTGCACAGGACTTCAAAAATATATTTGAGCCAAAATTAAAGGGAAAGGTTGCGACGGACTATGTGTACCAGGACCTTCGTTCCTTTACGGGATCTTATCCCGTGCCGGCCGATCGTACCAAGCCCTGGGGCACCGCTCATGCGATCCTTTGCGCCAAAGACGCTATCAGGGAACCTTTTGCCGTTATCAATGCCGATGATTTCTATGGCCGGGATGCTTTTGAGAAAGCCTATCGCTTCCTCGTGGGAGAGGTCAACCCGGACCTGCATTCCATTATCGGGTATCAATTGGCGAAGACCTTATCGGACAATGGTACGGTAAGCCGCGGGGTCTGCCAGGTGGATAAGGCAGGCAACCTCGTAGCGATCAACGAGCGCACCAAGATCTATCAGGATGGGGACAAGAAGATCACTTATGAAGAAGGGGACAAGAAATTTGAAGTCCCTTTTGATTCGCCGGTGTCGATGAATTTCTGGTGTTTCGATCCCTCTATCTTTCCTTATACGGAAAAGATCTTTGGCGAATTCCTCGCAGAACAGGGCACGAATCCCAAAGCGGAATTCTTTATTCCCATCATCGGGGACAAATTTATAAAGGAAGGTAAGGGTGCGATCAAAGTGATCCCCACCGATGCGCAATGGTTTGGCGTGACGTATAAGGAAGACGCTCCCGGTGTACAGGCCAGTCTGAACGCATTGATCGGACAGGGCGCCTATCCGAATAAGCTCTGGTAAAAAAAAGGCCCCTATCGGAATGATAGGGGCCAGCATATCTTTTCGGAGATCCTTTAATTACTCTTTACGATAAAGATGCAGTCTTCGATCTTCTTGATCTGTTGGCTGCGGTCCAATCCCTTGATGGAAGAAGAAAGGGGCATCCTGATATGAGAGAGGGAACTGTCGCTCTTCATGGCCAGGCTATCCGAATGGATCGCATCCAGTACGCGGAAGATATTCTTCGAGCGAATGGCGAATACCACTCCCTGGGCCTTCGATTCACGGGTGCTTAAGATCCCGATGACTTCTCCGTTCTTATTCAGGACGGGTCCGCCGCTATTCCCGGGATTGGCGGCAACGGCTATCTGGCAGGTAAGGGTATCGCCTTCAAAACCTGTTTTGGCGCTCATATATCCCTGTCCATATACGATCTCTTCCCGGGGATAACCGAGTGTGAAGATCTCTTCGGCCAGCTCGGTGCCACCCCTGCTGATGCTATAGGGGAGGGGGCCGGATGGCTTATAGTCATCATCTTCTATTTTCAGGAAAGCCAGGTCGGAAATACGGTCGATATGAATGATACGGGCCTTGTATTCCCCCTTACTATTCTGGACCACCACCTGCGTGGCATTGTTCACCACATGGGCATTGGTAATGAGGTACCCTTTATTATCGATCAGGAAGCCCGTACCGCCGGAGATAAAATGGGCATCTTCTTGTCCGCCGGCCCGCTGATTGAGCTTATTGGTGATCGTGGTAACGTTGTTCAATTTCTTTTCCGTCTCCGAGATCTTTCTGTTCAATAACTGAAGTTCGGCTCTTGAGCCGGTGGCCTTGGGGGAAAGGAAAGAAATGAGGCTGCTGATGCTAAGAGCGGTGATGCCGGCAATAGAGGCTGCAACGGCGACCACGCGTTTGTATTTTTTCCAGAGGAAGACGACCTTGGCCGGGCGGGCTTCCTGGAGTTCTCCGGCTTGGACAAGACCTTTATGGATCTCGTTCAGGCTGGATTTGAAATCCTTCTGTACGCCATATTTATTCAACTGGTCGAGGAAGATCGTGTGTTCTACCACCATCTGGTCCACGCCCGGATTGCTCTTACGCAGGTGTTCGAAGAAAACCCTCTCCTCCGGTAACATCTCTCCTTTGATATAGCGCTCAATGGAGTCCAACATTGCTATCTCTTCCATACTCCTCATTTTTTATACTGATTAAATAACTTTTTCAATCGCATCAGGCATTTATACTTCTGGTTCTTGGCATTATCCGCGTTGGTATATCCGAAACTGCCTGCTATTTCGACCATATTCTTTTTCTGCAGGTAATAGGCTTCGAGCAAACTTCTGCAAGGTTCCCCGAGACGCTGCATGGATCTTTCCATGGTCTGAAAATCCAAATTGCGCTGTTCGTGCAATTCGATCTCCTCTTCTACGGGTACGGTCTCTTCAAGGTTTTCCACTTCCGGCGAGAGTCTTTGCAATTGACTGAGCCTTTTAAGCCAGAGTCGCCTGCATACGGAATAGAGGTAGGTCTTCAACTGGCAATTCAGCTCAAAGGTGCCGGACCTCACTTTCTCATACAACACGATCATCGCCTCCTGAAAAATATCTCGCGCATCATCCGGGCTACCATTGTTATTGGTGATCAGGGACTGGACCATCGTATAATGCTGTTTGTAAATGGTCTCGCTGGCCTTCCTGTCGTTCACCGCTAATCCTTCCAATAATTTTTGTTCGTTGATCTCGATCCTCACGCTGATAACATTATTTAATACCGAAATTAAAGATTCGTAACCCAAAAGAAAGGAAATTAATTTGAAAAACCACGTTCGGGCCTTCTAATGACGGGTAATACATATTGTATAAAATAATATATAAAATGACCTGAAAAAGCTGGGTTACTTTTTCCCGGTCTCCGTATTAACAGGGAAACCATTCAATTAACAACACACAAAAATGATCACAATGAAAAAGTTCTTCTTCGTATTAGCTATCGGCGCATTCGCAGCATGTAACAACAGTGCAAGCACTGAAACCAAGTCTGATTCTACTAAGACAGACTCTTCTAAGGTTATGGTTGATTCTGTAAAGAAAGATTCAGTTAAGGTTGTAGTTGATACAACTAAGAAAGATACGACCAAGAAATAAGTCTTTTTTCATATGGCAAGCAATCGTTAGAGGCTATCCTGTTCCCAGGATGGCCCTTTTTTTGCCCTCCCGGGCCTCTAAAGGGGATATCCCCGGAGAACTATGCCTTTTTGAGAGGTTGGCGTTTGGTTTCCGGTAGAAATCCCGTCAATAACCCCAGCAGCGGCAGGAAAGCGATTACTTTGAACACATAGAGGATACCCGTATGATCGGCCATTCTCCCCAGCAGGGCGGAGCCGATGCCCCCCATCCCGAAAGCCAGTCCGAAGAAGAGCCCCGCGATCAATCCTACTTTCCCGGGCACCAGCTCCTGGGCATACACCAGGATGGCCGAAAAAGCGGAGGAAAGGATCAGGCCGATAAAGACGGAAAGGACCGTCGTCCAGAAAAGATCCCCATAAGGCAGCAGCAAGGTAAAGGGCGCTACGCCCAGGATCGAACACCAGATCACCTTCTTCCTCCCGATCTTATCCCCTACAGGCCCCCCGATAATAGTTCCGGCAGCGATGGAGAATAGAAATATAAATAGATGGATTTGAGCGCTTTGTACGGACACATGAAATTTTTCTATCAAGTAAAAAGTGTAGTAGCTCGACATCCCTGCCATATAGAAATATTTGGAAAAGATGAGCACCAGCAGGATGGCAAGGGAAAAGGCCAGTTTTCGCGGGGGAAGCATGGGGAGCGACTCCTTTACGGCCGCTGCTTTTTTACGGGCACGGGTCAAATTCTTCTTATACCATCCGCCTGCCTTCAGGAGGATAGCGATCGCCATCAGCGCGATCAGGGAAAACCATCCGATCCCCGCCTGCCCGAAAGGAGCGATGATCAGGGCGGCTAATAAAGGTCCCAGGGAGCTGCCTGCATTCCCGCCTACCTGGAAAAGGGATTGAGCCATACCCGACCGGCCGCCGGATGCAAGGTGCGCCAGCCGCGAAGCTTCGGGATGGAAGATCGAACTACCGATGCCTACGAGCATGACGGATAAGAGGACCAGGGGGAAAGAGGAGGCCCGGGACAAGAGCAGGACTCCCACAAGGGTGAAACACATGCCCGCCGCCAGGGAATAAGGCTGGGGCTTGCGGTCGGTATAGAGGCCCACAAAAGGCTGCAATAAAGAGGCTGTCAACTGAAAGCAGAACGTGATCAATCCCAATTGACCGAAATCCAGGTGAAGCGAGTTTTTAAGCAGGGGATAGGTCGACGGGATCAGCGACTGGATCGTATCGTTCATTAAATGGGACAGGCTGATCGCGATCAGGATCGGGAAAATGGTGGCGGCTGCAGTGGGCTGCGTGCCTGCGATAGCATTGTCCGGGAGCAGATCGGTGGCGGGTGATGAAGGGTTCGTAGACATAATTAATGCCCGTAAAGGTAGAGAATAAAAAATTATTGCTCTTTCATAGACGTGATGAAGCAGGCTAATTCCTTGACTACTTCCTGGTGGGGAACAGACAACGTATCGGCGACTTCCCGGGTCGTCTTTCCTTCGCAGATCAAAATAAGGATCTGCTGCTGCAGCGTGGTGACCGCGACGGTGAGCTCCCGGATGGACCGCATTTTGTCCAGATGCAACCCATATTCATGATAGAGGGTGCGAAAGATCTCCGAAACATGGGGTTGACCGGAAGACAATCTTGTATAGGCCTTCCTGATCTCATCGAGGGGTTCGTATTTATGAACATAGGCATCGATGCCCGCTTCTTCCATTTTTTCAATGATCGACGGATCATAGGCGATGGAATAGATCATGATCCGCGTATTCGGAAATTTCTCTTTCAATTCGGTGACGGAAAGCCGTAACTCTTGTGAAAAATGATCGGGAACTGCGCCGGTGATCACCAGGTCAAAATTTGCCTGATCAAAAGCTCCGGAAGAAAGGGCTGTGAAAATATTTTCCGTGTAAGCAACGGTAGCAGCTGTATTGACGGTACGAAAAACTTCCTGGAAAGCGAGGGATACGAGCGGCATCTCATCGATCACGAGGATCTTATCCAGAGACGAAGGTATGGTATGGAATGAGTAGGGCATTGGATATAAAACGCAAGATTACGTGCTTAGCGATTCATATACAAATATAGTTATTTTTTATGCATAATCATTCAAGGGACTTATCGATCTTTACCCTCTCAAAAGAAGCAAATTATGCGCGTAGCGATCAATGGAATGGGCCGGATCGGCCGTCTTTTATGCAGGAGATTATTGTCCCTGGAAGGGGTGGAACTGGTGGCGGTGAATGATATCATGGACCCGGATAATCTTGCCTACCTTCTCCGGTATGACTCCGTATACGGCACTTTCCCGGGAGCTTTTTCTCATCAGGATGGCAACATGCAGGTGAATGGTCAGACCTTTGCCGTATTGCGCCAGGAAGACCCCTCTCTGCTGCCCTGGAAAGAACTAGGTGTGGACACGGTGCTGGAGTGCTCCGGAAAATTCACCAGGCTGGCAACCGCCGGTATTCACCTGGCAGCAGGAGCGAAAAAGGTGTTGCTCTCCACCACCGGCTCTCCCGATATCCCCCTTCTTATCTATGGGTTCAACCAACATGCGCTGACCCCCGATAACAAGATCATTTCTCCCGGCGGATGTATGACCAACTGCGCTACGCATATCTTATACCTGCTGAATTCGATCGGTATCGAATCGGCTCATCTGAACATCCTGCATTCTTACACCTCCCGCCAGGGATTGGTGGATACGCCTCATCAACAATTTCGCCGGGGCAGGGCGGCGGCCGAATCCATCATACCCGTTGAAATAGATCTGGCCTCCTCTTTGGAAAGACTTATGCCTGTCCTGCATGACCGCATTGCAGCCGTTTCGACAAGAGTACCTGTAGCCAACGGAGCCTTAGCGGATTTTACGGTGCAGTTAAAGACCAGGACCAGCGCCCGGGAGATCAATTCACTCTTTAAGACCTCGGCGCAGCATGAATATAAAGGGATCCTGGAATACAATGAAGAAGCCCTTGTATCCCTGGATATCAAAGGGAATACACATTCCTGCATCATCGATGGCACTCTTACCTCGGTGGTAGGCAACCAGCTCAAGCTGATCGCATGGTTTGACAATGAATTCGGATATAGCAGCCGGATGATCGACTGGCTCTTCTATTGGAAGAACCTGGCCCCTTGAAGCTAAAGGACAAAATCCCGATTTTCTAATCAGTTACCATTATTTTTTTAAAAGCCTTCCATAAATTATTCGGGTTCTCTCTGCAAAAACTTAATTTAAATCAAATGATCGCCACCGCAGGGAGGTAATATGAAAGCCACCATCGTAGTAAAAGACCGACAACTGGAGCTTCAATTGGAAGAGCTTACTATGCTGAACAAAGGGTTGCAGAAAAAAGTGGTCGAACTGGCCGCTTCCAACGCAGAGCTCGAACGTTTTGCTTACATGACCTCGCATGATCTTCAGGAACCTCTGCGCATGGTGACCGGCTTCCTGCAATTACTAAAAAAGAAATACCGCGATCAACTGGACCCCGATGCCGTTCGGTATATCCACTTTGCCGTGGATGGGTCGGAGCGCATGAAGAGACTGATCAACGACCTGTTGAATTACTCCCGCATACAACCGGATGAGAAATTGACGGAAGAGACGAACCTGGAGGAAGTATGGCAGGAAGTACGGACGATATTCCGGGGACGTATACACGAAGAGAAAGCGATGATCACCGCCGATCTGCTGCCGGTAGTTCCAGCGGGCAGGATGAGGATGCTGCAACTCTTTCAAAACCTTCTTGGCAACGCACTCACATACCGAGGTGCGGCCGATCCCCGCATACATGTCGGGGTAAAGGAACAGGCGGATCATTGGATCTTTTCCGTAAAAGATAACGGGATCGGCATCGACCCCGTCTATTTCGATAAAATATTTATCATTTTTCAGCGTCTCCATGCCCTGAACGAATATTCCGGCAGCGGCATCGGCCTGACGATCTGCAAGAAGATCGTCGAAAGCCAGGGCGGCCGCATTTGGGTCGAGTCGGCGCCGGGGGCCGGCAGCGTTTTTTATTTTACCATCCTTAAAGCCTGAACGGCTGTCAATATTTTAAGAAGCCCTGGGTACTTATTAACTTCCCGGCCCTCACCTGCACGAAATACAGACCCGCCGCCAATGAGCTGAGGTCGATGGTCAGGTGATTGCTGCCTTGTTCGAGAGGCTTCTCTGCTTTCAGCACAGGATTTCCTTGTCGGTCCGCCAGTTGGATCATCACCTGGCTTTTCTGCGGAAGACCGATCTCCAGTTGCAGTTGATTGTCGCGTACCGGGTTGGATCGTATTTGCAGGACGAAGCTGCCTGCCATATGAACGGTTCGGATCTCGCTCAGCCGCGCGGCGCCGTCCCGGTCGATGGCCCGGATCCGATAGGCAAAGTCGCCTCCTGCGGGCTCTTCCAACCGGAAGGTATAGGTTTGCTCACCGCTGCCATTCTTCGCCTCCATGCTGCCCGCCCGGGTAAAATCGATGGCATTGGCAGAACGCTCGATCTCAAAGTGATCGACATCCACCTCATTGCCGGTGGTCCATTGCAGGGTTACCGTATGTTGTTGAGCGCTTGCCGTGAAATGCCCCCAATTAAGGGGCAGGGGGATGATCGTATTGACCTTGGTGACCAGGGTGAACACAACGTTATTGCTGAGCGTAGGGGAATTGAATGTGATGATATTGGAGGTGATCGAAGACGCCTGGATATAACCCTGGGTACCGGTGTTATAATCGCCGTCCCCGTCATTATCGATGACCAGCCAATACTTGCTGGCCGTATTGCCACCCGTCAGCGACAGCCCGGTCTTGTCAAAGGTTAATTTTACGGGGCCGATGGCGCCGGTGTTCTGGACCTTCCAGTTCCGGAAGACCCTTACCGATCCGATGGCGGACGAAGGGCCGATGGTGCTGTTGATCGTCTCTTCCGACAGGCTGCCGGCATCTGCACCGATCATGAGGAATTGCTGATTGGTTAGAGTGCTGTTGGCAGTGAGAACAAGATTGCCCAGGCCATTCTTGCCCGTACCATTGCCGCTCCCTGAATTGATGCTATTGGAGGTGGACTGTACAAGACCGGATGCGTTATCGGCGCCGATCCCGAATACATTCCGCTGGTAAGTCGCATTGGCTGTCCAGAAAGTCGTGCCTGCCGAAGAGATATAACTGAGGGGCGAAGCCGGCGTTCCTAACGTGATACCATATTTGAGGGCCAGGTAGGATTCGACTTTATTCCGGTTGATCCCGGCGTTGCTGACGCTGTAGACGATGACCTCGGCGATATCGCCGTTCATCCTGGAGTCAAGGGTGGACCGGTCGCCGAGTTGGGGAATACCGGTCATGGAGGTACCTCTCTTGGTAAATCCGCCGTAGAGGCTGCCGACCCTGGCATCCAGTCCATTTTTATTTAATACGTCCCCGAGCCCGCTGGTGGTATATAAATTCACCTCTTCGTCGGCAGGGGCGTTGACATATTCAAACCCGGTGGAGTCTGAGCCCATACCCGAATAAAGATAGGGAGTCGCCCCTTCGACCCCGGAACGGTAATAATACCTCGACAGATCGCCGAGGCCGGTCCCGTTCGTTGTGGGAGATACGATGGTGCCTCTTTCCGCACCGTTGCTCCCTGTCCTCCAACAGGCCACGGCTGAACATTCCGACCAGGTGATGGCTGAATTGCCCTTCAGGATGGCTCCTCCCGCCCAGCGGACGATCGGGTGAAAGTTCATCATATTGGTGATGACGGTGGGGGCGGGGGCGGTCCCGACTTTGGAAAAGGTATTGGGGCTCATGCCCTTGGTATCGGCCCATTTGGTAAGGGTGCCGCCGGCCGTTGGATAAGCGGAATCGGCTTTTACCCAAAGGGTAAGATGGACACTGACTCCGCCCGGACTTTGGGCATGAAGAGAAAGTGGGGCGTACGCAAAAAAGCATACGAATAGGGTATAGGGGTTCGGGGTCATAACATAGGATTTACACTCTAAAAGTAGCGCCTGGTCCTATGAAATCCAAGTCTACTAGGGTTTCCACTTATTATCTAACCCGTTTGCATCTACGAAAATGCCCTCTTTTAATTCTACCGACCCGATCTTCTTCCCGGCGGGGGTGGTGAGGGGCACCAGGGCCTTTTTCTGATCCTGGCTCCAGATGGCCGGAGTCTGGTGAAGGCTCACATGGCTGCCATCCGTATAAAGAACTTCCACGTCAAAGGGGATCGCAAAGCCCCCGGTATTTCGGATGGTAAGAAGGGCTCCCTTGCCCGTGACCTCGACTTTCTCGAGCGTAAGGTCGATAAAGTTGTTGGAGAAAAACCAGTTCGTCCATAGCCAGTTCAGGTCTTTCCCGGAAGCGTTATTGAAAGTGTGAAAGAAATCCCATGGGATGGGGTGCTTCCCATGCCAGCGGGCCATATATTCATGCAAACATTTTTTGAACAGCGCGTCGCCGAGCAGGTCTTTAACGGCAAAATAGGCGAGTGACGGCTTGCCATAAGCGTTATTTCCATAGGCAGCGCCTCTTAGTACATTGGCGGGGGTGATGATCGGAAGGTCTTCTTCGGCGGAAGGATCGCGGATATATCCATTGACCCGGAAACCTTTAAAAAGTTCGTCTGCTTTTTCTGCGCCAACATCGGCCCGGCCGATAAGCAGTTCGAAGGTCGTGGCCCATCCTTCGTCCATAAATCCATAGCGGGCTTCGTTGATCCCCATATAAAAGGGAAACCAGGTGTGCGCAATCTCGTGCTCGGCTACAAACTCTGAAAAGGCTGCGTCCTCATTGGTGCCGTCATTCACCATCATCGGGTATTCCATATCGGCATAGCCCTGGAAAATAGTGGTCTTGGGAAAGGGATAAGGAACGCCGGGCCAGTTATGGGAGAGCCAATCCAATGAATGGCGTCCGAATTCCACCATGCGATGAAAATCCTTCGCCGTATCGTTATAAGCGGATTGTACGCTGGCGCGACGTCCGCTGGCATCATCCACCACAACGCTGGATGCATCCCATACAAAATGATCGCTGAGTCCCAGGGTCATGTCCGTGATATGATCAGCCGTCCATTTCCAGGTATTCACCCCGTTATGCGCCGTCACCTGCCCCCGGGCAAGATCTACCCTGTTTGCGATGGACAGGATGGAATCCGTCGTCATGGAAGCGGCCAGTTTACGGGCAACGGCAGGCTGCAGTACGGCATCCGGATTTTGAAGCGTCCCCGTGGCCCAAACGATATAGTTCTTCGGCACGCTGACATCCAGCGTATAATCGTTGAAATCATTGTAGAATTCCTGTTGATCCGTAAAATCAAGCCTGTCCCAGCCGTAGTAGTCATCGTATACGGCTACGCGCGGGTAGAAGTAGGCGAGGAAGAAGGTCGTGGAATCGATCATGCCTTCCCGGTTGCTTTGCAGGGACACCTGGTAATGCCAGTCGAAGCCGAGTTGTACGGAATCATGCGGCAGTAAAGGCCTGGTGAGCGCGATGGACTGCCAGGTAAGATGATAGGACGGGTCATTCCAGGTGCGGGTATGGCCATTCTCCGTGAAGGCGTCGATATGGATCCCGGAGGTAAGATAACTGCTATCCGTGTCGCCATAGCGTACGGCGCCCGGCTTATGGATGTTGAGGATCAATTTTATCACCAGGTTCTTCAGGGTATCGGGACTGTTATTGGTGTAGCTGATCTGCTCGCTGCCCTGGATGGTCCGGTCCGGCGGAGCGGCGCTGACCATGATCTTATACCTTGCGGAATTCTGCCAGTAATTCTTCCCGGGACGTCCATCCGGCGAACGGCTTTCTTTTTTGAACGCCTGCTGAATATTACGGGGCATGTATAGGGATTGGGACTGCAGGAACGGCACACAGGTGGCCAGGAGCATGCAGGAGAGGAGCAGTCGGCGCATAGACATGATTTAGGTTACGCCGACAAGATAGAGTATTAGCGGATTCCACCCAAGCCGTTGGACCTTTCTTTTGCGGGGTTCAGAAAGCCACTACCGCCTGATAGACCCTTTTGGGCTGGTCATTGCTGTCGAAGAGGAGCGGATAGTTCTTCCTTCCCGGCACAGGATACTCATCCAGCCAGGTATGCCGGTCGGAAACATTCCAGAAGGTCACTCCGTTGAGAACGTCTTTATAATCCCGAAAAATGCGGAAGACCTTTTTGTATTGCTCCCATTGTCGCTGTTCCAGTTCCGGGGTATAGATATCGGATTCATCGGCCCGCCTGGCCCTCCTGTTCTTTTCCCAGGGATAAATGGAGATGTCCAGTTCCGTGATCTGTACTTTCAGGCCAAGGGCGGAAAATCGTTCGATGGTAGTCTTTAATTCGTTTTCGGAAGGCTCATTCAGCGACCAATGGGCCTGGAGCCCCACCCCGGTAATGGGCACTTTTGCGTCCACCAATTGTTTCAACAGCTTGTAGACACGCTCTCTTTTTTCCGGGCGCTCCGTATTGTAGTCGTTATAAAAGAGCTGGGCCTTCGGATCGGCTTCATGGGCGTATTCAAAAGCCTTAACGATGAAGGTATCGCCGCAGATCTGGTACCAGGGGGAATTGCGGAGGAATTTCGTACTGTCGTCATCGATGGCTTCATTCACGACGTCCCAGGCATAGATCTTTCCCTTATAGCGGTTGACCACAGCTGTTATATGATCCCGGAGCCGTTGGAGCAACACTTCCTTCGTTACGGGGTTCCCCAGGGAATCTTTAAACAGCCAGCGGGGTGTTTGCTGGTGCCAGCAAAGATTATGTCCCCTCACTTTGAACCCATGTTCATCCGCAAAGCGGAGGATCGAATCCGCGTCTTTCCAATAATACCGTCCTTCCTCGGGATGAATAGGCCCCATCTTCATGGCATTCTCCGGTGTCAGGCTATTGAATTGCTGCAGGATCAGGGCCGAGTCGGCGCCCCTCAGCGACCGGGGACTGACGGCTACCCCGACCGGAAAATAGTTGCGGTAATAATCTTTCAATCCTTTCTGGCTTTTTGCCGGAAGGCCAGGGATCAGTAGTACCAGGACGGGGATGAGGCAGTATTTCTTCATGGTTTGCGGTGTTTTTTATCAAGTCCGTGCGGGGGTGATGGTGTCCGGAGCCAACGGCTTTCGGGCGGTCCCAGGTAACTGGGCCTTACGCCTCCCGCATCCACTACGATCTTTTGCAATACCACTGCGGGGTCTACCATCCAATAGTGCAGCACATGTTGCCCCGCGTGGGTGATGCGATGGGCAGAGACCCCTATCTTAAGTTGGTCGCCTACCATTTTGTCCCAGGCTCCGCGGGCTGTATTCCCCGAGGTAAGATCCACGATCACGGGTGCCTCGTCATCGAAGGAAATGCCATAGCGAAGGGGCTTGCCATTGAAGTCCAGGGCCGGTGAAAACCAGGCTTCGACTTTCACCTCTCCCGTATCGGTAAGGGCCAGGGTATAATCGAGCCGGGGGCTGTTCCCGCCGGGTGTTTGTACAGGAGCATTCACGGGGTTGCCTTCCATGCCGGAAAGCGTACGGCCGAGATGAGGGATACGGAGCCAATGTCGGTCTGCATCGAGAGTGTACGTGTTATAGTGCTCCGCCTCGATGGAAATAGTGCCATTCGCTTCTGCAAACCCGAGGGGCCGTCGTCCGTCCGGCCAGGCAGGATGATCGATGATCGCTTCTACCACTACCTGGGCGCCACCGGGTCCGGAAATAGGGATGCGCACCATCTGCCGGCCTTCGGGCGCTTTTCTCCAGTTAACGCGGACCCATATGCGTCGCTCTTTATCGATGATCCCTTTCCGATCGGAGAAGATCAGCCAGGAAGGAGTGTGGCCGATGCTATAGGAAAAAGGAGTTTGCCCCCTGTTGAACAGTTCGATATAATGAGGTTTTCCGTAAGAAGAGAAGGTGGGAAGGGTAGCGGGGCCTTTTTCATTTGGCCACCAGTCGGAGGACCCTTCCAGGGAGACCCCCATTTCGGCAGCGGTGGGTAACTGCAGGGTGTTGACGGCCGGCATGGTATTGGTCCGCGGTTGCTGCCAATAGGTATAGCCGATATGCGTCTGATCCATCATATGACTCCATTTGCCGTTCGACAGGATAGTGTTGTAATAGTGAGATAGCAGGGAGTCCTGTGTATAAAGCGTACGGACCCTTGCAGCGAGGCTGTCAGTGGCTGAGCGGCCCTGGGCGGCATATAGTTTGTTCCTTGCCGCGGTTGTATATAATTCGTTCAGGTTGGCGCAGGCCTTAACAGGGAAAAGAATGAGCTGGTAATAGGCGTCCCGGTAATCGGCGGGCAGGAGCCGGTAGATCGAATCTGCTTGCCGGGCGAGCCTGTTATAATCCTCCGTTATACGTTCCGCCTCCTGGTAATTCAGCAGGCTATAGGTATCGGGGGAAAGCAGTTCGGGTTTGCGGCGACCGTTGTAAAAAGAATAAGTGGTCAGGATCTCCGCTATAGCGGCAGCGTGTGCGGACCCAAACTGGCGGGTGGACCATTGCAGGCTGTAGGCATCGAGCCGGTCGGCTGTCCATCGGCCGGGTTCCCAGGCATAATCCAGGAAGAATTCCGTGGGAAATTCCAGGGGCTTGATGTCGCCGATGTTGACGATCCATATTTTATCGACGCCGTATTCCAGGGCCAGGTGCATCTGCTCCCATACCCTTGCGATAGGATTTGTATTCAGCCATTTGTAATTCCGGGGACCGCCCACATAATCGAAATGATAATAAATGCCATAGCCACCGGGTCTTGGCGACGCATCCGGTGCGGGTAGTTTCCGGATATTGCCCCAGTTGTCGTCGCATAGTAACAAAGTAACGTCGTCGGGTACGCGCATGCCCTTGTCATAATAATCCTGCACTTCCTTATAGAGGGCCCAGAGCTGGGGAGTGGCGGAGGCGGGCTTGCCGGTGATCTCTTCGAGGATGGCCCGCTGATCATGAACGATCCGTTCCAGCAATTCGGTATTGCTGCCTTCCGTCATGGGCTTGTCGCCATCGCCGCGCATGCCGATGGTCACGATGCTTTCATGGGACCCCATATGCTGAATGCCCTTTCGCCAGAAAGAGTCCAGGATCGTCCTGTTCGTCTCGTAATTCCAGGGCCCGGAACCATAGCGTTTCCATTCCTGCTGGGCGCGCAGCATGGGTTCGTGGTGCGAAGTGCCCATGACGATGCCGTATTTATCGGCGAGGATGGGGTTCAGCGTATCGTCATCGTTGAAAGCATTGCCCCACATGGCCGGCCAGAGATAGTTGGCCTTCATGCGCAGGAGCAGCTCGAAGATCTTTTCATAGACCAGGTGGTTGACGCCTCCGAATTTCTCTTTTGTCCAGCCGGAGAAGGCGGGCGCCTCGTCATTGATAAAGAAGCCGCGGTATTTCACCACCGGCGCGCTCTCTTTCCGGGCATTCTCCGTAAGCCAGATCTCTTTTTTCTTTTTCACCGGCACATCGGCCCACCAATACCAGGGTGAAACGCCTATTTGCTGCGATAGCTCGAAGATGCCGTAGGCTGTGCCGCGCCGGTCGCTCCCGGCGATCACCAGCGCATGGTCGATCCCTTTCAGGGGTTCTTTGACGATGCGCAGGGAAAAGGCTTCCCATTTCCCTTTCAGGCTGTCGATGGGTATTTTCTTTTCTCCGGCAAGCTTTCCGATCAGTGAAGAATGATCCAGGCTGCCGATGATCACGAGGTTCTGAGCGGACGCGGGAAGGGTATGCAGGATTTCCACCCGTCGGCCGGTAACGGCTTCGATGTCCTGCTGAAGGAGGGTGGCGGCCCGCTGTACCAGCCAATGGTCCTGCTCGTCTACATAGATAGCGGTGGCCGTCGATGCCGTAACAAGGGGGAAGGACCCCGCGCCTTTATTTTCCGTCACGAGGTCCTGGCTGTACAGGACGCCGGACAGGAGGGTCAGGGACAGCAAAAGAAGGTTGGTCTTCATAAACTGAAATGAATAAAGTTGAAAAAATACGTTCGCGGTATTTTTCATGATAGCAGGTGAGCATTCATCGGGTAACTAGAACCCTATGGCATTTCCTCCGTCTACGGGCAGGATGACGCCGGTGATGTACCGGGCTTCGTCCGAAGCGAGGAATAGAGCGGCTGCTCCTATATCGGCCGGTGTTCCCAGTTTGCCCAGCGGGGTACGGGATAATACTTTTTGTTTTCTTTCTGCATCCCCGTTCAGGGCTTTTTCGGACATATCCGTTGCGATAAAACCCGGGGCGATGCAATTGACGCGGATGCCCTGGGGAGACAATTCTACGGCCATGGCCTTTGTCATTCCTTCGATCGCCGACTTGGAAGCCGTATAGGCAATTACTTTCGGAATACCATATTGAGAGGCCATGGAACTGATATTGATAACGGCGCCGCTGCCTTTTACGATCATGTCTTTTACTACTTCTCTCGACAAGCTGAACATCGCCATGACATTCGTGTGGAGGATGCTATGAAATTCCTCATCGCCGACTTCGGTGAAATCTTTCTTCATATTGATGCCCGCATTGTTCACTAAGATATCTATGCGGCCATATTGAGCGATCAGGCCCTGTACCATTCCGGGTATGGACGCCAGGTCGTTCAGGTCGAAGGAAAGGGTCCGGCAGAATTCTCCGAGTTTTTCACAGGCGGCATTCAGTTTTTGCTGATCGCGACCGATGATGATGGTCAGGAACCTGTGCCGTACAAACTTTTCCGCTATCGCTAACCCGATGCCCGATGCTCCCCCGGTGATGATCGCTACTTTTTCGTGTGGTGCTGTGTTCATAAATAATATATTATTTAATTTCCGCCGCGATGGGAAATTTTAATCCTTCGTAATAACCAAGGTCGTGATCGGGGCGTTCGCCGCCTGCGGGCAAAGGCATCCCGGAAAATGTTTGAAAGTAGAGCAGGCAGGCATTTCTCCACCAGACTGCTTCGTTCTCCTGTATGGAGAGCAGCATGCGCACCTGGTCCCATCTCTCGGGATCGATCCTGGATTTGCAGCTCTCCCAGGCTTTTTGCATCCAACGTACGGAATCCACTCCCGTATAATATTTGATGCACAATTCTTCCCAGAGGGTCCTTCCGGATTGCATCCGGTGATCCCAGGCGACATGGTGGTACCAGAGCAGCCATGCATCGGGACAGTTCTTTACGTCTTCGAATTGCCGGCGAACTTCGGGCGCATATTGCTCCAGGGCATTGCTGCCTGTGGAACTCCGGTCGAAGCCTACCCCTGCGGGATCCGCCTTATGATAATACACGGGGTTCCAGTCGGGCCTGGAAGCCTTATCCCACCAGGGCGCCGGGCCATAGTGATGATTGTATCCCATGATATGGTGCAGACCCAGGGGTGTCATATAATCGACGGTGATCTCCCGGGACGCCAACATTATTTTTTTTAAGGTGTCAATGGCAGCGGGATCATTGGTAAAGGTCTGCCGGATCCATTCCCCGGCGATCTGCGCGGAAGAGAGGCCGGGATCCCAGGCCAGTTTCCCGAATGCGTACCAATTCGCCTGGGCGAAGGGATGTCCGCACCAGTTACGTTCGTTCCCGATATTGGCTACACCGGCCATCCCGGAGATCGTCGTTGCTACCGTCGACCCTTTCCCTTTCGTGTAGGTATCCGAGTCCAGGCATTCTTTGAACAAGGGCGCGAGGTAGACAAGATGGGTGGCAAAGCCAAGGTATTCCTGGGTCAGTTGAAATTCCATCATCAGCGGGGTCTTCGGCATAGCGCCGAAGAGGGGATGGAAAGGCTCCCTTGGCTGAAAATCGATAGGACCGTTCTTTACCTGTACGAGTACATTTTTCCGGAATTGTCCGTCCAGGGGCTTGAATTCATTATAGGCTTGTTTGGCCCGGTCTTCAGGCGTCTCGTTGCTGTATACGAAGGCCCGCCATATGACGATGCCTCCAAACGGGGCCAGCGCATCCGCCAGCATATTGGCGCCGTCGGCATGGGTCCGCCCGTAATTCTGCGGCCCCGGTTGTCCCTCGGAGTTAGCTTTTACAAGGAAGCCTCCGAAATCGGGGATCAACCCGTAGATCTCCTTTACTTTTTCCTTCCACCATTCCTGTACCTGCGGATCGAGAGGGTCGGCTGTCTTCAGTCCGCCGGCTTCGATGGGTGCGCTCCATTTGGCGGAGAGATAGACCTTTATACCGTAGGAGCGAAGCAGCGTGGCCAGGGCGCTGACTTTCAGCAGGTATTCTTTTGACAGGACGAGTACGTTTGCATTGACATTATTCAGGACGGTGCCGTTGATGCCGATGGATGCATCGGCGCGGGCATAATCCCGGTAGCGTTGATCGAGGTAAAGGGGAAGGGTATGCCAGTTCCAGATGGAGATCCCGGCATAGCCCCGTTCTACGATCCTGTTCAGGCCATCCCAGTGATCGAGGATGCGATAGCGAAGGGCGGGGGCCTCATGGATGGAGAGCCCCTGAATGTTCTGCTGCGTTTGCAGGAGCCGTAAAAAATGAAATACGCCATAGAGTATGCCGATATCCGAATGGGCGGCGATAGCAATAGCATGTTTACCCTTGATGCTGACGGAAAGGATGAGAAATCCTTCTTCTCCGGATGAAGTCAACTGACTTTCCAGGTGAAGAGACCGGATAGCGGGGGAGGAAGCGGGGGTGCCGGCCAGGATACATCCTTCCGGTATAGCTCCGCGTTCGCTGTATATTTCGCCGATGTCTTTATGTAATAATCCCTGCAGACCCTTCAGCAGTTCATCCCGCGCTACGGTAAGTATGTTACTGGTGGTGTTCAGATGAACGGAGGAAATAGTTTGACGGTATTGTTGGAGGACGCGCGGGTTGCTCACAGGATCGTAGCGTAACCATAAGCGGTACCCGTCCTCTCCGAACGAACTGCCTGTAAAAAAAAATAAGAGGAAGATGAGTAGGGTGTTCTTCATGGGGCCTGCAATTTCGTGCCTGCCGAAGATTCACGGATCACGAGCTCCGAACGCAGGATGATGGTATTGGTGGAATTGATCCTTGATCCTCCGCTCAGGTGATTGATCAGGTTGCGCGCGGCCACCTGGCCCATTTCATAGCCCGGGTAATTGATCGTCGTAAGATTGGGTTCCACCACGGTACAAACAGGGTCATTGTTGAAGCCGGCGAAAGCAATGTCTTCCGGAATGCGGATCCCCGTTTTTTTCAGAGCTGCCATGCATCCGACGGCGCAATTATCGTTGGCTACGAATACGGCGTCCGGAAGAGGAGACATGTCCCGGATCAGGGCGGCGGCCTCGGCGCCGGCTTCCTGGCTCAGATTGCTGATCAGTACATAATCTTCCCGGAATTTGATCCGCTGGTCGGCCAGGGCGTCTTTATATCCCTGCAGACGATCCACGTATACATTTCTTTTAGGGGTGGCGGTGATATATACGATCCTCCTGCGGCCCTCGCTGATCAAATGTGTGGTCGCTTCATAAGCGGCTTTCTTATTATTAATGAGGATGCAGGTATAATCGTCGTGCTCTGCCACGCGATCGAAAAAGATCAGGGGGATGTTTTTTTTGACGAAGGCTTCAAAATGCGCCAGGGTATCCGTATCGTAGGCCAGGGAGACCAAAAGACCATCTACCCGGTTGTTGAACATGGTCTTAGCATTCGCTACCTCTTTTGTCGCGGACTCGGAAGACTGGCTGATAATGAGGTTGTACCCTTCGCTATTGGCGATACTTTCCATACCTGCAATGACGGTGGACATAAAGTAACTGTTCAGGCGGGGGACGATGACGCCAATGGTATTGGTGCGCTGTGTCCGGAGGTTACGGGCAAAATTATTGGAGCGGTAGCCCATTTCTTCGGCCAGCTCCGAGATCCTTTTCTTTGTTTTCTTACTGACGACGGGGTCATCTTTCAGTGCACGGCTCACCGTGGCAATGGAGATATTCAGCTTTCTGGCCAGGTCGTATATGGTAATTTCCTTTGGGTTGGTCATACAATCGTTTACATGCCTGCAATAAAGGTAATGCAAATATTTTTTATGAAAAAAAATGTAATCGGTTACATTTTCCCGGATTTATTCCTACTTTAGTGTTGCGATTCGGTAACTGCATACTTGCCATAACCAAATAACGATTGATCTTATGCAGCCAAAACATAGTCCTGTAAATTCTTTAAACCCTTGCCTGCTTTGGATAAGCGGGCACCAGGGACCCCTACCTGCTTTTTCGTTTTGGCCGCCTTTCTTCTCTCCTTTATTAGTTAATGGTTCGTTCAAAACAGCAATTTACCGGCTTTGCCGCTTGTATATCTATATAATAAATAGACCAGGCCGGGTTGTTAACCAAAACTTCTAAATTTTAAAACGATCATCTATGACAGTCTCGTTTAAGCAAAATGCCCAGGATGCCCCGATCATCCAGTTTGGGCGGCTTTTGAGAAATTTTCTTGCCGTTGCAGCCTGCGCTGCAATGGTGTTTCTTTTTGCACCTCCTCTGTATGCCCAGAATAGCATTCGCATCAAAGGCCGCGTGTTGAATGAAAGCGGTCAGCCGGTAGCGAAAGCCTCGGTCCTTATAAGGGGCACGAAGACGGGGGTGAGCACCGACAATGACGGGAATTTCACCATTGATGCTCCTTCCAATGCCACACTGCTCATTTCTTCCATTAATTATGAGGCCGCTTCCATGCGGGTAGACGGGCATCCTACGATGGACATAATGCTTAAGGCAGCCTCCAACTCCTTAAATGAAGTAGTGGTGGTGGGTTATGGCTCTCAGAAGAAAAGCGATGTAACGGGATCTGTTGCGAAGATCAGCGCAGCGACCTTGCAGGAAGTGCCCTCGGCCAATATGATCGCCTCTTTAAAGGGACGTACGGCCGGCGTGGACATTGTCAGCAATAGCGCCACCCCGGGTGGCGGCGGGCAGATCCGTATCCGGGGCAACCGTTCGCTGGCAACGAGCCAGGGCCAGAGCGACGGGCTGGACCAGCCATTGATCGTCCTGGACGGGATCCCTTTCGGTGGCAGCATCAATGATATTAACCCCGACGATATTCTCAGTCTCGATATCTTAAAAGACGCATCGGCGACGGCTATTTATGGTTCGAGAGGCTCCGGCGGCGTCATTCTTATTACGACCAGGAGAGGACGTACGGGCAAGGGCGTAATAAGCTACAATTCCTACTACGGCGTTTCCCGCGTCTTAGGTGAATTGAAAGTATTTAACGGTACGGAATATGCCCAGTTCAAAGCGGATGCCACCGCGCTGAACAGCACCAGCCCCGGTAGCTCTTCTTATGCGCTGACGGCAGCGGAAAAGACCGGCCTGACAAATGGCACGAACACCGACTGGCAGAAACTGGTCTACCAGCATGGGATCACCACGAACAACCAGTTGAGCCTTTCCGGCGGTAACGAATCTACCCAGTACGGATTGGGCTCGGGATATTATAGCGAGCAGGGCATTATCCCTAATCAAAAATTTGAAAGATATTCTTTACGTACCACCCTCGACCACCAGATCAACCGCCATTTAAAGGTCGGTATCAATAGTTTGAATACCCTGACCATCACGAATACGCCTGGCGGCGCTGGTGTTCCCGGCAACCTCCTTCGGATGAGCCCGCTGACATCGCCCTACAACCCGGATGGTACCGTAAACCTGAACCCTCTGTTCGGCTCGGTGGATGCGGCTTTCGTCACCCCACTGACGCTGAAGACCCGTAAAGATGCTATTTTGAATAGAGCCAGGGGATTAAGGACCTTCAATAGCCTCTACGGCGAATGGTCCATTATCAGCGGTCTGAAATACCGCATCAATGTCGGCCTGGATTACTCCCAGCAAAAATCGGATAATTACAGCGGCCCCAATACTTACGTGAATACGAATACGACCCTGGCCGACGCCACGGCAACGGTGAGCAATAACGAGTCTTATACGTATACGGTCGAGAATATCCTGAGCTATGACAAGACCTTTGCGGAAAAGCACCGGCTTACGTTCACCGGCCTGTTCAGCACGCAAAAGGACCATAGCCAGAACAGCAGTTTCAACGCCAAAGGATTTCCCGCCGACTATGTATGGGACGCCAACCTGGCGCTCGCCAATTCAGTTACCGCTAATACGACAGCAGGCACCAATACCTTTGCGGAAAGAGGATTGGTATCTTTAATGGCCCGTATCAACTATGCCTTCGACAACCGGTTCCTTCTGACAGCTACTGTAAGAAGGGATGGAGCTTCCGTTCTTGCTCCGGGTCACCAGTATTTCACCTACCCTGCGCTTGGGGCAGGCTGGAATATTTCCAATGAAAAATTCATGAACGGTATTTCACTTTTCAACAATCTTAAATTGAGGGGAGGCTGGGGTATCACATCCAACCAGGGTGTTGCTCCTTATGCCACGCTGGGGCCGCTGAATGTCAGCACCTATAATTTCGGACAGGCCATTGCCGGACAACAGGCGGCCTACGTGATCAATAGCCTGCCGAACCCCGGTCTTCACTGGGAATCCACTTCACAGACCAACGTGGGCGTAGATTTCGGAATGCTGAACAACCGTATCAGCGGTAGCATCGACGTATACGACCAGCGGACAAAAGATATCCTCATCACGCAGAACCTGCCCCAGAGTAATGGTGCAGGAAGTACGCAGACTAATCTCGGTAAGACGAAGGGGCATGGTATCGAGATCAATTTAAGCACGATCAATATACAGACCAAGAGCGGGTTCACCTGGAGCACCGACTTCAATTTCGCCATCATCCGCGAACAGGTGGTGCAATTGCAGGACCCTACGGTGAAAAACGATATTTCCAACGGATGGTTTGTCGGGCAGCCCCTCACCGTTATCTACGATCTTAAGAAGATCGGGATCTGGCAAACGGCCGATAGCGCCAACGGCACCCTTGCCAAGCAGACATCACCCTCCCAATTGCCCGGCCAGATCAGGGTCGAGGATATCAGCGGAACGAATGGCAAACCGGATGGTAAGATCGACGCCAATGACCGGCAGATCATCGGTAATTTTCAGCCGAAATGGGAAGCCGGCTTTACGACAAGGTTCTCCTACAAAGGCTTCGATCTTTCGGCGGTCATTTTCGCCCGTATGGGGATGAAGGTACTGGTGCCTTATCTTGCTGCCGACGGCGGCGCCAATGGATTCCCCTTCTTTATGCAGAGCCGGGTCAACCAGTTGAAGGTGAATTACTGGACCCGCACCAATCCCACCAATGAGTTCCCGAGACCGGACGCAGGAACGGACCGGTTCATCTGGGGCTCCACCCTCGCTTACCAGGATGGATCCTTCATCAAGATGAGGAGCATCAACCTGGGATATACGATCTCTGCGAAGACATTGAACAAGGTCGGTATTCAATCATTAAGGGTATATCTCACTGCCGTGAACCCCTTCATACTCTATTCTCCCTTTGTCAAGGCAGGCTATGGTCCTGATCCCGAAGGCAATGGATACGGCGGCGGTGTTACGACCCAGAACGCAGGCAGCAGCGTCGGTGCAGGCGGAACGAATGGTGGCGGTCGTCAGGTCAGTGTGAACGCGAACAACCCTTCCACCCGACAGTTCAATGCCGGTCTCAGTTTGAAATTTTAGACTTTAAAAAAATTATAAGATATGAAACAGTTTCAGAAAATAATTTGTGCGGGTCTGATGGCGACGGTGCTTATTACGGGTAGTTGTAAAAAGATACTGGAAGAGCATCCGCAATCTTCCATTTACCCTTCTATTTTTAATACTTCTGCGGGCCTTGTTGGCGGCGTATCGGGTGTATATAACGATCTGCGTGGCATCTGGGGTACGGAAGGTTTTACGGCCCAGGGAATGGCCGGTACAGACGAGGTGCTGACGGGCGCCAGCGCCAGCGGTACGGATTTCTATACCTATAATCCCCTGCTTTCTTCGGATATGAACGGTAGCTTCTGGAACAATGCTTACCAGGATATCAATACCATCAATGCTCTTTTTGAATATGGTCCGAAAGTGACGATGGATTCGTCTTTGAAGAAATTGATCGTCGCACAATGCAAATTCCTGCGAGCCTTCTGGTATTATCATTTAGTGATAAGTTTCGGTGATGTTCCTCTCCATCTTACTTACATCAGCAAGCCGACGCTGTCCGACACCCGTGCCCCGATCGCAAATGTATATACCCAGATCATCAAAGACCTGACGGAAGCATCTACCGAATTACCGGTCACTTCTCCCGTATCGGCTACCGCCACGAATCCTTTCGGAGGCAAAGCCGCGGCCCAGGGCGTCGCCTTATACCTTCTTGGCAAGACCTATCTTACGAGGGGATGGTCCAGCGCCGCCCAGTCGGGAGATTTCGCACAGGCAGCCACTATCCTGACGAATCTTATCAATAATAAGACCACATACGGCTTCGATCTCTGGCAGGACTATGCAGATGCCTTCAAGCCGGGCCCTTTCAGCGTCAATACCAATGACTATGGTAAGGAATCCATGTTCGTCAGCGACCACAGCAGCGATACCAAGTATGGCCAGTATACCTCCCAGGCTTCCGGCGGAGCGGCGCAGAACCTTCTGCCCTGGCTTTCCAAATGGAACTATCCTGCCACCAGCGGTATCAATAGCTTTAAGAATGGCTCTACGATCACGAACTCGGGCACGAATATGATGACCCGAGACGTTGCCAACGGTCGTCCGTTCATACGTACCCGCCCGAATAATCCTTATATACTGAATGTGGCTTTTGCAGAGAGGACCATCGACTCCCGCTACGACAAGACTTTCCAGACGGTGTGGATCGCCAATACGGCCGGCGTTTCTACTACTGCCACTACTACCGGTAATTCCCGTGGTATCGGCTATACACTGACGGTAGGGGTGGATACGGCTGTATGGATGCCCCCTTACGAAGTGACGGGCGCCCCTCAATTTAACGGGGCTGTTCCTTTCAAAGGCCTTATCATACCGCCCAGCCTGCAGAACAATACCTATTTCCCTGCCGTGAAAAAATTCGACGACCCCTTCCGGGCGGCTGCCAATTTCAATGACCCGTCCACGCGTCCGGTGGTCATCTGGCGATTTGCCGATGTCTACCTGCTGGCGGCAGAGGCGTATTTCAAAGCGAACGATAATGTCAACGCTGCTAAATACCTGAACCTGATCAGGGAGAGAGCCGCCTGGAGGTCCACGAATACCGGTCCGCAGAATACGGCGGCTGCCGCAGCCATGGATATCCTGCCCGGGGATGTGACGCTCAACCTGATATTGGAAGAGCGCACCCGCGAATTTTATTTCGAAGGCACCCGCTGGTGGGACCTGGTACGGACCCAGACCTTGTACGACCGCGTAAAACAGTATAACCCCGTCGAAGCCGGTGCTCATATCCAGACTACCAATGTCCTGCGGCCGGTCCCCCAGGAACAGATCGACCGGGTGACACAAGGACCTAAGTTCCCGCAGAACCAGGGATATAATTAAATTAATTGGCAGGATATGTCGATAGAATGATGGTGGAATAATTTGGTCCCGGCGGAACCTGTGCATGCATGGGTTCCGCCTTTTTTCTTCTTATCGGTTGCCTTGACTCTTGTTCCCGGATAAGGCTTCGCCGTCTTGATCAGATGCTTGAAATAATAAACTCTCTATAGCATGAAAAGAATCATGGGCTTTATCATACTGCACCTTGCGATAGCAGGCGCGGCCTGCGCGCAATTCTCTGCCAACTCAGCGGCCGCCGATAGTATCCGGCAGCTTACTGAAAAAGATCACCAGATGATGATGCAGACCTTGCATATCGATTCGATCCGGCGGGGCGCCGATGGCAATAACCCGCAGTCGCCTTTTGCCGCGAACTATGACGAGGCCAAAGCAAATCCCTACCCGGACCTGCCGGAGCCGCTCCTATTGAAAAATGGGAAAAAAGTGACTTCGGCAAAGGAATGGTGGCAGCAACGCCGCCCGGAGATCGTGGAAGATTTCGACCGGGAGGTCTATGGGCGTATGCCGAAAAATACGCCGAAAGTGAACTGGGAACTGGTGAGCACCGTCCATGAAAAGAACGGGGATCTTTCCGTCATCACGAAGAAGCTGGTAGGGCATGTCGATCATTCATCCTATCCCCAGATAACGGTAGATATTCAACTGACGCTAACTACGCCCGAAGATGCGAAGGGTCCTGTACCCCTGATCATGGAATTCGGGTTTGTATTCCCTCCCGGTATGCGCCGTCCCGGGGCGCCCCCGGCCGGAAGGACATTCGAGATATGGTAAGGCCACCGTGGTGACCATGGCCTATGACCCCCGTTTTGCGATTGCTTTTATCAGTTCTTCCGGAGAAGGAGGTGCGAAATTGCATCGTCGTAATTTCGGTGAGCTTGTAGAGAATGTAGCGGGCTCGGGAGAATACCATTGGATGGCCGGCAACTTTATCAAATATGCCGGCCCCCTGCATTGGAACGATCTGCCCGTGGATGCGCATGAACTTCTGGCCCTCTGTGCGCCCCGTCCTATTTTTGTCAGCGGCGGTACAAAAGGAGATAGCTGGGTGGACTCTCATGGCATGTTCATGGCGGCCGCAGCGGCGGGACCGGTATACCGCCTGTTAGGCAAGAAGGATCTGGGCACCATCGTCTATCCGCCGATAGAGACGCCCCTGATCGATGGCGAGCTGGCTTTCCGCCAGCATAGCGCCGGGCATACTCCTGTTCCTAACTGGCCTACCTTTATTCGATTCGCTGAACGAACTTTCACTAAATGATCTCAGGAATAATTTCGTTGACTTAATATTTTGCATTTACCGGCTGTATGCTGCCATCGTCATTATATTTCAGCTCGGTGACCTTGACATTGCGCAAGTGCGTTTTTCCACTCAGTTGCACGTCATGATAGAAGAGATACCACTTACCGTTGAATTCGACAATGGAATGGTGATTGGTCCATCCGTCAACGGGTTGGAGTACCACGCCCTGATAGGTAAAAGGACCATAGGGGCTCGTCCCGGTGGCATAACAGATGAGATGGGTGTCGCCGGTGGAATAGGAGAAATAGTATTTACCCTTATACTTATGCATCCATGATGCTTCAAAAAATCGCTTGTCGTTGTCCTTTTCCGTAAACAGTTTGCCATCTTTGTCCACGATCTTTATTTCCTTTACGGGTTCGGCCAACTGCTTCATGTCGCCGCTTAGCCTGGCGACCCTGGGGAGGATGGCAGTCTCTTCCGGCTTGCGCAAGCCCTTCGATGAATCATACTTATTATGATTCCATCGTTGAAGCTGTCCGCCCCATATACCGCCGAAATACATATAGTACGATCCGTCATCGTCCCTGAACACACAGGGATCGATGCTGTAGCTGCCTGCAATAGGCGATTTCCCGGCTTTGAAAGGTCCTTCCGGCTTTTCGCTGGTCGCCACGCCGATGCGGAAGACATCCTGTTTGTCCTTCACCGGGAAATACAGATAATAGATCTTGTTGGCATAGGCTGCATCCGGCGCCCACAGTTGACGACCCGCCCATGGTATATCCCGGATGTTCAGCGCGACACCGTGGTCGGTGACCTTGCCGCCTAGCGAATCCATCGACAAAATGTGATAGTCCATCATATTGAAATGAGAACCCAGGTCGTCCTCCGGTATGCCGGTGGCTGTATCATGCGATGGATAAATAAAGATCCGGCCATTAAATACGTGGGCGGAAGGATCTGCCGTATAGATCTGGGTGACCAGCGGTTGAGACAGATATCGCTTCTTTGCAGCGGCTGTGCTGTCTGTTCGGACGCTGTCTGCTGTTGATGGTGAGGTGGCTTTATTAGTTCCTGTATCATTACAGCCAACCATTATTAAGGATAACAACGAGGCTGCTGTCAGGGAGGAGCGTTGCAGAATGGAGATCATATTTTTGGCTTTTTTCTTTTGAGCAATCATGAAGAGGTTATGGGGTCCGATTGTTATACAATCGGTTGCATATCAATTATAAAGACTAAATTAACGATAATTCCAAAGAAAAAATACAATCGGTTACATTTTTCAAAAATATTCTTACATTCGAAGCCTGCATGAAGCGGTATCTTATCATCATACTTCTATTTATTGCCCCGGGTAAATTTGGTTATTCAGCCTTCGGGCAACATCCTACGCCAGGCCCCGGTAAACCCGAAAGGGAACGCATTTCGATCGGCGTTGGCTGGAAATTTTTCAGGTATGATCCGGGTATGAGACCCGACAGCCTGATCTATGACCTGCGCCCGGAGATCAGCGAAAATGGAGATGGCAGACCCGCCGATGCCAGACCCACCGAAGCGGTTCGTCTTACCGATGCAGGGGCCGTACTCAAGCCCTGGATACTGCCCACCGGGAACAGCTTTATAAAAGACCCGGCGAGACGAACTCAACGACCGGCGGGGGACCCGGGTCTCGATTTTCCGTTTACGAAGGCCGGTTTTAATGACAGCGCCTGGCAGTCGGTGGATCTGCCGCATGACTGGGCGATCAAAGGCCCTTTTTATAAGGGATGGGGCACCGAAATAGGCGGCGGCATGGGCCGACTCCCCATACAGGGGGTAGCCTGGTACCGGAAAAAGATCGGGATCCCTGCTACGGATGCGGGAAAGAAAATCTTTTTGGACGTGGATGGCGCCATGTCCTATGCAATGGTCTGGCTGAATGGCCATTTGGTGGGAGGTTGGCCCTATGGATATACTTCGTGGCGACTCGATCTGACACCCTATATATCTTTTGGTGGAAAGAATCAATTGGCGATCCGGTTGGACAACCCTGCGAATTCTTCGCGTTGGTATCCGGGAGGTGGAATTTATCGTAATATCTGGCTGACCAAAACGAACCCTGTACATGTAGGCCAGTGGGGTATGTTTGTAAAGACCTCCCAGGTTTCCACGTCGGCCGCGAAGGTGGATTGCAACATCTTTATTGACAATAATGGCGGCGCTGACGGAATCGTTGACGTTACCACAGTGATCTATCTCCTGGATAATAAAGGACAGAAAGCCGGTCCCCCGGTGGCAAAGACAAACACTATCAAAGCTGCGATCAAAGCGAATGGCAGCGAACCCGTTGTCAGCTCGTTCACGATCGCTCATCCTAAATTATGGAAGCCCTTGCCACACCGGTCCCACGATCGCTATGTGGCGATCACTACGATCTCCCTGAACGGAACCCGGCTAGATACCTACGAGACGGCCTTTGGGATCCGGGACATCCACTTCGATGCAGAAAAAGGGATCACCGTCAATGGCGAACGGGTCTTTCTCAATGGAGTCAACCAGCATCACGATCTTGGCGCACTGGGCGCAGCATTTAATGTGCGGGCCGCAGAGCGTCAGTTGGAGATGCTTCGTGAAATGGGCTGCAACGCCATCCGGATGTCTCACAATCCTCCCGCTCCCGAACTGCTGGACCTGACCGATCGCATGGGCTTCCTGGTGATAGATGAGATCTTCGATTGCTGGGAGCTGAAAAAAACACCCCTTGACTTCCATCTCATCTTCCCTGACTGGCATGAGCAGGATCTGCGCGCCCTGATCCGGCGCGACCGGAACCATCCCTCTATATTGATGTGGAGCATTGGCAATGAGGTCGGCGAACAATACACTGACGAAAAAGGCGCTGCCGTGGCAAGGAATTTATATGCGATTGCCAAAGAAGAGGATAGTACCCGCCCTGTCACCTCTGCTATGAATTATGCCAAGCCGAATATGCCGCTGCCCGTCGTGGTGGATATTATCGGGCTGAACTACCAGGGAGAAGGCATTCGTAACAGTGGAGCCTATGCGGGTTTAAAGGGTATCAGTACTCCGCCCCTGTTTCCGGCATTCCACGAAAAATTTCCGAATAAAGTGATCCTCAGCAGCGAGAATGCGTCTGCATTGAGCAGCCGTGGTGAATATTTGTTCCCGGTATTCAACGGGAACAGCGCACCCGTGAAAGAAGGGGAGGGCGGCGATTCCGCCACACAACAGGTCAGCTCCTACGAGCTCTATTCGGTGGGCTTCGGGGCATCACCCGATAAAGTTTTTGCCACCATGGACCAGCATCCCTATGTGGCGGGTGGATTTGTCTGGACCGGCTGGGATTATCTGGGCGAACCGACGCCTTACTATCTGTCGCGTAGTTCATACTCCGGGATCATCGATCTGGCCGGGTTCAAAAAGGACCGCTTCTTTCTTTATCAATCACACTGGCGTCCTGAATTACCTATGGCGCATATCTTACCGCATTGGAATTGGCCCGCGCGGGCCGGCCTGGTCACCCCGGTACACGTGTTTACTTCCGGGGACGAGGCGGAACTCTTCCTCAACGGAAGATCGCTGGGGATAAGGAAAAAGGGACCCTACGAAGTTCGTCTGCGTTGGGACGACGTGCAATACTCGCCCGGCGAACTGAAAGTGGTGGCCTATAAGAACGGTAAAAAATGGGCGGAAGACAGGGTGAGGACAACGGGGGAACCCTACCAACTCCAGCTTTCCGTTGATCATTCCGTGCTGACGGCTGACGGGCAGGACCTTTCCTTTGTCACCGTACGGGTGACCGATAAGAATGGATGGACGGTGCCGGATGCTAAGAACCATCTTAAAATGATGATGGAAGGGCCGGGTACGATCGTTGCCACGGATAACGGTGATGCGGCGAATCTTGTATCCTTCCTTTCGCCGGAAAGGGAGGCATTCAACGGAGTATGCCTGGTGATCGTTAGAAGTAAAGCCGGCCGGCCCGGAACGATCCGGTTGAATGCGGAATCGAATGGACTTAAGACCGGAACTATCACTATAAAAAGCGTAAAAGGCAAGGAATGAATGCAATTTCATTTAATAAAAGGAGTGCGCTGGTCGGTGTGCTGCTTTGTTTTTTGGGTCAGTTTTCTTTTGCCCGGGTGCGGCTACCCCATCTGGTGAGTGATGGAATGGTGTTGCAGCGTGGGGTTCGGGTGAAGATCTGGGGTTGGGCCTCACCCGGCGAGAAGATCACCGTGCGGCTTGTCGGAGAAACCGTGTTTGCCGCGACGGACGATGCCGGCCATTGGGAGGTATTGCTGGGGCCAAAGAAAGCGGGAGGCCCTTTCAACCTGGACATCATTGGGATCAATCATATCGAAGTAAGGAATGTGCTGATAGGAGATGTATGGGTTTGTTCGGGGCAGTCGAATATGGAGCTGCCCATGGAGCGGGTCAAAGAAAAATATCCAGAGGAGATCGCTCATTCGGAGAATTCGTTTATCCGGCAGTTCCGGTTGCCCATTCGCTATGATTTCAACGGACGTCGCGACGATCTGTCTTCCGGCCGCTGGGAGCCGGCGAGCCCCGCGACCATACTTTCCTTTTCGGCCGTCGGCTATTTTTTTGCCCGGGAATTATACGAACAAAATAAGGTCCCAATCGGTCTGATCAATAATGCCGTGGGCGGTGCGCCTGCGGAAGCGTGGTTGAGCGCGGAGGCTCTCCGGTCCTTCCCTGAGGAGGAGGCGATCGCGGCGCGTTATTCAGCGGGAGGATATATCGATAGTATTACTGCTGCTGAGAAAGCTGCCAGCGAAAGCTGGTACCAGCATGTCTATGAGGCGGATAAGGGGTTGCGTGACGACAAACCCTGGTATGATCCGGCCTATGACGCTTCCGGTTGGCCGTCGATGGACTTGCCAGGCTATTGGGCGGACCAGGGGCTGCCGGGAGTCAATGGGGTGGTATGGTTTCGCAGGGAGATCGATGTGCCTGCCTCCATGACGGGCGCACCGGCGAAATTATTATTAGGCTGCATTGTAGACAGGGATTCCGTGTTTGTCAACGGTGTCTTTTCCGGCACGATCGGTTATCAATATCCTCCCAGGAGGTACGAGCTTCCAGCCGGACGACTCAGACCGGGTAAGAATATCATTGTCGTAAGAGTGATCAACAGCGCGGGCCGTGGCGGATTCGTTCCGGATAAATCCTATCAACTCACGGCCGCCGGGCAGACGATGGACCTGAAAGGACCCTGGAAATACCGGTTAGGGATGACCGCTGGGCCGCTGGCAATGCAGACTTTTTTCCAGTATCAGCCCCTGGGTTTGTTCAATGGGATGATCGCACCGCTGTTATCCTATACTATAAAGGGAGTGATCTGGTACCAGGGGGAGGCGAATACGTCCCGGGCTCTGGAGTACCGGAGGTTGTTTCCCGCCCTGATCAATGACTGGCGCCGGAATTGGGGCGAAGGGAATTTCCCCTTCCTCTTTGTTCAGCTACCGAATTTCGGGGTGGCGCAGGATCAGCCTTCGGAAAGCCAGTGGGCGGAGCTGCGGGAAGCGCAGCGGTTGACCCTGGCCGTACCCAATACAGCCATGACCGTTGCGATAGACCTGGGCGAATGGAATGATCTCCATCCCCTGAATAAGGAGGATGTAGGTAAGCGGCTGGCCCTGGCGGCCGAAAGGTTCGCTTATGGGAGAAAAAATTTCGTTCATTCGGGGCCACTCTACCGGCAGATGAAGGTCAGGGGGGACAAGGTCCATCTTCAATTTACCGAAGTGAATGGAGGACTGATCGTAAAGGGGGGAGGAGCGTTGCGGGGATTTGCCATTGCCGGCGCTGACAATAAATTCGTTTGGGCCAGGGCGGTCATTAATAAAGACGAGGTCATTGTCTGGAGTGACGCTGTTGCTCAACCTGTCACCGTACGATATGCCTGGGCTGATAACCCCGAGGGCGCCAACCTGTCCAATAAGGGATTCTATGCATCCGAGACCCTTCCGGCTTCACCGTTTGAAGCGCGGAAAAGCAGCCGATGACCGGACCCTGGCGACCGTTCTGGCGACGGATGAACCACCTGCAAACGATTCCGATCCTTTATTTGCAATGAAAGGTTTTCAGCGTGTATCTTTGGCGTCCGGCGCTGGAAAGGCCTGGAAAATGAATGTAAGAAAAAATAATATGGAAAGACCTTTGTTAATGGAGGAGACCATGCGGTGGTATGGTCCTAATGATCCGGTAAGTCTCTGGGACATCCGGCAGGCTGGTTGTACCGGGGTGGTGACGGCCCTTCACCATATTCCCGTAGGGGAGGTATGGAGCTATGACGAGATCATAAAAAGAAAGACGGAGGTGGAGAGCGCCGGTATGCGCTGGACGGTGATCGAAAGTCTTCCCGTGCATGAGGACATCAAGAAGCAGACGGGCGCTCTCCCGCAATATATCGCCAATTATCAGGAGAGCCTCCGTAATGTGGCGCGTGCCGGTCTGGAAGTGGTGACCTATAATTTTATGCCGATCCTCGACTGGATGCGGACGGATATTTCCTATGAAATGCCGGACAGAAGCAGGGCGCTGAGGTTCGAAAAGTCGGCTTTTATCGCTTTTGACCTCTTCATCCTTAAAAGACCCGGTGCGGAAAAAGATTATACCGCATCCGAGATCGCCGGTGCGGAGAAGCGACTGGCTACGATGAGCGCTGCCGAAAAAGAGACGCTCTATCGCAATACTTTACTGGGATTGCCGGGCAGTGAAGAACGTTTCACGGAGGAGCAGATATTGAAGGCTTTGAAGACCTACGAAGGCATCGACGCCGCAAAACTAAAACAACATCTTTTTTATTTTCTGCAGCAGGTCGTTCCCGTGGCGGAAGCGGCCGGGTTGAAAATGGCGATCCATCCCGACGATCCACCTTACCCGATATTGGGACTTCCCCGCATCGTCAGCACCGAACAGGATGCCCGGGAACTGCTGGACTGCGCTCCTTCCCCGGCCAATGGATTATGCTTCTGCACCGGATCCTATGGTGTGCGGCCGGACAATGATCTGCCGGGCATGGTCCGCCGGCTCGGGGACCATATCCATTTCATCCACCTGCGCAGTACGAAAAGGGATGCGGAAGGGAATTTCTTCGAGGCCGACCACCTGGGCGGTGACGTGGACATGGTAGCGGTGATTCGCGAATTGCTGGCGGTGCAGGCCAGGCGGCGGGTTTCTCTTCCGATGCGTCCGGACCATGGGCACCAGATGCTGGATGATTTGAAGAAGACGACTTATCCGGGGTATAGTGCGATCGGGCGGTTGAGGGGACTTGCGGAATTGAGGGGGGTGCAGCATGCGCTGGCGGCTACAACTCAATCAACTGATCTATAAGTTCTGGCCAAATCTGGAATCGTGGAAGATGGCATTGCGAAGCACTTCTTTTGCTCTAGCTACTTTTTCGGGGAATAAAGTATCCTTTGCCGCAATGCGACTTTCTAATACAACCACAGTTGAAGAAGCGCCTTTTTTGAAGGCTTTTCGGAGTGCTTTTTTCTTTGCCATTGACATATAGTAAAATTAAGAAATTCTTTTTAGTAAATAAGCAAAATATTCCTGTTCAGAATCGGGATTGTATGTAAAGAATTGGTTGGTCGGGAAGTCGTTATCTTGTGGCATCTATCAAACTACATATACTATGCGATCACTCACTTGCGGGCTATTCCTATTCGCCTGCTTTTCCGCTCATGCGCAACGCCCCGTTTATGGAGGCAAGCTAAAGCCTGAACAGGCGAATGTGGACATCCTCCATTATAACATCGCACTCACCCTCGATATTCCAGGGCAGGGCATCGAAGCGAATACGGCTATCGATCTTATCATTAAAGAGCCGGCCACCGCGTTGCTTTTCGACCTGATGGACTCTTTTAAGGTGCAGAAAGTATGGGTGAAAGGCAAGGAAGCCGCATTTACACATGCCGACCATTTTCTGCGGATCACCTCGTCTACTCCCTGGCCTGCCGGACGGACGACGGTGAAAGTTCAATATGCCGGTCACCCCATGATCGCCAAACGCCCGCCATGGGACGATGGGTTCACCTTCACAAAGGATTCTACCGGGCATCCCTGGGTGGCTGTCACCGCGGAAGGCACGGGCGGAAAGATCTATTTTCCCGCCAAGGACCATCCATCCGATGAGCCCGACCTGGGCGTCGACCTCTTTCTCACCGTGCCCAAAGGGCTGGTAGCGGCGGGCCCCGGCCTATTGCAGGGAGTAAGCACTAAAAAAGAGCAAAGCACTTTCCACTGGAAGACAAACTATCCCATCAATAATTACAGCATCGTCTTCAATGTCGGGGATTACACCGTGGTGACCCGGGACTATACGACGGTAGATGGCCGGAAAGTGCCCATGCAATTCTATGTATTGAAGGAACATGCCGCACAGGCCCCTCACTTGCTGGAAATGATGGAAAAGGCAGCGCAGGTAAAAGAAAAATATTTTGGAGAATATCCCTGGGCTAAGGAGAAGATCGGTCTCGTGGAGACCCCGCACCTGGGAATGGAGCACCAGTCCATGGTGGCTTATGGAAATAAATTCCACTATACCAAGATTGGCGGTCAGGATTTTGACTGGCTGATGAACCACGAATTCGGGCATGAATGGTGGGGCAATAAAGTGACGGCCGGAGACTGGGCCGACTACTGGATCCATGAAGGGATCGGCAGCTACGGGGATGCCCTGTATACCCGTGATATGGAGGGAGAAGAAAGTTATGAAAAGATCTTCCGCAGATCAGGCCCCCGTATCGCAAACGATAAGCCCGTTGTATTAGGAAAGGATATCCCGGAAGACGAGGCCTATCATAACGATATTTATACCAAGGGCGCTTTCTTTATGCATACCCTTCGCTATGTCATCGGCGACGAGATCTTCTTTCCTACGCTGAAACACCTTGCTACCGATAGCAACTATACCTACACCCATACGGTGAATACGGACGACGTGGAGAAATTATTCAGCCGGGCTTCCGGTATGGATCTTTCGCCCTTATTCAATTTCTACCTGCGTACGATCCAGAAACTGGAGATCCGGGTCAAGCAGACGGATCTTGATAAATACCGGGTGCAATTGCTGAATATCGATATGACCCTGCCCCTGGATATCACGACCGACGCCGGTACGGAAAGAAAGATGGTGGGTAAAAAGGAGATCATGATCACCAGTAAAACCCTGCCGGTGATCGACCCTAAATATTTCTACCTGAAGAAGGTAATATATGAGTAAGCCGGGGCTGGCCTGCGGCGAAGATCCGGGATCTATCGGGCCAGCTCTTTTTCAATATCGGCTAAATAAATAGCATCTGCCATCTCACAGTACGGATCGGTGAAGTGATACCCGTCCTTCGTGAACAGGAGCCTGGCTTTTTCAAAACTGGCTTTTGCGGCCTCTTCCATTCCGGTTGCCCGAAAGGCGATCCCCCGGTAATAAAAGGTTTCCGCATATCTGCCGAACTTCACGATCTGCTTGTCCAGGTCGGATAAAGCTCTCGTAAAGTCTTTGATCCTGATCCTGGTCACGGCCCTGTGTAAATAATCATAATTACCGATCCACTCCATCCCTTTCTTGTCATAGACGCTGTCGATCCCTTTTGAAAAATAGGCGAAAGCTTCCGGGTAATGCCCTAGTTCACGTTCACAAAGCGCCATTACGATATGGAGATCATAACTCCCGTCCCCGCTCGGTCCCGGCTCGAATTGCAGGAGCGTGTCCAGCCTTTTGAGATCGCTTAAAGCCCCTTCATAATCTTTCAGGAATTTATACCTGCACCAGCCACGATTTCCCAAATAAAGCCATGGCTTGAGCTCCACCGCCTTATCCATATAACGGCGCCAGTTCAGGAAGTCTCCTCTTTTTAAATACGGTACGCTGATCTCATGCCATGCTTCCGCATATTCGGGACATAGCCGGATGGCGCTGTCCAGGTATTGCTGGCATTTCCTGGTGCCCTGCCCAAAACTGTCGGAGGCATTATACAGCCTGCAAGCCAGCGCACAACGCGGATCTTTGAACAAGCTGCAATTGGATTGTCCCGCACTCTCCAGGCCTATGCCTGAGAGGAAGAAGGATAGGATGAATGGAAATAGTCTCATGGGCTGAACCTGATTATTTTCCCGTTCCTGATCCGGAAAGTGATATACTGATAGCTATCATAGACCTTGTCTTTATAAGCGGCAGGCTCCCATCCTTTTAATTGTTTGGTGAGCTCCAGTAATTGACCGGATATCTTTTCCAGGAAATGAAAAGCATGATAGCTGCTGTCCAGTTCCAGGACTCTAAACCATCCGGTCTCCCCTTTACAATTGATGATGAACCGTATCGTGAGATATCCATCCTGATCCTTGCGATCGGAACCTTCTTTAAACCCGTTCAGGAAATAAGCGAGGATTTCCTTCTTATGATCATTATAGTAAGACCGTGTGTTGTAATATTGAAGCACCTGGTGGATATTGCAAACGGAAAAAGCAGGGTCGTCCCGCGAAGGATCGAAGCTGAGATCCCCCACCTCATCGGGAATGCTGTCTATGGGCAGGATCCTGCCTTCCGCCTGTCCTTTCGGGACCAGGCTGGATTGCTGCGCCCGAACGGGGTGGGGCGGGATGAGCAGCAATGCGATCAGGAGGACAAGAACGGTTGGTCCCGGTAGATAAGGATCCATTTTATCGGCTGGATTTTTTCATGAATGGAAAGAGGTACTAAAATACGGTTTTGTTACTAATAAAATGATTAGCAGGGCCAATCGTCCCTCAATAGCCCTAAATACGTAAATTACTGTCAAATAACCCGGTATGTTTGACAAAACGGTCTATCAGCTCAGGCGGAAAAGATTAAAGGAACAAGTTGGAAAAGGCCTCATCCTCTTATTGGGGAACGAGCAGAGCAGCATGAACTATAAGGACAATCCCTATCACTTCAGACAGGATAGTAATTTTCTCTATTTCTTTGGCATGGATCGCCCCGGCCTGGTGGGTATGATCGATATCGAGAACGACCGGGACACCATATTTGGCGCAGAACCTTCGATAGACGATATCGTGTGGCTGGGACCTCAACGGACCCTATCGGAACAGGCCGCGGAGGTGGGTATTGCCCATACGGCTCCCCTGGAGGCGATCAGGCCTGCCCTGGAATCGGCGCAGTCCAAACATCAGCTCATTCATTTTCCGCCCCCTTACCGCCCAGAAAACACCTGGAAGCTCAGCGCCTGGCTCAACATGCCCTACCTCACTATAAAGGACCATGCTTCCGTAAGTCTTATCCGGGCCATCGTCGCGCAGCGATCCATTAAATCGCCGGAAGAGGTTGCGGAGATCGAGTTGGCCGTCGATATCACTTCGCAAATGCACCTTGCCGCCATCCGTGGCGCAAGAGAAGGAATGTCCGAAGCGCAACTTGCAGGAGTGTTGCATGGTATTGCCATCAGTTCGGGAGGCGATCTTGCTTTCCCGATCATCCTCACCGTAAATGGCCAGGTCCTTCATAATCATTACGGAAAAACGATCATGCGGGATGGGCAGCTAGCCATTTGCGATAGCGGCGCCGAGAACGCCCTGCATTATGCGGGCGATCTGACGAGGACTTTTCCCGTCGCAAAAAAATTCAGCGCCCTGCAAAAAGAAATGTATGAAGTGGTCCTTGGGGCGCAGCAGGCAGCTACCGAAGCCTTACGTCCGGGTATCCTTTTCCGTGACGTTCACCTTATTGCCTGTGAGAAATTGGCGGAAGGCCTCAAGGCTGCCGGCCTGATGAAAGGAGATCCCAAAGAAGCAGTAGCTGCCGGCGCCCATGCCCAGTTCTTCCAATGCGGCCTCGGTCATATGATGGGCCTGGATGTACACGATATGGAAGATCTTGGAGAGCCGTACGTAGGATATTCGGACACGCTGAAAAAATCCACGGAGTTCGGATTGAAATCGCTGCGCCTGGGGCGGGAACTGGAGCCAGGCTTTGTCGTCACCGTCGAACCGGGCCTATATTTCATTCCCGAATTGATGGACCGATGGGGGGCGGAGAAAAAATTCGAGGCCTTTATCAATTATGATAAGCTGAAGGCCTTCCGTAGTTTCGGCGGCATCCGCATCGAAGACGATTACCTGGTGACGGCCGAAGGCAGCCG
>Ga0307516_10000576_pt1 | contig 49509 bp, 42 predicted proteins | sample 19_EM_MG_FD_203310 | JGI IMG/M metagenome (GOLD analysis project Ga0307516, IMG submission 203310) | Populus trichocarpa ectomycorrhiza microbial communities from riparian zone in the Pacific Northwest, United States - 19_EM | ecosystem: Host-associated > Plants > Roots > Unclassified | place... | reverse complement strand
TCGGCCAACGGAACTCTCGAACGTGAACTCGTCCAAGAGGTGAACCACGTGCTGAAATCCGGGATGAAGTGGTGCTGTGTTTGCGACCTTTCGGAGGATGTCGCGTTCACCCAGCAATCCCGCTTCGAGTTCCCTCGATGCGGAGGATGATAGGACCTTGAGGGCAACATAGCGTTTTTTTCTGTCGACTCGGATAAGTCATTTGCCAAGAGAACACCGTCAGCTTTTGACACGTACTTGCGGTCTTTAGCTAACCACACACTCGAAAAACCACCCCATCCAAGCTTCTTCGTAACAACAAACCGACCATCGTCGAGAGTCTCGCCAAGCCGCATCGGGTAGAAGCCACCACCATCATCAGTGGACAAGGCGAAGTTCTCTTCCGGCCACGATTTGGGTTTCGGAACGATACTGGCTTGGCCTGGTGTGCTAACGGGTTTTGGAGGTTCCGGTACGTGCTCTCCCAGCAACCCCTGAAGTTTCAGACTGGAATCGATACAATCTGGGGCACAGACGGGACTTTGGGGGGTGACAGGACCCAGGGTGCTAACAGGACTTCTGGTGTTGGCCAAACTTGGGGTGCTGACGGGACTTGGGGATCGGTGGGACATTCCAATGTGCTGTCTCTGAAGAGGAGCGTGGCGCAAAAGGATTTGATGATTAGACGAGAGCGTGCAGGCGCAGCGTATGTTGGGGGATTCGTCGGGCTGGGAGAACGTGGCTGGCGGTTCGAAGTGTGGGACGAGTTACCCCTCTGAACTTAAGGTTGGATTCCAGCCTAAGGCGAGCAGCAACGCTTGCTTGTTGAGTATTAGTAGGGACATAAGTTCCGAACGTAACGGTCACATCGTACCGAGCCCGAGCCTTGTGGTTTGACGGATCACGGGCGTCTCCTTGCTTCCGACACCCCGTTACGGTTCGCGCCCCGGTGGGCTTAGGACTGCTCTGTTCAATCATCTTTACGCACGAAAACTCGGGGGAAAGTGGATATTGAGGATCGAGGATACGGACGCGGTGCGTGTTGTCTGGTGCTCCCTGTATTTTGCTTCGGACTTCAACGAATAGGCAGGCTAGGTATGTCCCGGGTTCTGTGGAAGGGATTAGGGACGCGTTGGCGTGGGCTGGCCTAGACTACGACTTTGGTGATCACCCATCCGTTGGTCCGAGCCCGGACAGTGTTTCCTGAAATAACCTTCGCAGGACCTGTAAAAGGCGGCGCACGCCACCCCTATTTCCAGGTACGATTTCAAGCCGAAGGCATCTCTCGTCCGAACTAATGGTTGCCTCAGTCAGAGCGTCTCGACCTCTACCAAACATACGCCAAGAAGCTCATCGATGCAAGTCTCCGAGTCTACTACGCGCCTTTCCTGTGCTGAAGCCAACCATGTCGGGAAAGTTTAGTCAGGTCACGCGTATCGGTGTTTCTGCTCACCCGATAAGCTCGCGACGACTCGCGAGAAATTGGCGAGGACAGGGTCGAACGCGACCTACGATAAGTCTTGTTTGAACCTCGCGGACGAAGAAGTTGCGAGGAGAGTGAAGGCTGGGGAGAAACACGTTGTTCGAATGAATGTAACGCACCAATTCCTCTTCCCCCGTCTGTTCCCCAATCTCATGCATTTCGTAGGATGGTGTTGCCCCCACCCGAATCACCCCGGACGACATGGTATTTGGGTCCCTCAAAGATACCCATGCATCATTACCGACAGACCCAGTCCTGCTCAAGTCAGATCTGTTCCCGACATATCACCTCGCTTCGGTTGTGGATGACCACGAGATGGCCATCACTCACGTCGTTCGAGGGGAGGTCAGTTTTTCCACCTTCGTGGAGTCGACCTATCCACTAATGCGAAACAGGAATGGCTACCTTCCCTTCCTCTGCATCTGGACCTATATGCGTCGCTTGGGATTACACCTCCCCGGTTCGCCCACCTTCCCCTGTTACTGAACCCGGACGGTTCGAAGATGTCGAAACGAAAGGGAGACGTGGACGTGATGGAGTTCATGGTATCTTTCATCACGATGTTCTTGGTTTTCCTACGGGAATATTGACTTGGGGGTAGAGACGCGGGGTGAACCACGACCATTCCGAGGGTTCATCTTCGTCGGCCAAGGCGGCTCCCAACAGCACGACTGTCATGACTTTTCAGGAGATGATCCAAGAGGTAGGACATCGCGCCTTTCTCCCGTCAATGTTTTCTCACCGTTTCTGACAGTTTGACCTGTCTGTGTTGACTCACCGGAGGACGATCTTGGACCCATCAAAACCTGAGTACTTGAGTGAAAACCAGCTTATGGAAACGTGGTCGCAGCCCCACGGACTGAACGCTTTGGCGGATCGCATGACTGGTTCAGTGAAGGAGGCTTTTCCAGATAGGTGCGTTTCCACCACGGGGACGCATCGTCCATAACCCAACACTCGTATCCCACACCAGTGGATGTACTACCGTGGACCACATAAAACAAGTCATCTTGGCTTTACAGGTATGATACTGCCCCGACTCAGCTGAAGAGTTACTCACTCTGCCGATAGAGTCGGGTTACTAACATCCTTGACATACCGAAACTTGCCCCTCACTTCTTCATCGAACCGGACTATGGATCACGAGAGGCGGAAGCCATGGTCAAGGCCATCTCCCAGGCTGACATCGGTAGGATCCGTCCATAAGTTTTGAGCCTTCTGGTTAATGTCGGGTGCTTTTTAGTAAAAATCTTGACCGATGTCGTCCCAAGACTAGAGCTAGTAGAGACTTGGACGGAGGATGAGCTAACAACTCCCCTTCACGAGGTTTCTCATGAGCTCGGTGTTGTTCCGGGTACAGAAATCCCGCAATGTGCTTACGCTACGAAGTACGACCAAAATAATGCCCTCTTCCGCAGGGTTACCCTCTTCTGCACGGATGCCTTTTTCTGCGGAGGGGACGCGCCCGGTTTAACGAAACCGTTGTTAACCCTGGAAACTGCGAGGTAGATGAACTTCAATACACAATCCCCTTCGCAGCCCGCTGTATGCCCGTACGCCTTCACCCAAGCTCCGAAACAAGCTTGAATCTCCACCGGTGTACCCGTGGTGACGAGATTTGCGAGCCCCAACCTGCACAGCTCTTCCGCAGACAATTTGAGCCCCGGGCAATCACGACACTTTGACTTGAGTGGCATCTGCTTGATGACTTCTACCACTGCTTCGACGTAGCTCGCGTGATGTCTGATGAGTTTGTGATAGGCGTCTGCGGGGACAAACTTGAAATCATCGGGGAGTTCGGAGACCCCCGGGAGATAGACATCCGAAAGGATGAGACGGGCGGCGGATTCCACAATTACTAGGGAACCCGAATCGAGAGGCGATAGCGTAAACTCGAAGGGAGTCGGCGAGGTCGGGTCGTCCGAGTGCCTGGTGTAGTCGTGCTTTTGCCGCTCCGATGTCGTATCTATCCGCGATGATTAGGCATTCCAGGAGGGTGTCGAGGTTTCTGTCGAAGGATGGAGGAGTGAAGGGATAAATCGATCGAAGGATGATCCCAAGCGCGTGCGGGGGGTCCCATACTCAAAGGTGTGGGGAACCCTGGACGGTTTAGGGCGTGCCCCTTGTCAGTCCATGCGCAGTTTTCCCGCTGAGTGCCACGGGCACTGACGGTCACTTACCGTGAGTAGCGGCACTTCCCACAGTGCGCACCCGGAATTACGACCCGGCCATCGCCGTCTCGAATCGTTCCACTGCTCAGCTTCATTGGTGAATGCCGTGTGGAATATTTGAGTGTAAACGTCGAACACTGGCATGTAAACGTTTCATTCTTTATATACACCTTATGGTAACGTACAAGAGAGACGAAATTCTGAGAGGGTACTGGTGAAATGAACGAATCCTGGCATCACCTTGCATGAGGTAGATGGCGCAGATGTATCTTTATTACTAAACGTGGTCAAAAGCTGGGTCAAGCAGAGCTTCAGCTGCACGGGGCCTTTGTGCGGGATCGAATATGAGGAATGACAGCATGATCCTGACGAAGGTGGCAACTTCTTCTGCGCCATTGCTGTGGGTAGCCAATTGGTTCAACTCGGATTCAATGGACGCCAACCTGGCTCCCTTCGTGGTTGCACACCTCAACAACTCTGGAGATAAGGAAGGTAAATAAAGTTGGAGGCTTTAGGGTTTGTTTCCTTGCCTTTGAGGTCATTATGCTTCTCTCTGATCTCGTATTGCTTCAATGTGACATCACTGTGGTCATGACCAGTACGTTGAGTCATCTGTGCAAGATGGACGACATCACGAGGTATATCATCTCTGGCTTCGGGTTTGAATAGCGAATGACCGGTCGCGAATTCATACATCTTGAGGAAGGGGATGGTCAGTAAATCGTCTATGAGGAAAGTGAGAGGAAGAGCCAATACCATGCACCCAAGGCTCCAGATATCAATAGCAGGACCCCATGCATGACCAAGAATAATTTCAGGCGCACGTAGAGCACAGGACTGCACGATGCCACTCGGGTGCTCTTGTTTGAAGCGTGCTGAGGGAAGCCCAACTCATCAGTTGCGCATAGTAGTGACTAAGTGTTGTGCCATCGTACCACACCCAAAATCCGCAATAACCCAATGAAACGTGGGGGACTCATCACGGGCGACGTAGGGGATGGGGGCTGACATAACTGGGGTGATAGGAACCTCATCATGTCGCGCCGTTTTTGGAAAGTCGTAAAGCCTAGCTGGTCGTTCATGGAGCTCACGCAGGATGACCTTGTCTAGCTCGGGCGTCGCGAGGAGGATGCTTGCAGGTTTTAAGTCTACCTGATGGTCAAATCCGCTGATGACTGCCAAGAATCACGCAAGATGTACCGGAATGGATCACCTCACACTTATCGTGTAGATATTCCAGCCCTTTCAAGACATCCTTTGTGAGGCGCATGATAAATTTGAGATGGGGTTGGGGTCCGCCGAGTTCCCTTTGGAGACCCGTAACATTGTAGCAAAGGACGTTCGTGACGAAACAAATGTGTTGGCCAAGGGAACTCTCGAATGCGAACTCGTGCAAGAGGTGAACCACGTGCTGAAATCCGGGATGAAGTGGTGCTGAATTCGTGATCTTTCGGAGGATATCACGCTCTCTGAGTCGTCCTGTTTCAATCTCTCTCGACGCGTAGGATGATAAGACCTTGAGGGCAACGTGGTAATCATATCTGTCGACTCGAATCAGTCGTTTGTCAAAAGGGGAGACCATTTGGCACGTACTCGCGGTCTATAGCCAACCATACGCTCGAAAGGTTACCCCACCCGAGCTTACTCGTGATGATGAACCGTTTATCGTCGAAAGGCTCGCCAATCCGTAGTGAATAAAAGCCACCGCCTTCATCGGTGGTCAATGAGAAGTCCTCTTCCGGCCACGCACGGCGATTTGGACCGCTCCTGGATTGATCTGGGGATTTTGCATGGCTTGAAGCCTTGGATACGAGTACTTCCGGCGAACCCTGGAGTCTCGGATCATTGACTTGATCTAGGGGGCCACCAAGACTTTGAGGCCTCGATACGACCTCGTCCGGCCACCCCGGAAATTCTGCACCGCAGGCTTGGTCTGGGGGGTTAGTCGTACTTGGGGGTCGGTGGGACATTCCGACACGTTGTCACTGAGCGCTGAGTGGTGAAATCTAGTGCGTGGGGATGCAGTGCGTGTTTGAGGGAGTCGTCCGGCTGAGAGGAGGTACGACTATGGATCAAAGTAGTCTCGGCTCCATCCGGTTGGGGATGGGGGATGGGGCTCCTAACCTTGCGGGAACATATATCGGGAGCCCAGATGAATGCAGACTTGGATAAGATACCTTCGCACGCGCACGCTACACCACCACCCGAACCTCACGCGGGTTATAATGTGCAACGTGGGTTATGTCTTGGCACAGTAACTAGCGTCCAGAAAAGAGAAAGAAAACGAAGTCGCTGGTGTTGGTGTCCGCCAGGACGCGGGATCTGTTGCCGATCACCGGCCCGGGACCCTAGAAAACCGGGCCGTGACGCTACCTAAGTAGCTCACCATTCGAACCTTGGATAAACTGCCTTCGCAGTCGCACACATCCCGAGCATTTCCTACCAGGGGCCGCTCCGGCTAACGCCAACTGCCCTGCTCCGTCGCAAATAATGGATTTGGAGACTTGAGTATCTCCCACTGCCTTCCCACTTCTTCGCCTCCTCACCGACGGTCGAGTTCCACCGAGGACGAGAAGGCTCGGAGAAACTCCATCGCATACTGGGCCCATTCCACATCGAATGCGTTCCCCTCGAGGCTCAAATAAACTCGCGCCTCAGTCAGGCTCACGCTTCAGAGTGAGCCAAGGACACATTGTATGAGGCGCTCTGGCGCTAGCAGGCGCCGGGTCTCCTTATCTGACCCCAGACCACGTGCCAAGTGTTCCTCCCTCCGCGTCCTCGATGGGTGACACTAATTCTTCGGGTGGAGGATCGGTTATCAGGCAACTGTTGCATACCCTGCGGGAGCAGGTCACGTCTATCATGTTCGTCGGCTCTTTCCTCACGTTATATAACTATGTCGACTAAAGGCCCTATCAGCCAGCACAAACCTTCCTATCTGACTCTCGAGGAGGTGCGCGATTGACCGATTTCCCCACTCAGTGGCAACTTACCCGTTTCCAGGCTCGAGAGTACGAGAAGGGGATCATCGATGTGCTCACCCACGCGAGACGCCTCGTGAACTCATTCAGCATTACCGTTCGGGTGCCTCCAGAAGTCCTCGGGATGGTCTGCTCCTTCCTCACCACCGAGGATGTGTTTTCGGCATCCCAGGTTTGCCATCATTGGCGTACAGTCCTAGTCTCATTCCCATTACTGTGGACCCAATTTCCTTGTCGCCATATCCTCCGGACGATCATCAGTCTCGAGCGATGCAAATCCCTGCCGATCCAGTTGCAGTTCTACCGAAACTCGCCAATCGAGGCCATGGAAGAGGTCCTACTCCACGGGAACAAGATTATCTCGTTGTCTTTGCACCACCACCCCGCCCGAACCCCACTATTAGGTCAACTATTCACATTTTCCGGACCATCCGTGGAGCGCTTGTACATGGGTCCCGAGGATGTAGCTGGATGGGCTCGAACGCAAACAGCACATGGAATCTGGCAAGACTTGCCATCTCTTCGCGAACTGTTTGTTCACAAATACTCCATCCCGATGAACCGCCTCGCCGCCTCAAACCTCGTACACCTAGCGCTGGAGCAGGCAGGATATGGTCAGGACGTCACGGTTCAATGCATTTTGGATATGCTCCGCGGCTGTCCTCTGTTGGAAACCCTCCTCGTCACCGAATCACGCGTCCGCGCAAATATAACTCCCAATTATCCTCCCGTTCCCCTTCCACGACTCCGCAGCATCGAATTGGGTGAGGATGAGGTCCGCTCTGGACTGGCAACCCACCTTCAGTTCCCCCAAAACGTCGCAGTGGGCCTTCGAATGTTATTCCCGTCCGAGGTGTGCGGCAAGATTCCGTTCACAGTTGAGGCCACAATGCAGCACGTGTTGAGAAGAATCGACATTTGCTACATTGCGCTTGCGGAGTCCCAGGATCCCCAAGGGGCCCTCGTGCTCCTCGTCCGTTTTGAGGGGCTCTACGGCTCCCTCGAAATCACCACCGTCACCCTGTACGACGATGGATTGATCTGGGCTGTTTTATTCAGCCCAGGAGGGGTACTATTTTCCCATTCACCCCGCATCGAGAACGTGAGGGAGCTACATATCGTGGGCTGCCACCTCGGAGGCGATCGAATGTTCCACCACATTCACGCGGCCATGCCGAACATCACTTCCATTTCCTTCTTTGACTGTAAAGAGCCTCACGCGTTTGGATTACTCCTCCAAACCCACCATTCGTTACCCCCATTCCCGCGCCTCGAACGTGTCATGGTTCTCGGACCGGAATTAGGGTTGATAGGGATGGCAAAAGCAAGAAGAGGCTGCGGGTTGCCACTCAAAACGGTCGTGGTCGGACGAGGGTCCGGACGATTTGAGTATGACCACCTGGACGACTACACAGAGCTAGGAGAGCTTGTGGACAACCTTCACACCAAGTGTCTAACCGAGATCTTGCAGTGGGGAATCGGGAACGAGGTTCTAAATGTCTGGTCCACTGCCGATACTCCGGGTCCCGTAAGTCCGAACGAGAAGCTTGCAGTACCGGGCTAATTCCGTTTCGCAGCATGTTCTCACGACGGCACGCGGACGATTTAGATTTTGTCGATTTGACGTTGCTCGGTGAGGCGGTGGAGGGCGTGGAGTAGTAATGGCACAGTCGTTCACCATACTTTCCGGATTGGCGCGATGAAGCTGGAGGTTATGTCTGTACTGGCTAAGCGAAGTCATGCCCAACCCCGCCTTGACAAGAGAACTCAGATACGGACCGAGTTTATACACAATCTATGAGTATCAGTTTACAGATTTAATCACTTAGCGTGGCGGTACAATAGATGGAAGGCTGGAAGACGAAAGAAGACAAAACAGAGAGAGATACAGGAAGAGGAACCGAGGAAAACAATGTCCAGCACGGCAGCAAAGCCATGTCCAAGAGCAGACAGTGAGAGAGACAGACGGAATGGAAGAAAAAATAACACCGAAACCCAAGAATACAAAAAAATTAGAAATTAACTTAACATCGTCACGCGGGTATCAAACCCTCGAAGCAAACACAGAACCGTCAAACCGACGACCACTCATCTTCATCAATCTCACCATGGTACGTCCACACAAGGCCACCAGCCGCGGTCTTCGTGAGCAAGTCGTATCCCATCCTATTCCAATTCCACAGAGCCAGCCTGCGCAAGCTCGGGAAGGTGGCCATCAAGTCCCTCCCGATACAGTGAACTCGAAAGCTCAAATCGACGCGGCTTATATCCGAGATCGATGACGAGCGTGTCCTACGCGACGAGGTGGTGGATGTGGTGAGGGATGAGTATGCGGAACGGGAGGACGCGGCGGAGGTGGTTGAGTGCCAGGAGGAAGCGGTGGATTGCCTTCTCGGTCGGGAAGGATGATCTGCCTTGACCGTACCCAATAAATCGACGAGGTAAGGTGAAAAAAACGGCGTAGGCGGTACGGGAGATTCGGGTTCGTCGAGGTCGTTTTCATGTGGTGGATTTGGGACCCACACGAGAGTGTGCAGTTTCTTCCAGGTCTTATCCCTAAGACCAGTTGCGACAAACTGCTCGAATATCTAGAACCGATCCTCACTTGTAAGGAACAAATAGTGAAGGTACCTGAAGGAGTCACTCACGTTTCGGCTGACATCCGACAAGTATATGTACTTGACCGAGGGGGTATTTGCCGCGATGCAGAAAAATTTGGTCACATCCAGGTAGGTATCCGCCCTTCCAGCGCCCCACATAAACCGTAGTGACCACAACTGTGGTCCCAGTCGGTGGATCTTCTCGATCGCTCGAACCTCTTCTCTTAAACTCTGGTCACCGCCAGTGTACTCCAAGTGCCGCAAAGATGTGGGATTAAACCGTGGGTGTAATAAGAAGGGTGCCGTTGTGGATAGTGTTTGGATGGTATGCAAGACTTCTTCGCCACGAGGGTGACTTATCGTCCGGGTCTCTAGAGATCGTGCGAGATATGTGAATCCGAGCAGGTCTCGTTGGGTGGAGAGAAAACGAAGGAGGGAATCGAAGAGAGGAGATTCACATGCGAAGTATTCAAGCCGAAACTGTGCCCTCTCCGCGAGCATCGCGTAAAACCATGGGGTGATTCGAATATCGAGGAGTTCCAGGCGATGAAGTCCCTCTATCATGCCCAGCACTTCCGCAACGTGAAGTTCCTGGTGAGGGCACAACCCATCGAAGGCGAGAGATAGAGAGGTGATGAGGGAAAGATCGCGGACTGGAACCTCGGAACGGTCGATGACGTATTCAACGCAGCTGGGACAGAGTTTGGCGGGGATCTCAGGCTTGTTTAACGATATTCGACGACTTGCTCGCTTCAAGGTATTGGATACGCCATCGGTGAAGGTAGAGGATCTGTTCCGTATATCCTTGGTGGATCTCTTGGCGGACTTTGGGGAGGATGGGAAGGGTCGCGCGGCTTCGTGGCTCCGGAACCCAAACATCGTTCCCTGAAGCGCATGTAAGTATGTATAACCTACTAAATATGATAGGTATTTCTCACGTTGAAAGGGGGTTCCAACGAAACGAAGGCAGGTGGCGGAGGAGCGAATCGGGGAGGGGAGTGGGGTGGACGGATGAGGACGGACGCGTACGTTGCACCCCGGTTATGATAAATAGAGCCATGACCGTGGATTCCCCATGTTTCAGGTTGGGAGAAACCTCATGGACAGCCGTTTGACGGAAACAAACAAGTGCGGCGTCGGCACGGCGTTGGGGAACAAGTGGCATCGGAATCCATCGCCGAGAGCTGGATCGTCCATCGGCAGCTTATCGCCTCGAGTGAAAGCGCATTTGGGAACCACGTTCTGGGCTTCTCTCTTCCACGAGGGTTGGGTGTCGTGGAACGGGTCATCGTTGTAGAGCGTCAGGTCCAGGAGCGCCCAACCACGTCGCGATCAATTATCCCGCGGGGGCAGCGGATATTTCTCACCCTACAGAAAGTTATTCCCTACAACTCTACGGCCGAAGTTGAAACGGCAGAACTCGGTTCTTGAGTTCAACTTCCCCATCTCATCACCCGTCGCAGCTCGAAACAGGATGGTGTCATCCCCAGGGATAATACGAAGCCCCGAACGACCCCGCCCGAGAGGTGACCTCTCTCGGCCCGTAGTACACTTAACCCGGCACAGTATCCCAGAGGATCGAAGAGGGAGCGTTGTGGTATTACAAGTGTAGGCGGTATACTGGCACAGGTGTAGGGAATGGAAGCAAGGGGTCCCCAACGAGATGAAGGATCCCAGGCCCAGCCATCGTTGGGAGTTATCCCGTAATATCCATCGCCACTGTACCCCCGCTCGGCGTAGTCTCCCCCATCGTCACCTTTGCAGCTGAGATAAGTCGAGGGTGCTGGCCAGGCCGCGAGACGACGATTTTCTCCGGATCAGTGCTCGATATCCTGATATACCGCAACATCTGAAGGTACCCTCCCTCCTTCCGGTCCCAACCCCGGAACAGCTCAACGTTGATCTCGTGAGTCAAGTCAGGCACCTCTATAGTGAGGAACAAAAAAGTGAGCTGGAAGTTCGCCAAGATGTTCCAAATGAGACGAACCGAAACCTGTCCTGTACTCCTCGGCTTCCCGAAGCTTCAGTTCTTCTATCTGTGTCTCTTTAATGGATTTTGGTCGACCCTTCCGACGTTTCGTGCGTTCTTGTTCAAGGTCCCTATCATGCCTCGAGAGCCAGATGTCCCGGATGATCAAGTGCAGTTCGTCGAGGGTCAGTTCACCCTCTGGCGGTAGCGTCAAGTAGAAAAAGCCAAGTGTATCGACTGAAAAAACCACAGTTGGGTCAGGAACCCCGATGCCAAACGAAACTCAGGAGAAATGCGCCCGCACCTTGCGATGCCTGTTTATGCGATCGTTTCCGAGCGAGATCCTCGAGCTTGGACTTGCGGATGTGTGTTCGCACAAGTTGACCGGCCTTTCGAGACTGGGGGTGAAAGAGCTTCTCCTTCTTTTGTTTTTTGGAGCCGGAGGACGCGCTCTTGTTCGAAGACTTTTTTGAGGGTGCCATTGATGAGTGACGGCGATTGCCGAACGCTCATCAACGCCGCGATCGAACTCTTTCTCTTCTGCCGGGACGCTCACTGCGCCCCTTCACCGCGAAAACGTTGATAACAACAATTACCACCAGCCGTCCCAAGTGGGCACAACTTTCACTTCCTGGCGTCCGTGTGGCTGTTTAAGCGCCTTAGGCTACCCGTCAACTCGGCGTTGTCATATTCCCAGACTCATCGAGTAGCGAAAGAAGTGACTCGGGATCATTCGATCGCACGCCCGGATGGGACAAGCGGCCACAACAGAGCGATCTCCCCAGCTGGGTTGGTGATTCGTACGATCGCTCCTCCCTAGATGGTGAAGGTCATCCCTTCGCTGCAATACTATGTGACGCCTGGGAGAGCCGAGAGTCAGGGGTTCTGTGTCAGTTTTCCCACGTTCAATCATCCTCTAGGATCCGTCAGCGTCAGTGGCGTAGTTTAACTGATTCTGTTGAGAACTTTGAGATACCAGTTATAAAATCCATCGCCAGGTAGTCAATGCACACCGAACTACACGGAGAAAGAGCCAGTTCGGGAATAAGGTGTAATACCATCTGAAAGCACCGATGAATAAACCACCATACTTTACAACATACACGTACAAATCAAGGGAGAACTACGCGGAAGTACCAATAATTAGAAAAGAGACACTAACTCCATTTTTTACACACAGTCCGCCCGGCAAAAGAAGCATGGTGGGCTAGATCGTGTAGTCTCAGACCCCCTCACTTGCATTGACCTACTCAGGCTCAGGTTTCCCTCCGCCAACCTCTAGTTTCTCACCATGCTTGATATACATCCCGTAGTGAACGAAGACTGTATCCCCACACCAAAGGTCCCCTCCTGAGCTTGGGCAGGCGCCTGTTTTGCTTTGACACGGCCACCAGAAATGATCCCGGGGGTGGATCCCTATGGTGCTCGAACACATGGCTGTCCATGTCCCATCCTTATGGGCTCCTCTGCCCTACCAGGCCGAAGAGAGGCACCTATCCCTGGAGGTCGGCAGCTATCAGGGAGCCGCCGCCGCTGTTGTGGTCTCCGGAGGTGAGGTCGCGTGGTAGGCCCAGAAGCCGACTCCGGTTGGACTTCCTCAACACCCTTGTCCGGATATCCCCCAAGGCCATTGAGGGAGGTTAAAGCGATCCCCTGCTCCTGATACCATCCGGACAGGTCTAAAACCGCAAGAGGGCGTTGAGAGGGCGGTTCTTTAGTCTAGCGAGGGAACGGTTTAGCAACAGTGTGAGATGACAATCTAGAAAAAACAAGCCTCCTGTTCTCCCAATGCCCCGGCCAACGATGAACAGTTCTGGAACCATGGGTTTCGAACTGCCTGCGTCCCCCGTCAATGACGAGGAATCGGACTTGTCCACGTGAACTCACCCAAAGGGTAGCATTGTAGCTTTCATAGGTGCAAGCGTTACAAGAAGACTGGGACATTGTCTTGAACGGGTCGATGGTTATAGTGGGGCCAGTGGGGGGAGGGGCCGATCGTTGCAGACGACCGGTTCCGGACGGGCCCACCGCGAGCAAGGTAAGATGGTTCAGGGATACGATGAGTACGAAACAGCGGGCGAAATCCACGAGATTGTGGGCCTTCGAAACGCGACATCGCTGAGAGGGGAGTAGGACGACGAACCTGGCTCAGACATTGGAATCTCGGGGCAACTTATAAACCAGGAGTAAAGGGTTGTCTACCCTAAGGGTTCTTTGAAGACGCCACTCCCACTGAATACAAAGGGGGGTCACTTTGAATCGCCCAAAGGCGAGACACTTAAAAGTGTGGAGAACAAACGGTTCGTAGTTTCCGTTGGGTACAAAGCACGAAGAACCTGAAAGAGACAATCCATTCCGGAACCCGAGTATCACGCAACGGACAAAGAGTCGATTCAGCTCTCTTTCCACCAGTGGCTACAATGCGGAGGGTGAAAAGAGACGTCATTCAGGAAAGCACAGTGGTGGTTGAATGGGATTGTGTGCCTCCCGGAACGGGATCTGAGGCGAAAGATACCCTGATCAAATTGGTCGACGTCGGAGGTACATCGGGTTGACTGACCTACTCGCAAAACAACAAAGGGACTAACAAAAGAAATACTCGGTCAACGATAAGGCAATTTTAGTACAATCGTAAAGTGTGGTCCGTGGTACATGGGGTGGCTAAAAGTGAATCCATACGGGTAAGTAAAATAGAGAGGTGTGAAAACAGAGATATCTCAAGTCCACGGTTATTACGCCTTGACATCTTGAACAGGAACGGAAGGGGAGATAGGAGGGCGAGCCTGAAACTCGGCCTGGAGCCTGCGATTCCTCCAAACAGGAATGACGAAGTAAGCCAGAATGAAGGCATATCCGGAAAGCAGAACGTAGAGGACGAGCTTGAGGAAGAAGACGAGCTCCTCGAGAGTTTGAGCGTCGGCGGAGGAGATAGCGGAAGTGAGTGTAACACGATCCTCGGTAGCCTCGGACCTCTTGAAGCTGTACCTCGAGGAGGAGCGAGGAGACGTGATGGAAACGCCACGAGGGGCACCAGATTTGACGTTGTTGGTCCAATACTTCCAGCCACCATACCCGTCGGTGCCACCCTTTTTGTCGTTCCTAGCGGGACCCTTCTGGTTAGGGTCCACCCGGTCGGGATTCTTGTCGTCGTGCTTTCTGTCAGGATACTTGACGTTGGAGTCCTTGTCGTTCCGAGCAGGATCCTTCCGGTTAGGGTCAACGCGGTCAGGATTCTTATCGTCGTGCTTCCGATCGGGATACTTGACGTTAGAGTTCTTGTCGTTCCGGGAGGGGTCGCTCCGGTTGGGGTCCACCCGGTCAGGATTCTTGTCATCATGCTTTCGGTGGGGATACTTGACATTGGAGTTCTTGTCGTTCCTAGCAGGATCGGTGCGGTCAGGGTCAACTCGGTCGGGGTTCTTGTCGTCGTGCTTTCGATCGGGATACTTGACATTGGAATTCTTGTCGTTCCGGGAGGGACCCTCACGGTCGGGGTCAACGCGATCAGGGTTCTTATCGTCGTGCTTTCGGTCGGGATACTTGACGTTAGAGTTCTTATTGTTCCGGTCGGGGTCCACCCGGTCAGGATTCTTGTCGTCGTGCTTCCGATCGGGGTACTTGACGTTGGAATTCTTGTCGTTCCTGGCGGGGTCCTTGCGGTCAGAGTCCGTTCGATCGGGATTCTTATCGCCATGCTTTCGGTCGGGGTACTTGGCGTTGGAGTTCTTGTCGTTACGAGCGGGGTCCTTGCGGTTGGGGTCAACCCGGTCAGGGTATTTGTCGCCGTCGTTCTTCCGATCAGGATACTTGACGTTGGAGTTCTTGTCGTTCCGGTCAGGGTACTTGGAATCAGAGCTCTTGTCGTTTCGATTGGGGTCCATGCGGTCAGGGTACTTGTCGTTCCCATTCTTTCGATCGGGGTACTTGTCGTTGGCGTTAGAGCTTTTGTCGTTCCGGTTAGGATCCTTTCGGTCGGGGTACTTGGAATTGGAGCTCTTATCGTTCCGGTCGTTGGGATTAGAGCTTTTGTCGTTACGGTTGGGGTCCTTCCAGTCAGGATACCTGTTGTTGTCGTCCTTTCGATCGGGGTACTTGGAATCGGAGCTCTTATCGTTTCGGTCTGGATCGTTCCGGTCAGGGTACTTGTCATTGCCGTTCTTTCGGTCGGGGTACTTGTCGGGGTTAGAACTTTTGTCGTTTCGGTGGGGGTCGTACGTGGGGTCACCCTTCCCGTCAGAGTACTTGTCGTTAGGGTCAGAGCTTTTATCGTTCCGGTGAGGGTCCTTCCGGTCAGGATCCTTCCGGTCAGAGGACTTGTCGCTGGGGTTAGAGCTCTTGTCATTCCGATGAGGGTCGTACTTTGGGTCGCCTTTCCCGTCAGAGTACTTGTCGTCGGGGCCAGAGCTTTTGTCGTTCCGGTGGGGGTCCGCTCGATCAGGGTACTTGTCGTCCCCGCTCTTTCGGTTGGGGTACTTGGCGTTGTCGTCGCCGCTCTTTTGGTTGGGGGACTTCTTAACGCCAGAATCGTCGTCATTACCACCGCCGTGTTCGTGGGGGTTCTTCCTCACCCCGGAGTCGTCACCGCCCTCGTCCCACCAATTGTCATGACTCGGGGAGACGCCGCCGTCCTGGTTGTAATCATCGCCACCCCACTCTGGATCGTCCCCACCCTGATCGTCGTTGTCGTCGTCCCACTTGTTGTCCCACTCGTCATCGTCCCAATCGTTCCCGGATCCATCAGGAGGGGGTTGGTCGTCGTCGTCGCCGAAATTTCCGCCTTGGTTATAATGAGGACGATCTTCGTCGTCACCGGGGGAGTTGGGAGAGTCAGGAGAGTCGGGGGAGTCAGGGGAGTTGTAATCGGAAGTGGGCTGCTGTTGGTACCTCGGCTGGTCACCACGCTTGATCTTGCACTTGTCGAGACAACTTTGGACCCCGAGGGCGAAAGTATCTGGTATCTGCATGGGAATGACGTGTGTCTGAGGAATCAATCAGACGCGGTAGTGAGAAATGGTGCTCACCGACTTGGCGATCCGCACGACCTCGTTGACTCCAATATCAGCGAGCGTGGCATCGACAACCTCAGGTGGGATCCCGAAGACTGCCAGGGGAAGACAATTAATTAATCGGCAAATGAACTTCGGTTGCTGACCACTTACACCTCTGGGCAATCGTAGTAGCACCCGGGTCGGCACTATTCAAACCAGCCACGAAGCTGACGGGGTTGCAGTCCAGGTTTGCTTGGTAGTGGAAGGACCCTTTGGGGAAGATGGTTCCCTGGCCAGGGTTGAGGGTGTTGGTGACGAATCGCGCCCCGTTCTCTTGGATGAAACCGACTTTGAGGTTTGATCCGGATATCATGTAGAGAAATTCAGTGGCACGCGGGTGGTAGTGGGGTGAGGACAACCCGCAAGGCCTGTGTGCGTTCAAAACGGTTTAGATCGACGGGAGACAGATAGAGACAATGAGACATACGCCATTTTACCGACGGTCAGAGACATGCCCTGACCGACGAGGAAAGGGAAGTCTGCGAGGTTGGCGACGGTGATGTTTCCACCAGCTCCTTTACCAACGCCTATCCCAGCGTTGAAGTCAAAGACGAACTGAAGGGGGTTGTGGGTTAGTATTGTTCCGCATGTGATCAGTGGCCATTGAGAACGTACATCACGTCCATTGAGCAGGTTGAAGCGGGCAGCGGAAGTCGGTGCGTCCTCTAGTTGGGCTATGATAGAAGCAGCATGGGCAGGGTCCGCGACCTGAGCTGTGGCTTGCAGAACGGCGCCTAACACGAGCGTCGTTAAGGCAGCGCACCTCATCCGTGCCTCCGTAGCTTCACAAAAGGCGGGATCGCAAGCGGGTTGGGAGTGGAAGAGGGGGAAGAGGGCAAGGGAAGGAACGGAACGCGACCACGGATCTCTGAATATATCGGCCAGAATTCCGAACAGTGAGCACGCCAGGGACTGGGACTGACAGGACGGCTGTGCATTGCCTCAGACGGCCTCAAGGCTCGACGTCTGTCATTCGGGTCGCCCAAGCATGAAAATGCCAAGGTTGCGATTGCAGTCAATCACAAGGAGTCCCTGAGCGATTTGATGACGACTGGGACATCTGAATTGTGCCGATCGGCGTTCGTTCGTGAGTTCCTGATCGTCGAGAGTCAGAGCCGTGGCCAATCCTTTCCTAAAAAGGAGCCAGGGATGGCGGCCGTATTTGCTTGAACAAACCTCAGGGTACTCGGGTTCCGGTTGTGTAAGCACTATCGGAACGGTTCAATGGAGGAGATGGGCCGAGGCGGTATTGTTCGACGTTTCTTTGGACCCATTCCAGCCAAAGTCCATTCTAGTTCGATAAATTGACGTGAATGAGCGTTAGGAGATCATAGGGGCGTGAATCCTGACAGACTAACTTTACGTAGCCGTTTCTCTTGGCAATATATCCAGCCGTGGCAGCTCTAACGCCGCTCCCGCAAGGAAGGATGATCCCCCGTCCCCCCGGTCAAAGCGCCTCCCCATGCTTTCCGCTTCCGAACAGGGCGAACCATGGAGTACAGAGAGTGGTGTGTGGGCAGGTGGGGGGAAACAATCTCTGAATGTCTTTGTCCGGTCTCCGGATATCGATCAAATACGGATCCTAATGCGTGAGCATCACGCGGCCAGAACAAAAGGGGACGCACAGGAAACGGCTGCTCGTTTCTTGGTTTCACTTGCTCATAAGCGAGGATGGGCGCCATCCAGGTATCAAGTGACGCTCCCTTGCGGTACTTGCTCCAGATTCCCTTCCAAACCGGGCCACAAAGCGGCGAAGTGGTTCCTGAGACGAGGATCCTCAGGAAATCGCCACGCCGTCCAGAGTGAGGAGACGTTAACCAGGCAACGTTGCGGTCGCGGAGCTAAGGTTCCGGACAATATGGGTATTGGGGAGGAACGGACAGAAGGCGCGTTGGCGGTTGGAGTGAAATTACTTGGGAGGGAGCCGCCCGGCGCATGCGTCACGTGCCGCGGGCAGCCGCCGCCCGGCGTCAGGTCATCTCGGAGCTTCCTGGTTGCACCTCGACTTCGGTGCACAATGGTAGATATGGCGACGTCTCAAGCCCAATGTCAGTCTAGTTGTCCGGGTCTTTTCACTCGTTGCGAGGAGGATAAGTGGCGCTCCTCTTGAGTGAGGTGCCCTCTTCGCGATTCTTTGAGTACAACTCAAATATCTTCCAGAACCCGGTGTATCTTCCTGACTAAACACCACGCCCACGAGTCCTACACGTGGACCTCCATTTCCCCGCTCTCTTTCTCCCACCTTTCGCGAGATTGGAACTTCGGGCATCGGACGGAGTAACCGTGGGAGATCATCCATCGGAAAGTGATCGACTAATGGCACCGCTCCGATATTTGTTCCGTCTACCCTCCCTTTTTGGCTTCGACCATGACCATCCAACAAGACGCCCCACCGACGGCCCAAGGCTCAGAGAGTCGCTGGAAAGGCCTTGCTGACCTCGATGTGCGTCCCAACTAGAACGACCGACGGAACCAAGTCATTGACCCTCGGATCTTGGTACAGGCCTCCCGTGTGATCGTCACCAGGGCTGAAACCTTGAAGCCACTGCCAGCAACTGATGACCTGGTGTTTGGAAAGGTGAGCGATTTTTATGAAGCACCCGGTCCCCATTCACTCTGCCCCGCGTTCAGCACGCAACCGATCACATGATGGTAGCTACCTTCCACCCCAAGACGGGATGGTCCGCACCGGAAATCAAGCCGTACGGACCACTCTCTCTGGACCCAGCATGCTCTTGCTTCCAATATTGTACCTCCGTTTTCGAAGGAATGAAGGTCACCTCCGCTCTGGTTTCCTCCCACCTGCCGCGTGTAACCTCTATCACAGGCTTACCCCGGACCAGACGGAAAGCCGCGTCTTTTCAGGCCAAGGAAAAACATGGAAAGGATGACCCGTTCCGCCGCCCGAGTCGCTCTTCCTGTGAACCTCCGCAATCCATTTTACTCTCCGTGCAATTGCACTGACGTCGTACGGTTAGGTCTTCGATGCTGACGCTTTGTTGGAACTCATCAAACTTTTGGTGATGATCGATTCTCGCTGGGTACCTCAATCACCAGGATGTAGCCTGTATATCCGGCCGACTTTGATCGGAACCCGTCCCTGTAAATCCTCTCCCCTCCTCCCCACCCCCATCGACTTACACAGTCGTGTGACAGCCCTTGGTGTTGCCGCTAGTGACGAAGCCATGCTATATGTGATTCTTTCACCGACCGGACCTTACTTCCGAACAGGAGCGAGGGCGATCCGTCTCCTCGCAGTAGGTGAACACGTCAGATCGTGGCCTGGCGGAACAGCTGGGTACAAGCTGGGGATAAACTACCCCGCTTGCTTCTCACCCCAACAAGAAGCCGCGAAAATGGGTTACCAACAAATTCTCTGGCTTCTCGGCGACGGGAGTCGAGACTTCCTGGGTATGAGAGTGACTGAGGCTGGAAGTATGAACTTCTTTGTCGTGGTCAAACGCGAAGACGGGAACGGTATGTACACAGAAGCGATATCCCGCCACAGTTGTCTCATTTGGACTTTTAGGTCTTGACGTCATGACACCCGACCTGGACGGTACCATTCTTCCCGGGGTGACCCGGGAGTCGTGTATTACACTGCTTCGATCTCACTCACCTGATTCACCTTTGGACTCGTTAAACCCGGAAATCGCCTTGCGCGTCCACGAAACATCGTTCACAGTCGGGGACATGTACAAATGGTCTTCAGAGGATCGTCTGCTCGAGGCGTTCGGCGTAGGTACCGCTGTCGTTGTATCGGGAGTTGGTGCCATCGGCCTTGAGGGACATCCAGACATTGACATACCGGAGTATGACGGCGGATTGGGACCCATCGGTAAAGCACTGTACAACAGAATTACCGACATACAAGTGGGGAAGGTTGAGTTTGGGGACTGGAGCTGCGCGTGCATATAGTCGTGTGGATTCCAGTGTTGGATTTCCCGGCATTGTCCATGTTGTACATGCCACTCAGAACGCGGGACCGTTGACCGAGATTCTAACGATATACCAGTTCGTCGACAGGACAACGTTCTCGATTTGTGGTTATGCTACTTCTTGCAATTGTATAGACTGAGGCCAATCTTTAAAACATGTTGTCCATGTCCCCTCCAGGGGCCCATGGATTCGCACCCGCACCACTGCCCCTAGAAAGTTGTTCGAATTCGACCGCTCGTGTGTTTGATGCAAGGAGCTGGTGATTGCCACCTCCTATTGGCGCTCGACACTCCGGACATCTCGAAGCCTCCATGGCACCACCACACTACAAAAGCATCGTTGGTGCGAGCTCTGGCGTTAGAAAGTACTTTACGCACCTCAGTGATGACGAAAGTGTGTCCATTCTCACAGTTATAGAAATGACCGCTATGACCTGTACATATTTTGTGAGTTGTGGGGGTAATCGGATGGCGTGGGCGTGCTGCATACCAAAGCTAAGAGCCTTCACGATGTCCTCCTTCTCTCGCAACGACACAGATTGATAGAAGACTTCTGCCTTGAGAACGTGCTCCTGAAGGTCCTTATACGCAGCAAAAATCTTCTCGGCCTTCGGCGTGCAATTCTCTGCGAACCAGAGAATCTCTTCGTTCATCTCCTCCCGGGAATTAACTGGCCGGCCCTGGAGATACCTTGTCCTCACTCGCATGAGTGCTTCCCGAGCTGCAGCCCTCTGTCGTGCCACAGATATTCCCAAGATCTCCCTCAAATGCTGTTGAGTCACCACACTCCGGTCTGAGACTTGGATATTGCGGCGGCTCTCGAGGGCATCGAACCTGGCCTTCTCAAATTTGCAACGGAGGTCCATGATACAAACTCGAGTTTCTTGTCTGAGAGCGGAACACGAACGTGCGAGGGAAACTGCCTTCGCACAATCCTCGATGCAGGAATCGTAAAGGTACCCGACGAATGTGGTCCAGATCTCCCGGTGTCGAAGGTGATCGGGATCGTTGGGCGTGAGGGGGAGTTCTGCAACACGGGCGGAGGCAATCTGAGCGAGCATGAGGCGCAGCTCAATGGACAGTAGGAAAGCTTCGATGTGGTATTTCCGATCCGCTTTGTGGGGGGGCTGTCCGATCTTGGCATTCACAGCAGCGAATGCGACCTCATGTTGTGTCCGTTCGTCAACTTGGGAGGGATCCAGAGCGACAGCCTCCATCTCGAGCTTGAATAGGGTAGTCATGGCTGCCTCGTAAGCCTTCACGTGAGCGGAACGCGAGGACGCAACGTCGGCGATCGCCTCGTAGACCCGATTGATATCCTTCGCGATCTTCTTCCACGCCTCTGCTTCCTTGGGGGAAAACCCGTGACGGGTCTTGAGTTCTCTCAGCGCGAGTACAGGGAGAGGTTCGTCGGGCTTTCCGAATGACTCCTTTCGCCTTTCGCAGATCTGGACGAAGGCATCTTCCGACGCGAAATCATCCCTGGTAGGAATCTTCTGCACCTCGGTTTCCAACCCTTCGAGGGTAGCGGTAATGGCTTCCAGGGACGGTCCGTGTTTCTCCAGTCGAGCTGACATGTTGCTGGCGACGTTCTGCTCGAGGATGTCCAGATTCGCGCGCTTTGTGACACGACCATACCGAGGAGAAGTGATGGGCCCCCTACAGGTGGGACAGGCGGGCGGTGTCTGGTACTTGACGGGTGGAGCCTTCGGCGCGATATAGCCACCAGTCATCGGATCGATTTCATAGTACTCGGACATTGAACAATGACCGTCCAATGTTTCGACCGTGAACATGTGTCCGCATATGAGAGTGATCAACTTCTCGCTGACGTCTTCGGATGTCGTGTCGATATCGGAAACTGGTCGCTGCAGAATGAAATCTACGATGGCAGTCTTTTCATCATCACTCATGCAAGCAATGCATTTCTGAGTCGCGCAAGGTTCACCGCAGACTCCATTCCAAGTTCAATATAAGATATTAAGACACGAAGGACATGAATAACTCACCAGATGGGCAGGGATGGCCACAACCAAGAGTATTGGAACACGGTTCATCGCAGGGGAGCCGGGCGCAGATCTGAAGAATATACTTCAGCGGTGGGCGGTCCGGGCCCAGTCAAACCAACGCACCGATCCACAAGCCACTGGACATTCGTGGTGGTCACACCTCCATGGACACGCTTCCAAACATGGGGCACAGGTGGCAGAGCAAGGTCTGGGGCACGTGTAATGGATGCAGCGCTGGCGGCATGGTTGTTTACACTCGCCGTTGCACCCTTGGTCCTTGGGGTGGCACGGGTTTCCACAAAGGTGTTGGCAATACAACGCGCGTTCGCAAGGGTGGTCGGTATGATTTACGCGTTTGATTAGCCCCGATCGAACTTTGTTAACGTCCAAATTCCGCTTCTGGCACTCTCCACACCTTCCCTTGCACTTCTTGGAACAGCAGCCCATCGGTTGGTCACACAGTTCAGTGCAAACGGCGGAGGTTGGATCCTTATGGCAAGCAACTTGCTTCGAATGCTCGCAGTACGGAAGTTTCTTCAGGACCGTCTTCTGACACTTCACGGACTGTAAGTCCTCGAGGAGATGACTGAATAGGACACAAGTTCACGTCTATGCCATCAGAGGGAAATAACCCAGAACTTACCACGGGACCTGCTTCTCTAGGTGACCGCAGGGCAGAGTTACATTGGAGATTGGGAACTCGCAATCTCCACAGTGTTGGTGACAAAGTCGGACGCAGGGGTGTTGGCGTATGCAAGCCAAGCGCACACAGTGTTCGTAACACAGTGTGCTCTTGTGGTTATCGAGGTCCGCGTGGCACTGGGGGGTTGTGAGAAAGGAAACGGGAACGAGCCAACAGCTTCCCCTTACCAAGGATCGGCAGGTGTGCCCACAAGAAAGCTTAAACTCGCACGGAAGTAAGCAACCACCTATCGGGGTGTAAGTACAGGGGTTGACGACGTAGTTATTACCCGTACCCATAGGCGCAATCTTTGGTAGTTGGCCAGGTTGGGAGATATTCTTGACTTGCTCTGGGTGTCGCGCGCAAACAACTGGAAAGCCGAAAGCGATCTGACCCTCTTTCTCCATCTCGTCGAGGATTGTGCACCAAGTAGGATTCTTCCGTAGGTTTGAAGCGTTACCCATGATATAGAGGCCGTGCTTGGCTCGTGATAGGGCGACGTTGATACGATTCTCCGACTAATTCAAAGTCAGCAAGATCGTCCGGGTGACAACACAGTGCAGTCGTCACCTTCAAAAACCCAATCGATGCATTGCCGGTGTCGAACTCTCCCGAATTTCTCACGAGTGAAACGATGACAATCTTTGCCTCTTGCCCCTGGAAGATGTCGACGGTACCGAGCCGGATCTGGCGATCACAGCCTAAATCAAATCAAATACCAATTGTTCGCCACAGCCAACGTACGTGCTTGGTAACCATGACCTCCTCGATCGACGACGGCATCTCATCATCACCCTGGAGTCCTTGCTTCACGAGCTGGTCTTCATCGCGCTCATCAACCGCGACAGTAACCTTCAACGACTGGAGCGCCAAGCGCACTTTCTGCAATTGCCCCAAATAGGCGCAGAGGACGGCGATATCACCTTGACCGTTGTACTCCCCCTGGCGTAGGAAGTACATGACCAGATCTACGATCATCTTTACCTGGAGGAGCTAAATTTGAGTGATTGCGGATCCCTCGAGCCTCAAATACGTACCTCGAATGAGTTGACTTTCGATACCGATTCCTGGCCACCATCTTCCTTGTTTTTGTGGGTGAAAAACACGACATTTTCGCTCATCCCTTTCACGTTGGGGTACGACTTTACGATATCGTTATCCTCTAGCTTCGGGTACAAAATTGTCCTGTGAAAGGAAATATTAGTGAAGGCTTTCCCCCCGCCGGAATGAGGCCACACCGGATGTGGTGAGAGATCGTGGGGCGCATACGCCGCTGAACATTGATCTGAGACATTGGGAAACCGTTGTCCGCAAGTCGCTCCATCAGCGAACGATCGAACTTGAATAGATCCTTGCCACGGCTACTGTCCATGGATAAAGCTATCCAGAAGAACGTGAGCGTCCGCAAGTAACCCATTAATGTAGAAACCACCAACAGAACGTTGCCAGATTGGGTCTCAATTGCTTTGGGTCCCCGATACAAATAAGGTGTTGGACTGGGTTTTATCCGTGAAATGCTGGAAGGAAGGAAACGGAAATAAAGACGAACCGGAATCTACAAGAGAAGCAAGAATGTGTGCTTCAAGTACCTGACCGGCTTCTTCGACAACAAGTACTTTCGGTTGAATGCTCTACTGGTGTGTTAGCCAGATCACACCTGATCTCGTGGATAACGATTACCGTCAGAAGGGAAGTAAGTTTCGCAGCGCCTGGGTATTCAGGCACTTAGTCCAAGGGGAAGAGCACAATTCAACCTGACTTACCAGTGGTCGTGCAGCCAATCAGATCGACATCTCTCAACAAACGACGCTTCCTCTGCGAGGAGTGTTAGCAGCGTAATGTTCGAAAAAAAAGTAGATCCTTACTTCATCGGCGACGGCCTCGTACTGTTCGCACGCTTTCTCGTACTCATTTCGCAGCGCCAGGTATTCGCCAAGGTGATCATCGTACGCAAGTCGCCGCATTTCCTCCTCCCAGTGTTCCGCTAACCTCTGTCGTTCTTCGAAACTCATCGCCCACACAGCAGGCGAGATCTCGAGCTCAATGAATGGTCTGTTGCCGGTGGGAACTGGAGGTACCGAATCGCCGAAACCAAGGTCGGAGAAGAACTCGAACATCCGTTTGTGGTACGCTTCTTGCGCCCCCTGAGTCGGGGGGACCATCACAACGGACGGGGCATTCTGCGCCCCTTGCTTCTTTCTCTGCCTCTTCGATAGCTCGACTGTGGTGAAAATAGGTTGGGGTGGTTGGATAAAGGCAATATCGAGGCCACGCTTCCAGAGTCCGTAGTAGGTGCGAGCCATGAGTTGGGTTTCCTGTTTCCCCTTTCCCTTCTTTCCTTTAACCACCCACTCACCCTCACCAGCATCGGGCTCAGGTTCCCACAAACGGGCGGCGTACTCTGCAATCCAAAATGGCGGCTCGTACATCATTGATAGATGTTGTTCCCAGTGTTCCTGTAAATATTCCTTGATCTGGTCCTCGGAGGGCTCAGGAATCTGGATATCCTCCATCACCCGGCGCATTTGTTCTTCGATCTTTTTCTTGCAAGCAAACTCTCTCCCGAGTTGCCGATTCATGGAAACATCCGTGAAAGCCTGCTCCAGATTCCTGAGACTGTACTCCCCAATCCGCTCGTCAGTTGACCGGGACCCCAACCGGACAAACTTCTTGGTAATTTTCGCGTCGAGAATGGAGGTTAACATGTGGTCCAACGCATGATTGGTGAAGGCGATGAGGACGATCGGTTTGATCTTGTTGTCGAGTAGTATCCGGAAGAGCTCCTTCCCAGTGAAACTCTAGGATCATTCTTTTCAGTACGCCCCCACATAGTACTTGAGCCTTGAGCCCACCTTTCCAGTTCCGGGCGGTCTGTTAGAAGTCATCAGCAAGATCTCTTGGGGGAGGGCGGCGTAAAACCCACCCTTGAATCAACGAAACATCCCTAGTTAGGGAGTCCACAACACCGTCCGCTTGACTCGGGTCTAAAATGCTGAAATGCTGTAATTGGGCTTTGGCGCGGGCAATGGACGCAGGGTTATTAACGTCGAGCGGGTCGATGGTCAGGCCCGGCCGTGCCACGCTCTGCAGCTTGAAGCGGAATCTGGGAGCGGTAGAGTACCTCGGCGGATGGATCTCGGTATTGTTGAGTGCAGTCTGTGCGCAGATGTATCGGCTGAAAGGAATCGAGGTGGAATCGATTGTACAGAGCGTCTTGAGGAACGGTCTGACAGATTCAAACATGACGCCGTTGTCGATCAGGATTGCGAATGTGTTCGTGTCGATGGTAATCTTCTCCTTTCTCAATGCCTCAATTTCCACCTCTGGGTCAAAGAATGTCGCCTTGACCTGGATGTAGTCTTTGGAATGTTTGGCGGATTCGGAGATGTCTTCCGCAGATGATACAAGGTTCGCCAAGTACGCCCTAGAAGAGCCCCCGGAGACAAGGACCAACGCAACGAGGGAGCCGGAAGTCAATTTCTTACTTCCGGCATGTTTCCAGTAATCGACCCGTTTCTTCAAGTCGGGATCTCGGCCGTTTCCGGGTGGGCATCGTACCGTGAGCCCAATCGCGAATCCCTGAGATCTTGTACTCAATTGAGCGTAGTGTACATCGGTGTAGACGTTGAAGATGACCGAGTTCTTTCCAGCTGATCTGAAAAGGCCACCACCCTTCTCCAGTAACTTCTCCAATTCTGTCGGCTCGCGTTTCTTCCCATACGACTGGGTCCACATGGCATCCAGATCCTCTTGCAACACATTCAAAGATTCACGGATGGGAAACCTGTGCATTGTTGAATAAATGGTTTTAAGGCCACGAGAAAGTCTTACGTCAAGTCCTCGCGTAACAGTCGGAACTGCACGTCAAGATGCCTCTCCATCGAGCCAGCCGGAAGGTGGTGAGGAGCTCCAGTGATTGTGACGGGAAGGTATGGGGATATTGGACACATGAGTTCCTCGCTGGTCGGACAGATTCGGATTTGCACAATATTGGCATGGTCATTGTCGTGTCTTGGTCCCTCTGGGCGTAGAGAACCTGGGGGATCGTAAGCTTGCTCCAGTCGTGTCAACAGGGCCTGAGTCCTCTCTGCCTCGCTAATGGCTGGCTTCTTCGTGATGACACGCCTTGATTCAGTAACGTGGTGCTCGCGCCCGATAACAGTCCGAAGCCTCTCGATTGTTTCGCGAAGGGTCCGGATGGTCAACCTGCAGGTTTCCAAGTTGGACGTAATGGGATCCTGAAACGTTGGAGGATAGGACATGATACCCGTCGCCCAGATATCAAACCATTCGGTGAGATTCTCGACGAGTCCATTGAGTTGTGGATACGTCTCTAGTGCGGTTTTGAAGCGGTTGAATACCCTGCTCACGATGTGAGCAACGGTTAGTGGGTTAGAGAAAGTTTCAGCGTACTGGATGATTAGGTCTGATATCGTCTTAAACACGACAATCCCAGTTAGCTTTCCCTGAAGGTTTTCAGGGAGTCCAGGGGTTGGATCGTTCCATGTCCGGTTTGAAATCATAAAGTTCAGTGATGATTCGACGATAGCGGATACGGTGGCCCAGTGTTCGTATAACGCTGCGTATAAAGCGCTGTGCAGAGTTAGTAGCACGAATATTAAGTAGGGATAATGGGGGTACCCGATGTTGTGATGTAATGTTGACTTCAACACGAGGTCTGATGTGAAGTACTGGGGAAGAGTTCAGTTTGACTGGCCACATAGATGCACAAAGTCGGGACCTCAAGAACCGGAAAATAGTCGAGCTGAAATGACAGGAGTGTGAACCCCATTGCGGCTCTTGGGCTAACGTTGGGGAACTTGAGGATATCGCCGATGCGGTTAAGCAGTCCGTCACCCTAATGCCGTGATCGTCAACCGCTGGGGAAAACTACGGGCGATCCTGGAGAACCAACCCGGATGAGCATGTCTAAGAATTCCTAGAGCCACGCATCAGCAAAGAGATCTCATCAATTGTGATAGGTTATTACCTGAGCCTTATCTACCGTCTGCGGAAGGGTTAACGTCCATCTGGCATGAACGATTGGACGATACACACCCAAGAATGATTCCTCCGATTAACACTGGCCAGAATAGAGATGAGAGGCTTCATTTCGGCAGGGTTGTTTAGAGGTCTGCCTCCAAGGTATCGTTTGATTGAATTGTGGGCATTCTCCGGTGTACCCTCCTGGGTGCTATGAAGTCCAACTCCAGCCATCTGCGTCAGGTTGTCAACCGTGAAAAATTCCAAGGCAGCATTGGCAGCGCCTTCTTCGTCTTCTCCATCCGCGATCCCCCCGGCCACGTTGGCGCCGCCAGGCTGTGGACCGGTGTTTTTCTGATGTTTAAAAGTGCACTCGAACCCGCGGTTACATTGACCAGTATTCCAATAGAAGTCGCAGACGTTTCTCGGCGCAGGGTTACCGGTCCTCGCCGGTCGAGTTCTCGGCACAGGAGGGGTAGATGAGGATGGTGAGCCCTGGCGAGGTGGATATGGTGGGGTTCTTGTTCCAGACGTTGAGCTGAGATCGTGAGAAAATTTGCATTTCTTTCCGAAACGACAGCTGCCCTGGGTTGCAAAGTGGCGACAAGGCCCCTTGGGTCCAGGGGTAGCCATTCTAGATGAGTGAGGTGGAAGAAAAAGAAAGGTGGCGATGGACGGCGCCCCAGGACACAACAACTGCACGTGACCCGCCACACATTTTGGGGAGCATCGACCAATGGGAAAGGGCCTGGAGGCAAACAGGCCGGTGACATGCGAAAAGAAAACCCTTGATAAGGTGCACAAGGCCAGCGGAAGGAGAGAGAAACATACGCAACAGTCAACCTATCGATCATGGAGGCCTGTGGACTTCACCCAGATCGCAGTTCCCAGGAATTATCTCACCCGAATACCAGAGTGCAGGGCTCTCAGAGTGTTGGGTGTATTTCGCAGAAGATATCAAGTCGCGTGGTCGCCGGAGGGGACTAGCCCGAGCACTCAGAACTCTGACGGTCAAGATAAGAACACGCCTGCGGTGACGGTCGATTCATGAGGGTTTTGGAAGCTTTATCTGGAATGTACCTGTTGGACGGTAGGAAGCGGTTTACCATGGATACAGAAACGAAGGAGTGGGGGAGCGCACATTGGGGTAAGGTGTTAATTTCTGGCACTACTACACCGATCAATCCCAGCCTCGACAGTGCTCCTCTCACGATCCCCGCGGGCATCATAACATACTGGGTGGAAAGTTTGTAAGCATGCTGCGTAGGACGTTCAAAGCCCATCGCACCACTTTGGCTCGCTTGATCGCGTCCTGGCGGCCATCCCATGAAGACAATCGGGCGACAGGTTTGAATGAATTGTCTTGTAATACATACACACCCTAGACCGAAATGAGAGTTGACGGAGAAACAGAAACCAGTACAGGCTGACCCGATGATTCGTCCGGAGGTTATCCACCTGCTTATCCCAACACGCCGTCCAGAGATCCTTGCAAACAAACTTAATGCTTTCGAGCGTTTCGGAAAAGTATGGTTTTCCGTGGCACAGCCTACGAAAAATACGCGTAATGGTATGAAATGGGCGTGAGGAGAACGGATGTGCGCACCTCTCGGTGATATTCGCGCCGACGTGCATCCCGATTGCTTCTAACCGGAGCCTTAGTCCCTCCTCATCATCATCACCTTTCATCGTTGCCTTGGAGGCCAGACTTGTCGTCGAGCCTCTATGTTCCTTGCGCGTAACCGGGGTGGGCAGTGGGGCGGGGAGTAGACCAGCATCAATCATCTCTTGCTCAACCTTGCGAGCCCGCGCTTGGGCATGAGCAGATGACGCTCGGAGAGTGTTGACCATCTCGATTACAAAGAAATCGAATGCCGCACCGTCCATAAACCGCACGGGGGCGTCGGCCATGGCGGTGACGAGCGGTGAAGAGAGCGAGCCGGTCAGCGGCGGGGTCGTCATTGGCGGCACGAGTGAAGTCGACTCGATCAGATTCAGCAACCGCGGTTGAAGTGACCGCCGTCTGACGATCCCGACCTGCCACCAAACCACAACGAAGACAACGAGTGGCGACGGGTCAAGCGAAGCTCTTTTGACGACTCGAGGGTGCGTCCTCCGCGACATTCCTCGTCAACCCACTCATATCAGGCCCGTGATTCCAGCAACCCAGAAAGCCGCCCCACTTACGAATCGACGAACCAATCGCGATTTCTCCTCCACCCACACCCCCACAGTTCCCTCTCGAAATCCCACCAGAGATAGCTCGCCGCAATGTCTGCCTTCTCGTCGTTCCTGCCTTCCAAGTTGCTCAACATCAACAACCGTGATCGGTCGTCGGACCCATTATCTCGTCTGAGATTCGCCTTGGAAACCATGCCAGGCTCACGTAAATACGAGTTCACCCCTCTCACCCGTACCGAAATCATCACCGAGTTGTATGAGGCGTTTTGGGGTATTCACGCGAGCCACTTCGTCCCAAACCCGAGCGCCAATCTCCCTCTACATGCATCTCTACACGAAGTACAACAACGGCAGGGGTTTGGGGGGGCCGGGAAGGAGAGAAAACCAATCCCCGGTAGAGCGTGTGGCAATATCTTCAGGAAGGGTGAATGTTGCTTCCGGTGTCGGTAAGTCACCTCACCCGCCCGATCGCCATCATCTCGACCCTGATCTCTCCACGATTCCAGTGACTGCGCATGGGATGACAGCTGTGTCCTTTGCTCGCGGTGTTTTCACGCTACGAGCCACGCGGGCCACAATGTCAGCTTCTTCATCGCCCAACAGTCTGGGGGCTGTTGCGATTGTGGAGACGCTGAAGCATGGCGGGTACCAATCGGTTGTCCGCACCACCCTCCAGCAGAAAGTTCAAGCGAGACCCCAAAGGTTGTTGCTCGTAACATCGCTGATATCTCGAACCCACAACCAAAGTCGGATCAAACGGTCCCACCGGAATTGCAGGAGACGATGCGAAAGACGGTAGCCTATGCCCTCGACTTCATCTTGGACACTCTTGACTATTCCCCCGACGAACCATCTGTCCCAGCTGGCGAAGCTGATCTCCGACTCCAGCCCTCTGCCGATCCCATGATGAAAGATCAATTCTGCGTTGTACTCTGGAACGACGAGAAGCACTCCTTCGACGACGTCATTAAACTCCTCGTCGACACCACCAATCGAAGCCGTGAAGAAGCTAACGAGGCCGCCGTCAGGATCGATGACCAAGGGAGGGACATCATCGATATGCATGCCAATGCCGCACGACTCCTTGAAACCGCGCGCACGTTCTCACAAATCGATCTCGGAGTGACGGTCAGGCGAGCGTACGACACCTTCCGCGAGCAGATATCAGTCGTAATCATCGAGTGGATCCTGGATCTAACGCGGAGTCGCCTGGGTACCGACACGCATATAATGCGGGAGGTCATTGCCAGCCAACTACTCGCCCCAAGGAAACCGAGCACCCTCAACCCCAATCCCGAAGCTCAAAAGGCTCTTTCTGAGGTGGAGTCTCCAGTGAGACTGGACTACATGTTCCTGTATCATACAAGGTTATGGAAGCGACCGAGGCTGAATCTCAAGGAGGTATATGCGAGCATTCTGAGCTTGAGCCATGAGCACAAACTCGCAGTTGGTGAGTACCATGTGTGCGTACTTTCGAGGAGCAGTGGCTAAAGACCGAGTTCCCAGCCTCACACTTTGCCAACGTTTACCATCGAATCATCGATTCCTACCTTCTCGTGGATCGCGAGGCCGAAACCTCGATCAAATACTTCGCCCTCCAGCTCTTCACGGTACCATCAATTGCACTCCACATTGTCCGCCAACACAATATCATCAATAGGCTCCTCTCCATTATCACCTCCTTCTTCACCAACCAGATTCAGGGCAAACGAATCATCTACCCCACTGACCCGACAGCGGAGATCGATGTGGACGCGTTCCCTTTCAAATCGAAACGATTCATGCCCGTGTTCTCCGACCTCAGGTACCTCAGCCACAATGAACCCGTCCAGGAACTCCTGGCCCACAACAGGGAGTTTGTTCAGCTGTTCTCGAAGACGTGCCAACTTTTCATGTGCATCAACCCTAACAAACGGGCGGCCGTGAGCCACGTGGAATACGAAACTGATGCATGGATATCTGTCTTCAATGTTACGCTCTCGCTCTCTCGGGTTATCAAAGTGTACGGGGACGCCTTCTCACGCGCATCTCCCGCGGAACTCGTTGCGGCGATCAGCACCGTCATGCACGATATCCTCCTTGTTTGCACCCTCACCTCCGACCGATTGGACAAGGAGAAGTTCCAACCCATACAATTCCACGACGTCATTTTCGGAGAACAGACCTATCCAATCGTGAACTTTGATGTGCTGGACGGATGGGTGAGCTTCCACCACTCGTTGCAGTGGTTGCTGGCGGAGTTGTTCAAGCACGTGGATATTCTGACGGAAGAAAACCTGCGAACGGTTGGGTTAGGGACCGTGAGGGACATTTGTTTACGGAACGCCAGCGAACAGGCAGTTTTGACGATCATCGACTTCCCACTCCGAGGTGTGTCCAGCTTACCTATCCTCGAAAATCAGGTCTAACCCGTTTCTCCCATAGTCCTGGCAATGATCGCCCAGATCCGAACGGGTTTGTGGGTGCGAAACGGCTTTGCGATTCGCGGGCAACTCCTTCACTACAGGGACTTCATGCTTCGTGAACTCTGCTACGACCAAGATTTGTTTATCCTTCAAATGGCCCTCGTCATCCTGGACCCCAACCTTGTGTTCGTCTCCGTCCTAGATCGGTTCCAACTGCTACAGTATTTCTCCGGAGCAACTCTCCATGAAGCATACGAAGGACCTCACCTATCGAGCATGGTCGAAGAGCTGTTCTACGTGCTGATCACCGTGGTCAGTGAGGAAGCAAATGCAACAAAGATGCCTCTCCCCGCCCAAGTCCGTCGAGAGATTGTCCACGCTCTCGCCATGGGACCCTGTTCGTATACAGACCTAACGAAACGGGTGGCAGAACGGATGGCGGAAGATGTTTGTTTCGAACGGGTGTTGAGCGAGACAGCAAACTTCAAAGTTCCTGAATCCACAGCCGACTTCGGGACATACGAGCTCAAGGACGAAGCATACGATGAGGTGAACCCGTTCTACTTCCACTACGCTAGGAACAGAAGGGAGGAGGTGGAGAACGTGTTAAAAGCCAGGTTGAAGAAGAAGAAACCGCCCCCTGGTAACCCGAACTCCGACCCTGTGGTCGTTCCGAAACCGTGGAAATGCGAAGTGGGACCTTTCAAGAACCTGCGCACTGTGTTCGAAAGCGAAGTTCTACTTCAAATTATCTTCTATGGGCTCCACAACATCCTCGTCCTCACGAACTCATCAGGGGAGTCACCACCCTCGGCCGAAGCCATCTTGGATCAGGCATTGCACCTGATCATGTTGGCTCTAGTCAACCATGGAACGGCGTTCAGTCTCCTATCTTCTTCCAGGACCTTCTCCCAAATAACCCTCCTGGACGTTATTTGCACGTTGGAACACCACGACAAGTTCAGACCCTATAAAGCCCGAGCCGAATGGATCATCTCCCAATACTACTTGCACGTCCCCGAGGAAGTTCAACGTCGCCGGAAAGTAGAAGACGTGGCGAATGGTGCCCCCGATCCCGAGGAATCCAAGCGTCGTGCTGCTCAAGCGAGGAAAGAGGCGCTGATGAAGCAGTTTAAGGCTCAACAGGCGAGTTTCGCGATCAATTTCAATGAGGACGAGGACGAAGACGAGGAGATGTTAGACGAGATGGATGCTCCTGTGTCATACGGGACATGTATCGTTTGTCAGGAGGAGCTTAATGACTCGAAGGTATTCGGGTCTTTGGGACTTCTACAGCCGAGCAAACTGATCAGGAAGCACCCGGATGGTCATAATCTCTACCTCAACGAGACTCTCTCTTCACCGTTCTCCTTGGATCGTTCTCCTTCCGATACGGATGCGTCGTTCCCCCCCAAAGATGCAGAAGTCCGGGATTCGTCGTTCCGACTTTCACTCAACTTCCAAGGTTTCCCGAACCACCACACTCGCTTCGGTCTCTACTCTAGCGTGTGCACCCACATGATGCATCTCGAGTGTTTCCAGGTCTACCATTCCTCTATTCGCCAACGTCATCGCGCACAAGCGACACGGAACCCTCCAGAGAACATCGCCCGGAAGGAGTTTATTTGCCCACTATGCAAGAGTTTGGGCAACGTGATGCTCCCCGTGCAACTCCCCTCCCAAATCTCCCTGAACGGGGTGTCTTTCCCAGATTGGATCCGAGCGGCTGGTATCAGCATCCTGAAATCCCGGCCCGACTCTCTCCTCGATGCTCTCCACCCGAGGACAGGCACGGGGGAGTTCGTGTTTTGGAGCGCGCAGGATAGTGGGTACTCGACTCTTGTAAGGGACCGGTCAGACCAGAGCGGAGATGTGGTGAAGTTGATTGAGATGGTCATGTCGATATCCAAAACGTTCTCTCAGCAAACGCGACACTTACGGGACCGACCGGAACCCGACCAAGGAGAACGCGGAGCTGGGCTGTACCTTCCAGAGGAACTTGTTGGATACACGATTTCTGCGTTGGAGATCGCTCAAAGGGGATCCGGTGGGGCAGGCACGATCGTTGCGGATAATCTTCCTGAGGCGCAGATGGGTATGATCCGTGGTTTAATCGCGTTTTTGACGAAGATGGTTGGGCTGCAGTTCCGTGGAAAGTTGGAGGAAGGCAGGGATGCGGCGAGACAGGCAATCATCAAGAGGTTATTGCCCGAGTGGAGCAGGACGTCGTTAATGACCTCGTCCTTCTCACATCCTCTGCTCCTGAGGGAGCCCTTCACGATCTTAGTCGAGACTGCCGCAGTCGTGCCGGAGATCCTACGACACGTTCTCATCCTCACTTATTACGCCTGCCTGGCGAGGACGGCGATTGGGATTATTTTCATCTTGACGAAGACGAGGAGTTACCAAACCGTGACCATCGGAGGGAGAACCCAAGAGAATTTGTTTGGAGACGTTCGGGTGTTCTTCATGTCGGTTGTTCGGCACTCTCCAGTGTTTGAACACGCTGCAGAGCTTGCTTTCCAAGCGTTTGGAGAAGCCAGGATCGAGAAGCTTCTCTACTCCTTCACACTCCCGTTCCTCCGACGAGCCGCTATCCTATGCCGAGCTGTTCTACCGAATTCATTCCCCACAGTGGTCCATTCAGAGGGACCAAACGAGTATCAGAATCTTTTGACGACGCTGGGTATCCCTCCCCTCTCCGACCTCCCCAACCAAGACACTCTCCAAAACGCGCTCTCGGGCTGGTGTGCACACTACGGCCAATCGAGGGCCGCCGCCCAGATGAACTGTGGGGTCAGCCTTGACTTCCCTGCGATATATCGCACAGCCAAGCTACCCCTCGTTTTGGATAACTTGTTCGTCGATCAGGAGAAGGCGTTGATTTGCCAGAGGTGTAATACTGCCCCGTTGGATGCGGCTATTTGCATGATTTGTGGGACGGTATGTTGTATGCAGAGCCATTGTTGCGTGGATAAAGATAACGGAGACCGGGGGGAGTGCAATGCTCATACGCGAGAGTGAGTAACTGTCTACTGAAGACAGGTGATTTCTCATGTCAACCCTACTTTTGTAGGTGTGGTGGAACGATCGGGATCTATTTCCTGGTCAAGAGATGCTCATTGTTGTATCTGTACATCGACAAGGGTACATTTGGGTCGTCGCCATATCTCGATGATCACGGTGAAGTTGACATGGCGATGAGGTACGCCCGACTCGCCACCGACAAGTTACCCATCTGACATCTCTCTCCGATCAGGCGCGGGAGGAGACAGTACCTACACGCAGCCAGATATGAGGAGATGCGGAAGACCTGGCTCAGTCATGGGATTCCCACCCTCATCGCGAGAAAACTGGAAACGACGGTGGATAATGGTGGTTGGGAGACGTTGTAAGATTGATTTTTTGGCACCTGTTCGCGATTCTGTTAGAAGTAGATCCCCTGTTTTGACGATCGAATGAAGTTGGCCTTGTAAATTAGTGTTTGTTGTAGAGTTATACCAAACTCGCACGGCTCTCCGCCCTTCAACTTAGGGTTAAACTCACCATTTCCAAAGAGTCCAGGAAGGCTTTTGACGCCTCCCGCGCCGACAAAGCAAAGCAAAGAATAATTTACCTCCAACGCGCAGGCCAACCCTGCATACAGGCCCCCACAGTACCTTTTATCCTTGGAGCAGCAAAAGCTGGACGTAGCACGTAGCGCCTACACCCCTATGAATAACCGCGAATGGGTTGCGGGGCGTCTGTGACGAGCCGAACGAAGTCGGGACCGAGGAGGGAGTCAAGTCGGACCTCTGTACTTGATCGCGGTACCACCACTGACTGGTGGTACATCCGGTCGGTTATTGGGTTTAGATAGAGTGTCCGTCTATCATTTGTACCCGAACCGCGTGCAATCTTTTCGCCAGCGGGGTCGTCGCATAGGAGACCGACCGAATGGGGCGATGACCTACGCTTGTGCTCGCTCGCGAGTCCTGTTGGAAGGCATCGCAGCCCGTTCAGATGCTAGGTGATAGGATGAGATGAGACGGAGATTATGTTGCAGCCCGGACTTCTCACCGTCGGAGCCCCTGCGTTCCAGTGATGCGATGGGTGTCGACCTCGGACGTAGTTTTGCCCGACGCATTTGTGGCAAAAAAAGAAAAGAATGCATCTGTCACTTCTGAAGTCCCGTCACTAAGCAACCTGGCAAGATGAGACTCACCCTATACTTACACGGTTTTGATTGTCGGCAATTGCTGCAGACCCAATGTGGAAATGGTTGCTCCGTCCCACACTCGCAGTTGGCAAGGATCTCTCACTTGGGGCGCCGCTGGATCATTTTATCGATTGTAGCAAACAGGTTCTGTACACACATTAAATAGGCCAAGAAGAACGAACTTGAGCGCACACTGTACAGAGGGTCGACAGTTACAAGTAAAAGGGATCGTACGTACATACGAGGTATCTCGTTGGTTGAAGGGGAAAGGTTGGCAGGGATTAAACTTGGTCATGGGGCTCTCCTCCTTGAACCGCCTCCTGGACCAACCCAGTAGTGAGAAGTTCACGAGGTTCAGCGATGGTAGCATTCCTGGTCCCAGACGCACAACCGTAGAGCCCTTGCTCGGCCCCGTCCGATTCCGACGAGGCAGGTTGGGGCTCTTCACTTCTCGCACTCCATCTCCATCCATACGACTTTTCAGAGGACTGTGACTGCGCTTTGAGTCGTGGAGGCCCTATCATTGAGTATAAGGATCGGACGGGTTGAATCTGCGGCAGCTCCTGGGATGTTTGGTCCGTTGCCGGTGGATTCGCCGGAGGTGGGGTAGGCGGTCCGTCGGGGCTACGTTGGGAAGGGTAAGGGGGACTGAATTGTAACGTTGGAAGGGGGGCGAACCTCAAACCGGATGGCGTAACCGGCGGTACGTGCGACTTCTCCCCCCAAAACGTTTCGTTCCTCTTCAGGAGAACTTTATACGGGAGCTTGCTTGCTATAGCGCTAGCAATACTCTTGTACCCCTTCAACGCGTCCTCCCCAAAACCCAAGAATATAAAGGTGATTAGGGTAGACACAGGAACCGCCCAGTAGGTCATCAACGCAAGTGTGCGGGACAGTGGGTGCAACAATACCCAGGGATAGAGACGAACGCGGGACCAACGGAAATGGACGTACTCCCAGCTGACCCAAGGTCGGACGCCACGAAGAATGTTCGCCCAGACGAAGAATGTCGTCAGTATTGTGCTCCAGACCATGAGCGTCACAGACATCGCCATGAGGCGCTTGTACTGATTGGCCGACATGGAGGAGCTGGCAACCTGTAGAACGCTCGATAAGGTACGACGCATCCGGACGAAGTAGTATAGCGCAATTCCTGACAAAATATCAGAGATGGGCACTGCGAATGGAGACTGAAAACCTAACCCGCATACACAGAGCTTCCAAGTGATAGGAGTAGAGGTGGGATATAAACAATGAGAAGACCAGGAATCGAAACGTAGGTTGTTGGGAGGCAGCCGATATATTGGATGATATCATATCTGTGACCCTGGACAATGTAGTCTGAGGACAGGAAAGTTCTTCAGCCATCACCGAAGGGGAGACAACGAGGGACTTACGGAGTGCCATGAAGATCGCTGGAACCCCCCAACAGAAACCAAAGTCAAATATGGCGATTCTCCTGTGGTCTCTGTGATCTAATCTAGCAGCTCGGCCACCCCCGATCATGGCGAGGTGCTTGGATATACAGAGATTGCACGCTGGCAATGCCATCGAAGCTCCGATGATAAGTTTGGTAGCTGTGGGGGATCGGATGAGATTAGGTATAGGACCCACCGCCTTCAAAACAAGGCGCTTACAAATATCGCACCATACGGGTACCCTGTCCTGGGCGTCGTCAGACCATACAAGACTGTTCGCTCCGTATGCAACGTTCATGGTGAAGAGCCACCCGATCAAGGAAAGAATTGGGACACGTCCGGCTCGCCAATTCCAGAAGGCGGTGATTAGGGTGAGAAAGGCGCCAACGAACGCGCAGGCCGGTAGGTTTGTATGACGCATAGCACGCGTGAGGGAGGAGCATGGAAAATTTGAGACACAACCCATGTTTATAACCTTGGCGCTTCGCAGAGCTTGTGAGAACGCGTGGGCTTTTGGAACTCCGGGGAGGAAACGGCAGTCCGGTTGGGGGGTTCTCACGTACAGTGGGCGAGAGAAAAATTAGTTCAGGTTCTGCCCCAAACCGTCCAATGCACTGATAAGGAGGACGCGTGTCGTAGCGTATAATGTGGAATCAAACGCTTGACGTTCAGCGGTGAGTGTCCCCATTCTGCGTCTGCTGGCTAAGCAATCGAATTTCCTCCCCTGGATCGAGGTTACCCCAGGGTCCCGGCGGTGGCGGAACGGGCGGTTTGGAGAGTGGCCGCTGTGGCGCACCTAGAAGTCGGGATTGGACGCTCAGCGTTCAGCGTTGAGTGTTCACTAGCACTATGAATACCCGGAACCGGCCGCCCTCTAGACTGCCTGTCCCGCCACCGGGACCCTGGGGTAACATCGATCCAGGAAAGGAAATTCGATCGCTTAGTCTGCACCAGTAGCACCTGCAGATGCCGCCCGCGACATTGTCATTACAGGGTGTCGTGAGAAATGTTAGGCATCTGCATCGGAGCTGGACCGCCGTTGTGTCAGAGCCCCGGTGGGGGCCCTTACAGTGATCTGTATTTGGTAGCCACGAGTGGACGGCACTTCATGACCTTGTTGATCGTTCTCATCCGTCCCTGGTAGACCCTTCCACACCTAGGCCGTTGAAATGGGGTCTATACACACCCGTCGAGAATTATATATTGTGTAGCAAAAATCCGAAATCCAATGAACGCATGGGATGTGAGCATGATTGGCTACGATGCAACAGGACAAAGGGGGACCGGTTCGTTCGGTTGGACACATTCGAGCACGGTTTGAGCTAGATCGCAAAAACCCTTCAGAAACTTCCCCAGCCACCCGCCCGAAGCCCGGATGGGGTTGATTGACTTTGTATTGGTGGGAAAGTTCGTCACCAAACACGGTTAAGTAATAGCAAAGTCGCGGCGGCGAATGAGCTCGAAAGGCTTATCTATCAAGATGCAGTTTTATAAGGAGTGTGTGGAGGAAAACCGAGTCAAGAGTCCCATGGGGTACAGACTCTACGTACATCACCATCGCTGGTAGTGGCATCCTCGTTCCTCGTCTTCTATCCTCAGCTCCCGAACCATACCCCTGATACTCTTCGTCGCCTTCGGAGGAATAGGGGTGGAGCGCACGATCACAAGTGTGTCCAGTCGGTTTCCGGAGGACACGCGGTGTGCCAGGAAGTTCACGAGTGGGCTCCAATTGCCTTCGTCTACAACCACGTTTTCTAAAAAGATATGTTCCAGAGAAGGGGAGATCCTCCCCTCCCCATGTGGCTTTGGCTTTGGAAACGCCGTGGGGAGATATATGTTATCGAACGACAGCGCCCTTAGGTTTGGAAATTGAGTGTGTGCGTCCACCAGGGCGCCGAGCTTGTGTATCCGGAAGTGGACAACCTCTTCCTGAGGAACGTACGTGGTAAGATCGAGGGCCACTCTCTCCAACACGCTCCCGCGGTGTGCCCCACTTAGAGCAACGTCAACCCTGATAAACGTGTTTATCTCCGCCCGTGATGGAGCAGAGAAATCGATTCCGCGTGCGTCGCCTGCACGGAACGTGACGTGGGTAATTGCTGAGGAGACGAGGAGGTTCAGTCCGTCCTGAGACCTGTCACGGCGCTGGAGGTGGTCCCGAAGGTACGGTCCAACGGTTCGCGAAACGTCAACAACGTCGCAGCCACCGAGAGTGAGAGTAAGAGAGTCCAGATTTCGGGGATGGTCCACTTGATCCAGAAGCTTGAGAACATGCTGAAAATTTCCACCCAAACAAAGTTCCTTCAAGTGACGTAGTTGCACTCGAGAGGAGGACTGGCCACCACCATCGGTCGGGATTGCACACCCGAGAAGTGCAATTCTTTGGAGGGCAGGATTGGAGGAAAGCATGAAGAGCAATTGGGATGTGGTTGGGGTGGGTGAAGGATTGGCGAAGTCGAGTCTCAGGGTTGTCAGGATGGAGGTTCGCGATGGTAGGTGGTCCCATGACGAGAGCATGCATTCGGTGAGTTCGAGGCGTTGCAACTTTGGGAAACAGCAGCGGGCGAAGAAATCGGAGACATCCACCGGCAGGGTACTGTCAAGGTTCCATAAAATCAACGACTCCATACTGTTGGATCGAAGCTCCCCGCCCTTAGGTGTTAATTCGGCGACTATATCGTCCATGAGCATTGCCCCCTCGGCTTTGAGGTGAACGCGTCGGATGGTGTCCTCGGTCGCACGACGATTGAGTGCGTCGCGCAGGTAGCCTTCTAGACCGTCTTCGTCGTCGTCGTATTCGCCGTAATAACTCCCACTCAGCACCAGGTCGAGTGGAGTGGTTCTGGAATGATAGTACCGAGCCCAATCTTCTGGAGTATTGCCCCAGGAACTCCAGAGCTCCGGAGTCCGCGAAGCGACCTCGAACCAGTGATGACAAACGGCGAAGAAGTTGTGTGATCCCTCATCCAGCCCGCCGAAGTCTCCCTCGCGGGTGACGTTCCAACGGAAAACATTGCCAAGTACTTCGGGTGGGAGTTTGGAAACGTTCAACAATGAGTTGCGAGCGCGTTTGAGTTTGATGACGGTCCTCTCGTGCTCTCTGATCTGTTCCTCCAAAGCGCGTATGGAATCGATGTTGGTCTCGCAGTCCATTCTGTTCCCTGGTCGCGTTAGGATTCGCGTAAAACGTGGAACACATTTGCTTACTTTGGCTGTGAACTTGCTTGTAGGGTCTAGGGTACCGTCAGGAGCTAGCGGTCTAGCAAGGAGTCGTGTCACGATGGCCGTGGTATGAGGGGCGGCAGTGACTCGGATTTAGCCGAGCGGCACGGTCGTCTTTATTATAACTAGCTGGCCACCCGCGAACTTGCCGGGTAATTTATATTATAATTCGAGGCTGCCGGGCAATGCTTATCGGCATTGCGCCCGGGACCTGCGGCCCCGGACGCGCGCAACATCCAAGAGCTTCGGCGTACACTGTTCCCACATCCTCCGATCGTCATCGCTCAGGGAGGTTTCCGCTTTTGGTTGGCCAATCATATGAGTAAGGTCGTACTACCGTGCTTTTTATATGTAGATATATGTAGATACCGAAAGGTGCGAGGCAGCGCAACGGAAGGGTGACCAGTCCCGAGCTCGCCGTGGCGCTTGCATCAGCAAACTCACCGATCACTCAGTAGAACTAAGCGAGCTCGTCTTCGCGTTTGGGGGTTTTTGAACGGCAAAGAACACCTCGGACGAAGTAGTGGATTTTCCCCGCCCGTTTCTTGCCTCGTTAGGTACATACGAGGGGTTGCTGTTCACGACCAAAACACATTGTTGAAGACTTAAATATGTTGTTCAAGGGCTCAAAAACCTCAGAATACGCTATCTAATTTTTCGAAATTGCCGCTTTCGTGGGGCGGCCAAGCACCGCGAGTCACTCGAAGATAGAATCACTCGTTTTTCGCTCTCCCGTTCTGGACCTCTAGCGTATGCTATGCGATTGCGTTCGGTTGTAACTCTAACTTGATGGAAAAGCACGCCCCTGGCTCACGTTCACTTCCCCTCGGGTTACTGCAGTGGTTCGAAAACGTCAAGCACTGGGCTCGTGGCGGCGTTTCCAAGGGTCCCGGGCCGGTGATCGGCAACGGATCCCGCGTCCCGGCGAACTCCAACACCAGCGATTTCGTTTTCTTTTTCTTTTCTGGATGTTAGTTATTGTGCCGAGGCATAACCCACGTTGCATACTATAACCCGTGTGAGGTTCGGGGTGGTGGTGTAGCGTGCGCGTGCGAAGGTATTTCATCCAAGTCTGCATTCATCTGGACTCCCGACATATCCCCCGTTCCCAGCTCTCTTCTCTTTCCCCCGTTACCTCTCCCTCTTTTCGGTCGCGTCTGACCACCGATACCGATGGCAAACCACTGGAAACGGCGGCCGGTCGAGCTGTAAGCAAGATACGACGCGCCGGGTGGTGACGCCGCTAACGTCTTCCAGTCACACTGCGAAGGTTCTCGCCCTCGCCCTATCCCTAGCAACGTTGTCAATCTGGTTTTTCTTTTCGCGACCGCTTCCCCTACTACTCCCTGCCGCCTCTCTTACCACACCCTCTAAATCCGTTCCTTCTGACCCATGTCCTCAACCAATGCCCATCACGCCAAAAAAACACGCCTCGATTTGGGACAATCTGCTCATGGAAGCTACGTCAGAAGGGTACAAGAACACAGCGGTTGAATGGCTCAGTGGTGCAACCCAGATCGCGTGCGTTCGCTCTTGCGGATAGAATGAGCCAAGAGTGCTAATCGCGTTCGGTGTCTACAGGACAGAATCCTACGACAACATGGGACCGGTTGGGGAGGATCCCCGGTGGGATGTTTTTGGCCCGTTTCATGACTACTTGTTGGAAGCGTTTCCTCTCGTGTATGTCCCTTGGCCGACGCACTTCGTTCCGTGTACTCAACCCTACTAGTTATTCGACACTATCTGTCACAATGGTCAACACCTGGGGGTTGGTGTATGTTTGGAAGGGCTGGAATCGATCCTTAAAGCCACTTTTACTCACTGCTCATCAAGGTCTGTATCCCACCCCACCACAGCGTGGAACTCGACTCACGGTCTACGCACCAGACGTCGTACCCGTAGACCCAGAAACCGCTGACAGCTGGAAGTATCCTCCGTATTCCGGCTACTTCGACGGGGAGAGAATTTGGGGTCGCGGAACTGCTGATGATAAGAATGGTCTGATTGCTACTTTGTCCGTTTCTCAATTTCGATGTTCGCGTGTTCTGACATTTTCGATAGAGCGGCAGTCGAGTACCTGGTATCCGCGGGTTTCGAGCCCGCGCGAACATTGGTTCTGGCCTTCGGTTTTGATGAAGAATCAAGTGGTGCCCAGGCATGTATCCTTTCCTCGCGTGGTTTCGACCATACTTACGTTTAAGGCTTCACAGGGTGCTGGGGCCCTGTCTGAATACCTTTTGACCACCTTTGGCAGAAACGCATTCGCTTTGATCGTTGATGAGGGAGGTGTGTCAACGCCCAGAACCCACTCCCGGGAGTTGCCTGACACTACGCCAAATCAGATGGGTTCCTGGAGACCTATGGCTCTGTGACCGCCCTACCCTCTGTTGCGGAGAAGGGGTATCTCGATGTTCGCCTCACTGTATCATCCCCCGGAGGTCATTCCAGCATACCACCGGTCCACACGGTTGAGTTCTTCGTATAAAATTCGTTGGTGGCTACCCTGACCCCCACATTCATTCAGAGCATCGGGCTCTTGGCGATGATGATTGTGGAACTGGAGGAAAATCCAGTCCCGGTCAGGTTGTCCAGAGGTTTGGGTCGCCAATCTGTATACCCTCCCTCGCGCTGAGTCTGTGTTGGCAGGGAACGTGTACTACGATACCCTGGTTTGCGTGGCCACCCACTCGGCGAACGTTGAGAAAGAACTTCGTCAGGCTATCTTGGACTCGGCAACCTCGGACAGAGCACTCGAAGCGGTCGCGTCCGTGATTTTCGAAGACCCAGAAACCAGGTCACTTGTGGGGACTACCAGAGCGATTGATATAATCAGGGGAGGTGTTAAGGCGTGAGTGTAGTATTGGTCTCCTGTCTGTCGGCCGATTAAACCAATTCGCTCCAGCAATGCTCTCCCCGAGGAAGCTTGGGTGTTGATTAACCACAGGATTGCCACTGATAGGTAACTCCTTTCACCACCAATTCAAGTCTACTCAATATCAACGCTTCTGGCCCAGCTCCGTCTCGCAAACAATACAATTTGCTTCTGACCTTCTCAAGCCCCTCGCGAACAAGCTCAACCTATCCCTCACATCGTTTGGAAAAGCAATCACTGACCCGACCGTCCCGTCTTACGGCTCAATCACGCTCTCGGATCCTTGGGACACAAAATTGGAACCTGCACCAATCTCTCCGTACAAAAACTCACCTGCATCTCGCGTTTTGTCAGGAACGATCAAAGGCGTATATAATGCTCACCGAGGGCTAGAGGGGGATAACAATATCATGGTTTATTCATCATATCTCTTTGGAAACACAGGTTCGGGGACTCCATCTTCTTTCCCGAGGGTGGTACTGAATTCCCGACGGAGACACTCGGTTCTACTGGGAGCTATCAGAAAATATTTACCGGTACAATCATGACGACTTTGACGAGAGAGACGGGCTTGGTGGGATCCATACCGTTAACGAAAGTTTGTTCCGTTCCTCACTCGCTCTCTCTCTCCCTCCCGTTTTGATCGACGCTTTCGTAGATATCCGTGCGGATAGTTTACTGGAGATGATAAAGTTCTTCGTCGCTCTGATCCTTAATACCGACGAGGCAAGTGACCTCTGATGCGTGGCCATCCGTTTGGCGGGATCCACCCGCTCGGTCAGGCCTTCAGGTGTCGCCCCCTATGGCGACGATCGCACACAGAATTGGGGAGAGGAGATGAAGATCAAGTAACTGTCTTTTCGGCGACGGGTGAATCGCGGTCGGGCTCAAAGTTCTTGGCCCGGTGCCCGTGGCAACTCCTAACAGAGAAGTCATCCGGACCATTCTTGGGAGGGTCGAAAGCGACTACAGTACATTGCGGAAATCGAGACAAATGTCAAGACCGAATAACCTTGTTCTTATCACCGAGCTTTGTAGCCACGCCTTCAATGAATTTGACCATGCAGGACCCTTTACAAACGATCCCCAACTCCTCGATACACTCAACCACCTCGATTGGCCGACCCCGACAAATGATCCTCATAAGCTTCGTCCTCATCCTCGGCTCCGCCAGCGCCTTTGCCACTTTGCACTCGAGGCAAGCGGGCTCAAACAGTACCCCATTGATGGCGTCCTCGATGGAATCACGGTGTTTCGAGTGAAGGACGATTAGTTTGTGGTAGGCGGAGATCGGGAGGTACTTCATGTCGTCGGGGAGTTCGGTGAGCGCGGGAAGGTAGCGGGTGGTCGTGAGAGAGGACGCCGCCTCCGCTTCCTCGTCAAACCCGAACCTGGAAGCGATGGCGTATACTCGGAGGGGAGCATCGTTGATGAACTTGGTCAGTTGCATCCGTAACAGAGCTCGTGCGCTTTCGATGTTGTATTTATCGGTGACGACGAGACCCTCGACTAGCAGATCCAAGTTATCGATATTGGGTGGTATGAATGATGGATAGATGTGCCTCAAGACGAGGTCAAGAGCTTGCGGTGGATCCGTCACGTCGACCACAGGGAGCTCTCCCTCCCCGCCCGATCCGGCAGGCTGGGGGAGGCTGAACATGTCCACGAAGAGAGGGGAGGCGAGGGTGAGGATGAGTTTGTGGACTCGGAAGTCGCGGTTTGGAGACCCTTGGGTCCTGAGGATGACGTCTCCATTCTGGACGTTAAACTCGTCGCTCATGGTCGTGATGTGCAGTGATAAGGATTAAAGCTGGTTTACTTAAGCGCCGCTGATGTCGATCTTAGTTGGGGTACCGAAGATCCCGACATAGGGGTGCCCGCTGATACCCGCGCCGCAACTTCAATGCTGCGCGGATGCGCACCGATGGCCATTTGGGAATGTTTTACCTCGATTGAAGGGCGGAGGGCCGTCGGGACATCTTGGACACTTCAGTTCGGTTTCAAGGTCTGCGCATACAGATCTGACGCTTCCGACTCTGGGTAAACCTCCGGCAAGCCACTTTCTTACCACTCAATCTGACTCAATCTGGTTCTTATAACGCGAGCTGCGATCCAATCTGGCGTTTCAGGGATGTCGTCTTCTCGAGATGATGATTGACTCCCTCCACGCTTCAATCTGACCAGTACCAACTAGGGACTCCTCGATCCCTTCGTCGGGGGCACGCCCTAAACCGTCCAGCGTGCCCCACACCTTTAAATATGGAACTCGACACCCCGGGGTCACTTCGCCCCCCTCCCGCTCTCGCAACCACCGCGATGTTGAAAGGCGGAACCTTCAGCATTCCAGACGGGGATGTCATCTTGAGGGCTCTGGGTCCACCCGCCCACGATTTCCGAGTCCACAAGCTCGTTCTCTCCCTCGCCTCACCCGTGTTCAAGGACATGTTTTCCTTTCCCCAACCGACCTCAGGAATACCGAGTGTGACGGGGGTAGAAATCGTCGAAGTCGCGGACCCCCCGCGCGCGCTCGACATCATCCTTCGATCGATTTACCCCTTCACCCCTCCATCCTTCGACGGAAACCTCGACACCCTCGTGGAATGCCTGATCATCGCGGATAAATACGACATCGGAGCGGCAAAGGCACGACTACACCAGGCACTCGGACGATCCGACGTCGCCGACTCCCTTCGAGTTTACGCTATCGCCTCCCGATTCGGGTTCCCTAGCATTGTGGAATCCGCCGCCCGTCTCATCCTTTCGGATGTCTATCTCCCGGGGATCCCCGAACTCCCCGACGATTTCAAGTTCGTCCCCGCGACCGCGTATCACAAACTCATCACACATCACGCGAGCTACCTGGAAGCAGTGGTGGAAGCCATCAAGCAGACGCCACTCAAGTCAAAGTGTCGCGATTGCCCGGGGCTCAAGTCGTCTGCGGAAGAGTTGTTCAGGTTGAGGCTTGCAAATCTCGTCATCACGGGTACACCGGTGGAGGTTCGAGCTTGTTTCGGAGCTTGGGTGAAGGCGTACGGGCATACCGCAGACTGCGAGGGGGATTGCGTATTGAAGTTCATCTACCTCGCGGTTTCCAGGGTCGACAACGGTTTCGTTGAACCAGGCGCGTCCCCTCCGCAGAAGAAGGCATCCGTGCAGAAGAAGGTAACCCTACGGAAGAGGGCGTGATTCTGGTTGTACTTCGTAGCGTAAGCCACATTGCGGGATTTCTGTACCCTATACCGATCCAGAGAGCCTATATCGATAATTTCCCCCTGCGCCCGTTCATATTGATGCTGCGTTGGCCGGCATTTGCTTTCAAGTCTGAAATCGCGAATCTGGTCACAATAGTGGTCAAGATACGATCTCTCGGCCCCGCAGACGGGCCACGCTCCGCTCTTTCCCAAGAGCATCCATAATTTCCACTACCCCGGGTCCAGTCTGTCAGGGCGATAAGTACTCCACAAGCCCCGGGACACGGTTCCACGTACCTTCATACCGCTCAGAGCGTGCCTTAGAACCGTCATGAAAGTCTTTGGAACAACACCGAGCTCATGAGAAGCCTCTTGAAGGAGAGTTGCTAGCTCATCCTCCGTCCAAGTCTCCACCAGCTCTAGTCTTGGGACAACATCGGTCAAGATTTTTACTAAAAAACACCCAACATTAACCAGAAGGCTCATAGCTTATGGACGGATCCTACCGATGTCAGCCTGGGAGATGGATTTGACCATGGATTCCGCCTCTCGTGATCCATAGTCCGGTTCGATGAAGAAGTAAGGGGCAAGTTTCGGTATGTCAAGGATGTTAGTAACCCGACTCTATCGGCAGAGTGAGTAACTCTTCAGCTGAGTCGGGGAAGTATCATACTTGTAGAGCCAAGATAACTTGTTTTATGTGGTCCACGGTCGTATATTCACTAGTGTGGGATATGAGTGGGGTTATGGACGATACATCCGTGTGGTGGAAACGCACCTATCTGGGAAAGCCTCCTTCACTGAACCAGTCACGCGATCGGCCAAAGCGTTCAGTCCGTGGGGCTGCGACCACGTTTCCATAAGATGGTTTTTATTCAAGTACTCAAGTTTTGACGGGTCCAAGATCGTCCTCCGGTGAGTCAACACAGACAGGTCAAACTGTCAGAAACGGTGAGAAAACATTGACGGGAGAAAGACGCGATATCCTACCTCTTGGATCATCTCCTGCAAAGTCATGACAGTCGTGCTGTTGGGAGCCGCCTTGGCCGACGAAGATGAACCCTCGGAATGGTCGTGGTTCACCCCCCATCCCGCGAGCGCGAGCCAATTCAGAATTGCTCCAGGCTCCCATCCGCGTCTCTACCCCCTGAGTCAACATTCCCGTAGGAAAACCAAGAACATCGTGATGAAAGATACCATGAACTCCATCACGTCCACGTCTCCCTTCCGTTTCGACATCTTCGAACCGTCCGGGTTCAGTAACAGGGGAAGGTGGGCGAACCGGGGAGGTGTAATCCCAAGCGACGCATATAGGTCCAGATGCAGAGGAAGGGAGGGTAGCCATTCCTGCTTCGCATTAGTGGATAGGTCGACTCCACGAAGGTGGAAAAACTGACCTCCCCTCGAACGACGTGAGTGATGGCCATCTCATGGTCATCCACAACCGAAGCGAGGTGATATGTTGGGAACAGATCTGACTTGAGCAGGACTGGGTCTGTCGGTAATGATGCATGGGCATCTTTGAGGGACCCAAATACCATGTCGTCCGGGGTGATTCGGGTGGGGGCAACACCATCCTACGAAATGCATGAGATTGGGGAACAGACGGCGGAAGAGGAATTGGTGCGTTACATTCATTCGAACAACGTGTTTCTCCCCAGCCTTCACTCTCCTCGCAACTTCTTCGTCCGTGAGGTTCAAACAAGACTTATCGTAGGTCGCGTTCGACCCTGTCCTCGCCAATTTCTCGCGAGTCGCCGCGAGCTTATCGGGTGAGCAGAAACACCGATACGCGTGGCCTGACTAAACTTCCCCGACACGGTTGGCTTCAGCACAGGAAAGGCGTGTAGTAGACTCGGAGACTTGCATCGATGAGCTTCTTGGCGTATGTTCGGTAGAGGTCGAGACGCTCTGACTGAGGCAACCATTAGTCCGGACGGAGAGATGTCTTCGGCTTGAAATCGTACCTGGAAATAGGGGTGGTGTGGGCCGCCTTTTACAGGTCCTGCGAAGGTTATTTCAGGAAACACTGTCCAGGCTCGGACCAACGGATGGGTGATCACCGAAGTCGTAGTCTAGGCCAGCCCACGCCAACGCGTCCCTAATCCCTTCCACAGAACCCGGGACATACCTAGCCTATCTATTCGTTGAAGACTGAAGCAAAAATACAGGGAGCACC
>Ga0307516_10000575_pt1 | contig 49514 bp, 45 predicted proteins | sample 19_EM_MG_FD_203310 | JGI IMG/M metagenome (GOLD analysis project Ga0307516, IMG submission 203310) | Populus trichocarpa ectomycorrhiza microbial communities from riparian zone in the Pacific Northwest, United States - 19_EM | ecosystem: Host-associated > Plants > Roots > Unclassified | place... | reverse complement strand
TGCCTCCATCCCACCTGACTTCCGACGGAGAACATGATGACCAACCCTCTCGAGCAGACGGTGTTCGCTGACCTCGCACACATCGAGAAGACGCTGACCGACGACCTGTCAGGCGAGCGCACGCGCGCCATGCTGGGGTACTTCGACGATGCGGCGCAGACGAGTGAGCAGCACCTGCAGACGGCCCTGCCGGACACCGAGCGCCAGCTGACCTCGCAGCTGGTGGAAGGGTTCCGGGCCTCGCAGCGCATCGTGCGCCACGTCTGGGAATCGATCCACTCGGCCTCGCTGCCGGCCTGACGATTCGCAAGGGGAAGCGCTCATGATCGACGCACAAGACGCCACGCCGACCTACCCGCTGGTCTACCGCAACCTGATGGCCGTCGGCCTGCTCGGGGCGGTGTACCGGGTGCGCGACGAGGCCGACACGGTCAGCTCGGCGGTGGAGCTCACGCTGGACGATCCGACGCCGTTCCGCGTCTGCCGCGCGATCGCGCAAGGCATCGGTGGCGATGCGCAGTATGCCGCCGAGACGCTCGGCCGCTATGTCGAAGGATGCCCCGATGACGAAGGGGCGAAGGTGGCACTGGCGACCGCCTTCCTGCTCGCACGCGACACACGCTGGAAGCCCATCCTGGACGAGGTGCTCGCGACGAGCTCGGACCAGAACGTGCGCGAAGCGGCCAACGGCGTGCTGGCCTACGCGGCGACGCTGCAGTAGCAGCAACCAAGCGAAGTTCGGCGAGGCGAATGGGTCGCCTCGCTGTTTTCAAGGCGCCGGTATCGGCGTTGGCAACGGAAGGCGACTTCCAACACTAGGAGAGAGTCATGGCTGGTGAAGGTGCAGCAATCGGCGGAGCCCAATCTGCGGGTTCCTCGGCAACGATGGATCAAATGATGGGCCAGATGGAAGCCCAGAACATGCAGCAGATGAAGAACAACCTGCAAATGGGCCGCATGAGCCAAGAGGCTTCGATGTCCGAGGCGCTCGGCAAGAAGTTCAAGGCCGCGGGCGACAGCGTCAAGGGCTTGGTCTAGCCCAAGACCGAGAGCGCACCGGCCCCACGCGGGTCGGTGCGCTTCACGTGTATCGGTGGGCACGGATGTGCCGTGCGAGGAGAAGTCCATGTCGAACTCGGGAGCGGCGCTCGGCGCTGCGCAATCCGCTGGTGCCTCCGCAACCGCGCAGTCACTGATGGATGAGATCGCGGCGCAAAGCAAGCACACGATGAAGAACAACCTGGCCATGGGACGCATGAGCCAGGAGGCGGCGATGTCCGAAGCCTTGGGCAAGAAGTTCAAGGCGGCGGGCGACAGCGTCAAGGGACTTGTCTGACTGGCTGCTTGCGGACTTCAGCCGCGTTCGGCGCGCCGCGCCATCGAATCGACAACTCGACGGAGTAGACATCATGAGCTTAGGCATCAACTCACCGTTGAACCTCGCAATGCAGGCGATCGAGAGCTCGCCTCTCGGTGGCATCCAGAAGGCATTGCAAGGTCTCCAGCAGGGCCTGCAGGGACTGCAGCAACTGCTTCAACCTCTCGAAAACCTGTTGAAGAACCCGCTCGGCAGCGCACTCAGCGCGGCCGGTCAGGGCGCGGCGCAGGCACTCGGCGGCCTCGGCCAGGGCGGCTCGCCGCTCGCCGGCCTGACCCAGGCGCTCGGCGGCTTGACGCAAGGCCTGAACGGGCTGACCCAAGGACTCGGGCAAGCGCTCGGCGGACTGGGCCAATTGGGCCAACTTCCCGGCCAGGCCTTGGGGCAGGCTCTGGGCGGTCTGGGCCAGGGCATGAACGGCCTGAACCAGGCGATCGCCGGCATGGGCCAGGCAGCGGCGCAAGGCGCCAATGGCCAGATCATGCAGGCGCTTGGCCAGGCCGTTGAAGGCCTCGGTGGCGCCCTGGGCGCGGCCGGTGCCTTGGCCGGCCAGATGGGTCAAATGGGTCAGATGGGCCTTGGCCAAATGGGCCTGAACCCGATGGGCCAAACGGGTGGCTCCGGCGGCCCGATGACCGCCGGTGAATGCCAGTCTGCGCTGCTCAAGGGCATGCAGAACTCCGGCATGACCAAGATGACCAAGGAGGACTTCGAGGATGCGGCCAGCGGCAAGTGCCCGAAAGGCATGAATCCGAAGGACTTCACGCCCGAATTCCAGCAGGCGTGCCGGCAGATGGAAGCCAATCCGAACCTGAAGCCGGACACCGCGGATGCGGACAACTTCCTGAAGAAGCACGGTCTGGGTGGGGCGAAGGGCAAGGCCGACGGCACCGTCGGCATCGGCGACCTGTCTGCATCACTGCAGAAGCAGGGCCTGTCCGGCGACCAGCACAACACCGTCCAGACGCTGAAGGACAACTTCAAGGCGTTGTCGAAGGATGGCCTGATCGACCTCGACGCCGTGAAGAACGTGGCCACCAGCGGTTTGATGCCCAACGGCAGCATGGCTTCGCCGCAGCTGCAGCAAGCCTGCCAGAAGTTCGCCGCCGACACGGCGCTGAACTTCGCGGCGGACAACGCTGAGCAGATCGGCAAGGGCCGGATGGACCAACGCGGTGACCAGAAGTTCAGCATGAAGGACCTGGAGAAGACGCTGGCGCGCTGAGCGCCCGTGTCCCTGCCCACCACCGGCCGGCGGTCGGTGGTGGGTGCCCAACCCTGCGCATGGAGCAGACATGATCGATACCTCGTTGCAACGAAAAGAATTTGTCTCGGGCCTGGTCGGCCTGATCAGCCTGGCCATCGACCGGGGCCGCCTCGACGATGCCGAGGCCTTGCTCACCTGCGTGCGCACGCTGCGCCCGAAGATGGCCGAACTCGACACCTTCGAGGCCTGGATCGCGATGCAGCGGGGCTACTGGGAGGATGCGATGCGCACGCTGCGCAACCTCGACACCGTCGCGCCGGAATGGAGCATGGCCAAGGCCTTCCTGGCGTACTGCCAGTGGGTCACTGGCGAGGCGGGCTGGAAAGACACCGCCAACGACGTGCTGCAGAGCTCCAAGAGCCCGGAAGCGCTCGACCTGGTGCGCACGCTGCTGAACCCGGAAGAAGGCCAGGAGCCGCCGAGTGCCGAGAGCCTGCCGATGGCGATGCCCATCGACCTGTCCCACACCGTCTACATGCGAGCCTGAGGCCACGCGAAGCGGCCCGAGGCCCTGTTCGATCGATGCCAACCAGGAGTGCTTGATGACCGACCCGATCCAGGCGATTGCCGCCAACGAGGTGCTTCGGCAAGCGGCCGCACCGACACCCGATCTGAGCGCGCAGGCCCAGCGCTTCGAACAGCTGATGGCCCAGACGCCGCCCGCCGAGACGGCGGCGGCGCCGGCACCGGCGCCCAGCGGTCCGACATCGATCTCGCGGACGATCGAATCGCTCGACGCATCGTCGCGCCACGTCGTGGCCGACATGCAGCGCTTCGTGGCCGAGGCGCCGGCGATGGACCTGCAGACCCTGACCACCCGCTCGATGGAGCTGAACCTGCAGGTCGCCACCCAGGGCCTGCAGTTCTCTGCCTGCACCTCGGTGGCGCAGAGCAGCAAGAACGGGCTTCAGACGCTGATGAAGAACCAGTGACATGAACGCCCTGTCACTGGCGCGGCGCTTGTGCTGCATCGCGTTGCTCGCCGCACTGGCGGCCTGCAGGACCGATCTCTACACCAAGCGCACCGAGGCCGAGGCGAACGAGATGGTGGCCGCGCTGCTGGCGCGTGGCATCGACGCCGAGAAGAAGGCGGCCGACGGCGGCAAGTCGTGGAACGTCGCGGTCGAAGAGAAGGACGTCGTCAACGCCTTGTCGGTGTTGCGCGCCAACGGGCTGCCGAATGACAAGTACGTGTCGCTGGGCGACATGTTCAAGAAAGAGGGCCTGATCTCGACACCGACCGAAGAGCGCGTGCGCTTCATCCACGGCGTGTCGCAGGAGCTGTCGAATACCTTGTCGAAGATCGACGGCGTGATCGTGGCAAAGGTCCACATCGTGCTGCCGTACAACGACCCGATGGCCACCGCGGTCAAGCCGTCGAGCGCTTCGGTGTTCGTCAAGTACCGGCCCGAGATCGACGTGCCTCAGCTCGCGCCATCGATCAAGAACATGGTGGCGCGCAGCGTCGAAGGGCTCTCGTACGACAACGTGACCATCACGCTGGTCCCCGGCGCCATGCTGCCCCCTGCGGCCGTGGCGGCCGGCGCGGCCAGTTCACCGTGGGCCTGGGTGGCTGGCGGGCTGCTCGTGCTCCTGTTGCTGGGCGGTGGGGCGGTCGTCGTGGTCTGGAAACGCCCTGCCTGGCTGCCGCCTGCGCTGGCGCGCCGCCTGCCAACGCCGGCCGAGGGCGGTGCGTGACAGTGCAGCGCACGACCGTGGCGCCCGATCGGCTGGCCACGTGGGCGCAGGCGCTGGGCGCGCGGCTCGAGGGCCTGCACCACGACCTCGACGCCGAATGGCGCGACGAGATCATGCCGGCCTGGGCCTTTGCCGATGCGCTGACACCGGCGTGGGCGCGCCGCGTGATGCCGCGCCTGTGGGCCGCGCGCCTGGGCGGTTTGCCCGGCCTCGCGCGCATGGCCGACCCGCTGGCCAGGCTCTGCCTGTTGCCTCGCACCGAAGTCCTGAGCCGCCTGTGCACGCTCGCCATCGCCAGCCGGCCCGGCGTGCTGCGGTGCTGCATCGACCGTGAGGCCCGGGCCCAGATGCGGGCCGCACTGGCTGAGAGCTTCGAGCCGCTGATGGAGATCAGCCGGCGTGGCAAGCCTGTCGATTCGACCGTGGCCGGCTGGTCGCCGGTGGTCTGGGCTTGCATCGGGTGGGCCGACTGGTGTGCCGCGTTGTCTCCGGCGGATGCTGCCGTGCGCGAACTGGTGCGCCTGTCGTTGCCGCGCCGCATGCTCGACGGGCTGGCCGGTTCGCTGGGCGTGCCGACCGAGCGCCCGGTGCCACAGGCCATCGAGCTGCTGGCCGAGGCCGGTGTGGAGTGGCCATGCTGATCTGGTGGCGCGGGCCGGACGGCGAGATCGGCGTCGAGCACGGCGTTCTGCGTGCGGCGGAGGTGGCCACGCTGGCCGAGGCGGCATCGCTCACGGCGCAGGCGAATGAACGGGCGCAGGCCTCGCTGGCCGAAGCCGAAGCGCAGGCGCTGCAGCTGGTGTCGCAGGCGCGCGAGCAGGCCGACGCCATCGTGGCCGACGCGCATGCCAGCGTCGAGGCCGCGCGCGAGGCGGCGCGGCAAGATGGCGAGCGCCAGGCAGCGCTGGAGTGGCATGAACGCCAGGCCGGCCACGCTGTTGATTCCGCCAAGGCCTTGCGCGGCATGCACGAACGGCTGGCCGACGTGGTGACCACGGCGGTCGAGCGCATCGTCCACAGCGAGAACCGTTCGGCGCTCTACCAGCGTGCGCTCAAGAGCGTGCAGGCACTGTCCCGATCGGCCACGGCGCTGACGCTGCGTGTCAACGCCAGCGATGCCGACGCCGCACGCGAAGGCCTGGCCGAGGTCGCCGAGCTGCAGGCGATGGGCTTGGCGGTGGAAGTGCATGTCGACGCGGCGCTGCCGCCCGGCAGCTGCATCTTCGAATCGGACATGGGCGTGGTGGACGCGAGCCTGTCGACGCAGCTGGGTGCGCTGCGGGCGGCCATGGCGCGCGCGGTGCGCAAGGCGGTGATCGAATGAACCTGCACGACCTGGGTGACCTGATGGCGCTCGAGCTGCAAGGCAGCGAGATCGTCGGGCGCAGCGGCAAGGTCACCGAGGTGGTGGGCACGCTGGTGCGCGCGAGCGGCCTGTCGGCCAAGCTGGGCGAGATGTGCCACTTGCTGGCGGGCGATGGCTCGGTGCTGCAGGTCGCCGAGGTGATCGGTTTCTCGCACGGGCAGACGATCCTGTCGCCCTTCGGCTCGATCCTCGGCGTGGCCGCGGGCCACACGCGCGTGGTGGGCCTGGGCGAGATCCAGAGCATCCCCGTGGGTGACGCATTGCTCGGCCGTGTCGTCGACAGCCTGGGCCAGCCTGTGGACGGTGGCCCGCCGGTGGTTTGCGACGAGCGCCGGCCGGTGTTCGCGATGCCACCCAGCCCGATGGAGCGGGCGATGATCGAGCACCCGCTGCCGACTGGCGTCAAGGTAATCGACGGGATGATCACGCTGGGCGAAGGCCAGCGCATGGGCATCTTCGCGCCGGCCGGTGTCGGCAAGAGCACGCTGATGGGCATGCTCGCGCGCGGCACGCAGTGCGACATCAGCGTCATTGCGCTGATCGGCGAACGCGGCCGCGAGGTGCGCGAGTTCATCGAGATCATCATGGGCAAAGAGGGCATGGCCCGCTCGGTGGTGGTGTGCGCGACGTCGGACCGCTCGTCGATCGAGCGCGCCAAGGCCGCGCACGTGGCCACCGCGATCGCCGAATACTTTCGCGACCGCGGCCTGTGCGTGCTGCTGATGATGGATTCGTTGACGCGCTTTGCGCGTGCGCAGCGCGAGATCGGGCTGGCGGCGGGCGAGTCACCGGCGCGCCGGGGCTACCCCCCCTCGGTGTTCGCCGAGATCCCGCGGCTGCTCGAGCGCACCGGCATGGGGGCCACCGGATCGATCACGGCGCTGTACACCGTGCTGGCCGAAGACGACAGCGGCAGCGACCCGATCGCCGAAGAGGTGCGCGGCATCCTGGACGGCCACATGATCCTGTCGCGCAAGATCGCGGCGCGCAACCAGTACCCGGCCATCGACGTGCTGGGCAGCCTGAGCCGCGTGATGTCGCAGATCGTGCCGGCCGAGCACAGCCAAGCCAACGGCAAGCTGCGCAAGCTGATGGCCAAGTACGACGAGATGGAGATGCTGATCCAGATGGGCGAATACAAGCCCGGCAACGACGCGCTGGCCGACGAGGCCGTGCGCAAGACCGAAGCGATCCGCGGCTTTCTGAACCAGGCCACCAGCGACCTGCGGCCGTTCGAGCAAACGCTTGCCGAGCTGCAGGCGTTGGCCAACGGCTGAGCGGGCTTCGTGTGGCAACGTTGAACCTGCGTTCGTTGAAGACCCTGCTGTGGGTGAAGCAGCGTCGGCTCGATGAGCTGGAGCGCCGTGTCCAGGCGCAACTGGCACAGGTCGCCGCGGCCGAAGCGGCGCTGGCCCAGGCCGAAGAGCGGCGGTTGAGTTGCGTCGACGAAGAGGCCGCCTGCGTCGAGAAGATCGCCGCCCTCTCCGCGTCCGACCGCTTCATTCCCGAGCAGATCGTCACGCTGGGCCATGTGCTGCACGGGCTGGTCGAGGCGACGCGGCTCGCCGGCAGCGCCTGCGAGCAGGCCTCGCTCAAGGTCAATGAAGCACGCCAGCAACTGGCCCAACTGCGTCAGGCGCAGCAACGCGCCGAGCGCCAACACGAACAGCTGGAGGAACGCCGCGAACGGCGTCTGAAAGAGATCGACCAGGAAGGCGAGGACCTGCAGGACGAAGAGAGCGAAGAGGCCGCCGTGGCGCGCCGAGTCGGTCAACGGCGGGACGAGGAGCGCATCGCGGCCTGACATGAACGACCTGTTCTCGAGCTTTTCGGCCGTCGTCGGCTCCGGCACCGTGCTGAAGGACGCGGTGATGCTGCTGGCGGTGTGCCTGCTGCGTGTCTACGCGGTGTTCCTGATCTTGCCGGCCATGACCGACCAGAGCGTTCAGGGCAACGTGCGCAACGGCGTCTGCCTCTGCCTGGCGATCTTCATCGCCTGGGGGCAGCCGGCTTCCCTGGTGACCGGCATGGACACGCCGCGCTTGCTGGCCGTGCTGGGCAAGGAGGCCATCGTCGGGATGCTGATCGGCTTTGCCGCGTCGACGGTGTTCTGGGTCGCCGAGGGTGTGGGCGTGTTGATCGACAACCAGTCGGGCTACAACAACGTGCAGCAGACCAACCCGCTGAGTGGCGAGCAGAGCACGCCGGTGGGCAACCTGCTGGCGCAGCTGGCGATCGCCGGCTTCTACATCCTGGGCGGCATGCTGGTGCTGACGCAGCTCTTGTTCGAATCGTTCAAGTGGTGGCCGATCAACAGCCTGTCGCCGGCGTGGTCCACCATCCTCGAAGACTTCGTGCGGATCCAGACCGGCAGCTACCTCGAGATGATGATGAAGATCGCGGCACCGGCGTTGCTGGTGTTGTTGCTGATCGACCTGGCCTTCGGCATCTTGTCGAAATCGGCCGAGAAGCTGGAACCCAACAACCTGGCCCAGCCGGTCAAAGGGGCGGTGGCCCTGGCCATGCTGTCGTTGCTGGTGGCGGTGTTCTTCGAGCAGGCGCGGCCCGCGCTGACGCTGCAATCGCTGGCCCGGGAGATGGAGCGCTGGAGCAAGGTGTCTGTCGATGCGCCGGCCGCACCGGCATTAGCGCCGTCTTCACCACCGCCGGCTTCGGAACCACCTGCCGATTGACCGGCGCCGGGCGCTCAAGCCCGCAGCCAGGTGTAGTCGCCGTACGAGAGGCTTTCGAACATCTCGTCTTCGGCCAGCAGGATGTTGTCGCGCCAGTAGCGGCCGTGCTCCGCGTAGTGGTTCAACGTGTCTGCGAGGTAGGTGCCGTCGACCCCTTCGCCCATCGGGATGCGCACGATCAGCAGCACGGCGCCGCTGTCGGTGTCCAGGCCGAGCTGGGCCTGGTCTTGCGCGTAGATGGTCAGGTTGGCTTCCAGCATCAGGCGGAACACCCGCAGGCTGCGGCCCGAGCTCACGGCGCCGAAGTTGAAGTTCAGGTAGATCGCCTCAGGGTCACCTTCGAAATGGCCCAGCGCGACCTCGAAGCCTTCGACCTCGACGGCGTTGCGCGCAATCGCGCCCTCTGCATCCGGCAGGCCCACCACCTCGCACAGTTCGCGGATCAGGCCGTGGTAGCGCTGCACACTCATCGGGCACCTCCAGCGGTCAGCTGGTCAAGGCAATGCAGGATCATTTGCGCCCGCGCGTTCGCGGCGCTGGCGAATGCAGGAAGTTGGGGCCGGGCGCTGCCCAGCATGTAGACCGGGAACAGCAGGTTGTCGTTCTGCTGCTGCGGCGTGCAGGGCGCCGACGCGTTGGCGCCCTTGTGCTGGGCGGTCATCCACGCCACGGCGTCTTCCTTGACCTGCGCCAGCGTGAGGGGGCTGGCGTCTGGCTGCAGTTGGCGCCGAGCGGCTCTCGCAGCGTCCACGCGTTGGGCGGTCTTGGCGCCACCGGTTGCAAAGAACGCCGAGGCCAACGCGGTGAACAGCTGGGGCCGCGGCGTGCCCTGAGGCGACGGTGTCGTCAGCAGCTGCGTGGCATCGGGCCCCAGGCTTCTGCGCAACGCCGCGCCGGCAGCGACAGGGGGCGGCGGGGTGCGCATGCGCACGCGCGGCGGCACGCTCGTCGTCGCTACCGGTTGCGGCGGCGCCTGGCGCGTCGACCTGCCGCCGGACTGCTGGCGGCCGCCATTGACGTCGACCTGCCGCGCGGCTTCTTCTTGCGCGGCGCGCAGATCGTCGGGGTGGATCGCGTGCTCTTCATGGTGCCCCGCCGCGTGCGATGCCGAAGGCGGCCGGCGTGGCCGAGGCGCGCCGGGCCGGGGCGAGGGCGCTTGCGACCGCGGCGCGTGGCGGTAGATCGCACCCCGGTGCGAACCACCGGCAAAGCCCTTGGCCGAGGACGCGCCGGGTCGGTGCTCGGCCGCCGGGGCCGGCGCGGCGACCTGGGACGCACCGCGGGCGTTGTCGGCTCTCATGTCTGGAACACCGCGGCGAACAGGTTCTCGGTGAACTTGACCAGTGTCGAGCCGGCCCACGGTGCTGTCACCACGACGACGCCAGTCACCGACAGCAGCTTGATGCCTTGCGAGATGCTCGAATCCTGCAGCGAGGTGATGGCCTGGAAGAACGACACCAGCAGGCCGATCAACGCCGAGGCCGCCACCGCCGGCAACGACAACATCACGCACATCAGCAGCGCCTCGGAAGTGAGCTGCACCACCACGTCGTAGGTCATGGGTCTCCTCGTTTCATTTCAGCGGTAGGTCAGCACCAGGCCATGCACCAGGCGCGACCAGCCATCCAGCGTGACGAACAGCAGCAACTTGAATGGAATCGCCACGTTGGTCGGCGTCACCTGGGACAGCCCCATCGCCAGCAGCACGTTGGCGATGACCATGTCGACGACGATGAAGCCGAGGTACAGCAGGAAGCCAATGCGAAAGGCCGCCGTCAGCTCGCTCAGCAGGAACGACGGGGCGAGCACCATCAGGTCGCTTTTCTTCAGCGCAGCGGCCTGGTCCTGCGGCCAGATCACGGCGGCCGACTTCAGGAAGAACTGCTTCTCGCGCTCCTCGGCGTGCTTGTCGAGAAATTTGCGAAAGGGTTCGCGCGCCGCGTCGGCCACCTGCATCAGCGTCTGCGCACTCGAGTTGCCGCTGGCCGTGGTCAGCCCCTTCGAGGCCTCGATGAACACCGGCGCCATGATGTAGCAGGAGATGATGATGGCCACGCCGTTGAGCACCATGTTCGGCGGCACCTGTTGCACGCCGATGGCGTTGCGCAGCAGGCCCAGCACGATCGCGATCTTGGTGTACGACGTCACCACCATCGCGGCGAACGGCAATGCCGCCAGTGCGATGAGGACGAGGAACAGCGATACGGGATCAACCTGGGACAACGGCGTCATGCGTGTACTCCATCCGCGTGATTCGCACGCCCAGTTGGCCGCCGATGGCCACCAGCTGCCCCTGGCCCAGCGTCTGGCCATGGCAGACCAGGCGCACGGTGGCTTCGCGCAGCGGAACATCCAGCTCCACCGCATAACCGGGCTGCATGTTGGCCAGCACGGCCAGGCTGATGCGGGCCGTGTCGAGCTCGAAGGCGACAGGCAGCTGCAGCTCGTCCAGCGTGCCGGCGGGCGGCTGTTCGGCGGCGTCGACGGCGGCGTCGTCCGTCATGTGCGGATGGTCGGCGACTTGCACGGTGAACTCCTTGGGATCGATGAAGACGGCCGCGCTGAGCACGCGGCCCACGCCGCAGCGCAACGAGGCCTGCTGCTGACCGGCCAGTGCGACATCGCCGGGGGCGAGTGACTTGAGCAGTTGAGGTGTCCAGTGGCGCGCCATCACGCGCAGGCGCGGGCGCAGCGAGAGCGCGGCGAAGCAGGAAAGATCGGGCGGCTGGCGGCAGGCGCCGTCCAGGCGATCGATGACGCGGTTGTCGGCCTGGCGAAGGCCTACCAAGACGCCATCGACGGACAGCGTGGCCACGTCGCCGTCGGGCGATTCGTCGCGCCGACGCGCCGAGACGATCGACCCGCCGAGCGCCGGCGCAAGCGCCTGGGCCCAGGGCTGCAGCAGGGCGGTGGCCACGGCGGTGGACGTCGGCGCGTCTTCGATCGCCAGCGCCAGTTGCAAGGGCACCCAGTCCGCTGCGTCCAGAGCCAGTTCGACCTGACCGGCGTCGGTGTCGAAGACGACCACCCAGTTCGCGCGCGACGCCCGCCGCGAGATCGAGAGCTGCGGCGCCGCCAGCGCGTCACGCAGCCAGCGCTCGAAGTCGGCATCGAAGGCCAGCCGCGACAGGCGGGCTTCGTCAGCCGTCATCGACAGCAGGTGGCCCGCCAGCGGTTCGACCGGCAGTGGCGGCCGCGACGAGGCGGCAGGCAGGGTCATGTGAGTTCGATGTCGATGTGTCGCGAGTCGGGCAGGGCCTGCGCGAGCATGGCGCGCAGCGGGCCCAGGTGCCGCAACACTAGGTCGTGCGAACGGGTCGACTGGGTCTGGAAGCGAAGTTGCAGGTAGTGCGGCGAAAGCGTCAGCCGCAACTCGGTGTGCGGCAGCGTCTCGGGGTTCATCGGCACGGTGACCGAGAACCCGACGAACGACGGGTCGGCGCGGCGGCACAGCGTGGCCACGGTGTCGACGAGCGCTGCATCCCAGCCCTGCGGCAACGGCAGCCAGGCGATGGCCGGCGGCCACGGCATGGCGGGTGTGTCGACAGTGGGCGTCGCCGCGGTCTCGGGTTCATCCGGCGCAGCGACGACGGCCGTCGCGGCCTGCACGGGTGGTGGCGGGCGTCGTTCGTCGGTGCGAGGGGACGCGTCGATAACATCTTCGCTCTGTGGTTCTTCGCCCTGCACGACGAGGTCACCACGGACCTCGCCGCGCGGTTCGGCCTCGAAGCGCCGCGAAGACACCAAGGCCCGCTGAAAGCGTTCAGCTTGGCGTGTCTCCGCTGCCGGCCGCGTGACCGTGGGCGGCGGCGCGCCTTCGATCACGCGCCGCACCCGTCGAATCTCTTCGTCGCTCATTGCGCCGGTCTCATCAAGCCATGACGCGGCCGAGCGGGCGCAGCTCGACCTGGTTGCCGAGTTCCTGGTACGAGTAGACGCGCATCTGGTCCAGGCGCGACTCGATCATCTTCTTGACGTAGCGGCGGATGTCCATCGAGGTGACCACCGCCACGCCGCGCTCCGGTTGTTCGCCCGAGATGCGCAGCACCTTCTCGGTGATGGCCGCGGCGCTTTCGGGCGGCATGGCCAGGTAGTTGCCGGCGGGCGTGGGCTTGATGCACTGCCGGATCGACTGCTCGACGCTCGCATCGAGCAAGATCGCCGAGATGTAGTTGCGGCCGGCGCTGGCCTCGAAGGCCAGGTAGCGGCCGAGGTCGCCGCGGACATATTCGGTCAGCAGCAGCATGTCCTTTTCTTTCGGGCCCCAGGTGATCAGGCTCTCGAAGATGGTGCGCACGTTGCGGATCGGCACCTGCTCTTCGAGCAGCCGCCGCATCACCTCGGCAATGCGCTGGATCGGCAGGATCTTCTGCACCTCGGCGACCAGGCCCGGGTAATCGGCGGTGGCCTTGTCGACGACCCACTGGATCTCCTGCACGCCCATGAAGAGGTGGGCGTTTCGGCGCAGCAGCGTCATCACCTGGCGCGCCACCACCTGCTCGATGTCCAGGCAGTGCGCGCGCTCGGCGTCGGGCACCTGCTCCGGCGGCAGCCACAGCGACTCGGCCATGTCCAGCACCGGCTCGTGGCGGCTGGCCTTGGTGGCCAGGGGCGAGTCGGGCGACGTGAGGCACAGCAGACGCCCCGGCAGCGTGACGGCGCGCACCGGCACGTCGTTGATCAGCACCTCGAAGCGCAGGTCAGGCAGCGTGGGCTCGATCCACATGCAGACGCCGGGAAAGGGCACGCCCAGCATCGACTGCAACTGGAGCCGCTCGCGGTCCATCGCCGCATCGAGCTGCGAAGGCTGCAGCAGCGACGCCAGATCGGCCGACATGCGCACGGCGAGCGGCTTCGAGAAGTGCGGCGCCTCGCGCATGATCGACGGCGCGTCACCCTTGGCCCCTTCGCGCTGCATCGCCGACATGGGGGCCGACATCGCCTGGGCCTCGTTCGTCTTGCGCTGGCGCGCCAGGTAGCGGCCGGCCGCGATCAGGCCAGCGCCCAGGCCGATGAACTGCAGCGCGGGAAAGCCGGGCACCGCGGCGAACGCCAATACGAGGGCTGCCGCGAGGTACATCGCCCGCACGTTGGCCGTGAGCTGCGCTGTGATCTCCTGGCCGAGCGAGCGTGGCTTCTTCTGGTGTTCGTCGGCCACGCGGGTGATCAACACGCCGGCCGCTACGCAGATGAACAGCGACGGGATCTGCGACACCATCGCATCGCCGATCGACAGTACGGCGAACCGGTTGGCCGCCTCGCCCGCGCTCATGCCGTGGTACATGATGCCAACCACGATGCCGGCCAGGATGTTCACCATCGTGATGATCAGGCCGGCGATCGCATCGCCTTTGACGAACTTCATCGCGCCGTCCATGCCGCCGTGCATCTGGCTTTCCATGCCCAGCAACGCGCGCTTGCGGCGAGCCTCGTCACCCGTCAGCAGCCCGGCGCGCAAGTCCGCGTCGATGCTCATCTGCTTGCCCGGCATCGCATCGAGCGTGAACCGGGCGCCCACTTCGGCCACCCGCTCGGAGCCCTTGGAGATCACGATGAACTGAACCACCGTGATGATGATGAACACGACGATGCCGACGACGAGGTTGCCGCCGACGACCAGCTCGCCGAAGCTCTCGATCAGGTGCCCGGCATCCGCATGCAGCAGGATGGACTTGGTCGACGCTATGTTCAGCGACAGGCGGAACAGCGTCGTGAACAGCAGCAGCGAAGGGAAGGACGACAGCGCCACCGCATTCGGGATGAACAGCGAGGTCATCAGCAGCAGCACGCTCGCGGTGATGTTGACCGCCAGCAGCGAGTCGATCGCGACGGTGGGCAGCGGCAGGACCATCAAGGCCACGATGGCGACGACCAGCAGGCACATCGCCACGTCGTTGCCAAGGGTGCCTTGCGAATCGAACTTGAGTTTGGCCATTCGGTGTGCGTCGTATGTCAGGCGGATGTGGCCGCGTCGTTGCCCATGCGGTCGACCATGTCGACCCACCTCAGCACGGCGGCCACCGCTTCGAACAAGGCCTCCGGCACGGCGTCGTTGACGGGGACTTTGAACAACGCGCGCGCCAGCGGTGGGTTGGAGACGATCGGCACACCGCTCGAATCGGCGATCGCGCGGATCTGCGCGGCCACGGCGTCCGCGCCTTTGCAGACGACCACGGGCAGCGGCGTTTCGCCCGGGCGGTAGCGCAGCGCCACCGCGAAGTGGGTCGGGTTGGTGACCACTACGGTGGCCGTGGGCACGTTCTGCTTCGGCCCGCCGTTGGCAATCTCGTTGGCCAGGCGCCGGCGTTGGCCCTTGACCATCGGGTCGCCTTCCATCTCCTTGTATTCGCGCTTGAGCTCGTCCTTGTCCATGCGCTGGTCGCGGATGAACAGCCAGCGTTGGATCGCGATGTCGACCGGCCCGATCACCACCAGCACGATCACCGAAGCCGTGAACAGCTTGTTGATGGCGCTCCACGCGATGCCCGCCACGCCGTGGGATGTCTGCGTTGCCGCACCCACCAGCAGCGGGATCAGACCGAAGGTGATCATCGCGACGACGCAGCCGACGAGCACGGCCTTGAACACCGTCTTGACGAACTCGATGATCGAGCGCATCGAGATCAGCTTCTTCAGGCCCGCACCGGGGTTGACCTTGTCGAAGTTCGGGGTGAGGGGCTCGAAGGTGATGTTGAAGCCGACCTGGGCGAACGACACGATGACGCCCGCGGCGATCGATGCCGCCACGAAGGGCAGCACGATCCACAAGCCCTCGATGGCCATGTCGAACGCCAGCGCCTGCATGTCTGCATCGCTGCGTACCTGCAGCCCCAGCCCGCTGGAGATCGAGAACAGCGCATTGAGATGGTCGAACGCTGCCGCCGCACCGGCCCCGAGGCACAGCGTCGTCACCAGCAAGCCGGCGGCCGCATTGATGTCCTGGCTCTTCGGCGATTGGCCTTTCTTCTTCGCGTCGTCGAGCTTCTTCTGACTCGGCTCTTCGGTTTTTTCACCCATGGTCGGGCGCTCCTGTCCTGTTGACTGCGCAATCTGCGGCGCGAAAGCGTCACAGCCCTGACGAGGGGCGAAGCGATGTGCAGCGATGCGAACGATCAGGGCGCGAGATACCCGCGGTTGCACGAGGTGAGCTTTGATGAGCTTTTCATCGTGAACTCGTGAGCCTTGCGTCGCGATGCCCTGCCTAGCATCACCTCGATGCCGATCTGGCACATGACTTACGAAGGAGACCGAGATGCTGCTTGTCGCGCTGACCTGTCTGCGTGTGCAGGACCTTGATGCCGATGTGGCTCGCGCGGCGCTGGCCGGCGATGTGCACGACGCGCTGCGCCTGGGCCTGGCCCGGCTGGACCGCGCGAGCGACATCGAGCTGCAGCGGCGTGCCGTGCTCGGCCAGCTGATGGGTCAGCTGCTGCTGGCCACCGGGCGGGACGAGCAGGCCGAAGAGTTCTTCCAGAAGCAGCTGCGGGTCTATGAAGGCATGTCGAGGTCGCAGGTGCGCTGGCTGTCTTCGATGGACCGCGGCTACCTGTTCCTGCACCTGAACCGATCGGGGCTCGCGGCCGAGTGCTTCAACGCCGTGGCCGACAGCGATGAAGCGCCGACGCCGCTGCGTGTCGAAGCCCTGGTCGGGCTGGCACTGGCCATCCACGGCCTGGGCGAACATCGCCGGGCTGCCCGCACGCTGGCCTACGCGCTGCAGTTGTCGGCTGGCGAGTCTGCCGAGCTGAAGCAACTGCTCGAGGCGACCGAGCTGGAGTTGAAGGTGACGGCGCGTTTGCGTCAGTTCGGCGATGCTGCGGCCGTGCGGCTGGATGCGCCGCCGCCCACTTCAGCGACGCTGCGCGCGAAGGCCCAGTCTCTCGCGCACATGCCTGTGGTGTCGCAGCGGCTTGCCTTCCTGGCGGCACTCGGCGAGCCGGGCCTTGGCGTGCCGGGTGGAGCCGCAGGTGTCTTCGATGCGCTGCGCTGGTGGCGCGAGCGGCGCCTGGCCCATGTCGAAGAAGTGGGTCGCATCGAAGCGGCGTTGGCGTTGGTCGAAGAGGGCGATGCGCACACGGCGGGCGACATCCTTGGTGCGCTGGCCAGCGACGATTCGCGGCTGCACCATCACCGCCACGCCATCGAGCTGGCTTTCGTGGCGTCCAGGCTGCACTCACTGCAGGGGCGCTACATGGATGCGCTGCGCTGCTTTCGGCAGCATGCGAGCCAGACGCTGGCGCGCATCCGGACGGAACTCCAGCGCGTGCCGTATTCGCGTTTTCTCGAACTGCAAGAGCGTGCCGAGCAGACCGACTCGGACCAGATCCGGCTGCCGCTTCGTTACCGGCGCGCCTACCAATTCATCTTGTCGCACCTGAACGAAAAGACGCTGACGATTCGGCGCATTGCCGCGCACATCGACGTCACCGAGCGGGCGCTGCAGATGGCCTTTCGCACGCACCTGGGGCAGACGCCCGCCGAGCTGATCCGCCGTCTTCGGATGGCCCGCATTCGCACCGAGCTGCAGCACCTGGCAGGGCGGGACAGCGTGCTCGCGGTGGCGAACCGCTGGGGCATGGACAACCGGTCGACCCTGGCACAAAACTACCGCCAACACTACGGCGAAGCGCCGACGGCCACGTCGAGCTGTGTCAAGCCGGTGCGCGCAGGTGGCGAAGAGGGCCTGCAACGATTGGTGGCCAGCGAGGCTTGACGTTTTCGAGGCCGCGCGACCATGCGCCCGAGCTTGCCCCAGGCACCGCCCAGAGGGCCGACCCAGGCCGCGCCGGCGGCGGCCACCGAAGAGGCCAGGCCGGCAGCCGCTGGGTCAGAAGCGGGCCGGCGCGGCCGTGCCGATTCGTCGGGACGGCGTTCGTCCGCCGTGCAGACCTTGCTCGGCGCACTGGCCCGCACGATGTTCGATGGCGAGGACATGACGGACTACACCGCCACGTCGAGCCAAGGCCGCACCGAGGACGCGGCCGGTCCGGAGCCCCATACCGCCATGCCACGTGCGGCGGGGGTGGTGCAGCCTGCGGTGCGGCCAAAACGGACAGCGCGAAAGCCTGTCAAATCGACAACCGAGTCGACGCGCGATGCGGGTGCAGGCGTGGCAAGCCGCGACCCATGGTCGGTGGACGTGACCGGTGTTCAGGGCCCATGGAGCATCGAGCAGGACAACCCGAAAGTCGGCGCCGCGGGCCGTGTTGGGCGGGTGCGCGCGGCCAGGCGGCGAGTTGAAGGCGCGGGGCTCGGCTCGAACCTGGCGCGACCCGGCGTGTGGGGTGCGCTGCTTGCGGCCGTCGTGGCGCTTGTCTTGCTGACCGTGGCCGGGGGCTTCGACTTCGGTGGTAGCACGGCCGAGCAGAACAACTCGTCGGCGAAGGACTCGCGGTCGGGTGCTGCAGCTGAGCGTTGAAAGAGCAGAGTTCGTGCAGGTTTGCGAGGCGGCCAATGGGAACACACTCGGGATCACGTTAGACGCTCACCCGAGTGTGTCCCCACCGTCCGCTGCCATCCGCCGTGGCAAGGCGAGGCGTGCCAGTGGCAATGCCTGCGAAGAGCGAACGCGCTGCCATGCCACCGACGGTGACAGCGACGAAAGGGCATCCGTCCCGGTGAGTGTCTAACATGAGGCGGGGCGAATGCCCTTTCTTCGCCTCGCGACCCTCAGCAGACGAGCATCACTCGAAGCGCAAAAAAAAGGCCGGCGTGGAGCCGGCCTTGTCGGATGGTGTCGCAGGCTACTTCTGCTCGGTGGCCGTGACCGTGCCGCCAGCCTGCGTGAGCGGCTGGTTGGCTTCGTGGTGCCGGCGCTTGAAGACGCCCTGGATTTTGTGCACCGCGTCGTCGACGAAGGTGAAGATCACCGGGATCACCAGCAGGCTCAGGAAAGTCGAAGTGATCAGCCCGCCGATCACGACGATGGCCATCGGTGAACGGAAGCTCGGGTCGACCCCCAGGCCGAGCGCGATCGGCATCATGCCGGCGGCCATCGCGATCGTCGTCATCACGATCGGGCGGGCGCGCTTGTGGCAGGCGTCGAGCAGCGCTTCCATCCGCGTCATGCCGTGCTCGCGCCGCGCCATGATGGCGTACTCGACCAGCAGGATCGAGTTCTTCGTCGCGATGCCCATCAACATGATCAAGCCGATCATCGATGGCATCGACAAGGCAGTGTGCGTGATGAACAACGCCATGAACGCGCCCGGGATCGACAGGAACAGCGCCACCAGGATGGTGATCGGCTGCACGAAATCCTTGAACAGCAGCACCAGCACGATGTAGATGCACAGCACGCCGGTCAGCATCGCCAGGCCGAAGCTTGCGAACAGCTCACCCATGGCCTCGGCATCGCCGACGCTGCGCTGGATCACGCCAGGCGGCAGCTTGGACAGGCTCGGCAGCGCCAACGCGCGCTTTTCCACTTCGCCCAGCGGCTGGCCGTTCAGCTCAAGCTCGAAGTTGATGTTGCGCAGCCGGTCATAACGGTCGATCTGCGCGGCACCACTGTCGATCGCGAAGCTGGCCACGCTGTTCAGCATCACCGGGCCGCGCGCGCCGGGCACCGACAGGCGCGACAGCAGGTCGAGGTCGGTGCGGGCATCGTCGTTCAGCTTCACGACCACCGGCACCTGGCGTTGCGACAGGTTCAGCTTGGGCAGGGACTGGTCGTAGTCGCCAGAAAGCGCGATGCGCAGCGTGTCGGCGATGGCCGCTGAGGTGACGCCCAGGTCGGCCGCGCGGGCGAAGTCCGGGCGCACGACCACCTCAGGCCGCACCAGGCTCAGCGTCGAGGTGACGGCGCCGATGCCGGGGATGTTGCGCAGGTCACGTTCGACCAGGCGAGCATGCTCGGCCAGCACGCGGCCGTCTTCACCTGCCAGCACCAGCAGGAACTTCTCGTTCGAGCCGCCGAAGCCTACCTTGACCCGCGCGCCCGGCAGCGGCTGCAGCGCTTCGCGCAGCTGGCCTTCGATGTTCTGCTTGCTGATGCCGTGGCGGTCGCCACGTGGTGTCAAGTTGATCGTCAGCGTGGCCTTGCGCACATCGGCCGCGCCTGAGGGCATGAACGGGTCGGCGCCGGTCGCGCCGCCGCCGATCGCGGTGTAGACCAGCTTGATGTGCTTGTTCTTGGTGATCAGATTGCGCGCCTGCTCGGCAGCGGCCAGCGTCTGGCTGAAGGTGCTGCCCGGTGGCAGCGTGACCGTGACCTGCGTCTGCGACAGATCGTCCGGCGGCACGAAACCTGTCGGCAGCAGGCCGACCAGCGCGAACGATGCGGCGGTGAAGCCGATGGCCGCGAGCGACACCTTGATGCGATGCTTCAGCGCCCACTGGGCCCAGCGCATGTACATCGACATCCACTTCGGGTCGGGCTTCTCGGGCTGCGGCTTCAGCGTGTAGGCGGCCATCATCGGCGTCAGCATCCGCGCGACGACGAGCGAGAAGAAGACCGCGATCGCCGCCGTCCAGCCGAACTGCACGAAGAACTTGCCCGGCACGCCGGCCATGAAGGCGGTGGGCAGGAACACCGCGATCAGCGTGAAGCTGGTGGCAATGACGGCCAGGCCGATCTCATCGGCCGCTTCCTTGGCGGCCTGGAACGGCGTCTTGCCCATGCGCAGGTGGCGCATGATGTTCTCGATCTCGACGATCGCATCGTCGACCAGGATCCCGACCACCAGCGACAACGACAGCAGCGTCACGATGTTGACCGAGAAGCCCATGAAGTACATCGCGGCGAAGGCCGGGATCACCGACAAGGGCAGCGCGGTGGCCGAGACCAGCGTGGCGCGCCAGTCGCGCAGGAAGAACCAGACGACGATGATCGCCAGCAGGGCGCCCTCGTACAGCAGCATCATCGAGCCGTCGTAGTTCTCGACCACCGGGTCGACGAAGTTGAAGGCCTCGGTGATCGTGATGTCGGGGTGCGCGGCCTTGAGCTTTTCGAGCTCGCTGCGCACACCGCCGGCCACTTCGACTTCGCCCGCGCCCCGGCTGCGCACGATCTCGAAGCCGACGACGGGCTTGCCGTTCAGCAGCGCAGCCGAGCGTTGCTCGGCGACCGTGTCGGTCACCGAGGCCACCTGGTCGAGGCGGATGTGGCGGCCATCGCTGAGCGCCACGTCCATCGCGGCCAGTTCGTCTGCCGACTGCACGGTGGCGATCGTGCGCACCGATTGTTCGGCGCCGCCCACATCGGTGCGGCCACCCGCGGCTTCTTGCTGCGTCTGCTTCAGCTGTCGTGAAATGTCGGCCGCACTGGCGTTCAGCGACTGCAGCTTCAGCGGGTCGAGCGCAACGCGCACTTCACGTGACACACCGCCCACGCGCGACACGGCGCCGACACCGCGCACGCTCAGCATCGACTTCGCGACCTGGTTGTCGACGAACCACGACAGCGCTTCATCGTCCATCCGGTCCGACGCGACGGTGTAGGTCAGGATCGGCGTGCCGGCCAGCTCCATCTTGCTGATCACTGGGTCGCGCAGGTCGCCCGGCAGATCCGATCGCACGCGCGAGACCGCGTCGCGCACGTCGTCGACCGCCTGCTGCGTCGGCTTTTCGAGGCGGAACTCGACGGTGATTGTCGCGACCCCGTCTTGCACCGTGGTGTAGATGTGCTTGACACCCTGCACCGTGGCGACCGAATTCTCGATCTTGCGCGCGACCTCGGTTTCCAGCTGCGAAGGCGAGGCCCCGGGCAGCGATGCGGTGACGATCACCGTCGGCAGGTCGATGTCCGGAAAGTTCTGGATCTTCATCCAGCGAAAGCCCATCAAGCCCACCAGCGTGAGCATGATGAACAGCAACACCGACGGGATCGGGTTCTTGATGGACCAGGTGGAGACGTTCATCATCGCGGTTGACTCCTCACTGGCCCGGCACGGCGGCCGGTACCGCGCCGCCGATCGGCGAGGCGGACTTGCCCACCGGCTTGGCCGCTGCTGCATCGACGACGCGCACCAAGTCGCCGTCGGCCAGGAAGGCGCCACCGGAGGCGACCACCTTGACGTTGGGCTCGATGCCGCTGGTCACCTCGACCCGGTCACCCACACGGCGGCCGACCGCGACCTTGGTCTGAGCGACCTTGCTGTCCGGGCCGACCTTCAGCACATAGCTGAAGCCGTCGCGCAGCACGACGGCGCTTTGCGGCAATGTCAGCGCCTGGCCGCTGCCGATGTCGAATTCGCCGCGCGCGAACATGCCGGCGCGGGCGTCGGCCGAAGCCGGCAGGTCGACATAGATCAGAGCGTTGCGGGTCTTGTCGTCCACGGTCGGGGCCACCATGCGCAGCTTGCCGGTGATGCTGCTGCCGGTGGGCAACGCGACGTTGACGGCCATGCCGGCTTTCAGGCGCGGCAGGTCGCTCGACGGCACTTCGGCGCGCCACTCGAGCCGGCCCTGGCGGATCAGGCGGAACATCTCCATGCCGGCGGGCAACACCGCGCCGACGGTGGCGCTGCGCGACGAGATCACGCCGTTGTCGGGCGCCAGCACCTGGGTCTGGCGCAGGCGCAGCTCTTGCACCCGGGCCATCGCCTTCTGCGCGTCGAGCCGGGCCTTGGCGGTGCGTTCAGCGGTCAGATACTGGTTGATCTGCTGCGCGCTCAACGCGCCGGTGGTCGACAGCTCGCGGGCGCGCTGCGCGTTGGCCTCGGCTTCGGCCAGCGTGGCTTCGGCTTCGCCGACGGCGGCGCGAACCTGGTTCAACTCGGCCTGCACGGTGTCGGCGGCAAAGGTGGCGAGCACCTGGCCTTTCTTGACGACGTCGCCGACGTTGGCGCGCACCTCGGCCAGGCGCAGGCCGTTGGCCTCGGTGCCGACGACGGCCTCTTGCCACGCCGCGATGCTGCCGTTGGCGCTGAGCTTGGTGGCCAGCGTGGTGGTCTGCGGGCTGGTGGTGCTGACTGTCAGTGCAGCCTGCGCGGCAGAGGCTCCGGCGGCGGGCGTTGCCGGCTTGTCGGCAGCGTGGACCAGCGTCGCCAGCACGGCCAGTGCAGCGGCCGTCGCGGTGGCGGAAACAACCCAGGTCGGGCGCGATTGCTTCTTCATGCTCATGTCCTCACTGATCTTGGTGTCGTGTCGCGTCATCGCGTGGCCACTGCCGCGGTGGTGGCCGTCGAGGTGTCCGTCGGCTTCCAGCCGCCGCCCAGGGCGCGGTACAGCGTGATCCACGCGGTCACCCGTTCGCGCTGCAGGTCGATCAGCTGGCTGCGCGCCAGCGAGGCGCTGCGGCGTGCGTCTTCGAGTTCGAACAGGCTGGCCAGGCCGCCCCGGTAGCGCGCCTCGGCAGCGCGGAAAGAGGCCTCGTAGCCATCGACCGCGACACGTGCGTCTTCGCTGCGGGCGGCACTGCTGTCCAGCTGCACCAGCGCGCTTTCGACCTCGCGCACGGCGGTGCGCAGCTTGCCGCGGTAGTTGGCCACCGCTTCGTCGTAGCGTGCGCGGGCCGCATCGACATTGGCAGCGCGCACGCCGGCGTCGAAGATCGGCAGCGAGACGCTCAGCGGCCCCAGGCTCCACAGGTTGCCTTCGGTGCTGCCGCCGGCAAAGTCGATGCGGGCGCGGTTGACCGAGCCGGCCAGGCTGACGCGCGGCAGGCGTTGCGCCTGGGCCTGGTCGACATCGGCACTGGCGGCTTCCACTGCGTGCGCGGCTACGGCGACATCCGGCCGCTGGGCCAGCGACTCGGCTGGCACCGCCCCAACGCTGATCTGCGACGGCTGCGGCAGCCTGGCCTTGGCGGCTTCGAGGCGGCCGCGCAGCTTGGTTTCGTCCTGCGCGGTCAAGGCCACCAGGGTCTTCAACTCCAGGTCGCATTGCGCGGCCTGGGCAGCCAGTTGCGAGCGGGCCTGAGCGGCACTCGCCTGGGCCAGAGCTTCGTTGGCCGGCGGCTGGAAGCCCGCCTTGGCACTGAGGCTGGTCAGGCGGGCGGTTTCGATGCGCGAGGCGGCGTCGGTCTGCGTCTGCACCCATTGCGCTTCGCAGGCCCGCAGCGAGACATAACTCAGCGCCGCCTCGGCCGCCACCAGCACCCGCGCGTCGTGCCAATCGGCCTCGGCCTCGGCGAGGCGGGCCGTCGCCGCGCTGCGGCCGGCACGGCCGGCGCCGAACAGGTCGATCTCCCACGCCGCTTGCGCACCGACCAGCGCGGTGTTGGCCAGCGGGGCGCCGATCTCCGTCCGGCCGCGCGTCAGACTGGCGCTGGCATCGAGCGTCGGGGCCAGTGCGGCGCCGGCAGCGGTGCGCGCAGCGCGGGCGGCCGCCAGACGCGACTGCGCGGCAGCGAGCGTCGGGCTGGCGGCTTCGGCGGCGGTCACCACCTCGGCCACCAACGGGTCATCGAACTGCTGCCACCAACGCGTCAGGTCGGCACTTTGCCCCTGGTGCGGCAGCGGGGCGTGCCATTGCGCCGGCGCGGCGCTTGTCAACGGCTCGGGTGCCGGCAGGGTGCTGGCACAACCTGCGAGCAGGGCGGCTTGCGAAGCCGCCGTCACGGCGATCCACTTCATGCGCTTCAACAGAGGTCTCCTCCAGCGCCACAGCCAGCCAGCGGGCGACTTCTCGGTTCAGTGGTGGTGCTGGTGCGTGGGACAGGCACCGGCCATGGACCCGGCGCCTTGGCGGGCCTGGCGCGCAGCTTGGCCCTGTGATGACGGCGGGGGTCGTGAAGGAATCAATGGTATTTCTCGCGACTGGATGAAATGCCGATTGACATTTATTGTTACGTGGGTTCCACCCCGAGTCCGCGTAGCGCGTCCGATCGATAGCGCTGCACTGGTATCTCACTGGTAGCTAACTGGTGTTATTCTGCTGCGAGCGCATCGTCGACACGGTGCCCGCCGGTTTTCAAGCGGAGGTTTCGGTGCGGATCAAGCAGGCTGCTCTTCGGGTGGGAATGGTCTTGGCAGGGGCGCTGTGCGGCGCGGCAGCCATCGCGGCTGGCGATCCGCCGGTGGCGACGCTGTTCAGCGGCCACTTTATGGACTTCGAGCGCAGCAGCGCCAAGGTGGTCGGCGTCTACGTGCCGAACTGGGAGCCGGTGGCGCTGGTCGATGGGCTGAGCGGCCAGAACGTGACGCACCTGATCTACGCCTTCTTGCATGTCTGCGGCCCGGGCCAGCTGGAGAAGGACGCGCCGCGCTGTGAAGGCAAGGGCGAGCAGCAACTGGCCGAAAGCGCCATCGACCAGACCTTCGACGAAGCGTTTCAGCGGCTGAAGAAGCGCGCCTCGCACGTCAAGGTGCTGGCCTCGGTCGGCGGCTGGGGCGGCTCGGATCCGTTCTTCCACTTCGCCAGCGATCCCGTCAAGCGCGCGCGCTTCGCCGTGTCGGTGGCCGACTTCCTGCGCCGCCACCCGGGCTTCGACGGCATCGACATCGATTGGGAGCACCCGACGAGCAACGGCAGCGCCAATGGCGTGCCGCTCGGTGCACCCGCTGACGGGCAGGGGTATGCCGACCTGATGCACACGCTGCGCAAGACAGTCGACGTGCTGTCGGCCGAGACCGGCCGGCCCTATCTCGTGACCAGCGCGATCAACACCACCAAGTCGCTGGTCGACAAGATCAACTACCGCGACGCGGCGAAGGCGATGGATCTCGTCTTCATGATGAGCTACGACTACTTCGGCCCGTGGACGCCGCAGGCCGGCCACCACACTGCGCTGCGCAGCATTGGCGACGGGCTGGACGACAGCCTGGCCGGTGGCCTGAAGACGATGCTCGCGGCAGGCGTGCCGGCGGGCAAGCTGGTGGCCGGTGTTGCGATGTATGGCCGCGGCTTTACCGGCGTGGTGCCGCCGTCGCCCCAACCGACGCAGTTCAACGGCAGCAAGCGTGAGGGCGTCTTCGCCGGTGCCGACGGCTCGGTGATCTACCGCGACATCGCCTCGCGCTATGTCGACAAACAAGGCCAGGGCCGCAGCGGCTACCGTGTCGTCTACGACCTGAAGGGCGAGGCCTATGCGCTGTGGAACCCGGCCACCCGCTTCTACCTCGGCTACGACGACCCACGCGCAGTGCTGCGCAAGGGCCGCTTCGCCGTCGAGCAAGGCCTGGCGGGCGTGTTCGCGTGGGAGCTGTCGCAAGACAACGGCGACCTGCTGAACGCGATGAACCTGGGCGTCGGGCACGTCGCACGCAAGCCCTGAGCGCCGCAGCCGATCAGCCGGCCGCCAGTGTGGCCACCCGAATGGCGATGGTCCAGCACACCGTCATGCCTGAAAGGTAGAGCAGCGCGCGCCAAGGCTGCAACCCCAGCAGAAAGACGGCGGTGTGGGCGTACCTGATCAAGACGTAGGCGCCGAACAGCCACTGCGCTGACGCAGCCGGTGCGCCCAGCAGGACGTAGGCCAGTGCCAGCGCCAGGAACAGTGGCAGGTTCTCGGTGTCGTTGCGCCAGACGTTGGCGCAGCGCTGAACGAATGGCGCTTCGGCCGCGACGCTCCGTCCGCGCATCAGCCGTGCGTCTTCCGCGATTGGGAAGACGCCGGCGCGAGCCCGGCTGACCACCTGCAGCAGGCTGGTCAGGCTGGTCTTGGCAAACAGGGCGACGAGCGCCCAGGCAAATGCTGGCAAGGCCGGCAGTGTGGTGGTGGTCAGGTTCATGGCATGGGTGTGTTTGTCGGCGATGTGACGATTGGGCCGCCCCGGCCGCGAATCACCCAGTGGCTGTTTCGACACTCTGGTGTTCAAATCCGCCAATGGCTGCCAACCACCCCACCACCGTTCGCGTGGGCATCCTGGTCTTCCCAGGCTGCGTTCGAAGCGCCGCGGTCGTGCCGCAGGATGTCTTCGAGCTGGCCAACCGGGTGCAGATGGCGCGGCCGCTCCAAGAGCGCGTGGTCTTCGAAACCCTGTGGGTCAGCGCGGGCCCGGGCCGCTCGGTCGACAGCCAGGGGCTGCGGTTCGCGACGGCCGCCAGCACCATCGCCCGCCTCGATGCGCTGATCGTTCCCGGCGTCGGGCACGCAGACGCCGAGAGCCTGTCGAGCGTGCTGACGGCGTTGGCGCCAGAGCAGGCGCTGCTGCGCAAGGCCGCGCGCAACGGGCTGCACCTGCTCGCCGGCTGTTCGGCGACCTGCCTCGTTGCGCAGGCGGGCTTGCTTGATGGCCGCACCGCCACGACCAGCTGGTGGCTGGCCAGCTTCTGCCGCAACCATTACCCCTTGGTGTCGCTGCAGGCAGAAGAGATCCTGCTGCAGGACGGCCAGTTCGTCACCGCGGCGGGGCTGACGTCCTACTTCGACCTCGCACTCTGGTTGGTCGGCCAGCATGCGGGGGCGGACCTGCGCCAGCTGGTGGCCCGCATGCTGCTGCTGGAAGAGCGGTCGATCGGCCAGACCCCTTACGCACCGGCGGCGACGATCACGGCGCAGGGGCCGGTGGTGATGGAGCGTGCGCAGCGCTGGCTCAGCAAGCACGTCGACAAGAGCTGGACGGTCGCGGCCCTGGCCAAGCACTGCCACACCAGCGAGCGGACCTTGCTCCGCCGGTTCCAGGAGGTGCTGGGGCAATCGCCTGTGAAGGTCATGCAGCAGTTGCGGGTCGACCGTGCCAAGCGCCTGCTCGAGTCGACGCTGATATCGCTGGAGGACGTGGCGGCCCGGTGCGGCTACCAGGACGTCGCCACGCTGCAGAAGGTGTTCAAGAAGTTGGCCGGCCTGTCGCTGGGCGAATACCGGGTTCGCTTCGGCACACGGCGTTGACGCAGCGGCAGGCGGCGCTCACCAGTCCTGCGGCAGTTCGTAAGCCCATTCGTTGAGGTTCGATTGGCGCAGCCGTTCGCGCAGCAGCGGCGGGGGCTGGCTGGTGAACAGCTGCAGCTCCTTCGCCATGTGCGACACGTCGGCAAAACCGGCGTCGCGGGCCAGCAGGGCCAGCGGGCGGGGGTTGCGTTGTGCCGGCAACTCGCGCGCGATGCGCACCACCTCTTGCACCCGCGCCAGGCGCAGCAGCATCTTCGGGCCGATGCCGAGCGCGTCCAACACGCGGCGGTTCAACTGCCGTTCGCTGATGCCGGCGCGGCGGGCCAGGTCGGACACCTTCAGGCGCGCCAGCCCGGACGACACGGAGCCCAGCAGCGCCGACAGCGAACTGGCCTCTGCCGACAAGGCATGCCGCTCGATGCGCCGCAGCAGCATCTGCTCGATCACCATGATCTGGCGCGCGATCGTCGGCTGCTCGGCGACGCGCTCGCTGATCTCCAGGTGCTCGGCGGGCGACAGGATGTCCTCGGCGTCGACCCACGCATTCGTCAACTCGTGGCTGGCCACCCGGCCGATCCGCGCCGCGCTACCCGGCTTCAGCAGCACCGTGGTGATCTCGGGCTCGTCGACCAGTTCGCGCTGCACCGGCCGTGTCATCGCGCCGGAGAAGGTGGCCGACAAGGTCAGCTGGCCGGTGGCCGGATCGCGCAAGGCGCCACGGTGAACGATGGACAAGGCCGAGTAGACGTTGGCTGGAAAGCTCACCGCCTCGGCCGGTCCGGCGGGCGCTGGCCCGATGCCGGCACGGCGCCGCACGACATAGCCGACCACGTGGTTCGCCAGGGCCGGCGAAGGGTGCAGGAACAGGACTCGGTAACGGGGCGCGGGGGGAGCGGACATCGGGGCCAACAGCGGAAGCGGGCCGGGGCATGCAATCTGCGGGCCATGCGGCAAAGCGTGACTTAGTCCAAGAAATCGGACATCCCGGCCCGCTCTCGAAGCGGCCGTCGCCGCGATCTGTCGTCATTTCTCGGCGGAGTGACGCGAAACGTCAACCGTTGTAACGCCATGGCGACGGGCCCACAGAGGGTGGCCGCGGGTGTGACGCTTGTGGCACGCGGATTGCGGAAAGGTCGGCTCCGTTCCACAACGACTCAGGTTCTGCAGCGATGAACAACACACGAACGAGCAACGACGGCTGGTGCGCTTGGGCCCTGCCGCTGGCGATGGCTTTCCTGGCCAGCGCCACCCCCCTTGGCATCCACGCGATGGAAAGCACGCCCGTCGCGGCGGCGATCGATACGCTCGCGGCGCGCGCGCCGGTCACGCAGCACCCGCGGCTGTGGATCCGCGCGCAGGACCTGCCGACGCTGCAGGCCTGGGCGACCTCGTCCAACCCGATGTTCGACGACCATGCGAACGGCGGCGGCTTGCTGCAGCTGGCGTTGACGGCCGCGCAGCGGGTGGAAGACGGCACGGTGCCGGGCCAGGACAACGGCGGCTCGACCTACACGCCTTACCCGACCGAGTCGTACGCCGCGCTGCTGGCCTTCATGTCGCTGGTCGACACCGATGCGAACCGCCGTGCGCGCTGGATCCGCACCGCGCGCACGGCGCTGTTCGCCGTGATCGACGAGGCCGACAAGGGCGTGGGCCCCGGCAAGTTCCGCAGTGCGTCGTTCGCCAACTCCGACCGTGGTCGTTGGCATGGCGAATCTTTCCCGCTGGCGGTGGACTGGCTTTACCCGCAGCTGACCGCGGCCGAGCGCCAGCGCATCCGCCGCGTCTTCTTGCGCTGGTGTGCGGAAGACCGTGACGGCTATCCGTCGGTCGTCTACTACAACACCCACGCGAACGAGGTGCCGAAGGATGCCTCGCGCCGCAACAACCCGGCGCTGCTGGACCTGAAGGATCCGAAGCGCAGCGCGGTGCGCTATGCGATGAACAACTACTTCATGGCCCACGCGCGCAACATCTTCATGATGGGCAACGCGATCGACGCGGTCGACGACAAGGTTGACCCGAAGGTGCCGAACGACCGCGCCGGCGCGCTCGGCGACTTCATGGACGAGGCGATCGGCACCTACCTCTACATGACCGACTACGCCTACCGCAACGACGGCAAGGGCGGCATCAGCCCCGAGGGTGCCGAGTACGGCGAATCGATCGGCTTCTACTACGGCCTGCTGCTGGCACTGAACACCTCGGGCCGCGACGAAACCGCGCGCGACGGCAAGAAGGTCAGCTTCACCGGCAACCCGGTCTACAAGACGCTGCTGCCCGGCTACTACCACAGCCTGACGACGAAGAAGATCGCCACCGATTACGGCAGCGTCTACCAACCCTCGTGGTTTGGTGACGGCGAACAGCTCTACTTGCAAGACCCGATGCGGGTGATGGGCCCGAACGCACTGGGCGCACGCTACGCGGCCGATGCGGCCACGCTGAACGGCTCGCGCTGGATGGAATACGTGGCGCCGCCCGACAACCCGGGCCGCCTGTCACGCAAGGCGAACAACGACGACGCGATCGTCGATTCGATCTACTACTTCCTGCTGTTCGACCCGGCGTCCGGCACGCCGACCGATCCGCGTACCGGCCTGAAGACCTACAACTACGCGCCGGGCATCGGCCGTATCCAGGCTCGCACCGGCTGGGCCGACAGCAACGCCACGCGGATCTTCGACTACAAGCTCAGCTACAACACCATCGACCACCAGCACGGCGACGGCAACAGCTTCGACTTCTGGCGCAAGGGCGAGTGGCTGACGAAGGAGTTCACCGCCTACGGGTCGGGTGCCGCGATGAGCGAGTTCAAGAACGCGCTCAGCGTGCAGAACAACCCGAATGCGCAAGTCGGCGACTACCTGCACGAGCACCTGGTGCGCGGCAGCCAGTTCCTGCTGGGCAACCACGACGGCGACCCGAAGGTCTTGCTGCAGGGGCAGGGCAAGGACTTCGTGACGGTCACCGGCGACGCCACCAACCTCTACAACTTCGACAACGGCTGGGTCACGGCGCGTGACGTGTCGCATGTCAGCCGCAGCCTGCTCTGGCTGCAGCCCGACGCGCTGGTGTTGATGGACCGCACGAAGACGACAGTCAGCGGCCGCTTCAAGCGCTTCAACCTGATGCTGCCGAGCAGTGGGGCGGCGCCGACGTTGAGCGGCGACAAGGTCGTCGCCTCGACACCGGGCGGCCAGCGACTCGAAGTGCGCACGCTGCTGCCGGCGGTGGGCAGCCGCAGCATCCAGGTCGAAGGGCCGACACTGGATCTGCCCGACAGCATGTGGAAGGCTACGCTGGACCCGATGTCGGCCAACAAGTCGAACTGGACAGGGGGCTACCGCCTGCGCGTGCAGAACCCGAGCCAGCCGACAGCGGTGAACTTCCTGCACGTGCTGCAGGGCTACGACGCGAGCGGCAAGGCCCAGGCGACGCAGCTGCTGCGCAGCAACTCGGGCACGGCGATGACCGGTGCGCTGGTGGGCAGCACGGCGACTCTGTTCGTCGACGACCTGTCGCACGCCATCACCAGCTTCACCGCGCCGTTGCCGGCTGATGCCCATCGGCTGCTGCTGGCGGGCACCGTGGCCAAGGCAGCCTACACGGTCAGCGTCAGCGTCGACGGGCAGGGCGCCCGCACGCTGCATGTCAGTGCCGGCGGCACGCAACTGGCCGGCGCGCACGGCGTGCTCGACGTCACGCTGCCTTGAATCAAGACCACCTCAGAGGAGACTTCATGTCCCGCCTTCGTTTCCTTCCCGCGGTGATCGGCGTTGCCGCTGTCGCCACGCTCGCCGCCACGCCGGCCGCGCTGCTGGCCGCGCCCAAGCTCGGCAGCTGCCCATCGTTTCCCGCCAACGCCGTCTTCAACACACGCGTCGATGACACGCACCGCTACCCAACCCATGCCTCCAGCAGCAAGTGGGTCGGCCAGATCGGCGGCTCGACACGCTTCCATGCCGACTGGGGCATGACCGATGACCCGACGCACTGGCAAGACCATTGGGACAAGCCGTACTACGGCATCCCGCTGAACCTGATCGACAGCACCGCCGCGACGACCACCTGGCCGGTGGTCAGCTTCAAGATCACCGACCCGCGGGCCGGCAACGGCAACGGCGTGCCGGACGAAAGCGACTGCGCTGCCACCGGCAAGACCACGATCAAGCGTGGCTGCGACCTGCTGACCGCCAGCAACCGCCACTTCCCTTTTCCGAACGACAACATCATCCGCGCCGAGCACGGCACCTGCAACGATGCGCAGGAGTGCGGTGACCGGCACGTGCTGGTGGTCGAGCAGGACAACTGCCGGCTGTGGGAGAGCTACTTCAGCTACAAGGTCGACGGCAAGTGGTTCGCCTATTCGACCGCCGCCTGGGGCCTGAACTCGAACAAGCTGCGGCCGATGAGCTGGACCTCGGGCGACGCGGCCGGCTTGCCGATCTCGCCGTTCCTGGCCCGCGTGTCCGAGGCCAACAGCGGCGTCGTGGCCCATGCGCTGCGCGTCACGCTCAGCAGCTCGCGCATCCACGGCGTGCAGTGGCCGGCGCGGCACACGACATCCGGCGGGCCGAACGACGGCATCCCCTACGGCACGGTGATGCGCTTGAAGCCGAGCTTCGTGATCCCGAGCAACTGGACGACGCAGGCCAAGGCGCTGGCCATGGCGATGAAGCGCTATGGCCTGTACGTGGCCGACATCGGCTCCAACTTCTTCGTGCAGGGTGAGCCGAGCGCGGCGTGGAGCAGCTCGACGATCTCGCAACTGCAATCGATCACGATGACGCAGATGGAGTTCGTCGACACCAGCAGCCTGCACGACGAGCCGGGTTTCGACCCGAACTCGTTCGCCAACCCGCGGCCCTGACGAATTCAGGTCGGGCTCGCCGCCATCGCCAGCGCCTTGGTGCGCGGCGCGGTGGCCGGCGGCGCCGATGGCTGGCGACCAGCCTGGGCCAGCAACTTCTGCCGAGGAGTCGAGCAGATGCCGGTGGACAGCGCCATCTGTATCGCCAACTGCGTCGGCACCGTGCCGTGGTAGCAGCGCGGGGCCGCCTGCGCCGTGAGCGAGCCCTGCGGCAGCACGTAGTGGTAGACGCCGCTCGGAAACTCCGGCGTCGGGCTGGTGATGCCGTTGCATTCGTCGAGCGCAGAGACCGCGACCTGATTGCCGTTGATGTCGCGGTCGCCGTAGATCGGATAACCATCGAGCGCGACCCCGACGAGGTGCGAGGGCCCGGTGTCGGTGTCGCCGGCCTCTTCGCTCAGGCAAGACGACCAACCGTGGTAGTGGTACTGGTTGTTGGGTGCCTGGTGGCCGCCGCAGGTGTCCAGGAACGAGGCGGTCTGAGTGACGCCTTTCGTGTCGACGAAGCTATAGCTGACGTTGTCGCTGGTGGCCACCGTCGTCATGTCGCCTTCGTAGGCATTGAACATCGCCGCGCCCGACACGACCCAGCCGATCGCACCGCCGCTGGTGGCGGTGGTGGTGCTGGCGGCGCTGGGGCAGATGTTGAAGGTGTAGGTCTGGTTGGTCGTCGACACTGGTAGCTGCGAGACACCCAGTTCGAGCCCGCCGTGCGGTGTGGTCGCGACCACATCGCCGCCGCCAAACAAGCCGACCGGCACCAGGTAGTAGGCGGCCTGGCCGTGGCTCGGGGCGCCGGTGCTGGTGTAGGTCATCGTGCAATCGCCGCCGAAGCTGACGCTGACGCCGGTCTGCCACTTGGCTTGGCGATACCCGTCGGCAAGTGACGTGGCCGTGCTGGCGTCGTCGCTGGTTGTCGTGTGGTCTCCGCCGCAGCCGCTGCATATCGCGACCATGAGGGCGGCGCCGGCTGCCGCGGCCAGGCGGGAGGTGGCCGCCATGTCGGGCCGGGCACTCACCGTTCGCCCCTCGGGTCCTGGCCGGAGGGTCGATCACCCTGCATGCCGGGCTTGTCGTGCGGACGGTCCTTGGGCTTGCATGCCAGCGGCTTGCCTTCGGGCGCCCAGCAACTGCCCTTCATCGTGTTTCCTTTCGGTGTCTTGAATTCGCAAGCAGCGCCGGCGCCCAGCGATACACAAGCCTGAAGCGACTCGAGCGGCGGTGGCGGCGGCCGGTCGTCGTCGGCGCGGGGCTGTGCCGGCTGGGCGGTGGCAGCGGCCACGAACAGGGCGGTGGCGGCAAGAACGGCCAGCAGGCCGAGCAAAGGGGGAAAGGTGATCTGGCGCATGGCGCGACTCCTTGGCAAGCGTCGAACGCACCGCGCGTCGACGGCGCCACTGTCTCGCCGCACCGTGGAGGCAATATGGAATGACATCCACACTTCTTCCACAATGGTCGAGCCGAATCCGTTGCCCATGCGCCTGCGTCTTGCCCACATGCTGTCTTTGCTCCTGGTGGGCGCCGTCACGGTGGCCGTGCTGGGCATGGGCATGGCCAGTGCATGGAACCTGCGGCACGGTTTCAACCAGTACATCGCGGCACGCGACGCGGAGCAGCTCGAGCGCTTCGCGACCGTGGTCGAGTCGATGCTGGTTGAAGCCGGCGGCGTCGACGGCCTGCGTGCCCAGCACATGGACCTGCGCTGGCTGGTGCACGAATTCGAGTACCGCGAGGGCCGCGGTCCGCAGGCCGCGACGGAGCAGCGCGCTCCGGGTGAACCGCCGCTGGACCCACCCGATGGCTTTCTGCGTCGCCTGGAACTGGTGACGCCCGACGGACGGTCCTTGCTGAGCCGGCCGCTGCATGGGCGCAAGGACGGGGTCATCGAACGGCCGCTGCATTGGAACGGCGCCGTGGTCGCGCGGCTGAACATGATGCCGGTGCCGCCGGTGCCCGACAGCGTGCAGTCGGACTTCCTTCGCTCGCAGTACTGGAGCATCGCGGCCGTGGCGCTGGCGTTGTGGCTGGTGTCGCTGTTCGGCGCCCATTGGGTGGCCCGCCGCTGGGTCCGGCCCCTGCTGGCGGTCCAGGCCACCGCGGCCCGGCTGGCGCGGGGCGAACTGGCGGCCCGGTTGCGGGAAGACCATTCCGGCGCCGGCCGCAGCGCCGAGATCGACGATGTGGTTCGCAACATCAACCGCATGGCCGAAGGGCTGCAGACGCTCGAAAGCGCACGCCGCCGTTGGCTGGCCGACATCTCGCACGAACTGCGCACACCGCTGACGGTATTGCGTGGCGAGATCGAGGCACTGATCGATGGCGTGCGGCCGCTGCGCCATGAAGCGCTGGTCTCGCTGCAGCACGAGACGGCACGCTTGGGGCGCCTGGTCGATGACCTGTACCTGCTGGCCCTGTCAGACCTGAAGGCCTTGCCTTGCCATCGCGTCGACCTGGACGCCGTGGCGCTGGTGCGCGGTGTGGTTGACCGTGCCAGTCAACGGGCGGCGGCCTGCGGCCTGAGCTTGGGCGCCGAGTTGCCCGCGCAGGCGGCACCGGTGTGCTGGGACCCCGTACGCATCGAGCAGCTGCTCGACAACCTGCTGGAGAACAGCATGCGCTATACCGACGCGCCCGGTCAGCTGCGGCTGACGATGCAGTGCGATGCCGACACGGTGACCGTGACCCTCGACGACAGCGCGCCGGGCGTGCCTGTTGGCGAGCTGCCGCGCCTGTTCGAGCCGCTGTACCGCTCGGACCCGGCGCGCAGCCGCGCCCATGGCGGCAGTGGCCTGGGCTTGTCGATCTGCAAGGCCATTGCGCAGGCCCACGAAGGCAGCATCGATGCCGGGCTCTCATTGCTTGGCGGGTTGCAAGTGCGGGTGCGCCTGCCTGTGCGAGTCAGCGGCGGCTTGTCGTCATGAGCCCCGCCCGGCCGCCCGTAGGGGCTCATTCCTTCTCGGAGGGAGAGAGCCCGGACGTGGTCCGTCCCTGTGGACGGATCACGCCTGGCGAGCGCCCGGCCCCTCTGTGGGCCGGGCGGGCCGCAGGCCCAAGGGTGCACCAATGAACACCACCGCACCGCGCCGGGTGATGGTCGTCGAAGACGATCCGAAGATCGCCCAGTTGCTGGTCGACTACCTGCGCAACGACGGTTTCGTCGTCGATGCCGTGAGCGACGGGGCGGTGGCGCTGGAAAGCCTGAAGCGGGCGGTGCCGGTGGCGCTGGTGCTCGACCTGATGCTGCCGGGGCTCGACGGCCTGTCGCTGTGCCGCGCGGTGCGCCAATTCAGCGACGTGCCGATCCTGATGCTGACGGCGCGGATCGACGAGGTCGACCGCCTGCTCGGCCTGGACAGCGGCGCCGACGACTACGTCTGCAAGCCCTTCAGCCCGCGCGAAGTGATGGCGCGGGTGCGCGCGCTGGTTCGCCGGGCCGAGGGGCGGCTGACCGGCGCGGACGCGCCCTGGCACATCGACGACGAAGCCTTGCGCATCCACTGGCGAGGCCAGGTGGTGCCGCTGACGCCGTTGGAGTTCCGGATGCTGCGCCCGCTGTTGATGCACCCCGGGCGGGTCTATTCGCGGGTGCAGTTGCTCGACACCGTGCACAGCGATTGGCGCGACGTGAGCGACCGGGCGGTGGACAGCCACGTCAAGAACATGCGGCGCAAGCTGCTGGCGATTGACCCGGGCTTCGACGGCCTGTCGTCCGTCTACGGCGTCGGCTACCGCTTCGACGCGCCGGCCTGACGGCGGCGGCCGTCAGTTGTTGCTGGTCGCGCGCACTTCCTCGATCGTCGTCACGCCGGCCAGCACCTTCTCCAGTCCGTCCTGGCGCAAGGTGCGCAGGCCCTCGCTCATCGCCAGGCGCTGGATCTGTTCGGCGCGGGCGCCGGTCTGGATCAGATGGCGCACGCCGCGCGAGACCGTCAGCAGTTCATGGATGCCTGCCCGGCCACGCAGGCCGCTGTGGTCGCACTTGTCGCAGCCGGGTGAACGCCAGGCCAGCAGCCGGCCGTCGGCATTGGCGAAGCGGCGGGTCCAGTCGGCGAGCACCGCGTCGCGGCTGGGTGCGGCCTCGTGGCCGTTCCAGGCGTGCAGGTGGTCTTGCACCCACTCGTCGACTTCCTCGTCGTGGGCCGGGCGGCTTTGCCGGCAGTGCGGGCACATGCGGCGCACCAGGCGTTGCGCCAGCACGCCGAGCAGCGAGTCGGCGAAGTTGAACGGATCCATGCCCATGTCGAGCAGGCGGGTGATGGTTTCGGCCGCGCTGTTGGTGTGCAGCGTCGACAACACCAGGTGGCCGGTCAATGACGATTCGACGGCGATCTGCGCGGTTTCCTGGTCGCGGATTTCGCCGACCATGATCACGTCCGGGTCGGCGCGCAGGAAGGCGCGCAAGGCCTTGGCAAAGGTCCAGTCGATCTTCGGGTTCACCTGCACCTGGCGCAGACCGGCCTGGGTGATTTCGACCGGGTCCTCGGCCGTCCAGATCTTGCGGTCCGGCGTGTTGATGTGGTTGAGCGCCGAGTGCAGCGTGGTGGTCTTGCCAGAGCCGGTGGGGCCGACGCACAGCACCATGCCGTAGGGCCGCTCGATCGCGTGCTTCAGCGCCGCCAGGTTGGCCGGCGACATGCCCAGCTTGTCCAGCGGGATCGGCTTGGCGGACGACAGGATGCGCAGCACCGCGTCTTCCAGCCCGTTGGCGGTGGGGATGGTGGCCACGCGCAGCTCGATCTGGCAGCTGGCGACGAAGCGGCTGAAGGTGATCTTGCCGTCTTGCGGGCGGCGGCGCTCGGAGATGTCCAGGTCGCACATGATCTTCAGCCGCGCGATCAGTGCGCTGCGGTAGGTGTGCGGCAGTTCGAGGTAGGGCTTGAGCACGCCGTCGCGCCGAAAGCGGATGCGCACCTTCTCGCGGCCCGGGTGGGTCTCGATGTGGATGTCGGAGACGTTCTGGCTGTGCGCCTCGACGATCATCGTGTTGATCAGGCGGACCAGCGAGTTGTCGCTCTGCTCGATCGGCTTTTCGTCTTCGTTGTGCGTCGGTGCGCTGTCGTACGACTGCTCCAGCGCGGCCAGCAACTGGTCGGTGCCGCCTTCGTCGAAATTGATCGCACCGTTCGGGTCGATCGGGCTCGGGCCGCTGCCGTCGTCCAGCCCGTGCTTCTGGTACATCAGGCTGATGCAGCGATGCAGGTGGTCAACGACCGGCAGCACCGGCACCGCCTTGCACTGGGCGATGAACTCGATCTCGTCGAGCACGTCGCGCCGCGAAGGGTCTTCGATCGCGATCACCAGCCGGCCCGGGAGCAACTGCAAGGGCAGCACCTGCAGGCGCTTGGCGGCACTGATCGGCAGCTTGCGCACCGCCTCAGCCTCGATCGGGTAGGCGTCGGTGTCGACCACCGGGTAGCCCATCTTGCGGGCCAGGGCCGTGCGCAGGTCTTGCCGCTGCACCGCGCCGCTGCGCACCAGCAGCTCGCCCAGCGGCACCGAGCGATCACCGCGCTGCTGGGCCAACGCGTCGCCGAGCTGGGTGGCGGTGATGAAGCCGAGCGCGATCAGCGCCTCGCCGACACGCACCATCGGCATGCGCGACTGGGCTTCGAGCGCCTGCATCAGCTGCTCGGGGGAAACGACGCGGCCACCCAGCAGCACATCGCCGATGCGCTGTTCGCGCAGGCGGGCCTGCTCGGCCAGCGCCGCGGCAATCTGCACCGGCGTGGCGGTGTTGTCGGCCACCAACTGCTCACCCAGGCGTGGGCCGAATTCGAACGAGTCGTAGGCGCTGCGGGGGCAGAACATGCGCAGCACGGCGCCCTTGTCGCCTCTTTCGTCCACCGGCGGGAAGAAGAACACGCCTTGCGCGGTTTCCACATGCCCCACGGTCTTGCCCTGCAGCTCGCCGCCGCCGGTCAGGTGCACGGTGTAGGTGGTGCTGGGGTGAAAGTCCATCAGCGTGCCGGGCGCGCCCGTGGCAGCGCTCAGCGCGGGGCGCAACGGCGTGGTCAGCGTCAGGCTGCGGAACTGCGAAGCCCGCAGTGCCAGCGTCGTGCGCGAAGGCGGCACCTGCACCTGCGCCAGCCCGAGGATGGGGTCGAACGAGATCAGCCGCGCGGTCATCGCCTTGCCGTTCAGGCCCAGCACTTCGCACGGCTCTTGGGCGGCATGCGCTTCGGGCGTCGGGTACACGGCGTAGGGCGGCGTCGGCCAGGCGAAGCCCGCAACCGCGTCGGGCGCTGGCACATGCGGCTGGCGTGGCGCGAGCGCGTCGAGGTCGTTCGGGACCAGGGACAGCTGAGCGGAGAGGTCGGACATGGCCTTGCGTTGGAGCAATCGAATGGCCATGCGCACGCGACAGGCGTGGCTCGGCCCTGGTGGCGATCCTAAGTTGGTAGCGCTGTCCTTGCCGGCGGAAAAGCAGGCCTTGCGCCTGCCAGTTCGTGACATGGCACCGGCGAAGGACGACAGTCACAATGGGCGAGACCGGCAACCTTGGCGCACATCGCATGAACCTTCGTTTTGTCGAAGCCTTCTACTGGGTGGCCACGCTGAAAAGCGTGTCGCGCGCGGCCGAGAAACTCTTCATCACCCAGTCGGCCATGTCCAGCCGCATTGCCTCGCTCGAAGACGAACTTGGCGTGCTGCTGCTGGACCGACGCGACAAGCAAGTGCGGTTGACGGCCGCCGGAGGTCGCTTCCTGGTGATGGCCGAGCGGCTGCTGTCGCTGCAGCGCGAGATCCGCGACGAGATGGGGCGCAGCGCCGAGTCGGGTTTGAGCCTGCGCATCGGTGCGATCGAATCGGTGCTGCATTCGTGGCTGATCGACTGGGTGCGCGAGATGCGCGCCGCGCAGCCCGGCCTGGAACTGGAGCTGACTGTCGAAACCACGCCGGTGCTGGTCGACCAGATGCGCCGCGGCCGGCTGGACCTGGCGATGGCGGCCTTGCCCTCGTCGGGTGATGGCTTGCGCCAGCAGGCGTTGCCCCCGATGCCGATGTGCTTCGTCGGCCATGCACAACTGCACAAGAAGCGTCGCTACTCGCTGGCCGATCTCGCCACGCTGGAGCTGCTGACGTTCCAGCGCGGCTCGCAGCCGCATGTGGCGCTGGTCGACCTGATGCGCCAAGCCGGCCACACGCGCTTGAAGGTGCACGCGATCTCGTCGGTGTCGGCGATGGTCCAGCTGATCGAAGGCGGCCTCGGCGTGGCCACCTTGCCGCTGGCAGTGGTGCGCCGCCTGGCCGAACGGCAGCCCTTGCGCGTGCTGCCGTGCGAAGCCGACATGCCGCCGTTGCCGATCTTCCTGAGCTACCGCGACGACCCGGGATCAGCGTTAACCCGCACTGTTGTGGACGCGCTTTTGGGCTTCAAGGCGATTCAAGTTGGGTCATCTAAAAAATCGATGAGGTCATAGAGAAATTTCCCGTTTGTGGTCCCCGAGGGGTGGCTCACACAATGCGCCCCATTGGTGAACCCACAGTGAGAAAAGGGGTGATTCGATGAGCACGGCGACGGTATTTGCAAGCAGCGCGGCGGTGGCCCGGGCGGCCATCCGATCGGGCCAGGTCAATGGCCACACCAGCGGCCTCGCGGGCCGGCATGTGCAGGGCAACGTGGTGATCCTGCCCGAGGCCTGGGCCGGCGAGTTCCTGCAGTACTGCAGGGCCAATCCGAAGCCTTGCCCCTTGCTGGCGGTGACCGAAGCCGGTGACCCCATGCTGCCCACGCTGGGCGACAACATCGACATCCGCACCGACGTGCCGCGCTACCGCGTCTGGCGCCATGGTGAGCTGGTCGATGAGCCGACAGACATCCGCACGCTGTGGCGCGACGACCTGGTCAGCTTCGTGATCGGCTGTTCGTTCTCGTTCGAGCAGGCGTTGGCCGACGAAGGTGTGCCGCTGCGCCATGTCGAGCAAGGCCGCAACGTGGCGATGTACCGCAGCGCTTTGCCCACCGTGCCGGCCGGCCGTTTCTCTGGCCCGATGGTGGTGTCGATGCGGCCGCTGCGCAAGGAAGACGCCAAGCGCGCCGCCGAGATCACCGCGCGCTACCCGCGGGTGCACGGCGCACCGGTGCACATCGGCGATCCGGCGCAGATCGGCATTGCCGACATCCACCGGCCCGACTATGGCGACGCGGTCGAGATCCGCGACGACGAGGTGCCGGTGTTCTGGGCTTGCGGCGTCACCCCGCAGGCGGCGCTGACCGCCGCGCGGCCCGAGCTCTGCATCACCCATGCGCCGGGCGCGATGCTGATCACCGATTGGCTCAACCACCAGATGGCCGGGCATTGAGCCAGGCCCCGACACCTCACTTTTGCCGTCCACCGAGGAGACATTGATGAAGACCTGGATCGCTGCCGCACTGGCCGTCACCATCGCCCCGTTCGCCCAGGCCCAGACCAAATGGGACCTGCCGTCGGGCTACGCCGTCAACACCTTCCAGGTGCAGAACCTGCAATGGTTCGCTGATGAGGTCGACAAGGCCAGCGCTGGCAAGCTGAAGATCACGCTGCACCCCGGCGCGTCGCTCTACAAGGCCAACGAGATCAAGCGTGCGGTGCAGACCGGGCAGACGCAGGCAGGTGAGTTCATCCTGTCTGGTGCGTCGAACGAGAACCCGTTGTTCGGCATCGACTCGATCCCGTTTTTGGCCACCACCTATGCCGAGGCGCAAAAGCTCAACGACATCGCCAACCCCTACCTCGAAAAACTGCTGGCCGGCCAGAGCCTGAAGCTGCTCTATACCGTGCCCTGGCCAGGGCAGTCGCTGTATTCGAAGAAGCCCGTGGCCTCGATGCAGGACCTGAAGGGCACCAAGATGCGGGCCTACAACCCGGCAACGACGCGCATCGCCGAGTACGTGGGCGCGCAGCCGGTGACCATCCAGCTCGCCGAGTTGCCGCAGGCCCTGGCCACCGGCGGCGTCGACAACTTCCTGACCTCGAGTGCCAGCGGCGTGGACAGCAAGCTCTACGAGCACGTCAAGTACTTCTACGACGTGAATGCCTGGCTTCCGCGCAACGCGGTGGTGGTGAATCAAAAGGCCTTCGATGCGCTGGACAAGGCGACGCAGGCGGCGGTGCTCAAGGTGGCCCAGGCAGCCGGCGAGCGTGGATGGAAGATGAGCGATCAGAAGGACGACGAATACCTGAAAGAGCTGGCCGCCAAGGGCATGCAGGTCGATCGCGGCAGCGAGGCGCTCAAGCGCGAACTCAAGGTCATCGGCGGGCGCATGACCATCGAGTGGCTCAAGACCGCCGGCGACGATGGACGGGCCATCATCGATGCCTACCGCGCCGCGGTACCGCGTTGAAACTGGCGGAGTCGACATGACCGCACTGCTTGAACGCTTCTACCGCGGCCTTGGATTCCTGGCTGCGCTGGCCATGGTCGGCTCATTGGTGTCGGTGCTGCTGGGCATCGTGGACCGGCAGCTGAACCTGAACCTCAGGGGGCTCGATGCCTATGCCGGTTATTGCATCGCCGCGGCGTTGTTTCTGGCCTTGCCGGAAACGCTGCGCCGGGGCGACCACATCCGCGTGACGCTGGCACTGCAGAAGACCCCGCCGAGGTTGAAATCCGCGCTGGAATGGTGGTCGCTCTCGGCGGCGTTCGGCTTGTCGGTCTACCTGGCCTGGTTCGCCGCGCGGCTGGTCTGGGTGTCGTGGGAAACGCACGACGTTTCCCAGGGCGCTGACGCCACGCCGTTGTGGCTGCCGCAGATCGCCATGGCGCTCGGTTGCATCGGCTTGGCGGTGGCGTTTGCCGATGGCTTGGTGGCGCGCTGGCAGGGCCGGCCGTTCTTTCCCACAGGGGCCGGCGAAGCCGCCCACGTCGAATGAGCACGAGGCAACAGACTTCATGGACATCCTGACCGCTGCGCTGCTGATTGCGCTGCTCATTGCCATCCTCGCCTCTGGCCTGTGGATCGGTCTCACCTTGCTGGGCGTGGCCCTGTTTGCGATGGAGGCCTTTTCGGCCCGCCCGGCCGGCGACAGCATGGTGCTGACCATCTGGGGCTCGACCTCGAACTGGACGCTGACCGCGCTGCCGCTGTTCCTGTGGATGGGCGAGATCCTGTTCCGCTCGCGCTTGACCGAGGACATGTTCAAGGGGCTGGCGCCCTGGTTGAACCGCGTGCCGGGCCGCTTGCTGCACACCAATGTGCTGGGCTGCGGCATCTTCGCGGCGGTGTCCGGTTCCAGCGCCGCCACCTGCGCCACGATCGGCAAGATCACCTTGCCCGAGCTCAAGCGCCGCGGTTATCCGGACGCGATCTCGATGGGCTCGCTGGCGGGGGCGGGTACGTTCGGGCTGCTGATTCCGCCGTCGATCATCATGATCGTCTATGCCGTCGCGGCCGACGTGTCGATCGCCAAGCTGTTCGTCGCCGGCGTGATCCCGGGCCTGATGCTGATGGCCATCTTTTCGACCTACCTGATGCTGTGGGCATGGCGTCATCCGGACCAGGTGCCGAGCGCAGATGTGGACATGAGCCTGGGTGACAAGCTGCGCGCCGGACGACACCTGTTCCCGATCTCGGCCCTGATCGTCCTGGTGATCGGTGCCATCTACAGCGGCCTGGCCACGGCGACGGAGTCGGCGGCATTGGGGGTTGCCGGTTCGCTGCTGCTCAGCCGGATCGACGGCTCGCTCACCTGGGCCCGCTTTGTGGACGGGCTTTACGCTGCCTGCCGGGTCTATTGCATGATCGGCCTGATCCTTGCCGGGGCTTCCTTTCTCACGCTGGCGATGGGCTTCATCGGTCTGCCGCGGGAAGTTGCGCAGTTCATCGGCGGGCTGCACCTGTCGCCTGGCTGGCTGCTGTTGATGTTGATGTTGTTCTTCATCCTGCTCGGCTGCTTTCTCGACGGCATCTCGATGGTCGTGCTGACCATGGCGGTCCTGCTGCCCACGGTCCAGGCCGCCGGCATCGACCTGATCTGGTTCGGCATCTTCGTGGTGCTGGTGGTCGAGATGGCGCAGATCACGCCACCCGTGGGCTTCAATCTGTTCGTGTTGCAGGGTCTGACCAAACGTGAACTGCCGGAGCTGGCGCGCATGGCCATGCCGTTCTTCCTGTTGCTGGTCTTCGCAGTCTGGCTGATCTACCGATTCCCGTTGCTCGTGCTGTACGGCCCGAGCGTGATGTAGATCGGCGTCACCCGTTCCACCCTGGCACTGAAAGGAGCATGCGATGAACAATCGCAGGGATGTACTCGGCCTGTTCGGACTGGCCGGGTTGCTGGCCAGCCTGCCTGCGCATGCCGACGCTGCGCCATGGCGCTGCGCCACCGGCTACCGCGCCGACTCGTTCCACGGCCGCAACCTGAGCCAGTGGCTGGACGAGTGGGCGGCGGCGGCGCCCGGCGCCCCCAAGGTGGACCTGCACGCGAACAACAGCCTGGTCCAACTGGCGGCGATCGCCGGCCAGGTGCGGGCCGGCAGCGTGGAACTGGGCGAGACCATCATGAGCAGCCTGGTGACCGAGATGCCGGTGGCTGGTGCCGACAGCGTGCCCTTCGTGGTGCGCGGTTATGCCGACGCCAAGCGCCTGTGGCGCTACCAGCGTCCGATCATCGAGCGGGCGTTTGCCGACGCCGGCCTGGTGCCGCTGTACGCGGTGCCCTGGCCGCCGCAGGGGCTGTACACGATGCGACCGCTGGCCGGCTTGTCCGAGCTGCGCGGTGGCCGCATGCGCAGCTACAACCGCAGCACCGCGCGCATCGCCGAGTTACTGGGCTGCACGCCGGTCGATGTGCCGATGGCCGAGGTCGGCCAAGCCTTGGCGGAAGGCCGCATCGACTGCATGATCACCTCGGCCGTCACCGGCGTCGAGAACCAGGTCTGGCGCCAGCTGAAGCACTACCACGAGATCAACGCCTGGTTCCCGAAGAACATCGTCTTCGCCAATGCCCAGGCCTACGGCCAGCTCGACGCCTCGACGCGCCGCGCGCTGCAGAACGCCGCGGGCGCGGCCGAAGCGCGCGGCTGGGCGGCCAGCGAAGCGGCAGCGACTGAGTCTGTGGCTGAACTGAAGCGCCAGGGCATGAAAGTGGACCCGCTGCCGGTCACTGCATTGAACGAGTTGCGCCGCCTGGGCGAGCGCTGTTCGCTCGAATGGCTGCGCGAAGTCGGGCCGCTGGCCAACCAGATCTTCATTCCCTATTACACCCAGGCCTGATGCCCGGCGTGCGCGCTGCCGCCGACGTGCCTACACTGACATCAACTCACCGATGACCATGCAAGACAACACCCCGTCCCGTTGGCAGTTCTGGATCGACCGTGGCGGCACCTTCACCGACGTCGTCGCGCGACGGCCCGACGGCACGCTGGCGACCGCCAAGCTGCTGAGCGAGAACCCCGAGCAATACCGCGACGCGGCGATCGAAGGCATCCGCCGTTTGCTGGGCCTGAAGGCCGGCGAGGCGATCACGCCCGAGCGGGTGGAGTGCGTGAAGATGGGCACCACGGTGGCCACCAATGCGCTGCTCGAGCGCAAGGGCGACCGCACGCTGCTGGTCACAACGCGAGGCTTTCGCGACGCGCTGCGCATTGCCTACCAGGCGCGGCCGCGGTTGTTCGACAGGAACATCGTGCTGCCCGAGTTGCTGTACGAGCGGGTGATCGAGGCTGACGAACGCGTCGGCGCCGATGGCGGGCTGGTGCAGGCGCTGGACGAGGCCGCGCTGCGGCGCGAGCTGGCCGAGGCGCATGCCAGCGGCATCCGCGCCTGCGCGATCGTCTTCATGCACGGCTACCGGCACACCGCACACGAGCAGGCGGCGGCGCGGCTGGCCCGCGAAGCCGGCTTCACCCAGGTCAGCGCCTCGCACGAGGTCAGCCCGCTGATGAAGCTGGTGGCGCGTGGGGACACGGCGGTGGTCGATGCATATCTGTCACCGATCCTGCGGCGTTATGTCGAGCAGGTGGCCAGCCAGATGCCGGGTGTGCCGCTGTACTTCATGCAGAGCTCGGGCGGCTTGACCGAGGCCCATCGTTTCCAGGGCAAGGACGCGATCCTCTCCGGCCCGGCCGGCGGTATCGTCGGCATGGTGCGCACCGCGTTGGCGGCAGGGCACGACAAGGTCATCGGCTTCGACATGGGCGGCACGTCGACCGACGTCTCGCACTTTGCTGGCGAGTTCGAGCGCGCGTTCGACACGCAGGTGGCCGGCGTGCGGGTGAGGGCGCCGATGATGAGCATCCACACCGTCGCAGCCGGTGGCGGCTCGGTGATCCGTTTCGACGGCGCTCGGTTGCGTGTCGGGCCTGAATCCGCAGGCGCCAACCCGGGCCCGGCCAGTTACCGCCGCGGCGGGCCACTGGCAACCACCGATGCCAACGTGATGCTCGGCAAGGTGCAGCCGGACTGGTTCCCCAAGGTCTTCGGCCCCGGCGCGAACGAGCCGCTGGACCGTGCAGTGGTGGTGCGCCGCTTCACCGAACTGGCCGAACAGATGAGTGCCGCGGCCGGCCGCCCGGTCAGTGCCGAGCAGGCCGCCAATGGCGCGCTGCGCATTGCGGTGCAGAGCATGGCCAACGCGATCAAGCGCATCTCGGTGGCCCGTGGTTACGACGTGACGCGCTACACGCTGCAGTGCTTCGGCGGCGCTGGTGGCCAGCACGCCTGCCTGGTGGCCGATGCGCTGGGCATGACGCGCGTGCTGGTGCATCCGCTGGCCGGTGTGCTCTCGGCCTACGGCATGGGCTTGGCCGATCAGATCGCGATGCGCGAAGCGTCCGTTGAGCACCCGCTCGATGCGAACGGGCTGGAGGCGGCGCGGGCCAAGGGGGCAGGGCTGGCCGAGTCGGCCACCACCGAACTGCTGGGCCAGGGGTTGCCGGCCACACGCATCGCGGCCAGGATCGGCCTGCTGTTGCGTTACGAAGGCACCGACACGGCACTGCGCGTCGACCTGCCCGACACCGGCGGCCCGGCGCGCGACATTGCGACGCTGCAGGCCGGCTTCGAAGCCGCCTACCGCCAGCGCTTTGCCTTCCTGATGGAAGGGCGGCCGTTGGTCATCGAGGCGGTCTCGGTCGAGGCCACCGGCGCCAGCGACGAGCAGCTCGAAGTGGCCACCGCCAGGGCGGCCGATGTCTACACCCCGAAGCCGATCGACACCGTGCGCATGTATGCCGAGGGCGCCGATGGTGCCGAAGCGTGGCACGAAGCCGGCCTGTTCCTGCGCGACAACCTGCAGCCCGGGGCCACGGTCACTGGCCCGGCGGTGATCGCCGAGGCGAACGCGACGACGGTGGTCGAACCGGGCTGGCAGGCCTTGCTGGCGGCCAGCGGCTCGCTGGAGCTCAAGCGTGTGCAGGCGCGGGCCATGCGCCACGCGCTGGGCACGCAGGTCGACCCGGTGATGCTGGAGGTGTTCAACAACCTGTTCATGAACATCGCCGAGCAGATGGGCTTGAGGCTGCAGAACACGGCCGTGTCGGTCAACATCAAGGAGCGGCTCGACTTCTCGTGCGCGCTGTTCGATGAGGCCGGCCAACTGATCGCCAACGCGCCCCACATGCCGGTGCACCTGGGCTCGATGAGCGAATCGATCCAGACCGTGATCGCCGGCAACCCGGAGATGCGGCCGGGCGACGTCTACGTGCTGAACGACCCGTACCACGGCGGCACCCACCTGCCGGACGTGACGGTGGTGACGCCGGTGTACCTGGAGCCCGGCGACGCGAAGCCTTCGTTCTACGTGGCGGCGCGTGGTCACCATGCCGACATCGGCGGGCTGACACCGGGCTCGATGCCGCCGCTGTCGAAGACGATCGACGAAGAGGGCGTGCTGATCGATAACTTCCTGCTGGTGCGCGACGGGCGCCTGCGCGAGGCCGAGTTCATGGCGCTGCTGCGCTCGGGCCGTTACCCGGCGCGCAACCCTGAGCAGACGCTGGCCGACTTGCGCGCGCAGATCGCCGCGAACGAGAAAGGTGTGCAGGAGCTGCGCGCGATGGTCACCCAGTTCGGCCGCGCCACGGTAAGCGCCTACATGGGCCATGTGCAAGCAAATGCCGAAGAGTCGGTGCGGCGTGTCATCACTGCGCTGAAAGATGGTGCGTTCACACTGCCGCTGGACAACGGTGCGCAGATCCAGGTCAAGGTCACGGTGGATGCGGCGTCGCGTGGTGCGACGATCGACTTCACCGGCACCAGCGCGCAGACGGCGAACAACTTCAACGCGCCGAAGTCAGTGACGATGGCGGCGGTGCTCTATGTCTTCCGCACGCTGGTCGACGATGACATTCCGTTGAACGCGGGCTGCCTGAAACCGCTGAAGGTGATCGTGCCGGAAGGCTCATTGCTGAACCCGCGCTCGCCGGCGGCCGTGGTGGCCGGCAACGTCGAGACCTCGCAGTGCGTGACGAATGCGCTGTACGGTGCGCTCGGCGTGATGGCCTCGGGCCCGTGCACGATGAACAACTTCACCTTCGGCGACGCGAAGCACCAGTACTACGAGACGATCTCGGGCGGCTCGGGCGCCGGCCAGGGCTTCGACGGCACGGCGGTCGTGCAGACGCACATGACCAACTCGTACCTCACCGATCCCGAGGTGCTGGAGTTCCGCTTCCCCGTGCGGCTCGATGGCTACGAGATTCGCGCGGGCTCCGGCGGCGTCGGCCGCTGGCGCGGTGGTGACGGCGGCACGCGCCGTGTGCGCTTCCTGGCGCCGATGACCGCGTCCATCCTCAGCAACGGCCGCGTGCATCCGGCCTTCGGCATGGCCGGCGGCCAGCCCGGTGCGCTGGGCGCGAACCGGGTCGAGCGGGTCAACGGGCAGGTTGAGCCCTTGCCGCACATCGCGTCGGTCGAGATGGGTGTCGACGATGTGTTCGTGATCGACACGCCCGGGGGCGGCGGCTACGGTGATGCGTGATGGCTGAGGACGATGCCTTGATCCTGCTGACCGGCTTCGAGCCCTTTGGCGGCGAGTTGATCAACCCGAGCTGGGAAGTGGCGCGCGCGCTGGACGGCGCGCCGATCGCCGGCACGCGGGTGGTGGCCCACTTGCTGCCATGCCGCTTCTGCGCTGCTGGCGAGGCGGTCGATCGGCTGTTGACCGAGCTGCGGCCGGTCTGCGTGCTGGCGCTCGGCCAGGCCAGCGGCCGGGCCGACTTCTCGATCGAGCGGGTGGCGATCAATGTCGACGACGCGCGCATTCCCGACAACGACGGTGCACAGCCGATCGACGAACCGGTGGTGGCCGAGGGGCCGGCCGGCTACTTCTCGACGCTGCCGATCAAGGCCATGGTGGCCGGGCTGCGCGCGGCAGGGCTGCCCGCATCGGTGTCGCAGAGCGCCGGCACCTTTGTCTGCAACCATGTCTTCTATTCGCTGATGCACAGCCTGCGCCAGCACCCCGAAGTGCGCGCCGGCTTCATGCACCTGCCGCTGCTGCCCGCCCAGGCCTCGCACCACCCCGGCGTGCCCTGCATGCCGCTGCCTTTGATGATTGAAGGCGTGCGCCAGGCCTTGCGCATCGCCGTGGACCACCGAGGCGGTGACACGGTGCAGGCCGAGGGCCAGATTGCGTGACAGCTGCACATTAGGGGACTGACGCGTCGGCTTCACCCGGCCGCTCAATAATTCCGCCGCGCAAGGGCAAGGTTGTGCCGCTCGCGAGGTCTCAGAACCCTAACGTGTTGTTGCTGCGTCATGGCACGTGGCCGGTGCCCTCAACAAATTGATCAAGCTTGAGGCCGGCTCCGGCAAAACACGCTTGTGCGCTCGGGACAATGCACCAACACTGCGCGGCTCGGCCAAGACCGGGCCTACTTATTCAACGCATCGGAGGATCCCCATGTCATTGTCCCGTCGTGCCCTGTTCAGCTACGCCGCCGGCGCCGCGCTGATCGCCAGCTGCCTGCCTGGTGCCGCACTGGCGGCCGCCACCAAGTCGACCGCGTACTTCAAGGCAGGTGACGGCAGCAGCAACGCATACCTGATCGACTGGAAGCCGAACAATCGGGCGCGCGTGGCGTCCATCCTTGGTGCCCAGCCTGGTGGCGTCGCAAACGATGGCACCCAGAAGCTGATCACGCTGGACCACCCGCTCAGCACCACGTATCTGAACTACGACGACTGCGGCGAAGAGATCCAGCAGCGCCAGGACGTCAACCAGGTCGTCGTGCGTGATCTGACGGGCGGTGTTTCGCAACTGGTCGACATCGGCACCATCACCAACATCGGCGGTTGCCAGGACGGCCTGGTGACGCTCTTCGGCTCGCCGACCGACGAAGGCGCCAGCCTGAAGCGCCTGGCGATGAGCGCCCGCCCGCCGGTGACCGACCTGGTGCCGGGCACCGTGATCGCCGGCTTCAGCGAAGACATCATGCTGCCGGGTGAAACCGCCGTGGCGCAGGATGTGGCCACTGTCCAGGCCGGCACGGTGCAGTTCCAGACCAGCGGCCACATCGTTGGCGCTGCATTCGACGCCAATCAGTGGCTGGTGATCAATCTGCCCACTGGCCAGCGCGCCTACACCCGTCTGGCGGTCGA